>Ga0307416_100001896_pt1 | contig 11678 bp, 11 predicted proteins | sample DK1Cmetagenome_2_FD_203821 | JGI IMG/M metagenome (GOLD analysis project Ga0307416, IMG submission 203821) | Maize rhizosphere microbial communities from greenhouse at UC Davis, California, United States - DK15-C-3 | ecosystem: Host-associated > Plants > Roots > Rhizosphere > Soil | place...
ATAAAATCCTAAAAAATCATACCAGCTGTAACTACGGTCTTAAGGCCGCTTTTGAGCCGTTTGCTCCACAATTTGGCAGTGGGTTTCAGGGGCAGGCCAGTCTTCCACCTAAATCATGGCTTCATGGCATCTTTCCTAAGAGCACCGCCGCTCATTGCGGCAAATCCTCCGACTACGCCGCTGAGAAGAAAGATCACGAATAGCAACACTGCCTTATTGTGAAGCATAAATATTCGGGCGACGCGATCTGCAAGATCCGACGATGTACTGAGGTCAGAAATCAGGGCCTTGCCGACCCACAAAATGCCAATAGCAAAAAATCCCGCGAAAAAATTTGATCTGGTATTGACGAGTAATCCGCCTGCAAAGGCGGCGATGGCGATCGACCACCAGGGAAGAAAAAGCTCGAGGAAGAATCCAAGAATGATGATCACCAGGATCTGGACGGGAAATCTCATTCCGATTGAGGATTAAGTTGGGTGGTATAAAAAACTTTCTGGATGTTCTCATCCGGAGCGTGAAGGAACAACATCGGGAAGTAATCTCCTTTAACCCAGCTTGGAAGAAAATCGGCATAATGCGCACTTCCCGGGTTGCCGGATTGACCGCCAGGATAAGTTACCCATGCCTTTATACCAGACGGCTCCAGACTCACCACCATTCGCCAGGATGGTCCGTGCGTTTGGGAGTGGGCGTTGACGATGTCATGGTTACCTCCAGTCTTCACCGGGATTGCAAGCGCTTTTAATGGGGGAAGTAAATGCCCTATATAGGAGTCTTTGTACTCGGCCCATACCGGCAGCGTTGTATGCGTTGTCTTCCAATCTTCAATGTCTTCGACACCAAGTATAAATGCTTTGCGGATGACGTCTCCGACAGTTTCTTTCTCCGGAGTTTGTTGAATGTCAAAAAATGAAAGATCCGGCCTTTCCTTCAGCAATTTAATGGTATTGTACGTGGTAGGACGCGCGAGACTATAGGATTCATCTTGCATTTCATCCCACAGTAGCGGCATAAGGTTGTCCCACCATGCTTCATAATATGTCGCGCCGGCGGAGTGCGGATGATTGAAGTAATCCCAGCTCCGCAACACACGATAAGCTTGTTTCTGCAAAAGGTCGAGGTGTGTGGTGTCGAGGTAACTCAGGAAAACGGGAAGGCTCTCGGCTGCTTTGAGATTATAGTTATCCATTTGCAGTTTCATCATATCACGGTATGTGATGTTGTCAGAGCTTCGGAGAACGTCATTGATCCTCCTGTTCCGATAAGCTTCATAGTGTGTAGCTGTAATATAATAGGGGTAAGTGCTGTCGGCCGGATATTGATTTGCTGAGCTCACGAAGCCGCGCGCAGGATTTTTTTCGGCGATGTTGTGTGCATTCGGGATAAAAGCCTGCCACCCCTGTGATCGCCTTGTTCCGTCAAGCACAAACTTGCCTTCTTCTTTTCGACGCACGGGAAACTTGCCCTGTACGCGCATGGCGATGTCACCTGACACCGAAGCGAACACAAAGTTCTGGGCCGGTAACGAAAAATAATTCAGCGCTTCTGAAAATTCTGCGTGGTTCTTCGCCCGGTTCAGACGGTGGAATGCGTTAATCTCTTCGGAAGGTTCGTGGGAGATCCAGCGGAATGCATATCCGTTCAATTCGTTCTCACCGTGGAAATTCAGATCATAGGTTACCGGACCCCAATGCGTATAGATCACGGTGTCGTAAAACGCTGAATTTCCCCGAACTTTGATCTCCTCTACGACTTTGCGTGTGTTTACCCACTCTCCATCAAGCAGATATTTGTTTCGCGTTTTATCCTGGAAGGTGATCTTATACCAGTCGACAACATCCCGTTGTGCGTTGGTGACAGACCACGCGATTGAATCGTTGTATCCGATAATAATGCTTGGAACCCCTGGCAGCGTTGCGCCCATCGCATTGATGCCCGGAGCATTTAATTGCATCGCATACCAGATGGACGGAAGAGTGAGCTGCAGGTGCGGGTCGCCGGCCAACATCGGGTGACCAGTGTAAGTCTTTGAACCCGCGACTGCCCAGTTGTTGCTGCCCGTCGTAGGATTCGCGGGGGGAGCTTTTTTGATTGTGATCAACTCATCCGGCACGGCGAGCGGTACATTCTTCAGCGTAACGGGCTGGAAATTCCATTTGCCAGGTTTGTAGACAATCGGATCGCCCGGCTTTTCATCATCGGGATAAAGAAGCTCGACCATCTGTTTGCCGAAGAGATGAAGTGCGTTGGTCATCTCAATGTCCTTATCTCCCATGTTCAATGTCTGCGCCATATTCTTCAACAGGAGGGCGCACTTGAGATTGGTCCACGCTTCAGGTCTGTAGTTTAAAAGCTTGTACTCAAAGGGCAGACTTTCATAGTTAAGCGACTGGATGAAATGATTGACTCCTTTTGTATACTGGATAATTGCCGGATGTTCTTCCATCGGCTTGAGTGCCTGCTGTGCGCCGTAAACCATTCCCAGCCTTCGTTGTCTTCTGTCGTATTCCATCACCGCATCACTTGATACGATCTCGGAAACTCTGCCGGCCGCGGCGTGTGTTTGAAATTCCATTTGCCACAGGCGATGAAGTGCTGTAATGTAACCTTGTGCGAGATAAAGGTCTTCACTGTTTCGTGCGAAGATATGTGGTACAAGCAGGCTGTCATAAACGACAGTAACCGGTGACTGCAGACCTGGAATTACCAATTGCTTCTTTCCCTGATAACCTGTCGGCTCGAGATTTTGCCAGAAGCCGTGGAAAGGATCGAGAAACTTTCCTAACGGTGGGATGGAAGTATTCCCAATCGTCCAGCCTTGGTCCATGACATATATCAGCAGTGTTGTCATGGCAAGACTGGCAAAGAACCTGGCAAGTTTCATTCAGTGAGTCAGCGATTTAAGTGAATAAAGTAAAAAGCTTTTCCTAATTTTCGGCAAAATTCGACTAAAATTTTGTCAAACCATCATTCCGAAATTTTGTCCCGCTATTCAAAAGAACAAATAAAAAAGGCATCTCTCATTAAAGCGATCTTCTTTGATGTGGACGGTGTGCTAACAGATGGTAAAATAATTTATGACGACAACGGTAAGGAGATCAAAACATTTCATGTGCGGGATGGTCTTATTATCAGCTATCTCAAGAAAGCTGGCGTGCTGACCGGTGCGATCTCAGGCAGAGAGTCAGCGGCTGTAACGAGAAGGTTTGCTGAGCTCAAGATAGATTTTTGTCACCAGGGCATCGTGGATAAAGCCATGGTATTCGAAAAACTGTTAGTGCACTACAAGCTCAAATCAAAGGAAGTAGCCTTTATCGGAGACGATCTCAATGATCTGCCTGTCTTCAAACTAGCGGGCTTCGCTATCTGCCCATCCGACACGTATGACTACATCAAAGAGCGGGCTGACCTCGTGACGAATGCAAAAGGCGGCGACGGTGTTCTACGCGAGGTTGCTGACCTTGTATTAGAGGCAAGAGGATTCTTTGACAAGTGGCTAAAATCCTGAGAAAACTGAGAACGCAATTATGGAGCAATCTAAACAGCCGGTAGTCATCACCAAGGATATTTCGATTCCAGGCGAGCGCATGATATTATTTGCAGGCCCATGCGCAGCGGAGAGCTACGACATTTGTATGGAGAGCGGAGGGCACGTCAAAGCTATATGCGAGAAACTTGACATCGATTATATTTTCAAGTCATCGTTCGACAAAGCGAATAGGACATCCTCCGGGTCATATCGCGGTCCATCACGAGATGGAGGTTTGGAGATCCTGCGTCGTGTCAAGAAAGATCTCGGTGTACCGGTAGTGACCGATGTTCATGAATCCAACCAATGTGAGGAGGTGGCTGAAGTCGTTGACGTTCTTCAGATCCCGGCATTCCTTTGCCGCCAGACGGACTTGTTGAAAGCAGCTGCCCGGACCGGGAAGACAGTGAAGATCAAGAAGGGCCAGTTCATGGCGCCGGAAGACATGAAGTATGCTGTCAACAAGGTAAAAGAAGAGGGGAACCAAAAGGTTCTACTAACTGAGCGCGGGGCAAGTTTCGGATATCACACACTTGTAGTTGATATGCGTTCTCTTCCTATCATGCGGCAGTTTGCCCCCGTAATCTTCGATGTAACCCATTCGGTTCAGCAGCCGGGCGGCCAGGGCGGTTCTTCCGGTGGGCAGCGCGAGTTCGCACCATTCCTTGCGCGTGCGGCGGCGGCGGCGGGGGTAGACGGGTTTTTTATCGAAACACATCCAAATCCGGCTAAAGCTCTTAGCGACGGCCCGAATATGATTCCGCTTACTGAGATGGAATCGTTCCTGCGGATGATCAAGCGATTCTGGGATCTTCAGCGAGCGCCCGTTTAAACCTTCAAATCTCTTGTCAGATTACTTTTTGTGAACCGGCAGGGTTTTTATTGATCAGGAGTCATCCTCATCGTTTTTCATGGTTATTGAGGCCGTTTGGCGCGATAACGTTCATGAAGTTTGGTAAATGAGTATTTGATTCTACATTTGCACCTTAATTCTACCGTTTTAGTGGACTTCTCTTTCTCGCAAGGTTACGTACTTCTGATTGTTGTGTTCCTGGTGTTGTCTCTCTATCGCGAGTGGTTCAACCCTGCCTTGACATTTTTTATTGCCGTGGTCGGATTATTACTCGCACGGATCGTGACGCCGGGCGAGATACTTCAGGGCTTGTCCAACCAACAGATCATCATCATATTCTTACTGGTGCTGGTGACAGCAGGGATCCGCCTGATATTCGGATCTGATGCCTTTGCAAAACTTTTTAATCCGAGGTTATCGCCCAAAGCGTTTCTTCTTAGAATGATGTTGACGGTGTCATCACTCTCCTCAATGCTGAACAACACGCCCATTGTCGCGTTCATGATCCCCTACGTTAAGGACTGGGCACAGAAGACGGGCAATCCTGCATCCAAGTTTTTGATCCCGCTCTCATTCGCAACCATTCTTGGCGGAATGATCACTGTGATCGGTACCTCGACCAATCTTGTGTTGAACGGTCTCATACTTCAATATGATCTTCCGCTTCTTGGATTTGGCGATTTCTTTTATCTCGGTGTTACTGTCACCATCATTGGCGGCCTGTATATCTACTTCATTGGATATAGATTGTTGCCTTCTAACCCCAACGAGATAGAGGCACTTAGGGAGAATCTTAAGGAATATATTATTGAGACAGAGATCGGGCGCGGCTCGGGCCTTATTGGCAAGACGGTAAAGGAGGCAGGGTTGCGGAATCTGCAGGACGTCTTTCTGGTAGAGATCCTTCGCGATGACAGAGTGATCTCGCCTGTGTCTCCCGATGAGGTGCTGGAGGAAAAGGATGCGCTTTTCTTTTCGGGAAATACTCAATCGATTTATCAGCTTATTAAAGACGACAATGGACTGAGCGTTCCGGAAGATCAGGATTCGGAGCCGGAAGAACATTTCAACTTTGTTGAGGCTGTTATCCCGGCAAACTCTGAACTGATCGGTGTGCGAATCAAAGACTCTGACTTCCGCAAAAAATTCAATGCTTCGATCATTGCAATTCACCGGAACGGAAAACGCCTGCCGGGAAAGGTGGGAGAAATGAATCTCGCGGGCGGTGACTTTTTACTTTTGCTTGCCGGTGATAATCGTCAAAACGGTACGAGTCACGAGAAAGATCTTTTCTTTCTCTCAGTTCCCAAAAAGGTCAAGTCAGAAAGGAATCGAAATCTCCAGATCATTGGAATTCTCAGTGTACTCATGCTCATCTGCGGTGTTGTGGGTGTCTTACCTCTCTTTGATACGTGTCTGATAATTCTCGCGGCGCTGGTTTTTGCTGGCGTTCTCTCACTGACTGAGATCCGCCGTGAGCTTGATTTAAGTTTGTTGCTAATCCTGGTATGTTCACTTGCGATAGGAGCGGCCCTTGAAAAATCTGGAACGGCAGATCTGATCGCAGACATTCTCGTCACATCAGTACAGGTATTCGGACCTGTTGCTGTCGTGGCTTCGCTCTTTCTTGTCACAACTTTTCTCACTGCGATGATCACGAACGCGGCCGCGGTATCGATCGTTTTTCCCATCGCTATGTCAGTCGCGGAGCAGATGGATCTGTCCTATACGCCGTTTTTTGTTGCTATCGCCTTCGCAGCTTCCGGCGACTTTATGACGCCCATCGGATATCAAACGAACCTCATGGTCTATGGACCTGGCGGGTATACTTTTAGAGACTTTTTTAAAGTCGGTGCTCCGCTTACGGTGATATACATAATATTGTCCATTGGATTTATTTCTTATTTCTATAACCTGGTTTAGCAATTGAATTACATTTATCCCATAAAAACGAAAGTCAGCGCCGACGAACGTCAGCGATTGATGAACCAAAGGCCGAAGCTGATATGGTTTACGGGACTCTCAGGTTCCGGTAAATCCACGCTGGCAGTACAGCTGGAAGCTGCCTTGCATGCGAAAGGATTCAAGACATATCTTCTGGACGGAGATAATATTCGCTCGGGGTTAAACCGTGATCTCTCCTTTACAGATGAGGCGCGGGTTGAAAATATCCGTCGCATATCTGAAGTGTGCAAATTATTTCTGGATGCTGGCGTTGTGCTACTGTCAGCATTTATTTCTCCATTCCAGGCGGATCGTGAACAGGTTAAAGGCATCGTGGGAAATGAGAACTATATCGAAGTATTTGTAGATGCTCCCCTCGAAGTTTGTGAGCAGCGCGATGTCAAGGGATTGTACAAAAAGGCGCGGGCAGGGGAGGTGAAAAACTTTACGGGCATCAGTTCTCCGTATGAGAAACCAACGCAACCCGATGTGGTCATCGCGACAGATAAAATGAGCGTAGACGAGTCTATGAAGGTGCTTATCAAGGAGATTGTTCCGAGAATTAGCTATTAGTCGGCTGTTCGCTATAGCTGTTGGCTCCTGGCTGAGCCATGCAATCTGAGTTTTAAAATTAAAGTCACTGAACATATAGTAGAAATGAGTCAATATTATCTTAGCCATTTAAAAGATCTTGAATCCGAAGCAATGTTTGTCATTCGTGAAGTTGTGGCGCAGTTTGAAAACCCTGCGTTGTTATTTTCCGGAGGAAAGGATTCAATCACCCTGGCGTACCTGTCACGCAAGGCTTTTTATCCCGCGAGAATTCCTTTCCCTCTCGTGCACATTGACACAGGCCATAATTTCCCCGAGACGATGGAATACCGGGATTGGCTGGTCAAAGAGCTTGGCGTGCAGCTCATCGTAGGTTCAGTACAGGAAAGTATTGACACCGGAAGAGCACAGGAAGAGCGTGGATACAACGCAAGCAGGAATGCACTTCAAACGGTGACGCTACTGGACACAATCGAGAAATACAAATTCGATGCATGTATGGGCGGCGCCCGCCGCGATGAGGAAAAGGCGCGCGCGAAAGAAAGGTTCTTCTCTCACCGGGATGAGTTCGGACAATGGGATCCCAAGAATCAACGTCCTGAGTTGTGGAACCTGTTCAATGGTCGCAAGCATGTGGGGGAACATTTCCGTGTTTTCCCGATCTCGAATTGGACGGAGATGGATGTGTGGCAATACATTCACTCGGAAAATATTCCGATCCCGAAATTGTACTATGCGCATGAGAGGGAAGTGATCATGCGCGATGGGGCGTTGCTTTCTGTGTCACCATATCTGAAGCTCAAGCCGAATGAAGTTCCTGTCAAGAAGATCGTGAGGTTCAGAACGTGTGGCGACATGCCCATCACAGGTGCAGTGGAGTCAACAGCCGACACGATAGATAAGATCATCGCGGAGATCGCTGCCTCGCGGAAAACCGAACGCGGCACGCGCAATGACGACAAACGCTCCGAGACTTCGATGGAGGATAGGAAGAAGAGTGGATATTTTTAGAGGGGGCCAGGTGCCGGGTGCGGGGGGTTCGGGTGCGGTTGGAAGTTACGGTCTCTGCATCGAAGATCGCGTGGCAGGATAACAGGTTGCGGGTACCAGGTTCCGGGTCAGGTTCTTCGCCAAACGAAGCTACGAGGGCTGGGGGACAAGTTGGGCCGGGTGCGAGGTGCCAGTTGCCGCGTGCCGGGGGTTCGGGACGGGTTGGAAGTTCGGGTTTCTGGATCGAGGATCGCGTGGCAGGATCCCAGTTGCCGGGTACCAGGTGCTGAAGTGATGGGTGGCGGCGTGTGAGTTTAGACCTGTGGCGGGACCCAGTTGCAGAAATAAATATAAACTCTCTGATATGAGCGGCTACCGAGACCTGGAGATCTACAAGGAATCTAAAAGATTGGCGATCCTCGTGCATCAGATGACTATGCAGCTTCCAAAGTTTGAAATGTACGAAGAGGGTAGTCAAATACGGCGATCGTCGAAGTCAGTAGCCTCCATGATCGTCGAGGGTTACGGCAGAAAACGGTATAAGGCAGAATATATTAAGTATTTAACATACGCGCAGTCCGAATGTGATGAAACTCTTCTTCACCTGGAGTTTCTTAGAGAGACGGGATCGTCAGGCGATATAGGAGGCGGTGACACGTTAATGAAAGAGTACGATACATTAAGTCGAAGAATCAATAAATACATTCAATGGGTGGAGGATAATTTTGACCCCCGATACAGGGCTGCGGAACCAGATCCAGGAATTGAAACCCCGTAGCTTAGTTTATGGAGCTGTGCCTGCCCGGGAACCTGGAACCCGGAAACCGGCACCCAAAAAAACGGCACCGGGCAACGGATGCCGAATAGTTTAATATATTAACCAATAGTAATAAATGTCTGAACTAAACAACCAACTCCTGCGCTTCACGACTGCAGGAAGTGTAGATGATGGAAAAAGCACGCTGATCGGGCGCTTGTTGTATGATAGTAAATCAATCTTCGAAGACCAGCTCGAGGCGGTTGAAAAATCAAGCGCAAAAAAAGGATTCGATTATGTCGATCTTTCATTGCTTACTGATGGACTAAAGTCAGAGCGTGAGCAAGGCATCACCATCGATGTGGCATATCGCTATTTCGCAACACCGAAAAGAAAATTCATCATCGCGGATACGCCCGGTCATATTCAATACACCCGTAACATGGTCACGGGCGCCTCAACAGCAAACCTTGCACTGATACTCATCGATGCGCGTAAGGGGCTCGTGGAACAGACGTACCGCCATTCATTTATCGCATCGCTGTTGAAAATCCCTCACATTATCGTTTGTGTCAACAAGATGGACCTCGTCAACTATGAAGAGGAGATCTTTGACAGGATCGTTCAGGAATACAAAGCGTTCTCCTCAAAGCTCGAAATATCGGATATCCAGTTCGTTCCGATCAGCGCGCTTGTTGGCGATAATGTAGTCAATCGTTCCGAGACGATGACCTGGTATCAGGGTGCAACCCTTATGCACATGCTGGAGACTGTTCATATTGAAAGTGACTACAACCACATTGACAGTCGTTTTCCGGTTCAGTACGTGATAAGACCGCACTCGAAGGAATATCATGATTTCCGTGGTTACGCAGGGCGCGTTGCGGGAGGAATTTTTCGTCCTGGCGACGAAGTAATGGTGCTGCCCTCCGGATTTACTTCCAAGATCAAAGGCATCCAGTTCGGGGAGCAGGCACTTGAAGAAGCCTTCGCACCGATGTCTGTCGCAATTACACTTGAGGATGAGATCGACATCAGCCGTGGTGACATCATCGCGAAACCGAATAATCATCCGCGCTCGGAGCAGGACATCGACCTGATGTTGTGCTGGATGAATGCGCGTTCGGTAAACCTTAACAGCAAGTTTTACGTGCGTCATTCCACCAGAGAAGTGAGGGGAGTGCTGAAGGAGATCCAATACAAGCTGGATATTAATTCGCTGACCCGTTTGGACAACGTCAGTCAGTTACAGATGAACGACATTGCACGTGTGAAGATCCACACAGCGCAGCCACTCTTTTTTGACAGTTATCGAAAGAACAGGATCACCGGCAGCGTCATCCTTGTCGATGAAGGCACGAATGAGACAGTCGCTGCCGGCATGATTGTTTAGTCACTGGCGGAGCGCACTTCTGCACAACGGTTATGAATGTCACACAATGAAGTTGCCTTTACAATATACCACGGATGCAAAAAATATCTGACCACGGAATACTCATTGATATAGAAGCGCTGCTTATCCTGGCGATACAGGCAGCAGAAGAGGGATGCAGAGAGATATTGAAGGTGTACCACTCCGGTGACTTCAAGGAAGAAGCGAAGGGCGACAAGTCGCCACTGACGCTCGCTGACAAGAATGCTCACCATAAGATAGCAGCGATTCTCGAACCCGCGGGATTACCGCTCCTCAGTGAGGAGGGTAAGGACGTACCCTTCGAAGAAAGGCGCACCTGGAATCACTTCTGGATGGTGGACCCCCTGGATGGCACTAAAGAGTTTATTAAGCGCAACGGCGAATTTACGGTTAACATAGCGCTGATCGATAGAAACATTCCTGTGCTTGGTGTCGTAGCAGTTCCGGTTACACATGAGATATATTACTCAACGGCGGGCCAGGGCGCTTTTTTGCGCCGGAATGGAATCGATCACAAACTACCAGGGCGTACAAAGGTTGATCTTCAACAAGACGGCCTTCGTGTAGTCGCTTCCCGTTCGCACATGAATGATGAAACACAGCAATTCATTAACACACTTCGGAACCCTAGTCTGGTTTCAGCGGGCAGCAGTCTGAAGTTTATGCTCATGGCCAATGGCAAAGCGGATGTATATCCTCGTTATGCGCCTACGATGGAGTGGGACACCGCGGCAGCACATGCCATCGTGAAAGAAACGGGATATGAGGTGACAGAGTATGGCAAGGGCACTCCACTGGTATACAATAAAGAAAACTTACTCAATCCATATTTTCTTGTTAGCTGATCCGGTGGTGTCACACGGGGCATTGAGTGTGATTTTTACCGCAGAGGCACGGAGGCGCAAAGTGACGCAAAGAAAATGCGAATGAAAAAATTCTGCGCGTCTTTGCTGTTAAAAGATCAAATATACTTCCGGAAGCCTCTTATTAGTTTACCGCAGAGTCGCTGAGGCGCCAAGTGACGCTAACAAAGACTATAAACTCTCTGCGTCCTCTGGGTCTCTGTGCCTTTGCGGTAAAGGGTTCGAAGCCCTTATACATTATTTAACAAGCAGTTTTTCTGTGAACATCTGTTCGCCCACCCTGACCTGCAGGATGTAGACGCCAGGCGGGAGGTTCTTCCTTACATCAACCTCGGCGCTGCATGTTTCAGTGCAGGTAACTTTTTCGCTGTAAACAGCCACGCCTGTGAGTTGACGGATCAGGATTTCGCGCGTTGCCTCTTCAGGTAGAGCATCGTTGTTGATCACAATGTTCAGCGTTTCCCCGGCAACCGGGTTGGGGTAAACCCGTACATCAATCTTCTCATAAAGCATATCGGCTTCGCCCGAATCGATTTCACCTTCGGAGGGCAGTACAGTTCCGGAAGAGAAAGGTGAAAGCCGCGAGCCTGCAATCGGGCGCTCGAGTGTCCCATCCGGAAGTTGCCACCCTACGGCTATGTGACCGGCTCCTTTATTATGCTTATGCAAAGCCTCGATGTAATACGTTTGGCCTTTTTTCAATCTGATGCCATGAGAGCTCTGGAACGGATACTTATCCCACTCCCTGACACTTGTGCCACCTCTTACCATTG
>Ga0307416_100001897_pt1 | contig 11678 bp, 10 predicted proteins | sample DK1Cmetagenome_2_FD_203821 | JGI IMG/M metagenome (GOLD analysis project Ga0307416, IMG submission 203821) | Maize rhizosphere microbial communities from greenhouse at UC Davis, California, United States - DK15-C-3 | ecosystem: Host-associated > Plants > Roots > Rhizosphere > Soil | place...
TCCGCGTCCCGTTGAAAGAAATCCGTGTCGATCCGCGTTCCGTTGAAAGGAGAATCCGCGTCGATCCGCGTCCCGTTGAAGGAAATCCGCGTCGATCCGCGTTCCGTTGAAAAAAAGAATCCGTGTCGATCCGCGTTCCGTTGGCCGGGCGCTCGTAGCGCAGGCCTTCAGGCCTGCCTAATGTCAGAGATCCGTGCAACTCCGCGTCGATCCGCATCCCGTTGAAGGAAATCCGTGTCGATCCGCGTGTCGATCCGCGTCCCGTTGAAGAAATCCGCGTCGATCCGCGTTCCGTTAAAGAAGCATCCGCGTCGATCCGCGTCTCAAACCTCGTAATGGACCATGCGGATCCGCATCTCGCGCTGCAGCAGCACCAGGTTCATGATCAGCTGCACCACGATCGAAGCGGCGGAGATGTACCAGATCCACCGCAGCGCAAAACCGTCGTGGCGCGACAGGATAATCACGGGAACCGTGACCAGCAGTATCCGGGTGAAGGACGAGACGAGCGGCGGGAAGGTGTTGCCGAGCGCCTGGAACATGCTCGACGACACGAAGATGATCCCTGACGCCACGAAGCTCCACGAGACGATGCGAAAGTACTCCGAGCCCACCGCCGCCACGCCAGGATCGTCCGAGAAGACCCGAATGAGCTCTTCGGGAAACGTGTAGCAGACTGCCGAGAGGGCGATCATCACAGCGGCCGCAAGCGACGCGGCGGTCTTGAACGCGCCCTTCACACGCGCGCGCTGGCGCGCGCCGAAATTCTGACCGGCGACCGGCGCGACCGCGAATCCCAGCGCGATGACCGGCATGAAGCCGGCCTGGACGATCCGGAGCGCGATGCCGAACCCCGCCTGCGCCGCGGCGCCGAACCGCCGCGTGATTGTGTAGACCACGAACAGGTACACCGCCATCAACCCGAACTCCGCGCCGGCCGGCAGGCCGACACGCAGCATCTGCCACCACAACGCGAACTGCGGCCACCACAGCGTGCGGCGGAAATGCAGGTACGCCTCGCTGCCCTTGAAGTAGGTCGCGAGCCAGACCGTTCCGACCACCACGGCGACGAGCGAGGCGATTGCCGCTCCGGCGACGCCGAGTGGCCGTGGCGTCCCCCAGCCGAAGATGAGGATCGGCGCGAGCACGATGTTGATGATGACCGATGCCGTCTGCACGATCATCCCGGGCTTGAAGTTTCCCGTGCCTCTCAGCGCCGCGCTCATCGCGACGATGGCGAACTGCAGGCCCATCGCCGGGATGTACCAGAGCAGGTAGTCCGCGGCGAGAGCGGCGGTCGCTTCGTCGGCGCTGAGTGTTCGCGCATAAGCCAGGCGCAGCGCCATCGCCACCGTCAGGAACAGGATCCCGGCGACGACGCCGAGCACCTGTGCCTGGTTGAACACGAGCTGGGCGCGCGGGTGATCCTTGCTGCCGACCGCGTGAGAGATGACGGTCGTGGTTCCGACCGCCAGCATCTGGGTGATGGCGAGGACGATGAAGGTCAGGTTGCCGGCGATGGCGACCGCGGCGACGGCCTCCTTTCCCAGCCGTCCGACCCAGTACAGGTCGATCAGGAAATACAGCGTCTGGAAGACCATCGTCACGAGCATGAAGCTCGTGGTCTTCAAGAGGTGGCGTGTGATCGATCCGGTGGTCAGGTCGTGCATGGCGGTCTGATATCCGGCAAGAGAGTAATATAGAGCTTTCCTTGATGCAGGACGCGCCGACTATGACTACAACCGTAACAACCGCCCCAAACGCGCCGAACACGTCGAGCCCTTCGACCGGCAGCGGGGTCGTCCTCAACGCGGCATTTGCCGGCGTTCGCCGGGTGCCCCAGCCGGTCAACGACCCCAATCGCACGTATGCGCCCGGCTCGCCGGAACGCGCCGACCTGAAGGCGCGGCTGGAAAAGATGGCCGGGGAAAAAATCGAGATTCCAATCATCATCGGCGGACGCGAGATCCGGACCGGCCGCATCGAAAAGACGGTGATGCCGCACGACCACGGTCATGTGCTCGCGGAGTATCACCTCGCCGGCCCGGAGCAGATCCAGCAGGCGATTGCGGCGTCCAGGGAGGCCCGGCGCGAGTGGGCGTGCTGGCCCTGGGAAGATCGCGCCGCGGTCATGCTCCGCGCGGCGGAGCTGCTCGCCACCACCTGGCGCTCGACCTTGAATGCCGCGACGATGCTCGGCCAGTCGAAGACCGCGTACCAGGCGGAGATCGATGCCGCGTCGGAGATGGTCGACTTCTGGCGATTCAACACCTACTTCGCGCAGGAGTTGTATCACGAGCAGCCGATCAGCAGCCCCGGCATGTGGAACCAGATGGAGTACCGCGCGCTCGAGGGCTTCGTCTACGCGATCTCGCCGTTCAACTTCACCGCCATCGGCGGCAACCTGACGACCGCGCCGGCGCTGATGGGCAATACCGTCATCTGGAAGCCGGCGTCGACCGCGATGCTGAGCGGCTACTACACCATGCGGCTGCTCGAAGCGGCCGGCATGCCTCCGGGGGTCATCAACTTCGTCCCGGGCGAGTCGGTCCAGATCACCAACCTGCTGCTCGATTCTCCCGAGCTCGCCGGCATTCACTTCACCGGCAGCACGAGCGTGTTCAACAGCATGTGGAAGAAGGTCGGGGAGAACATCGGCAAGTACCGTTCGTATCCCCGGCTCGTCGGCGAAACCGGCGGCAAGGACTTCATCGTCGCCCACGTGTCGGCCGATCCGCAGGAGGTCGCGGTCGCGATCGCGCGCGGCGGGTTCGAGTACCAGGGACAGAAGTGTTCGGCGGCGAGCCGCGTCTACGTTCCGCAGTCGCTGTGGAATGACGTCCGCGACCGCACCGTCGCGATGATGAAGGAGATCAAGATCGGCGACGTCCGCGACTTCCGCAACTTCATGGGCGCCGTCATCGACAAGAAGGCGTTCTCGAAGATCAGCGAATACCTCGAGGATGCCAAGAAGAACGCGAAGGTGCTGTCGGGGGGAACGGCGAAAGGCGAGCGTGGCTACTTCATCGAGCCGACGCTGATCGAGACGACCGATCCGGGCTACCGGCTGTTGTGCGAGGAGATCTTCGGGCCGGTTGTCACCGCATACGTGTATCCCGACAACCAGTGGCAGGAGACGCTCGAGGTCGTCGATCGCACGTCGCCGTACGCATTGACCGGCGCGGTGTTCGGCCGCGATCGCGCGGCGATTCGCGAGGCGCTCAGCGCGCTGCGCAATTCGGCGGGCAACTTCTACATCAACGACAAGCCGACCGGCGCGGTCGTCGGTCAGCAGCCGTTCGGCGGCGCGCGCGGATCGGGCACCAACGACAAGGCCGGATCGAAGCTGAATCTGGTGCGCTGGGTCAGCGCCCGCACGGTCAAGGAAACGCTGGCGCCGCCGCGCGACTACAAGTATCCGTTCATGTCAGAGGAGTAGGGGGTTCGGCGGCTGCCTCGAGTGGGCAGCCGCCAGACCCAGGCGAGGAACATGGAATGAGCAGAGCTCAGCAGGTTACCTGAGCCTGCATGCGCGCGAGCGCTCGTCGGGCCACCTCCTGTAAGGTCATGGCGCGCTCACACGCCTGGAACCAGGTGGTCACGTTCTCTTCAAGGACCGTTTCCCTGTGCGCCGATACGCGAAGGTGCGGGCGCCCCTCAGTGCTCAGGTGACAGGAGAACATCCCTTCGCGCCAGAGCCGCACAGCCACGATGTCGTTCATCTACACCTCGTTGAGTAATAAAGGGAATCTTCGTTCAGTTCCAAACCACGTCAGCCACACCGTCCTCCAGTAGGTCACCGAGGGTCGTTCCCTGGCTGAGCTTCAACCACGCGCCGTGCCAAGCGTGAAAAGTTCGAATTTCCGGGGAAATCAGTCGCGCCGGGCGCCGATTGTCTTGGCGCGCCCAGACGATCGTCCAGCCGGCGCTAGAGATGCGTGCGGTCAAGCCGCACACGCTCGACGCGGCGGCTCTGGTTACACTCTTGCAGTCTGTGTGTGTGGACGACCAATGAAGAGCCTGACGATCGCGTGGCGCGAAGGCCCCTTGCGATGCGAGTTCCGGCGTGAACCGCAGGGCAGCTGGCTGCTCGTCATGAGCGGTGATGAGCTGCTTGCCAGGGAGCCGGTCGCATCCGTGGCGGTCGCATCGCAGCGAGCGCGAGAGCTGGCTGACAGCATGCCGATCGCGCGAGCCAAGGGGGCTTGAATTCAGCTATCAGCTCTTAGCTGAAAGCCGACAGCTGAAAGCTGATCCCACCCGTGAGATCCTCCTGTTTCCAGGATGGATAACCTCTGCCACACGCTCGTCGGCGCCACCATCGGCGAAGCCGGCCTGAAACGGCGTGTGCGGCACGGCAACGCTGTGCTGATGGTTGCGTCGAATCTTCCCGATCTCGATGTGCTCGCGTTCGCGACGGGTGTGCCGGCGGTGGCGATTCGCCGCGGCTCGACGCATGGCGTTCTGTCGTGGGCGGTGCTTCCAGTTCTGCTCGCCGGACTTGTCCTGGCGATCGAACGCATCCGATCGCGTCGCCACGGCTCTGCGACGCCCCCGCATTCGAGCGTTCGCGCGCTCCTGCTGCTCTCGTGGATCGGCGTCGTCGTCCACGTGCTGATGGACTGGCTGAACAACTACGGCGTGCGGCTGCTGATGCCGTTCTCGGCGCGGTGGTTCTACGGCGACGCGGTGTTCATCGTCGACATCTGGCTGTGGCTGATTCTCGGCCTCGGCGTATCGGCGGCACGCCGCTACGCGCGCCCGGCCGCAGCGACGCTCGCGCTCGGCATCTCGCTGGCCTACGTCGCGGGCATGATCTGGTCCGCGGCGGCTGCGCGCCAGCACGTGCTCGACGCATGGATCGCGCAGCAGGGTTCGCCGCCGAACGCGCTGATGGTCGGACCGGTGCCGGTCACGCCGTTCCATCGCGCCGTCATCGTCGACACCGGGGACGCGTATCGCACCGGCGACTTCCGGTGGCTGCCTGCACGCACCACGTTCGCGCCGGCCGTCACCCCGCGCCTCGACGCGCATCCCGCCGTCGTCCGCGCCCGCGAACATCCCGACATCCGCGCCGTGCTCTCGTGGGCGCGCTTCCCGTATTACGAGCTCGAACCGGCCACCGAGGGCGTGCGCGTCACGGTGCGCGACATGCGGTTCGGCGCGCGTGTGGGGCAGGTATCGGTGGTCGTCCCAAACTGATCCCAGGGGATCGCTTCGACACTGTTGACGCGCGCGGTCCTTCCAGTAGATTATCTTCTGGAGAGAGGCTGAACCGGACGAATGCCTAAACGTGGAAACCCGCCGATGCAGGGCGAGATGCTGCAGGGAACCCTGGACCTCCTGATCCTCCGAACACTGGCGGTTGGTCCCGCGCACGGCCACACCATCGCCTATTCGATCGAGCGGCAGTCGGACGAAGTGCTGCAGGTCGAGCACGGATCGCTCTATCCCGCGCTGCACCGGCTCGAGGACCGGGGCTGGATCGCCTCGTTCTGGGGCACGTCGGAGAACAATCGCCGCGCGCGCTACTACCGGCTGACGCCGCAGGGACGCCAGCAGCTCACCGCGCAGACCAATCGCTGGGATCAGATTGTCCGTGCCGTGAACCGGGTGCTCAGGCCAGCCGAGTGAGGCGTTATGAGTTGGATGCGATTTTTCCAGCGGCGCCGATGGGATGAGGAGCGGGCGCGCGAGCTGGCCTCCTACCTCGAAGAGGAAATCGCCGAGAACATCGGCCGCGGCATGAGGCCGGAGGATGCGCGCATCGCGGCGCACCGCAAGCTTGGCAACGCCACGCTGATTCGCGAGGAAATCTACGAAATGAACACCATCGGCTTTCTCGAAACCGTCTGGCAGGACTTCCGCTACGGCGCGCGCGTGCTGCGCCGCAATCCGACGTTCACCGTCGTCGCAATTCTGACGCTGGCACTTGGCACGGGCGCCAACGCCGCCATCTTCCAGCTCGTCGATGCGGTGCGGCTGCGTTCGCTCCCGGTCAGGAACCCGCAGGAGCTCGTCGAGATTCGCATCGACTCGCGCGATCAGGGACGCACCGGCCAGTTTACGGGCCGCCGGCCGATGCTCACCAACGGGATCTTTCAGCAGGTTCGCGATCAGCAGCAGGCGTTCTCATCGATCATGGCGTGGTCGACGAGCGTGTTCGATCTCGCCGGCGGCGGCGAGGCGAAACCCGCCGAAGGGCTGTGGGTCAGCGGCACGTTCTTCGAGACCCTCGGCGTGCAGCCGTCGATCGGACGGCTGATCGGACCGGCCGACGACGTGCGCGGCTGCAGCGCGCCGGGAGCGGTGATCAGCCACGGATTCTGGGAGCGGAATTACGGCGGCAGTCCGTCGGTGGTCGGTCAGACGATTCTGCTGGACGGGCTGCGATTCGACATCATCGGCGTCACCCGCGACCGGTTCTTTGGCGTCGACGTCGGCCGTTCGTTCGACGTCGCGCTGCCGTTGTGCTCGGAGCCGATGTTTCGCGGCGCGCGGTCCGCCCTCGACAAGCCGGATTCGTGGTTCCTCGCCTCGATCGGCCGGCTGAAACCCGGCTGGACCATCGACCAGGCGCGAACGCAGCTGCAGGCCATCTCTCTCGGCATTTTCAAGGACACACTGCCGCCGCGATACGTCCCTGACGACGCCAAGGCGTATCTGAACTTTCTCCTCGATCCGACCGAAGCCGGCACCGGGGTGTCTTCGCTGCGCCGTCAGTACTCGACGCCACTGTGGGTCCTGCTGGGGGTGACGGGGCTGGTGCTCCTGATCACGTGCGCCAACCTGGCGAATCTGATGCTGGCGCGTGCGACGGCGCGCGGCCGCGAGATCGGCGTGCGCCTGGCGATCGGCGCGTCACGCCGCCGCATCGTCCGGCAGATGCTGTCGGAGAGCCTCCTCCTGGCGCTGGCCGGCGCCGCCGCCGGGCTGCTCGTCGCAGGCTGGCTCAGCGGGTTCCTCGTGAAGTTTCTATCGACCGACAGCACGCCGCTGTTCCTCGACCTGGGATTCGACTGGCGGATCTTCGCGTTCACTGCCGCGGTTGCCAGCGCGGCGTGCCTGCTGTTCGGCCTTGCGCCGGCGCTGCGGGCGACCGGCGGCTCGACGGCGAGCGTGCTCGGCACCCGAACGTCAACTGACGGCCGCGAACGTTTCACGCTGCGTCGCGTCCTGGTCGTCGTACAGGTCGCGCTCTCACTCGTGCTGCTGGTCGGCGCTCTGCTCTTCACCTCGAGCCTCCGCAACCTGCTCAGCCTTGATCCGGGATTCCGGCAGGACGGCGTGCTGGTCGTGAATCTCGATCTGCGCCGGGCCAACATCGCCGCCGAGGCGCGGCGGCCGCTGTTCACCTCGATCGTGGATCGGATTGCCGCCGTGCCAGGTGTGAAGCGGGCTGCCGAAGCGTTCATCGCGCCGGTCAGTGGAAGCGGCTGGAACAACCGGATCGAGCTGGACGGGAAAGTCCAGGAAGGGATGGTCAACTTCAACGCCATCGGTCCCGGGTACTTCGAAGCGATGGGTACCCGATTCGTCGCCGGCCGCGACTTCAACACGCACGATGGACAGGGCAGCGCCCACGTCGCGATCGTCAACGAGCTGTTCGCGAAGAAGTTTCTCGGGGGTGGCGATCCGCTCGGCCGCATGTTCCAGATCGAGGCCTTGACGGCCGGGCCGCGCTATCAAGTCATCGGCGTCGTCGGCGACACGAAGTACACCGATCTGCGCGAGGACATGCCGCCGATTGCTTACCTGGCCGTGCTCCAGGAGACCGAGACCGTTCCATTCCTGCAGGTGGTCGTGGACTCCGCGATCGGTGCGGCAGGGGTTACGTCCGGCATCACGCAAGTCGTCCGCGACATCAACCCGGCGATCACGGTGCAGTACAGCCCGATGGAGCGGCTGATCCAAAATTCGCTGGTCACCGAACGTCTGATGGCCGCGCTCTCGGGTTTCTTCGGCGGCCTCGCCGTGCTCATCGCCACGATCGGACTCTACGGCGTGATGTCCTACGTGGTCGCGCGCCGCCGCATCGAGATCGGCATCCGGATGGCGCTCGGCGCCGATCGCGGCGCGGTGATCAGGATGGTCGTGGCTGATGCCGGACGGCTGCTCGCGATCGGCCTCGTGGCCGGTCTGGTGCTGGCGGTCCTCGGCGGCAAGAGCGCGAGCACATTGTTGTACGGCCTTCAACCCTGGGATCCGGCGACGCTCGCCCTGTCCGCCGCCGGGCTCGGCGCCGTCGCCCTCCTTGCCAGCTGGCTCCCGGCGTTCCGCGCGTCACGGGTCTCTCCGACGGCCGCGTTGCGGCAGGAATGATCTGAAACTGCAGATTGCAGATTGCAGATTGCAGACTGCAGATTGTTGACTTCTGATTGCGGATTGCCGCCATCCGCAATCAGCAATCCGCAATCCCCAGTCTGCAATCTGCAACCGACAATCTGCAATCCAGCAGTATGATGGTCCTGTCAACCCCATGACCGACCCTTGGCCGTGGTACGTCTCAGGCCCGCTGATTGGCCTGATTGTTCCGCTGCTGCTGCTCGTTGGCGGCAGGCAGTTCGGCGTGTCGAGCAATCTGCGGCACCTCTACGCCGCGTGCGGGCTGTCCCGCAATCCGTTCTTCAACTACGACTGGAAGCGTGAGGGCGCGTGGAACCTGGTTTTCGCGCTCGGGCTCGTGCTCGGCGGGTTCGTGGCCGTGCGTTTCCTTTCGGCAGGATCGATCACCCCCACCCTGGGCGAGGCTACGCGCGCGGACCTGGCGCGTCTGGGCATCACCGAGATCAGCGGGTTCGTTCCACCACAGCTCGTCAGCTGGCCGGCGCTCGCCACGTGGCCCGGGTTCGTGACGATGGTCGTGGGCGGGTTCCTGGTGGGCTTTGGCGCGAGATGGGCTGGCGGGTGCACGTCGGGCCACGCGATCTCGGGCCTCGCGAATTTTCAATGGCCGTCGCTGCTGGCGGTCGTCGGCTTCTTCGCCGGCGGGCTGCTGATGACGCACGTCCTCTTGCCGCTGCTGTTCTGACATGGCTGCAACCGGGAACGCGTTTGCACGATCGGAGGCGTTGACGGCCGACGTCGAGGCCGCGGCAGCCGTGGACGACGTGCGTGTGCCGGCGGTCGCCGAATGGTTTGCGTATCTCGGCATCGGCATCGTGCTCGGCATCCTCTTCGTCAAGTCGCAGGTGCTGTCCTGGTATCGCATCCAGGAGATGTTCCGGTTCCAGAGCTTTCACATGTATGGTGTGATTGCGACGGCGATCGCGACCGCAGCGATTGCGGTCCTGGCGATCAGGGCGGCGGACGCGCGCACCGTCAAAGGCGACAAGATCACGATTCCCCCGAAAGGTTGCAGCCGTTATGCAACCCGGTACTGGCTGGGCGGCTCCGTCTTCGGTCTCGGCTGGGCGCTGCTTGGCGCCTGTCCCGGGCCGATTTTCACGTTGATTGGCACCGGCAGCACGGTGCTGATCGTCGCGCTGGCCGCCGCTGTCGGCGGCACCGCGGCGTATGGTTACGCGCGTAATCATCTGCCGCACTGATGCAGGAGAAGGTGATGTTGATTCGGCAGATCATGGACGAGAAGCTGGCGCAATACGCCTTTCTCGTCGGCTGTCAGAAGACAGGCGAGGCGATCGTCGTCGATCCGGAGCGCGATGTGGATCGCTATCTCGATGTTGCCGCGCGGGAGGGGCTCCGCATCGTTGCCGCTGCCGAAACGCACATCCATGCCGATTTCCTGTCGGGCGTGCGCGAACTGTCGGCGCGGGTTCCAGGACTGCGCGTCTATCTGTCGGACGAAGGCGACGCGGCGTGGAAGTACGAATGGCCGAAAGCGGACCGCACGAACGTGACCTGGCTCACCGACGGCGCCACGTTCCGCGTTGGCAACATCGAGTTCCGCACGTTCCATACGCCGGGGCACACGCCCGAGCACATCGCGTTCGCGGTGATCGATCGCGGCGGCGGCGCCACCGAGCCGATGGGCATGCTCACGGGAGATTTCGTCTTCGTCGGCGATCTCGGCCGGCCGGACCTGCTGGAGTCCGCAGCCGGAGTGATCGGCGCGCGCGAGCCGGCGGCGCGCGAGCTCTACGCGTCGACCCGGCGCTTTCTCGAGCTGCCGGACTTTCTGCAGGTCTGGCCCGCGCACGGCGCGGGCAGCGCGTGCGGCAAGGCGCTCGGGGCCGTCCCGGTGTCGACCGTCGGCTACGAACGGCGCGTCTCGCCGGCGATTGCCGCGAGCGATCGCGGAGAGCAGCCGTTCGTCGATTACATTCTCGCCGGCCAGCCCGAGCCGCCGCTGTATTTCGCGACGATGAAGCGGCTGAACAAGAGTGGAGCGCCGATCCTCGGCACGCTGCCGGCGCCTGCGAAACTGACCGCCGCTGACATGGCATCGCTGGCGAAGGACGCGAGCGTACAGATCCTCGACACGAGGGCGGACCGCCAGGCGTTCTTCAAGGGACACGTGGCGCGCTCGTTCTACGCGCCGGTGAACAAGGCGTTCCCGACCGTCATCGGATCGTTTCTCGACCCGGAGAAGCGGATCGTCCTGCTGATCGACGAGGCGCACGTGGACGAGGCCGTGCGCGCGCTGATCCGGATCGGCTACGACAAGGTGGCCGGGTGGGCCCCGGTCGCGACGATCGACGAGCTCCGCGCGCAGGGCGTGGCGCTGAACCGCATCGAGTCGATCGATTTCGACGAGTTCGAGCGCCGCCGGAGCGAACGGCCCCTGAACGTGCTCGACGTTCGCGGCGCATCCGAGTACGCGGAGCGACACGTGCCGAACGCGCTGAACATCGCGCACACCCGCCTGCGCGCGCGCCTCCCCGAGCTCGGACGCGGTGCGCCGGTCTACGTCCACTGTCAGAGCGGCGCCCGCGCCGCCGCGTCCGCCGCACTGCTGGCGCACGAGGGGATCGACGTCGTCGACGTCGACGGGAGCTTTGCCAGCTGGCAGACGCGGGCGAAGGCCCCCAGCCAGGCAGGTTCATGATCGAAGGGCGCGCGGTGCTGCGATGCGTCGCCGGCTGTCCCGAATCGCACGCGTTCGACGCCATCGTCTATCGCTGTCCGCGGTGCGGCGATCTCCTGGAAGTCGCGCACGATCTCGCCGCCTTGCGCTCGCGCAGCGCCGCCGAATGGCGGCGGCTCTTCGACGACCGCTATCAGCGGGTCGCGTGGCCCGCCGGCTCGGGTGTGTGGGCCAAGAAAGAGTGGGTGGCGCCGTCGATCCGGGACGAGAACATCGTGTCGATGAACGAGGGCGGCACCGGCCTGCTTCACGCCGGCCGCTTCGGCCGCGAGATCGGCATCGACAAGCTCTGGATCAAGCAGTGCGGGAATTCGCACACCGGGTCGTTCAAGGACCTCGGCATGACGGTGCTCGTCTCGACCGTCCGTCAGATGATCGCCGACGGCGGAAGCGTGCGCGCGGTCGGCTGCGCGTCGACCGGTGATACGTCAGCGTCGCTGGCCTCGTACGCGGCCGCCGCGGGCATTCCGGCGATTGTCGTGCTGCCGCGCGGGAAGATCAGCGCGGCGCAGCTCGTCCAGCCGCTGGCCAATGGCGCCACCGTCCTGGCCCTCGACACCGACTTCGACGGTTGCATGGCGATCATCCAGCGGCTGGCAAACGAAGAGGGCGTCTACCTCGCCAACTCGAT
>Ga0307416_100001898_pt1 | contig 11677 bp, 14 predicted proteins | sample DK1Cmetagenome_2_FD_203821 | JGI IMG/M metagenome (GOLD analysis project Ga0307416, IMG submission 203821) | Maize rhizosphere microbial communities from greenhouse at UC Davis, California, United States - DK15-C-3 | ecosystem: Host-associated > Plants > Roots > Rhizosphere > Soil | place...
ATGCAGGATCTCACGCACTTCCAGTTCTACGACAACCAAACGTATTCGATCATGATGACGGGCGTGATGCTGCTCGACATGATCCCGCACTATTACGACACCAAGCGCATGCAGCGGATCATCGGTGATGATGGTACTGCGAAGATGGTGGAAATAAACAATCCCGCCGGGGATGAATCCTCGGCCATCTATCGCGTCAAGCACAATCTGGAAGTCGGGCGCTATGACGTGGTGATGGATACCGGCCCAGACTACGGCACCAAGCGCGAGGAAGGCAGCGAAGCGCTGTTAGGGCTGCTAGGCACGCCGATGGGCGAGAAGATATCAACGCACGCGAGCGACCTGGTCATCCGCGGTATGGACTTCTACGGCGCCGATGATGTTGCTGATCGTTTGGCACCGAGCACCCCGGAGGGCATGAAAGACGCGATCGAGGGACTGCCCAAGCAAGCCCGCGCGATCGTCGGCGCCCTGCAGATGCAGGTTCAGCAGCTCACCGAACTCACCCAACAGCAGGCGCTGGAGATCAAATATGGCATCTCGAAAGAGCAGCTCCGGCAGGATGCGGACAACAAGCGCACGGCCGCAAAGATCGAGAGCGACAACACCAAGGCGCAGATGCAAGACGGCACAGCGCGGCACAAGATCGAGGTCGAGAGCGTCACACGGCGTGACGTGGCAGAAATCGGCGCGGCGGCTCAGCTGCTCAACTCGCAGCAGGAATCGCGGCAGGAAGAAAAGATGGCGGACAAACTGATTGCACGAGGGGTTGAAAAGTGAACATCGGAGAAGCGGTAGAGGCGATGAAGGCAGGCTCGCGCGTGCATCGGCCCGGATGGAATGGCGCGGGGGTGTGGCTCTCGCTCACGCCGGGAATGCCAGTTAGGGCGGCAAACTTCTGGAGCGAAAACAACAAGGCCTTTGCCGAGGATCACGGCGGCGTTGCGGTGGTTCGCTCGTACGTGACCATGAAGACGGCTGACAATGAGATCGTGCCGTGGGTGTGTTCGCAATCGGATCTGTTGGCGACGGATTGGGCGGTGCTGCCATGACCGATTCAAACATCGAGGCAGAGATCCAGGCCAAAGGCCTGACGGCGCCGCGCGTGACTCCGCAGCGGATCGAGGAAGTGATTGCGGGCGAGTATTACTTCACGGCCGCCGATGGCGTGGAGGGCAGGCTTGATCGCAGTGACGTGCCACCGAATACCAAGCACTACAACGAAGCCCTACGGTTACTGACATTCTGCGTGCTGGTGCTGAAGAACGGTTTCACTGTCACGGGTGAGTCGGCATGCGCGTCGCCGGAGAACTTCAATGCCGAGCTCGGTCGCAAGATCGCTCGCTCGAATGCCGTGAACAAGATCTGGCCGCTGGAGGGGTACCTGCTCAAGCAGCAGTTGCATCTCGCAAGCGGCGCAACCGGGTCCGCTCGCCCGGTGGTGCTCGTCAGGCATGAGTACAGAGTGGAAACCGACAATTGCAGCTGCGGCCAGCCCTGGCCATGCGCGATGCAATTGTCGGCGGCAATGGCAAACAAAGAGGCCCGCTAGCCTATGGTGGCGCAAGTAGTCGATTCGTCGAATCTGGTTGAGTACACCCAGACGGGCAAGGTGCCCGCGTTCAAGCCACCAGGTGAGGCGCCGGTGGCTGCTACGGGGAACCAACCTCAGTCGTCACAGCCCGGAACGAAACAGGATGAAACAACTCAGCCACGCGGCGCCGGTGGAAAGTTTACATCCGCTAAGGAAGGTGATACAACCACACCCGCGTCGCCGAAAGCGCCTGCAACGGGTGCGGACGATGACGAGGCTGGTCTTTCTGAGGTGGTGCGCCAGAAGATCGGAGCAAAGCACAGGCAGATGAAAGAGGCCGAAGAGCGTGAGCGTCGTGAGACGTTGCGCGCAATTCGAGCAGAAGGCGAGGCAGCAGAACTCAAGCGCAAGCTTGCAGAGTCTGAACAGAAGTCACGGCCCGCGCAGGTGAATGCTCCTCCAAAGGAGCCAAAGCCTGAGGACTTCACAACGGTCCAAGAATATACGGATGCGCTTGTTACTTTCCGCGTTGACCAACGTCTGCGCGAAGAGAAAGACAGGCAGCAAGCCGAGGAAGTTCAGCGGGAAAATGAGGCGCGCGAGCGCGAGTTTAATCAGCGGTTGACCGCTACTCGCGAGAAGCACGCCGACTTCGACGACGTATTGCGCTCGATTCATGGTACTGACCTCGAACGCATCCATGCGGATGTGATCGAGTACATCAAAGAATCGAACAACGGCGGCGACCTGCTCTATCACCTCGCAAAGAATCCGGATGTTCTGGACCGGCTTCGCAAGCTGTCGCCGAGAAAGGCAGTAGCCGAGCTCGGCAAGCTGGAGACGAAGTGGGACAACCAACCGGAGACCGTCGTGAAGGGGGAGCAGACCCCTACGCTGACTCAGGTTGCCAATCCTGCGGCGGCTCCAGTCTCAAAGGCCCCTGCACCGATTGCGCCGCTGAGTACCGCTGGAATAGCGCCGGTCGCGAAGAAGCCTGAAGACATGTCAGTCACAGAGCTTCGCGAATTTCGACGCCAGGAGAAACTCCTGAAACGCGGATAGTCACGCTCGGAAAGGGGTTGGTCGTGAACCTCTTTCCGGAGTGCTACCCGTGACTAATACTTTGCTGACGATCAGCTACATCACCAATGAAGGGCTGGTCGTTCTCGAAAACGAGCTCGTCTTCGCCGATGGCGTGGACAAACAATACGCCGCTGAGTTTGGCGTCAATGGCGCCAAGATCGGCCAGGTCTGCAACGTTCGCCGTCCGCCGCGCTATATCGGCACCTTCGGCCCGGCGCTGAACGTCGAAGACACGAACGAAACATTCATTCCTGTCCCGCTCAACTATCAGTTCCACGTGGACGTGCAGTTCACGACGGCCGACCTGTTGCTGAGCATGGATCTCTTCCGTACGCGAGTGTTGCAGCCGATGATGGCGACGGTGTCGAACCGCGTTGACTCGGACGGCCTGTACTTCGCGTATCAGCAGACCGCGCAGACCGTCGGCGCCTTCGGCACGCCGGCATCTCAGTATCTGACCTTCGCTCTCGCGAACGCTCAGCTGATCAACGAAGCTGTCCCGGCAGGCCCGCGCCGGATGGTTCTGGACGCGCTCACCCAGGCGTACGCGGCCGACGGCGTGAAGGGATTGTTTAATCCCCAGATCAGCGTTGCTGAGTTCTTCCGTAAGGGAATGATCAATCGACAGACGGCCGGCTTCGACTGGTTCACTGATCAGAACGTTGTGGCATTTGCGACGGGCGCCGGTGGCGGCACCCCGACACTCGCGGCAACGACCCACACGGGCATCATCTCGACGGGCTGGGCTCAGGAAGGGTTCATCGAAACGACGGGCTGGACGGCCGCTGCCGCGGCTCGCGTGAAGGTGGGCGACATTCTCCAGATCGCCGGCGTGTTCCCGGTGAATCCGCAGAACCGCTCGCGCTACCAGAACGGCGCTGCAAACGGCGGCCTGAAACAGTTCGTCGTGCTGCCTCCGGGTGGCTACACGCAGAATCCGGTGGGCACGGCCACGCCTGGTCTGTCGTTCGCCGCGGCCACGCTCACGAGCGGTACGTTCGATGCTTCCACGGGTGTCTACAGCTCGACGGCGGGCGGCGCTCTCTCGATTCGCATTGGCGAAGTGCTGATCACCGGCGGCCAGTTCCAGAACTGCACAGCGCCTTCGAGCACGACGGCGGCAATCTACGTCAACGGCCAGGCCGCCAGCACCTTCATCAACGGCACAGTGAGCCCGCAGTCGATCGCGTATCACAAAAACGCGTTCGCCGTGGCGTTCGCAGATCTGCCACTGCCTCGTGGTGTGCAGGATGCGGCTCGCGCTTCGGATCCCGACATCGGTATGTCGATGCGCATGGTCACGCAGTACACGATCAACAACGACGCGATGCCTACCCGCTGTGACATCTTGTACGGCTGGGCTGGCCTGTATCGCAATCTCGCGGTCCGTGTCGCGGGCTAACCGGAGGAAACAAACATGGCATTCACGAATCCCGGCCCGTCGGTCAATACGGGCAGCACAGATATCGGCCTGGGCTCTCCGCAAACGGTCGGCACGACGACATCGAGCCTGATTGCGTTCTACGGTGTGACTCCAGTGGTTCAACCGTCCAACGCGGCTCAGGCGGCGCTCACGCTCACGACCGCAACGAACTCCGGTTTCGGTTTCTCGACCGCAACCGCGTTCAATGCCTTTACGGCGCAGTTAGAAAACATCCGGGCAAGCCTTGTGCTGCTCGGCTTGTTGAAGGGCTCGGCCTAACCTTGTGGGGCGCTTCGGCGCCCCTTTCGGGAGAATCACATGACTGCACCAGTAGGCACAGGTCGCGCACTTGGCGTCGCGAGCTCTGTGCAGGAGTTCGACCAGATCAGCATGAGCGGCGCCGGCTCCAAGGCCGGATTCTTCACCGCCACTCCGACCACGCAACCGGCGAACGCTGCGCAAGCTGCGCTCACGCTCACCACAGCGCTCGCAAGTGGCTTCGGCTTCACGTCGGCGACTGCGTTTAACGCATTCACCGCACAGCTGGAAAACATTCGCGCATCGCTAGTTCTGTTGGGTCTGTTGAAGGGCAGCGCGTGAGCCCTTTCCGTCTGGACATTCAGACGGATTGTGTGGCGTCGCTTGAGACATTGAAAGCTCAGGCGGCGCTCCATCAAGACTATCTGCGACTTCCTCAGTGCGCGCCCGGCTTCAGAGCGGGTCGCAAGCTCGCGGTCGTGGGTGCCGGCCCGCTCGTCGTTCACGACCTGGAAGAGCTTCGCGCGTGGGATGGTGATATCTGGGCGATCAACTCAGCGGCGCGCTGGCTGTTCGAGAACGGCATCGACTCGACGTTGTTCACCATCGATCCGTTGGAGATGCCTTATCAGTTCCCGATGTCTCGGGCGATTGTTGCGACCTGCTGCCATCCGAGCACGTTTGCAAAGCTCGAACACGCCGAGGTACGAGTCATCAACCTGTGCGAGACGCATCCGGATGGGCTCGCGGGAGGCTGCACCACAGCGCTCCGGGCGCCGGCGCTGGCTTTCAACCAAGGATACCTGGATGTTTCTTTCTTCGGGTGCGAAGGATCGTACGAAGGGGAACGCGATCACGTCGATTATCACAATGGAGAGTCTGAGGAGCTCGTCATAAGAGCCGGCGGAAGGGATTACCGCATCGAGACCGGGCTGCTCGTGCAGTGTCAGGACTTCGTAAGACTGTTTACGACGTTCCCGGATGTATTCAAAAACCGCAGCGGTGGCTTGCTCAAAGCGATGATGGAACATCCGGACACGTGGGAAGTAGTCGCGGTTAGCGCCGCGATGAAAGCTCACCTGGAGCGGGTCAACGGCAAGCAAGGAATTTACGAGAAACCCTATGAGCGCCCGAGTACATAGATTCGTCACCCTCAACACAAACAACCTGCAGTCGGTGCCGGGATCGGCGCTCAAGCTTGTTGGCGCCTCGCTGATCAACACCACCACCACGGTGTTCTATGTGAAGTTCTGGTGGTTCGATCCCGTTGTCGGCGGCGCAACTTCTCCGACCGTCGGAACCACCGTGCCCGACCTGGTGCTTGCCGTTCCACCGCTCGATGCGGCCACCGGTGCGCCGGGCTCGGCCTGCCCGAGCTGGCCTGCCGGCATCGCCATGGGCCTGCTACCGCTGTGGGTGGCGTGCGTGACCGGGTCTGCGGACAGCGATAACACGGCGGTAGCGGCAGGGCAGGGAAATATCAATCTGATTCTGGAGTAACCCATGGTTACTGCACAGGATCTGATCCTTGGCGCGCTGAAGTTCATCAACGTCTATGCGCCCGGTGAGTCGCTCGATTCGGCGGATGCGGATGACTCGCTGTCTACGCTGAACGACCTGCTGGAGTCGTGGTCAACGACGCCCGGCGCGGTGTTTAAAAGCGTCGAGACAGTGCTGACGTTCGTTCCAGGCCAGTATTCGTACACCGTGGGCAACTACGATGCCGGGCAGTTTCCTGGCACGGTGACCAATGGCAGCCCGACTATCACTGGCGCGATCGTGCCGGCGGATATGGTCATCGGCGGCGATCTGACGGGCACGGGCATTCCCGACGGGACGACAATCCTTTCGTTCGACTCGGGCGCCGGCACAGTGACGATGTCACAGAACGGCAGCACCTCGCCCGGCGCGCAGCAGATCGAATACACGATCCCTGGTGACTTCAAGATGGATCGGCCGCTACGCGTGCGCCCGAGCTTCACGCGCATCACCACGCAGGCCAGTGGGCTGGATTATCCGATCACGCCCATCGATGAGAACACATACAACAGGATCGGATTCAAGGCCATCGCCGCGCCCTGGCCGATTGTGATGTGGTACAACTCGACGTATCCCCTGGGGACGCTGAAGTTTTATCAGAACCCGTCGCAAGCGGGCGAACTGCATCTGTTCTCCGATCAGATATTGCAGAATCTTTCCGAGCTGACTGAGCAAGTGAATATGCCTCAGGGGTATTCGCGCGCGCTCAAGCGGGCGCTCGGCCGTGAACTGGCGCCTGAATACGGCGCCATTTGGACGCCTCAGATGGAGAAGCTGTACAAAGAGGCGTACGACAACATATGTAACCTGAATCGCGCGCCGGTCCCGGTATCCGAGTACGACGCGCAACTGGTGATGCCGCGCACGACTGATGCAGGCTGGATCATGTATGGAGGCTTCCGCTAGTCGGACAGCAACTTCTCCATGCACGCAACATCACAATGCGGTGGCTCAACATACGGCTTAGCCGGCGGCGCGTACGCGGGACCGAAAACCGCGACCAAGAAGAGAATCGGCGCGATTGCAAGCCAGAAAGCAAGAATAGCCTTGATGATGCGCATGTCGTTACCTCACAGCCCGGCGACGCTTGAACACTCGCTCGTCAATCAGGATCTGTCTCACCATGTGAACGTTGGCAGTGGTCGCAAGTGCGATACCCGTCCAAAGCAGAATTGTTTCCAATTGCGTAGCTCCAGTGAATGTGAGCCTAGCATGGCATGTTCGCCTCATGTCAACAGTGACGAGGTTCACAATGCCAGGAAGTGACTTCGGCTTTGTAGGCCAGGCGTATGCACCGGCCAACTCTAACCAGGATGTTCAGCGCCTGGTGAATTGGTATCTGGAGGTGTCCGGGGACGGCAAGTCCAAGATGCCCACAGCGCTGCTCGGGCGCCCTGGATTGAACCCCATCATAGAGCTCGACGTGGGGTCTATTCGTGGCGCCTGGGTGCTGCCCGGTGGCCTGGAGGCGGTCGCGGTCTCTGGTGACACCGTTTATGTGATCACCGTCACGGTCCCGCCGACGCAGACCTCCATCGCGCAGTTTTCCACCAGGGTGATTGGCACGCTGGTCACGAACAGCGGCCAGGTGCGCATTCGGGACAACGGCGATGGAGGTTACGCGGCCATCGTTGATGGCACCTCGCGGCTGTTTTATTTCCGAATCGATGGCGCCAGCTCAACTACGGTCACCGTCACTCCAACGAGCGGCAGCAATGACCTAGCGTACAGCGGCGTGCTCAATACGGCCTTGGTCGTGGGCAGCATCATCACGGGCGTCGGCTTCCCCGCCAGCACCATCACGTCCATCAACACCGATGCGTCGACCATCACGATATCGAACGCGGCCACGAGCTCACCGGGCGCCGTCACCGCGACGGTCACGCTCGCTGAGTTTGGCTCGTTCCCGCTGGACGGCCGCGCGTCTCACATCGCGTTCATCGATGGCTGGCTGATCGTAAATCGCGTTGGCACGCAGGCCTTCGCAACGTCGGGGCCGACGCCATACACGATGATCTTTCCGCCGCTGTACTTCGCGCTGAAAGATTCGCAGTCGGACAACCTGATGGGGCTCCAGGAGCTGAACCGCGAGTTGTGGCTGGTGGGTGAGCGTGCATCGGAGATCTGGTTTAACGCGGGCGGCGCCAACTTCGCATTCCAGCGCATCCCAGGCGCCGCGCCTCCGATTGGAACATCAGCGCCGCAATCGATCGCCGAGGCCGGCGACAGTCTCATCTGGCTCGGGCGCACCAAGCAGGGTGAGAACATCGTCGTGCAGACCCAGCAATACAGCTGGAAGCGCGTGAGCCAGCACGGCGTTGAGAAGCAGATCTCTAGCTATCCACTCGTGGACGATGCCATCAGCTACGCGTATGAGGAAGAGGGGCATTTGTTCTATGTGCTGACGTTCCCCACGGCTGATCGCAGCTGGGTTTATGACTCGAATGGCACATGGCACGAGCGGCTCTCATATGACGAGGGCACCGGGCAATTCCATCGCGAACGGCCAAATTGTTTCATGAACTTCCAGAACCTGCGGCTCGTCGGTGACTACCAGTCGGGTGAGATTCATCAGATGAGCCGGGACTATTACACCGATGCGGGTGAGCCGATCGTGTGTATTCGACGCTGCCCGCACGTGTGGAGCGCTCAGGACAGAAAGCGTCGGTTTTCAACTTCGCTGCAGATCGAATTTACCGCTGGTGTGGGCACCCAGACGGGGCAAGGCGAGAATCCTCAGATGATGCTGCGCTGGTCGAATGACGGCGGGCGTACCTTTGGAAACGAGCATTGGGCAGGCATAGGCCGCGCCGGGCAAACGAAATATCGCGCGATGTGGCGGCGCCTGGGGTCCTATTGGGATCGCGTCTACGAAGGTCGATTCAGTGACCCGACGCAGCGGGACATCGTCGGCGCCACGCTGTACCAGAACGAAAGCGAAACAGGTGTCGCATGACGTTGCGCGCATCCTTTGCCATGGTTCGCAACCAAACGCCGCCGGTGGATCGCATCGGTGAGCGCGTGATCGCGCAGAAGGATTGGTACTTGTTTTTTACCAATCTGTTCAAGGCGGCAACCGACGGCCTCCCGCAGCCCGAAGAAGAAGTAACGATTGGCACCTCGCCGGCCGTGTATGTGGCGGTCATTCGTGGGCAGGCTCACATCGGCGGCGGGAATGTTTCTTCGGTGGAATTTAGTCGCGACGGATCGAACTGGTATGACACCGGCATCGTCGAAGGATTTGTGGAGATGGACCGCGCGGACAGTCTGCGCATCACATACACCGTAGCCCCAACCGTCACATTCTTTCCGATGTAACCATGATCGAGTTCATGATCTTAGCAGCGCCTCGATCAGCGACCACGTGGACCGCCAACTGGCTGACCACGGACACAACGCTGTGCCTTCATGATCCGCTGTTGAAGTGGACGAAGGATGAACTGCTAGAGCTTAAGTCAAATAAACGCCTGGGCGTTGCATGTACCGGGCTTGCGTTGTTTCCGGAATGGGTGAATGCGCATCCGGCTCGAAAAGTGATTCTGCATCGCCCCTTGAACGAGGTCGACGAGTCGCTGCAGGCGATTGGGATGACGGGCTGCTCGGCTCAGTGGGAAGGCGTGCTGGAGATGATCGTCGGCGTGCATATCGACTGGCAGGACATCTTCACGCGGCCTCAATACGTCTACGAATATTTGCTAGATCAGCCGTTCGATGCTGAGCGGTGGGCTTCGCTACGCGAAATGAACGTGCAGCCGATGTTCGAAGGGCTGACAGTGAATCGACAAGCCACCGCGGCGCTGATGCACGAACTGAGGGCTCACTGATGACACTCGGACTAGCCTGCGGCCCGATCCTTCCGGCATCGCTGCTTCCGGTTTCTCGGCCGCTTCGTCTGCTGCCGTTCAAATACAACGTGGCGCCGCTGGTCAGCGAACTGAGCTGGTCGCCGGAACTGTGGGATGACTTCGATCTGCGCACCAATCACCCGCAATCACCGCATCGAGAGATGAGCGACATCATCGTGCGCTACAACGCGCGCGAGCACTTCAGCGGTGACCGCCAGGCCTTCAACGGACCTCACGATGCGGTGTGGTGGGATGCGGCTGAGCGCCTCCCGGCGGCGCTGCCGATCATCTTCGATCTCATGTATCGAGTTCAGGGCGAACGCCTGGGAATGGTGTTGATCACCCGCCAGCCACCGGGCGCAATGTGTTACCCGCACATAGACAACGGCTGGCACGCCGGCCACTACGAAAAGTACGCCATTCAACTTGCGTCCGCCGAAGGGCAGGCGTTCCACGTGGAACAACAGACCCTGGCACCCAAGCCGGGCGAGGTTTTCTGGTTCGACAACAGCAGGAAGCATTGGGTCGAGAACCCCACCACCGAGACGCGGATGACGATGATCGTATGCATCCGCACGCGGTTCACCGAGAAGAGGATGTTATGCCAGTAGGTTGGGCAGCAGCGGCAGCGGCCGTCGGAACGATTGCAGCAGGTGCCATGGGCGCCGATGCCGCAAAAGATGCCGCGCGTACACAGCGGGCCGGCGCCGACGCAGCGTCACAGGTCCAGCGCGAGATGTTCAATATCACTCGTGCGCAGCAGCAGCCGTACATGCAATCCGGCTATGCGGCGAATGACGTGCTCTCGCGTCTCATGGGGCTTGCGCCGACGGCGGGGCGATCACTCCCTTCGAACATGGCCGCCGGCGCGACCGGGTGGCAGTCGTCATGGGATCAGAACAACGGCCGCCTCGTGGGCGACACCTATCTTCCGCCGGATGTGACATTGAAAGATGTCGGCGGCGGGTGGTCGGAGGTTTGGCGCGAGGGAGAAGGCCGAGTCGGATCGCTGCGGCCTGGTGGGCCGAATGGTCGCTTCGTCAACGATACCGGCTGGCAGATGCCGCAGCCGGGCGCCACTCAATCGGGCGAGAGCCTCACCGGCGCTCCGATCGATCCGGAAACAGGTTATGCACAGGATAACACCGGGTTACCCACAGGGTTTCTGACGCAGTTATTCACACCGGAGGCGTTCAAAGCCGGCATGGATCCTGGCTACGGCTGGAGGCTTCAGCAAGGCGCGCAAGGGGTGATGAACACAGCGGCAGCCGGCTCCGGCTCGCTCTCAGGCCCGGCTCTCAAAGCGCTGATGGAATACAACCAAGGCGCCGCGAGTCAGGAGTACGGCAACGCGTTCAATCGCTTCCAGACGCAGCAGGGGAACATCTTCCAGCGCCTGACCTCGATGGCAGGCCTGGGTCAGAACGCTGCGGCAGGCGTCGGAAACAACGCGATGCAGGCTGGCGGCCAGATCGGCGCGAACATCGTCGGCTCGGCCAACGCGGGCGCCGCCGGCCAGATCGGCGCTGCGAATGCCTGGGGTGGGGCGCTCAGCGATCTCGGCGGAACGGCGGCCTGGTACAGCATGAACAGAAACAACCATATGCAGGCCACGCCGGCAGGGTAATCCATGGCCATCGACGCATCGATTCCGCTGCAGATCAAAAAGCCCGACTCCATGGGGCGACTGTCGGAACTGCTAAACATGCAGCGCCAGGCCATCGCCGTGCAGGCGGACAAGACCGCACTTGAGTCGACTCAGCAGTCACAGCGGCAGCGGCGCGAGCTCGCTCAGTTCGACTGGTCGAAGCTATCGGGCGACGACGGCACCATCGATCTAAACAAGATCATGGGCAGCGGCCTGCGCGAGGCCGCCGGCGATCAGTTCCCGCAAGTGATGCAGCAGGCGATCAACCTGCGCCAGTCGCAACTTGGCGCGAAGCAGACATTGCTCGGGCTCACCAACGAGCAGCGCGGTGTGTTTGGTCAGATGGT
>Ga0307416_100001899_pt1 | contig 11676 bp, 10 predicted proteins | sample DK1Cmetagenome_2_FD_203821 | JGI IMG/M metagenome (GOLD analysis project Ga0307416, IMG submission 203821) | Maize rhizosphere microbial communities from greenhouse at UC Davis, California, United States - DK15-C-3 | ecosystem: Host-associated > Plants > Roots > Rhizosphere > Soil | place...
TGGACCTCGAGTTCACGCTCGCCGACCTGGCGATGGCCGAGAGGCGGCTCGAGCGGCTCAAGACCAGCGGACGCCACGGCACCCAGGCGGAACGCGAGGCCGCCGAACGAGAGGAGGTCGTCCTGCGGCGGATCCACGAGGGCCTCGAGGCCGGCACGCCCATCCGCGACCTTGGTCTCGATCAGGACGAGGCCAAGGCGATCCGCGGCTTTCGCTTCCTGACCGAGAAGCCCGTGCTCGTGCTGCTCAACGTCGGTGAAGGCGAGCTCGCGACGGCGCCCGCGCTCGTCGAGCGGATCGCGTCCGGTTACCCGCACGAGCACGCGATGATCGACGCGCTCTCGGCCAAGATCGAGATGGAGCTCGGTGAGCTCGAGCCCGACGAGGCGGCCGTGTTCATGGAGGAGCTCGGCATCACCGACTCGAGCCTCGATCGGGTGATCGCGCTGTCGTATCGACTGCTCGGGCTCGTGTCGTTCCTCACCGCCGGACCCGATGAGGTCCGCGCCTGGCCGATCGCCGATGGCTCGACCGCCGTCGATGCCGCCGGCGCCATCCACACCGACCTGGCGAAGGGCTTCATCCGCGCGGAGACCGTGGCGTACGAGGACCTGCTCAGTCTCGGGTCGATGGCGGAGGCGAAGAAGGCGGGGCGCCTCCGCTCAGAGGGGAAGACCTATCGGGTCAAGGACGGCGACGTGCTGGAGATCCTCTTCAGCCGCTGACCTGGTGGGCGGGAGGTTGTCACATCACGTGTTACGTCCGACGGCTGAAGGGCCTCTACTTCTGCGTTTGGCACATCCCATGTTCCAGATCGAGGCTGGAGGGCCGTTTTCGAGCGGTTCAGCCTGAGCTCGTAAAACGTGACGTTACAGGCGAGATCCGCCCGGCGGCCCCCGATCAGCTAATTCGGGCGGCCGAGGTCCGGGTCGAAGTCCGCAAGGATCGTCCGGAAGTCGCCCGGGAGCTTGTCACCGTCGTCGTCGTCGTCGTCATCATCGTCATCGTCGTCGGTGTCGAGCTCGGCGAGGAAATTGTCGCCGTCCTGGGCCGACACGTTGACGGCCGCGGCCAGTCGATCGTCGCTGACGAAGATGAAGCCGTAGTCGCGCTCCAGGACCAGCGCGATCGCCTCGATCAGCGTGTCCTGCTGGTAGCCATGCTGGACGTCGTGGCGGACGCGCTGGACGAGGTCGAAGAACTCCTGCGGCTCCCACTCCGACTCGCTCGCGACGAGGACATCCGAATAGACCTCGTCGTCGCCTTCGTGGAGTTCGTAGAAGAACACAAAGCGCCTCGTCGATGCGTGATGGGTGCGGCAGTATACGCCGCACCGCCCGACGACCCGGCCAGTCCGGCCGCCCCGTCCCTGCATCCTCGGAGGTCCGATTGCCGTCCCCCCGCGTCGAAGTCGTCCACGTCGGCTCCGCGGCCCGCGACATCGCCCCCGACGATCCACGCGGCTGGCGGCTCGGCGGCGGCGTCACGTACGCGGCGTTGACGACGGCCAGACTCGGGCTGCGAACCGCAGCCGTCGTCGGCGTCGATCGCGAGGCATCGACGGCGCTCGAGCTCGACGCGATGCGCGACGCCGGTGTCGACGTCATGACCGTCGACCTGCCCGAGGGGCCGATCTTCCACAACATCGAGACGCCAGAGGGGCGACGGCAGGTGTCGATGGCCGCCGGCGTCCCGGTGAAGCCGGTCGCGTTGCCGTCGTCATGGCGCGCGAGCCGGTCGTGGTCGCTCGTGCCGGTCGCCGACGAGGTCCCCGACGACTGGGTCGACGTCATCCCGGCCGACGCGATCGTCGGCGTGGCCTGGCAGGGGATGCTCCGCAGGATGGTGCCGGGCGGCGACGTCCAGCGGGTCCCGCCGAGCGATCGAGGGATCTTGCGACGCGCCGACCTCGTCGGGCTCAGCCACCTCGACGTCGCGAAGGACACATCGCTCGGCGAGCTGGCACGGTTCCTGCATCCCGGCGCGCGGCTGCTCGTGACGCAGGGCGGCCACGGCGGCCTGCTCGTCACGACCGGCGACGACGGTCCGATCGAGGTGCTGCGCTATCTCCCGACGCCGACCGAGCGCGAAGTCGACCCGACCGGGGCAGGGGATACGTTCCTCGCGGCGCTGCTCGCGGTGCTGGTCCGTCCGAGCGTGGCCGGCTCGCCGGGCCGGTCGCAGGCTCGCGCGCTCCGCTTCGCGGCGGCCGCCGGCTCGCTCGCGGTCGAGGACATCGGGCTGGCCGGTGTGCCGGATCGCACGTCGGTGCTCATGCGCCGCGCCCGGGAGCGTGTGCGTCGGGCGGTCGTGCCAAGTCTGTCGGCGCAGGTCGGCGTGGAGGATCCTCGGCAGTAGGCCTCGGGCGGCCGCCCCTCAGCCGGGAGCCGGCCCCGTCGACTCGCGAACCTGGAGGTCCACGGGGAGGCGCACCGACGGTGGTCCCGTCCCGTTCTCACCGATGAGCCGCGTGACCGCCCAGCGGCCCATCTCCTCGGTCCGCTGCGAGATCGTCGTGAGTGGCGGGTCGACGTACGCGGCCACCGGGACGTCATCGAACCCGACGACGCTCGTGTCGGCCGGCACGCGACGACCGCGCCGCCGCAGGGCGCGAAGCGCGCCGATCGCCATCAGGTCGTTGTAGGCGACGATGGCCGTCGTCTCCGGCGCGCGGTCGAGGAGGTCGTAGGCCGCGGCCTCTCCGCCGCCGACGAGTGCCTCCCCAGGCGCGACGGTCAGCACGTCGCGGGACACGCCGGCCGCGTCGAGAGCCCGCCGCACACCGGCGAGCCGGGCCGGTGCATCGACGTTCCGTGGCGGCGGCATCAGGTACCCGAACCGGCGATGGCCGAGGGCCAGCAGATGCTCCGTCGCCACCCGCCCGCCGCCCTCGTTGTCCGACATGATCGTCGGCAGGTCGGCGTCGGGGGCGGCGGTGTTCACGAGCACGACCGGGATCGGCGGAGCGGTGAGCCACTCGCCCTGGCGGACCCCGAGGCTGCTGGCGGCGATGATCAGCCCGTCGACGCGCCGATCGACCAGCAGGTCGAGATAGGACGCCTCTCGCTCCGGGTCGTCGGCGGCATTGCACAGCAGCACGGAGAAGCCGGCGGCCCGCGCCGCGTCCTCGACCGCCCGGACGAGCTCGGGGAAGTACGGGTTCTCGATGTCGGTGATGATCAGCCCGAGCGTCTGCGTCGAGCGGCGCTTGAGCGAGCGTGCCACCTCCGACGGCCGGTAGTCGAGCTCCCGCGCCGCTTCGAGGACTCGTGCCTGGGTCTCCGGTCGGGCGCGGCCGACGCCGGCCAGCACCCGGCTGACCGTCGCCGTGGACACGCCCGCCTTTTCCGCGACGTCGGCGATGGTGGCCGTCATCGGCGATCCTCGGCCTCGTGCCGGATCGGATGCGGCGCTCGGGTCGGCCGTCAGTGGCTCGCCGGCTGATCCGGACCGGGAGCGGGAGCATGAGCCGCGGCCGGAGCGTGCGCTGCGGCCGGCGGCCGCCGCTCGGCCCGTGCCAGCGCCTCCAGCTCGCGGGTCAGCTCGTGCAGCTCATCGCCACCGCCCATCTGGCTGTGGAGCTGGGTGTCGTCGACCTCGCCGCGCTTGAATTGGCCCCCGGTCTTCCCGCGCGACAGGATCGTGAACGTGTCACCGATCGGGAGCGCATGCGAGACGTTGTGGGTGATGAAGATCACGCCGAGGCCCCGGTTGCGTGCCGCGACGATGTGCCGCAGCACGATCGCCGATTGCTTCACGCCAAGAGCTGACGTTGGCTCGTCCAGGATGAGCACCCGCGCGCCGAAGTACTCGGCCCGGGCGATGGCCAGCGTCTGCCGCTCGCCGCCCGACAGCGTGCCGACGGCCTGGTCGGTGTCGCGCACGTCGATGCCGATACGCTTCATCTCCTCCCTGGCGATGCCGGCCGCCTTCGGGATATCGAACCGCTTGAACGGCCCGACCCCGACGGTCGGCTCGTTCCCGAGGAAGAAATTGCGGGTGATGCTCATGAGCGGCATCACGGACAGGTCCTGGTAGACGGTCGCGATGCCGGCGTCGAGCGCGTCGCGCGGCGAGCCGAATTCGACCGGCTGCCCGTCGACAGCCAGCGTGCCCTTGTCGGGCCGGTACACGCCCGACAACGTCTTGATCAGCGTGGACTTGCCGGCGCCGTTGTCGCCGAGCAGGCAGGTGACCTGCCCGGCCCGCACGAGCAGCGACACGCCCTCGAGCGCGACGACCGCGCCGAAGTACTTGGAGATATCGCGCGCCTCGAGCAGTGGCGCCACGTCCATCGGGGCGACGGCCGGCGTCTGCTCCATGAGCGCGTCGACCGCGGGGGTCGCATCCATCGGTCGGCCCTCCTACGTCAGGCCGGCGAACTTGCGCCGGATCCAGCTGTTGAGGACGACCGCGACGAGCAGCAGCGTGCCGATCGCGATCTTGTACCAGTCGGCGTTGATATCGGCGAACACGATCCCCTGACGGGCCATGCCCAGCGCGAGCGCCCCGAGCGCCGTCCCGGCCACGGAGCCGTAGCCGCCCGTCAACAGCGACCCGCCGATGACGGCCGTGGTGATCGCGTCGAGCTCGTAGCCCGTGCCGCGCAGGATGTCCGCCGACGTGAAGCGCGTCGTCTGGATGGCGGCCAGGACGGCGGCGGAGAACCCGGTCAGCGCGAACAGCGCGATCTTCACGCGTGCGACCGGCACGCCGAGATTACGAGCAGCCGCTCCCGAGCCGCCGACGCCGGCGATCCAGTTGCCGAAGCGCGTGCGGCCGAGAACGTAGACACCGACGACGGCGATCAGGACCCAGAAGAAGATCGACACCTGGATGCTCGTCGTCGCGCCTCCGCCGAGCTGGATCGGCAGGTTCCAGGCGAACAGCGCCCCGAGCGGATCGCTGGCGATCTTCGTGGGGTCGACGGGGATGTAGGTGATCGGGCTGACGGTGGACGTGAGGACCGACGAGGCGCCACGGATGATGAACAGCGTCGCCAGCGTGACGATGAACGACGGCAGCCCGGTCCGCACGACGATGAACCCGTTCACGGCGCCGAGGAAGGTTGCGAGGGCCATCGCCATCACGATCGACAGCCACACCGGCAGGTTCCAGATCGTGATACCGATACCCATGATGATCCCCGCGAAGCCGACCATCGAGCCGATCGAGAGGTCGAATTCGCCCGCGATCATCAGCAGCGCGACGGCAGTCGCGATGATGCCGACCTGGGCCGCGACATCGAGGTAGTTGAGCGTTCCCGCGAGGCTCAGGAACGGCGCGTCGAGCCCGCGTTGGGCGACGGAGATCGCGAAGAAGATCAGGAAGACGAAGAGGACGATGATCAGGGCCCCGGCCGCGGGACGGCCGAGGAAGCGCTGCGCGAGCGAGATATCCCGGAGTCGGTCGGACCCAGGCGCGCGTGGTGCCGCAGTCGTCGTGCTTGTCATCTGGCCCTCCAAGCCAAAGGGTCGGAGGGACCGACCGGGGGCCGGTCCCTCCAGCGAGGTCTACCGAAGGCCCTTGGCCGCGAGACCGATGACGGCCTCGGCGTCGGCCTGGGTCACGAACCCGGGGCCGGTCATGATCAGACCCTGCCCGTTGCCGGTCGGAAGGTTCTTCGTCTCGGCGTAGTTCGTGAGGATGACGATCGGCAGGTAGCCCTGCAGGAACTGCTGCTGATCGATGGCGAAGTCCATCTTCCCGTCCTTGATGGCGGTCAGCACGTCAGCGCTGAGGTCGAAGGTCGCGAGATGGACGGTCTTGCCCGACGCGGCGATCGCGTCGAGTGCCGGCTTGGCGACGGACGGGCCGAGCGTGAGCAGGCCGTCGATCGTCGCGTCCGACTGCAGCGCGGCCGCGATGGTCGCCTGCATGCCGGCCGGATCCGAGATGTTGCCCGTCAGGATCATGTCGTCACTGGCTGTGACGCCGAGCCCCTCGAAGAAGCCATTGCAGCGCAGGGTCAGAGCCTGGTTGCCGACCTCCTGGTTGAAGCAGCGGGCATTCTTGACACCGGCCTCCTTGAACCGCTCACCGGCGCCGAGGCCGGCTTCGAACTCGGTCTGGCCGACGTGCGCCAGAATCCCGAGATCCTTGAAGACGTCCGAACCCGAGTTCATCGACACGACCGCGATGCCGGCCGCGACGGCCTTCTGGATGGCCGGCCCGAGGGCCTCCGGGTTCGGGATCGAGACGACGAGCCCCGTCGGCTTCTTGGCAACGGCCGCGTCGATGAGCGAGACCATGCCGGGCATGTCGCTCTCCGCGCCCGGCGCGCTGTAATTCGCTGTCACGCCCATATCGGCCGCGCCGGCCTTGACGCCGTTCCGGACGACGCCCCAGAAGCCGTCCTGCGCCTGACCGTGGGTGACGATCTCGATCTTGACGTCGCTTCGCTTGACGAGCGCGCCGTCGAGGCCGCCGCCGGTCGCGCCGGATCCCGTCGGGGTCCCGGTCGTACACGCGCCGACGACGATCGCCGCGCCCGCGAGCGCGACGAGCACCTTGCTCCGCAGAGTCATACCGTTCGTTCTCCTCCGTCGTGCCGCGCCGAGCGCGGCGGTCTCGATGGCATCCACTCGAGTGGTGGCGCCGTGGGATGGACATGGGTTCGCGGCCGCGCTGGCCGCCACGTTCGACACCTCCTTTCGTCCGGCCGTCCCGAGGAGCGGGCCGAAACCCTCTCCTAGCCGGGGATCTCCGCGAGTGGCACCGGTCGGTGTTCGTGGAGCGATCGATCGGCCGCCTCGGCGACGCGGAGGGCCGCGACACCGTCCTGGGCCGTGCATGGGCTGGGTGAGTCGCCGCGGGCGACCGCGACGAAGGCCGCGAACTCGGCCGCGTAGGCCGATTCGAAGCGCTCGAGGAAGTCCTTCCAGGCCGGACCGGCCGGCGGCGGCACGCCGGGCTCGACGGACCTGATCGGCGTGCGTGGGCCGAGCCCGACGGCGATGCTGTCCCTCGACCCGAACACCTCGGCCCGGATGTCGTAGCCGAGCGGGTCGTGGCGCGAGACGGTGAGGACCGTGAATGGGCCGTCGACCAGCCGCATAGAGACGACCGCGGTATCGACGTCGTCGTATGTCGCGAAGACCGGGAAGCCGCGGACGCCGCCGTCGGCGTAGACCTCCTCGACCTCGCAGCCCGTCATCCAGCGGAGGATGTCGAAGTCGTGGATCGAGAAGTCGCGGAACAGCCCGCCCGACTGGGCGATGTACGCCTCGTGCGGTGGCGCCGGGTCGTGGCCGGCCAGCCGGATCGCGTAGAGCGTGCCCATCGCCCCGGTCTCGATCAGGCGATGCGCCTCGCGGTAGGCCGGGTCGAAGCGCCGCTGGAAGCCGAGCTGGAACGGGATGCCGGACCGGTCGATCTCGGCGGCCAGGGCGATCGTCTCGTCGAGCGTGCCGGCGAGCGGCTTCTCGCAGAACGCCGGGATCCCGCGACGGATCGCCTCCCGGATGAGCTCGGCGTGGGCGGAGGTGGCCGCGGCGATCGCGACCGCGTCCGCACCCTCGAATGCGGCCTCGATCGACGTCGCCGACTCGACGCCGGTCGTCCGCGCGACGTCGGCGGCACGCTCAGCGTCGACGTCGCCGACGACCACGGAGTCGATGCCAGCGGTGGCCTTGAGCAGGCGCGCATGGAGGCGGCCGATCCGACCGGCCCCCAGCAGGGCGATCCTCATGCCACGGTCCGCATCCGGCGGTCCGAGCCAAGCCGCCGCAGCGAGGCGGCCAGCACGCGGCGACCGATCGCGGCGCTCTCCGACGGCGGACCTAGGCTTCGATCCTGCTCGACCATCAGCCAGCCGTCGTAGGCGCGCGCGGCGAGCGAGGCAAGCACATTGTCGAGGTCAAGCGCGCCGGCGCCGAGCTCCGTGAAGAGGCCGTGCCGGACGGCGTCCGAGTGGCCCTTGTACGCGCCGTCGCGCAAGCCGGCCAGGACCTCCGGGTCGACGTCCTTCAGGTGGACGTGCCTCGTCCGGTCGCCGAGGCTGCGGATCGCGCCGACCGGGTCGCCGCCGGCGACGAGGTGGTGGCCGGTGTCGAGGCAGATCCCGACGCGGGCCGGGTCGGTCGAGTCGACCAGCCGGTCGATCTCGTCGAGCGTCTCGACGTAGGTGGCCGCGTGCGGATGGAAGACGGCGGGATGACCGAGGGCCGCTGCCTCGTCGGCAATCAGATGGAGCAGATCGGCCAGGGCCTCCCAGCCGGCATCGCTGAATGACGGCGCCGCCTCGCTGTCCGCTCCTCCCGCGACGACATCGCGATCCCCGGAGCCGTCGACCGCCACGCACAGCACGTCGCCGCCCGCGTCGTGGAGCTGGGCGAGGCAGGCACGGGCGACGTCGATCGCCTCCGCTGTCGGCCCGTCCGGTGTCGCGGGGAGCGGGACGTAGACCTCGGCGAGCCGCAGCTCCCGCGCCGCGAGCTCATCACGCAGGGACGCGCCGGTCGGGAAGTTCGCGCCGAGTTGGATGCCCTCGTAGCCCAGCCGCACGATCTCGTCGAGGATCGTGGTCGCACCCCAGCGCTTGGCGTCATGCGCGTTGGTCCACAGGATCGGCACGGTCCCGATCGACGCATCGGGGAGGGCATCGCCGGCACGGCGCAGACGCGCGCGCAGCTCTCCTCGATCGACCGTGACGGTGGTCATCGATCCTCCTCGACCGGCCCCCTCTTGCCGCGCGCCGTCGCGATGGTAGCGCGGCGCGTTGGCGTATCGTGGGCGACCGCGGGCATGACGGGCAACGTCCCTCCTTGCGCATCCCGCGTAATCGATTACCCTGAGAGACCGGTCGGACGGTATCGCGGCGACGACCCGGTGTCAATGCGGAGCGAGGAGGTTCGCCGTGGGAAGCGCGACGGGCACGATCGGGCGCTCCACGAGCCTGCCGTTGGCCGATTCCCCGCTCGGCCGGACGATCGCCACGACCCCGACCGACGTGTGGAACGACTCCTGTTCCGTGCCCGAGCTCGAGTACGCGATCTCGTACGGGGCGGTGGGCGCGACGGCGAATCCGACGATCGTCACCGATGTCTGGAAGCAGGAGCCGGCGTACTGGCGCGAGCGGGTGATGTCGATCGCGGAGGAGCGCCCGGACGCGACCGAGGTCGATCTCGCGTGGGCGATCGTCGAAGAGATGTCGCTCCGCGCGGCGCCCCTGCTCCGTCCGGCATTCGATGCCAGTGGCGGTCGGCAGGGTCGCCTGTCGATGCAGACCGATCCCACGTTCTTCCGGTCCTTCGACCGGATGCTGGCCCAGGGCGAGCACTTCGCCGCGCTCGCGCCGAACATCATCGTCAAGTTCCCGGCGACCTCGGTGGGCGTCCGGGTCATGGAGGAGGCGACCTATCGCGGCGTCAACGTCAATGCGACCGTGTCGTTCTCGGTCCCGCAGGCGCTGGCCGCCGGTGGGGCCGTCGAGCGCGGCCTCGAACGCCGGGAGGCCGAGGGCCTGCGGGTCGACGACATGGGCCCGGTGATCACGGTGATGATGGGCCGGCTCGAGGACTGGCTCCGCGCCCAGGCCGAGCGCGATGGGATCGTCAGCGACCCGAGCGCGTTTCCGTGGTCCGGCGTCGCGGTCTTCAAGCGTACCGTCGAAGAGTTCCGGCGCCGCGGCCTGCGGGCACGACCGTTGGCGGCGGCGATCCGTCACCACCTGCACTGGTCGGAGCTCATCGGCGGCGACGTGATCATCACGATGCCCGCGGCCTGGCAGCGCCGCTTCAACGACTCGGACGTCGAGATCCGACCGCGGATGGACGATCCGGTCGACCCGGCGATCGTGGACGACCTGCGCCGTCATTTCCCGGACTTCGTCCGCGCCTACGAGCCAGATGGCTTGAGGCCTGACGAATTTGACTCATTCGCCCCGAGCGCCAGGACCCTGCGCGCGTTCATCGGCTCGTACCACGACCTGCTCCACCAGGTGACCGACGCTCTCGTCCCGAACCCGGACCTCAAGCCCCCGGCGTGACCGACGTCGCCACCGGGCTCTATCGACCGGCAAGGTCGCTCGCGGAGGGCGACTGGTCGGTCGTCCTGACGCCGGAGGCCGCCGGCTGGCAGTTCAGCGGCTTGCGGGCCGCGACGCTGCCAGCGGGTGGACGGCTGGCATTCGAGAGCAAGTCGGACGAGGTGATCGTCCTGCCGCTCGACGGCGGCTTCGACGTCGTCGCCGATGGGGCGTCGTATCACCTGGACGGACGGCCGAGCGTGTGGGCCGGACCGAGTGACTTCGTCTACGCGCCGCCCGGGTCGGCGCTCGAGGTGTCGAGCCAGGTCGGCGGGCGGTTCGTCGTCCCGACCGCTCGCGGAGAGGCGCGCTTCCCCCTGCGCTACGTGCCGGCGGGGGAGGTGGCGGTCGAGTTGCGGGGCGCCGGAGCCTGCTCGCGCGAGGTGCGCAACTTCGCCGCCGCCGATCGGTTCGAGGCGGATCGCATCATCGCGGTCGAAGTCCTGACACCGGGTGGCAACTGGGGCTCGTACCCGCCGCACAAGCACGACGAGGTGCGGGCCGGCGAGACCGAGCTCGAGGAGATCTACCACTACGTCGTCGGCGACGGGCCGTCGGGACCGGGACTGGCGTACCAGCACATCTACGGGACGCCAGATCGACCGATCGACCTGCTGACCACCGTCGGCACCGGCGATACGGTGCTCGTGCCGCACGGCTGGCACGGGCCGGCGATGGCCGCGCCCGGCTACGACCTCTACTACCTCAATGTGATGGCCGGGCCGGCGGAGCGGGCCTGGCGGGCCCGCGACGACCCTGCGCATCTCTGGGTCAAGGAGGCCTGGACCGGGCAGGGGCTCGACCCGCGCCTGCCGTTCGGGGAGCGGCCCGTCCGGTAGGACCAGCCGATGAGGAGGTGCGCGGGGCGCTACGATCGCCGCACCGTCATCCGCACGCGAAGGGGTCCCGACATGGGCTCTCCCGAGGTCGAGCGCGTCCCCGATGGGCTGAAGCGACGCTGGCCGGACATCCGGTCCGAGGACCGGGCGGCGGTGGCCGCCGTGCTGGAACGCGGCGTCCTCGGGGGTGTCGGCGCGCCGGAGATGACGGCCCTCGAGACGGAGTGGGCCGCGTTCGTCGGACGCGACCAGTGCCTTCTGTTCAACTCCGGCACGGCCGCGATCCACTCGGCCCTGTACGGCATCGGCATCGAGCCCGGCGACGAGGTGATCACGACCGCGTACACCTTCGCCGGAACGTGGCAGCCGATCCTCCATCAGGGCGCGATCCCGGTCTTCGTGGACATCGATCCGAGGAGTTACAACCTGGACCCCCGCCGGATCGAGGCCGCCATCACGCCGCGGACTCGGGCGATCATCGCCGTCCACATCGGCGGTCTGCCGGCCGACCTGGACGAGATCCTCGCGATCGCCGAGCGGCACCGGCTGGCCGTCATCGAGGACGCCTGCCAGGCGCACGGTGCGACCTATCACGGGCGGCAGGTCGGCTCGATCGGCGTGATCGGCTGCTACAGCTTGAACTCGAGCAAGATCCTCAGCGGCGGCGAGGGCGGCCTCCTCGTCGCGGACGACCCGGACATCCTTACCCGTGCCCGACGTCTGCGAACGTTCGGCGAGGACATCCCGGAGCTGGCGAAGCTCAGCGGATGGAACTTCCGCCCGTACACCAGCCATTCGATCGGCTGGAAC
>Ga0307416_100001901_pt1 | contig 11672 bp, 10 predicted proteins | sample DK1Cmetagenome_2_FD_203821 | JGI IMG/M metagenome (GOLD analysis project Ga0307416, IMG submission 203821) | Maize rhizosphere microbial communities from greenhouse at UC Davis, California, United States - DK15-C-3 | ecosystem: Host-associated > Plants > Roots > Rhizosphere > Soil | place...
GAAGAAGGCTACCGGGCGGGCGAACTCAAGAGCGAGGTGTATCCGGATGTGCGCCTGGCGCTGGAGCGCTGGCACCAGCGGGGAGTGGACATCGCGATCTTTTCGTCCGGCAGCGTCCAGGCGCAGCGCTCTCTCTTCCACCACACCACTGCCGGCGATCTGACTCGCTTCATCGGCGCCTACTTCGACACCACGACCGGACCCAAGACCAGCCCGGAGAGCTACGCCCGCATCGCCGCTACCCTCGCGCACCCGCCGTCTGAGGTGCTGTTTGTCTCGGATGTTGCGGCGGAGCTGGATGCGGCGGCAACGGCCGGGATGCGAACTGCGTTGTGCGTGCGGACTCCGGGAAACTCTGCGGAGGCCGGTGCCCACCCGATCATTCACACCTTCGATCAACTCACCGACACGAGCGGGCCCGCCTCCTCGCCCTAGCCGACCACCCCCGCCCAGTTTATCGTGGATCTGCCCCAGCGCCTTGGCACATTATGGGACTGGCCCACATGGTTCCAGGGCGTGCGGCATCTTCGGAGGGACGCACCATGCGCACCAGGTTCATGCTGTTGCCCGCACTCGGAATCCTCCTCGGGTGTGGGGGCGGCGCAGACCGCACTGCCGATCGCGAAGCCGGCGCGGCCGCCGACCAGCCCGGCACCGACACGATGGCTTCTGCATCCGCGGCGACCGCGGACACTGCGTCAGGTGGGCTCACCTGGGGGCCGGCACCGCCGAGTCTCCCCGCTGGGGCCAAATTCGCCGTTGTCTCGGGCGATCCAGGCAAGGCTGGCCCGTTCACCATCCGGGTCGACATGCCGCCGGAATACGTGATTCGCCCGCACCACCACCCGACGAGCGAGGAGCTCCGCCTGGTGCAGGGCACGCTGCATTATGGGCATGGGGCCAAGTGGGACAGCAAGGCCATGAAGACGATGGAGCCCGGCAACCCTGTGAAGCTCGGCGCCAAGCAGCCCCATTACCTGCATGCCGCCAGCCGGGTGGTCATGGAAGTACAGAGCACCGGCCCCTTCGCGGTCACGTACGTTGATCCGAAGGACGACCCCCGGACCGGAGCGAAACCTTGAAGCAAGCGAATCGCTGCAGGCTACGGCTCATCCCGATGGAGAACTGACATGGCGAAGCCGGCCAAGAACACGATTTGCCTTTGGTACGATCGCGAGGCCGAGGACGCGGCGCGGTTTTACGCGAAGACCTTTCCCGATTCGTCCGTCGGCGCGGTGCACCGCGCACCGGGAGACTTTCCGTCGGGCAAGAAAGGGGACGTGTTGACCGTCGAGTTTACCGTGATGGGCATTCCGTGCCTCGGGCTCAACGGCGGCCCTGCGTTCAAGCACAACGAAGCGTTCTCGTTTCAGGTCGCAACCGCTGATCAAGCCGAAACGGATCGCTACTGGAACGCGATCGTCGGCAACGGCGGCCAGGAGAGCGCGTGCGGCTGGTGCAAGGACAAATGGGGACTGTCCTGGCAGATTACGCCGATTGTCCTGACGAAAGCCGTCACCGATCCCGATCCCGCTGCAGCCAAGCGCGCGTTCGATGCGATGATGGAGATGACAAAGATCGACGTCGCCGCCATCGAGGCGGCGCGCCGCGGTTAGGGGAGGCGCGGGTGGGCTGAAGTAATGTGTCTCAGCATGCGCGGCCTTGCGGTAGCTCTTCTCCTGGTAGGCATCCCAGACCTGTTAGCCGGGCAGGCTGTGGAGACCGGTTTTCTGAACCGCAACGTCAGCGTCGGGGGCCGGACCTACCGCTATCAGGTCTACATCCCACCCTCGTACACTTCATCGCAGCGCTGGCCGGTGATTCTGTTCCTGCACGGCGGCGGCGAGCGGGGCGACGATGGCCTGCTTCAGACTCAGGTGGGCCTGGGAGCGGCCCTCCGGAAAAAGCCGGCGCAGTTTCCAGCCATCGTGGTCTTTCCTCAAGTGCCACCCGACTCGTTTTGGGCCGGAACACCTGCCCGGGTGGCCATCGCGGCCCTGGACCGTACTGCCGAGGAGTTCCAGACCGACCCCGACCGCATCTATCTCACGGGCCTGTCCATAGGCGGAAACGGGACATGGTACCTGGCATATCGACATCCTACGCGCTTCGCCGCCCTGATGCCGATCTGTGCCTGGGTCGTCCCAGCCAAAGAATGGGATATCACGGCCGAGTCCGTCGTTCCTCCGGACAGCGGGCCGCCATACGCGGCTTTGGCCCGCCGGCTTCGAAACATCCCTACCTGGATCGTGCACGGCGAGGTGGATGATGTATTACCGGCCGAGCAGTCCCGGGAGGCGTTCGCCGCGCTGAAGGCTGTGGGCGCGCCGGTACAGTACCTCGAGATGCTCGGTACGGATCACAACTCGTGGGACCCCACGTACGCGTCACCCAGGATGATGAACTGGCTATTCGCTCAGCGCAGGCGATACTGATACCACGCCGGCGAGGTCACCGCCCAGGATCGCCGGAAACTGGAGAGGAAGCATCTGGGCTGCATTCCTCCCGAGCGAAGCATCACGGCTCCGCTGCCTGGCCCGGGGGTGGTGCCCATTACAGACTCATCTTGCTGGTGGAGGATCCGGCTTAGGATCATTACGTCCAGCGAGGCGAACATGCAGTTGCGGTATATCGCGGCCGTTATATGGACCAGCAGCGTCCTAGCGTGTGGCCCGACGCCGCCTACTGAACAGGGGCCCTGGCTCGAGTTGCTGATACGTACCGTGGATTTCGGATCAGGCGTCGTGCGGACAGAGCCAGGCAACATCCGTTTCGATTATAACACCGACGGCGGAGGCGAGGGTGGGGGCGATGGCCGGTTCCCACCTGGCACCACAGTAAAAGTAATTGCGGAGCCGACAGCAGGTTCGCAACTCATTGGCTGGCTGGGCGAGGGGTGTGATGGCGCCTCGCTGATATGTACGCCGACGTTCGACCGCGTCACCTTCGTGCGAGGATACTTGGTCGGCTCAATCTTCTTCGAGTCTGCTGCGCCGGAGAGCGTGGAACTCTCGGTGAGCCTGATCACCTATCCCAACACTACAGAGGACCCAACTCTTGAAGGGGCGGGCACGGTTCGCGTGGAAGGGCTACCGGGAGGCCCTGTAACCTGTGCCCTTACCCGCACCGGGGCTCCACAGTGCACGGGACCGAGCGGGCCGCTGTCGCTTCCCGTGCTCGTGGCGGATGGTAGTACAGTGACCCTTGTTGCAATCCCGCGAAGCGACAGCCGATTTCGACGTTGGCTCGTCCCAGGTTGTGGCCGTGAACCGACCTGTGTCCTCACAGTCAAATTTCACGAGCTCAACTGGTTCATAGAGGCTTGGTTTGAGGGTATTCCGTCGGATTGATGGAGACAGTTAATGCCCTGCAACGCTTAAGCCGAAGCTTGGCGGTATCGCTGCTCGATAACGGCAGCCTCCCGATCCGCCAATGTCATCGTAGAAACACCTGTAAGACTACGGTTGTTTAGAGCCGGGAGGAGAACAGCGGACCCCCGAGCCACTTCCCATTGGGAACATTTGACACTCTCCAGAGTGTCAGTTCCTGTTCCGAGGTACCGCAATGTCCGTCCGATCGGCGCTCCTGGTTGTCTCAGTAGTCATATCCGCCCCCGCTTCCGCGCAGAACCTCACCACGCCCGACTCCGGTACCCGGGTACGTGTGGTGATCGCACCTGACACGTCGAATGCCCGCCCGGAGGAGACGAGCGGATTGTTCGTTCTCCGAACCACGTCAGCCATCGTTCTCGATCCGGCCTCCCAAGGGCTGGATACGATCCCGGTGTCCCGCGTTCGCCGCATCGATTTGCAGATCGGCACTCGCTCCGCTGGCGTGAACTTTCTGCGCAGCACGATGTTTGGCACCCTGATCGGCGGTGGGCTGGGGCTGCTCGTCGGCGCTGCGGCGCATGACAGCTACTCCTGCTCGGACGGAGGTTTCTGCATCTCGGCAGGAGGGGGCGCGCTGGCTGGCGGAGTGGTGGGCGCGGGAGTCGGGGCGCTTATCGGGCTGATATACGGCCCCACGGAACAGTGGCAGCGCGGGGAGATGCTGCCGGGCAATTAGGTCACTTTGAGTTCACGAAGCAGCGGTGGTCATCCATCACGTTGTCTGAAAACCTGCAGGCTGCTTACTAGTGCCCGCCTGCCAGTGTTTCTCAGGTGTCCAAGGAAGACAACCCCCGCACTGTCGCTTAGCGATGAATGGCCACTGAAAAGACCACCAACGGAGGAGGGCTGGTGGCCATATCACTACGAAGCTGTTGACGAAAAGTGACTTAGATCAGTGGAGCGGACCGGGATCGAACCGGCGACCCCCCTGCTTGCAAAGCACGAACGGCACGTTGTCTGGAGCTCGCCAGCGTTGGATTATCAAGACTTACGACCCTGCCCCACTGGTTAGCGTCGGCTGACGCTTGGGGGGTTCGTTACAAGCAACGTTACGGTTCCACCAAGCCGAGGGAGTACAGGATCCTTGCGAGCTTGAGTGCTGTTTCTACCGTTTAAGAAACCAAGAATCAAACACCGACGTCTGCGGATCGCAGCGCTGGCACTGCCGAAGGTCACCGTCCGAGCAGAAGTATGCCCCAGTGACGCCGGCTGCTGCCAAACCCGCGCTTGCAGCCGAGGGGTCGGACTGGCTTCCACTTCCCAGACGCCTCCACCCGCTCCGCGATCTCCGCTGCGCCGGCGACTATCGAATCATGCATCGCCGGCGCAGCGGCTCCGGCCCGGTCAGGGGGCCTGGTAGAAGTAGTACTCCGCGGTGTACGGGACGTTTCTTACCTCAGCCTGGCTCCCAGCAGCGGTGGGGGCCCGCCCGCCGACCGTGTTGACGCGCTGGATGGACGTGACCCCCTCGAAGATGCCAGGTCCCTTGCTCCGGATCCCGTCGAGGAGGAGCCAGGGGATGTCGGCCGGACCGACCTCGCAAGGCTTATTGAGCTGGCCGACGACGAAGCTGCCGCTGTTGCTCTTCCAGGTCGGGCCGCCGAAGTGGGTTCCCATCACCCCAGTGTGATCCGCATCCGCATACAGCGTCGCGGAGGGGCCTCTGGGGGCCCAGGCCCCACCATCCCACTGATAGATCTGCACGCCCTCGGCGTAGGCATGTAGGATGAGAGTGCTCCCTGCAGGGACGCTGATCTCGTCGCATTGGCCGAGGTCGACCCCTCGGCTGGCGGCGGCGGAGATTACCGGCTGCTCCGCAGGTCCCAAGGTGGTCTCATCCGCACACCCGGCCAGCGCGGCCCCAGCGGCTGAGATGACGAGCAACAGCGAAGTGGTAGAAGTAGCGGTGCGCATTGGTCTTTCTCCTGTGGTCGGAAGATGATGTCTGGTCTGCTCTCACCTCCTTATTCGTAATGCGCTCTCGAAACCCGCCACCTGCTTGTACTGAGTCACTTCATGACGGCGCCCGGCCTTCGGCAGGGCGTTCTGATGTCGGGTTACTGGTCCGCGTTGCGTATATGGCTATGTGGGGGTGCATGTCCGACCCGGGCCGCCCTCGTAAAGTCTTTATCGACCCCAATAGCGAGGTGCGAAATGTTCCGGATCACAACTGTGGTACTCAGCAGTGCCCTAACGATCTTCTTGGCCGGGTGTTCGGAGGCCCCCACTGGCCCCCCCGCCACGAACATCCCACACTCGCCTTCGTTGGTGGCCACTTCGATCACCGGGGTGTCGTTCAACAGCGCATCCTGTACCCTGGTCAGCAGCACGACGGGTGAGGTCCGCTGCAGTTGGGACATCACCAATGCCAACGGGACGAGCCTCGACTATTGGGCCGACGCATACATGAGCATTACATACAACTGCCTCAATAACACGGGACAGATAAGGAGCAGCGGCACGGCCAACGTATGGACCTATCTGGCGTATACCAGCGTGACCAGCACCAGCATTACCGGTACCAATCAGCAGCTCCCGACCGCCCGTCCGTCCAACACCGGTACGGGCAGTAGCAAGAAGTACAACGTCTGCAAGGGGGGCCAGCAGCTGCAGATCACCGGCTACGCCATGCAGTACTGGGACATCTATATCGAGACGCCTACCGAGCGGGCATGTCTCGGCTCTGACGATCGGTACGGCTGCTTAGTGGCTTGAGACGCTGGAGAGCGAACTTGAGGAGCAGAACAGAGCCCCGCCCGAATGAAGACCTGGGCGGGGCTCTTGGCGCCGGCTAGGCAGGACCCCGGTACTTCATCAGCTGCCGGAAATTGGCCGAGCGGTCGAACTCTCGGGTGACATCCTCACGTAGGCCTTGTGGTCGGTGGCATCAACGGCGCCCATTCGGCGCGTACCTCCGCGCCTCGGCCGGTTTGCCCCAGGCCCGATAGAGGCGTTCGAGCGCTTTTCCGGCGTCGCGAGCCACCAGGGGCTGGGCACGCCGGTCCCGGTCGAGCACGACGTAGGCCTCCCGCAGCAGGCCCTCGGCACGACGGTATTGGCGCCGCAGGAACAGGCATTCTCCGAGGGCCAGGCGCGCCTCGGCCGTCCGCCAGTGCTCCGGACCGAACTCATCGCGACTGAGGACCAGCATGCGCTCCAGCAGCGGCAGAGCGTCGTCGCTTCGGCCCATCGCGGTAAGCGTACGGCCCAGCGCGATCCGGGCCGGGATCGTTAGGGTGCGCGCCTCCGCCTGCTGTGGCTCGAGCCTGACTAGCGCATAGCGGAACAGCGACTCGGCCTCCGTGAGCCTGCCGCTCTCCCGCAGCGCCCGCGCCAGGTGCACCGTAACTGAGAGAGTGTTCCGATGGTCCTCCCCGACCAGACGGCGCGATTGAGCCTGCGCCTCGCGTAGCAGGGGAATCGCCGCGTCTGGACGCCCCCGCAGCCGGAGCACACCGGCGAGCTCGTTCAGGTCGAACCCGATATACGTGTGTTCCGGGCCGTATAGTGCACGGTCGATCGCCAGTGCCTCACGGAGGAGCCGCTCCGCCTCGTCGAAGTCGCCCTTCTCTCGCGCCATTACGGCGAGATTACCAAGATTGCTGCTCACTGCAGAGTGCCGCTCCCCGAACGCGCGTCGGTTGAGTGCCAGGGCTTCGCGGACGAGCGAATCCGCTTCCTGGGCCCGCGTCGTTCGATGAAAGAGCATCTGCCCCAGTCCGTTGAGGCTACGTGCTACGCTCGGATGGGACAGCCCGAGCGACCTTTGCTGAATGCTCAGCGCCAGACGGTAAAGCCGCTCCGATTCATCGAAGTTTCCAAGGAACTCTTCGGCCGAAGCGAGGTCGTACATCGTCTGCGCGGTGAGAGGATGGGTGGGTCCCATCCGACGCTCCCGCACCGCGAGAGCCTGGCGCAAGAGCGCAGCGGCGTCGGCGTAATCGCCCTGGGAGTGCAGCAGCCGGGCAAGACCGTGGCGGCTCTCGGCCACGGCTAGGCTACTGTCGCCGTGCAATGCCCGCCGGATGGCGAGTGCCTCACGGGCGCTCGTCCCGGCCCCAACGAAGTCCTCACGGTCGCCGAGTAACTCGGCGAGGTGCTCAAAGCTCTCCGCCGTGGCGTCATGCTGTTTCCCGAAGAGCGTTCTCCGCTGTGCGAGCGCACCGCGCAAAAGGGTGTCGGCTTCGTCGAGATGTCCCTGTCTGAAAAGTGCCTTGCCCAACTCGTCCATCGCCTCTGCCACGGCCGCATGGCGGGGACCATACACAGCGCGGCGCTCGGCGAGCGCGCGTCGAAGCTGGACCTCTGCCCTGTCATAGAAGGCGAGGTTGGCGTACACCCGGCCGAGCGCGACCCGCAGCTCGGCACGGACTTCGGGGTCCTCCGCGAGGGCGGTGTCGATGCGCTCCACGCCCCGGTCGAGGAGCGCGCGCGCGGCGCTGTCCCCCTGCTGCGCCTCGGGCGGCGAGAACGGGTCGGCGGCTCCGAAGACGCTCACCAGATACCGCTCGACCGCCACGGCCTTGCGGGTCTCCGCTTCGGCCTGCCCGCGCAGCTGCCGCTCGCGTCCCGCGGCACCGATAAGCGTCAATGCCGCGATGGTACCCACTGCAACCGGCGCGCGATTGCGCAGCAGGAATTTCCCGACCCGGTAGTGTAGGGAGTCGGCACGCGCGGTGACGGGCTCGTGCGCGAGGTAACGTCGGAGGTCCTCGGCAAGCGCCCCTATAGCGGCGTAGCGCTCTCCCGGCGGCTTCTTTAGCGCCTTCGCCACAATGTTGTCGAGATCGCCGAGAAACTCCCGGCGGAGGCGGTTGGGCGTGCTCCGGCGCGCGGTGGCCACATCCTCCGCGTCCCCGGTAGGTGATCCTACCGCCGAACTCAGACGCGGCGGCTCAGTATCTATGGTGGCGCGGAGGTGCTCCGCGACACTGAGGCCAGTCCTGCCCGTCGGGTGCCGCCCGGCCAACAGGAGGTACAAGAGCACACCGAGGGCGTAGATGTCCGTCGCCGTGGTGATCTCGCCCCCGCTGATCTGCTCGGGGGCCGCGTACTCGGGCGTGAACGGCATGCCGCCCGCACCGGTGATCTCGGTGTGCTCGGTCCCGCCCCTTTCCCTTTCGAGCAGTTTGGCGATGCCGAAGTCGAGGAGCTTCACCGTGCCATCGGCGGTGACGAGAATGTTGGATGGCTTGAGGTCGCGGTGAACGATCAGGTGGGTGTGTGCATGCGCGACGGCATCCAGCACCTGCTGAAAGAGCACGAGGCGTTCGCTGACGCCGAGCTGGCGTTGGTCGCAGTACTGATCGATCCGGAGGCCATCCACGTACTCCAGGATCAGGTAGGGCTGGCCGCCATCGGTCACGCCAGCGTCGAGCAGGCGCGCGATATTGGGATGCGCTAGCAGCGCGAGCGCCGTCCCTTCTCGCCGGAAACGGGCGCTCCCGACCGGGTCGAGGAGGGCCAGGTTAAGCAGCTTAACCGCGGCTCGGCCCTGGTAGCGGCCGTCGCTCCGTCGCGCCAGCCAGACCGAGCCCATCCCGCCACTGCCCAGGGGACGCTCCAAGGTGTAGGCCCCGACCGGCTGGCCCGCGAGGGATCCTTCCGGCCAAACCATGTCGGTGAGGGCGCGTCCGCCGAGGAAGCCGCGCGCGTCGAGCTCGGCCTCCGCGGCCAGCAGCCCCTCCAGGTCTGACGCGAGCGCCGGCTGCTCCGAGCGCAAGGTGGTCAGCCACGCGGCGCGCTCCTCCGCGGGGAGGTCAAGGGCGCGCTCGACCAGGGGCCCCAGCGTGGCGAGCCGCTCCCGCTCCGCAGTGTCATGGCCGGTCACGAGGACGGCTGGGTGACCGGGGCCATGTTACGCCGCGCTGAGGGTGTGGTGAAGGAGCAGCCGCGCCTTCCGCCAGTCGCGCTGCACTGTACGCTCGGAGACACGCCGGATCGCCGCAATTTCGGTGAGCGAGAGCCCGGAGAAGAAGTGGAGATCCACCAGTTGTGCGAGCCCGGGTTCGACGCCGGCAAGCGTGTCGAGCGCATCCCCAAGCTCCTCGAGTGGCCCTGGTGAGACCGGCTGACTTACGGGCACTCCGCCTTCGGGAACCGCCGTGATGTGAAATTCACCACCCCGCTTCTTCGCGCGGCTGCGCCGGGCGTAGTCGATCATGAGGCCCCGCATGGCCCGGCAGGCGTAGGCCAGGAAGTGCTCCCGGCTGGCGAAGGGATTGCCCTCGCGCTTGGCGAGGTTGAGGTAGGCCTCGTGGAGGAGTGTGGTGGTACCAAGGGTGAATTCCGCCCCGCCCCTGCGCAGCTCGCGCTCTGCGATCGCATGCAGCTCGCGGTACAGCGCCGCAAAGAGCGCGCTCGCCGCATCCGAGTCGCCAATGTCGGCGGTCCGGACCAATTCGGCGATCGGCGGATTCACGCACATCCTCCTGAGACGGTCGGGGGGTTGATGAGGGCCGTGAGGGGAAATATGGGACGCACATCGGAGGCAGTCAAAGCCGGGACTGGGTCAGCCGTGAAGAGGGAACGCCCGGGGTGGTGTGCCCCGGGAAAACGCGCAGGCGGCGCCGACCGCTTACTCGAATTATCCCGGCTTGTCCCGACATCAAGTCTCCGGCGCTTCTGCGTGTCGGGTTATCAGTCCGACTTGCGAATACAGACATAGCAGGGGTGATCACGTCCGACCTCCGGATCGGAGATGCGCCCAAGCTCGGCAGGACTAACGGATAGCAAGTCGGTCACTCCATATTTCTACGAGGAACTTGTCATGACCAGCTCTACACAAGCGACCGCAGTACCCAATCATGTGCCCGGCCCGGGCTTCGAGCCCGACCCCCTCACCCAGCGGGTGCAGGCAACCTGGACCGCCGGAGACTTCGGGCGCATTGCGAAGGGCTATGAGCGCGGAGCTGCTCAGTTCATCGTACAGCTCGGGCTCGAGCCCGGCGAGGCCGTACTGGACGTGGCGTGCGGCACGGGCAACCTCTCGCTGCCGGCGGCGCGCGCCGGAGCTTCCGTCACCGGAATCGATATCGCTCCCAACCTGATTGCCCAGGCGGTGAAGAACGCGGAGAACGAAGGACTGCGCATCGCCTTCGAGGTCGGTGATGCCGAGCAGCTGCCGTATCCTGATGGCGCATTCCAGACGGTTGTCACGATGTTTGGTGCGATGTTCGCCGCGCGACCCGAGCGGGCGTCGGTCGAGCTGCTCCGAGCCACCCGGGCCGGTGGACGCATTGCGATGGCTAACTGGACGCCGACCGGGTTTGTTGGCGAGATGCTGAAGACAACAGTCCGCTTCGCTCCTCCCCCCGCAGACGTTCCGTCTCCGCTCCTCTGGGGAACGGAGGAGGCGGTGCGCGAGCGTCTCGGTGCAGGTACTAAATTGCTCTCATTCGCGAGGCGTCTCATCACGTTCGAATACCCGCTCGGCCCCGCCGAGGTGGTGGATTACTTCCGCCTCTGGTACGGACCGACGCTGCGTGCGTTCGGGACTCTCGACGAGACCAGGCGTGAGGGATTGCGGAGCGAGCTGGAGCGACTCTGGACCGATCATAACCTCGCGACAGATGGGACGACGCGAGTGGTGTCGGAGTATCTCGAAGTGATGGCCATCGTGAAGTGACCATCGCATAGTGCCCTGGCGGCCGAACCCTAGGTCCGAGCCCTACAAAAACGGCCGCGTTTCTTGCGGCCGTACGGTCTCCTGGGCAGATCGATTTGGAGGGCCGGACAGCGTCGAAGGACGACACCTATAAGAAAAGGCTCCCGTCACGGGAGCCGTAATGAGTTCGGCGAGTGGAGCGGACCGGGATCGAACCGGCGACCCCCTGCTTGCAAAGCAGGTGCTCTCCCAGCTGAGCTACCGCCCCGAAGGTCTTGCAAGATAGCGACTTCCCTACCCGATCTGAAGCGTCATTTGGCTTGGTGTGCCAGCGTCTGTGCCAACTTCTCATGCCTGGTGCTCCCGAAGCTCAACTCCACCAGTAACTACCCGCAAAATCGTGGTCTCATCCGGCAGCTGATAGTGCCGCAGCAGAACCGCCTCCGTTTTCCAGCCACCAGCGGCAGCCACGTCCTTGAGAGGGAGGTGCTTGCGAGCCGTCGCCCACGCACGACGATAGGGGTGGAACGAACCGCCGAGCTGCTTCAGTAGCTTGGCTAGCATCTCAGCCTTCTTGAGCCAGCAACGTACCCGCTCGTAGCTAACCGGCTCCTCTGGCTTGGTGGGGCTCGGAAACAGCAGCGTAGCCCCAAGGCCAGGTCGCTCGCGCCTCA
>Ga0307416_100001902_pt1 | contig 11664 bp, 11 predicted proteins | sample DK1Cmetagenome_2_FD_203821 | JGI IMG/M metagenome (GOLD analysis project Ga0307416, IMG submission 203821) | Maize rhizosphere microbial communities from greenhouse at UC Davis, California, United States - DK15-C-3 | ecosystem: Host-associated > Plants > Roots > Rhizosphere > Soil | place...
ATTCCCATTGATGATGAGGTAAGGCGCATCGACGTCCTTCCGATTCAACCGAACCAGGGGAGTCTCGTGTTTCCCTCGCAGATAGGTCACCTCGATTCGGTGTTGATAAGGGGTGAAGAGATGCAGCGCATTACCGATATCAGGCGGCGTCTTGATATGTAAGACGAGATCCCAGACATAGTACGGGATGAGCCGCCACAGATACGCCCAAATCAGTTTCGGTCCTTCCCAAAACCCCCCTTCTCGAATAAAGCCGGCATGGTGACGCAGGTGGGTGACAAAATCCCCATGAGGATCGAGTAGCGTGGCTTGATCCGGTGTTTGGACCAGATTGCCATAAGGATCGTCAAGCTCCTGCCCCAAGTGGGCGAGCATCCACCCGGCGATATACGACCCGCCAGAGACCGTGCTGAGATAGTCGATCTGCGGCAAACTCCCCATGTCTTGGAGCGCCTGTAAGATACCCAAATGAAAGGTTGCTGAACGGATTCCGCCGCCTGAGAAAACTAATCCACTGAGATGCGAAGGCACAGTGTTCGAGCGAGGGAACGTGTCTCCCTCTTTATCGCGGTCGGCGCTCCTGACGGCTCGCCGTCGTTGTTCGATGTAGGCGTATTCCTCCTGATAGTCCTGGATCAGAGAGGACGGGGTATAGGTAAAAGCTCGTTGGCGGACTTGATACGTTTTGGTGGCGATAGGTTCACAGGACGCCGACAGCAGGAGGCAGAACGCCAAATAAGCTATCAGGCCGATCGTGACACGACATCGTCTCAATGGCCAGCCGGCGGCTTGGGCCCCCGTCTCGTCGTATGTTGGAAGATGCACTTTGGGCAGGTGTAATGGATGAACTGTCCGCTTGCGACCAGCCGCTTGTTCATCGGTACCTTGCACCAGGTGCACAGGCGGTCGGGTAATTCAGACGCGGTAGAAGCAGGAGCGTTAGGACTTGTTGACATGGCGGCATTGTCCCCGAGCACCAAGAATCTTGTCAACCGAGACAGGATGAGGCGGTCGCGAAAAATATTTTCGACGCCGCCGATGCAGATGAAAAAATCGTGGTATAGTTGCACAACATTCCAGCATGAGTCTTTTCACCCACACACAGAAAGGCGGACTGCCGTATGAGCGTTCCGGTTGGTTCGGAAGAGACGATTTTGCCATCGAGTGCCCCAGCGGCTTCTCCCTCCGTCCCGGTTCAGGACATGGTGGGAGAGGGCAAGGCCTGGGGATTGTGCACCGCCGTTGACCTGCAAGATTGCCATCCTGATTTGATCCGCGATGCCGAGCATATACGCCGCTATGTGGCGGAGCTGTGCGACCTGATCCGCATGCAGCGATTCGGCGAATGCCAGGTCGTCGATTTCGGCTCCGGACGGGTGGCTGGATATTCCATGGTCCAGCTGATCTCGACGTCCTTGATTAGCGGCCATTTCGCGAATGACACGAACAGCGCCTATTTGGATATTTTCAGTTGCAAGGGCTATGACCCGATCGTGGTCGAAGAGTTTTCCAAGGACTTCTTCCGAGCGCGGCGATCGACGGCCACGGTCACGCTTCGTTATTGATCAAAACCAAGGGGGGCGGTGGAAACTCCGCTCCCTTACACTCTCAGCCGCCACTCCGATCATGACTGCCCCAACGATCAAGGATTTTTTCAAACACCTGCCCGGTAAGTTCGATGCCGAGGCCGCCGACGATCTCGAGGCGGTCTATCAATTCGACTTGCGCGGGCCGCAAGGCGGGCAATATGTGATCACCATCCGGAAGGGCGGGTGTCAAGTCAGGGAAGGCAGAGATGACGATCCGCATGTGACGCTTTCCATGGCGGGGGAAGATTGCATCAAGGTGTTGAATGGTCAGCTCAGTGGACCGGCCGCGGCCATGTCGGGACGGATTACAATCACCGGTGATATGGGCTTGGCGATGCAATTGAAGGCGCTGTTTCCGACGATTGGCGAGCAACTCTAGCCTGCAGACAGCCGCTCTCCCACTCTATCTTCCTCGCGAGCACCATTGGCCTAACGATTTGCCGGCACCAGCGGCGGTTCGGAGGGAAGTTCCTCAAACACAGTCGGCTCCTGGGTCGCACGGCGGGGGAATCGTTCTTCGAGGATGAGGTACATCGTGGGCACGAGAAACAGCGTCAAGAGCGTCGATACACTGAGGCCGCCGACGACCGCCCGAGCCAATGGGGCGTTCGTTTCGCCGCCGGTCCCCCAGCCGATTGCCATTGGCAGCAAGCCGAACACCGTGGCAAGCGACGTCATCAAGATAGGACGCAGCCTGGTGCGGGCCGCCAGAACCACCGCTTCCTGCAGGGCCAATCCCTTGCGCCGCAGCACATTGGTATAGTCGACGAGTAACACGCCGTTGGACACCACAATGCCGAGCATCATGATGATGCCCATCATCGAGGTCGTCGACAGGGTCGTGTCGGTAAGAAACAGCACCAGGATCACCCCGGGAAATCCCATCGGAACTGAAAACATGATGATGAAGGGGTCCACGAGTGACTTGAACTGGGCGGCCATGACCATATACACGAGGATCAGAGCGAGAACAGTGGCGAACATGAGGCCGACAAACGTTTCACGCTGCTGCTGAATCTGTCCGGCCAATCGGATACTGAAACCATTGGGCAATTGCAGTTTGGCAAAGGCGGTTTCGAGGTCTTCGGCAATGGCCCCCAGATCACGGTTTAACGGATTGGCCGTAATGTGGATCACCCGTTGAAAAAACTTGCGATCGATTTTCACCGGTCCGGCGTTCAATTTCAGCGTCGCGACGTTCTTCAGGAGAACCGGTTCGCCGTTTCGGGCCGTCAAGATAATGTTCTCGATGTCGGTCAGATCCTTCCGGTGTTCTTCTGCCAGCCAGGCGCTAATGTAATATTCATTCCCATTTTGGGGATCGGTATAGATGATCGGATCCGTCTGTCCGTTCCCGTTGAGTGAAAACAGAACGGCGTTGGCAATGTCGGTTTCGCTGATTCCAAGCAGGGCGGCCTTCTCACGATCGACTACGACGTTGACCTCCGGGTAGTTCTCCTCCCGACTGACTTCGATATCGGCCAAGCCGTCTACCTTGTGCATGACCCCCTCGACTTGGCCAATGACCGTTCGGGCGTTTTCAAAGTCATAGCCGTAGATCTCAACGTCAACGGCTTTCTGTGAGCCGAAACTGGTCACCCGCTTGACGAGCCCGCCCGGATCGAAAAACATCGCCACGCCGGGAAATAACTTGACGATTTTGGGCCGCGCGTCGTTCATGATCTGGACTTGATTTCGGGATCGATGTTCCGGCGAAGACAGGTACACGGAAATGACCGACGTGTGCGGGCCCGTGTTGGGATTAAAGAGAGACGATCGACCCTGGGCCAGAACACCGGTGCTGGACACGATTGTTTCCAACTCGTGGGCCGGGATAGTGGTACGCAAGACTCGCTCTACCTCGGCAACCTGTTGCTCCGTTTTCTCCACACGCTGGCCGACCGGCGCACGAAGCACAATGCGAAACTGACTCTCATCCGAAACGGGCAGAAATTCGGTACCAATCCGCGGCACCAAGGCGAGCGAGGCTCCGAAGATGACTAGGATGCCGACGATGAACAACCGGCGATGAGTGAGTACCCAGCGGAGTGACTCTTCGAATCCGCGGTCCAACGACTCATACCGCTCGCGACTCCACGTCATGAGACTGACGAACCAGGCCGGCATCGAACGGTGCGATTCCTGTTCCGGCTTCAGGAATTTGAAGCAGAGCGCCGGCGTGACCGTTCGCGAGACGAAAAAGGAAGTGAAGAGGGCAATCGCGATGGTGAGAGTCAGAGGAATCAGCAACAGCCGGGCAATGCCGACGACAAAAAAGATCGGGAGAAACACGACCACCGTGGTGACCGTTGATGCGAAAATCGGCATCGCCACTTCCCGCGCGGCTTCTAGAATGGCATCCCAACGACGTTGGTTCGTATTGAGATGGCGTTGAATGTTTTCCAGTTCGACGATTGAGTCGTCGACCAGGCGACCGATTCCCAGCGCCAATCCTCCCAGGGTAAAGACGTTCAACGTTTGGCCGGTGAAATACAGAACGATGAACGTCACCATGATCGAGAGTGGAATGGCGACTGAAATGATGAGCGTGCTGGTTACGTTGCGTAGGAAGACGAGAATAACCGCCGCGGCTAGCAGAGAACCATGCAGGGCTTGCTCGACGAGATTGCCGATGGATTGGCGGATGTATACCGATTGATCGAAGGAGATGCCAAGCTTCACGCCGGGAGGAATGCCAATCATTTTCGGCAACGCCGCACGCAAGGCATCGACCACTTCCACGGTATTTGCGATCGGTTGCTTGTTGACGCGAAGGTAGACTGCCCGTTTGCCGTCTGTTCGAACGATGTTCGTTTGGATGTCGGAAGAATCGGTCACAGTGCCCAGATCCCTGACTCGAACAGGGTTTCCCTGTTGGTTCACTTTGACAATGACATCTTGAATCGGCTCAACGGTGCGGAATTGGTTATTGGTGAAGACGTTGTAGTCGAGATTGCCGGCCTTGATATCGCCAGAAGGGAGGATCAAATTCGCGGCTTTGACCGACTTCACGACATCCAGGATCGACAGCCCACGCGCATTGAGCAGTGCCGGATCCAGATTAATGTTGATCTGGCGGATCTTGCCGCCTTCCACGGTGGCGGCGGCGACGTTGGCAATCTGTTCAATCTGGGGAGCGATCGTATTGAAAGCAAGGTCATACAGCGCCCGTTCGTCCAGCGCGTCGCTGGAAACAGTAACGAAGGACACCGGAATGTTCGAGACGTCGAACTTGACGATAAACGGTTGAAGTATACCCGGCGGCAGGCTGTTCAAGATCTGGGTAATCCGCTGCATGACCTCCATCTGTCCGACGTTGATATCCGCGCCCCAGTTGAACCAGATTTGAACGGCGCCGATGCCTTGCTTGGCGAATGATTCGACATGCTCCACATTGGACGCCGAGCTGACGGCTTTCTCGATGGGATACACGACGCTCTGTTCGATATCGAGTGGCGGGGCGCCTTTGTAGATGACACCGACAAAGGCGACAGGGACCTGAATGTTCGGGAACAGATCGACGGGCAGGCGATTCAGCGAGGTGGCACCGAGCACGACCATCGCCAGCGACAGCATCAGGATGCCGATGCGATTGCGTAACGCGAGAAGGGTGAGCCACATAATGTCGTGCGCTGAGCGAAGACTCAATAAGATTGATCTATCTCAAGGTCTCCTGATCCGAGCCAACCCGGACGGCTTACGAGCGCGTCAAGGGTTCTGTCTGTACGGGCATCCCGTCGTGAACGAGGTCTTTCCCTGACACGATCACTTGTTCGGAGCCGACCAGTCCTTTTGTAATCTCGACTCGGTTCTCGTCTCGGACGCCGATTTCAACGGATACCCGCTCGGCCTTCCCGTCGCGTACGATATACACGTATTGGGCATCTTCCAATCGGCTGACCGCATCAATCGGTATCTGCAATGCATTCTGGTGCTTTCCTACCAGGACCTCGACGCGCGCGAACATGCCGCCTTTCAGCAAGCGGTCTTTGTTCGGGAGGTCCACCTCAACCGTCATGGTCCGAGTGGCGCGGTTCAAGGCCTGGACGACGCGCGTCACTGTCCCTTCGAACACTCGGTCCGGATACGCTTCCGCCCGGATCTCCGCCTTTTGTCCGATCCGCACCAGTGGAACATCCTTCTCCACGACTTCGATGAGGGTACGGACCGTTGAGATATCATGCAAACTGACAATGCCGCGGGAGGTGGTGGAATTGCTGGTGGCGGCCCCCGTGACATAGGCGCCCAAATCGAGGTTCCGCTCTGCGACGTAACCTGAGAAGGGGGCCCGGATGTAAGAGTACGTCAGATTGGTCTCGGCCTGGGCGAGCGCCACCTCCATCTGCTTGACCTGAGCGCGGAGTGACTCGAGAGCGGCGATCGCTGCATCCGAGTTCACTTCGGCGGTATCTACATCCTGTTGTGAAACGAACTGGTCCCTGATCAGGGCCTGCATGCGGTCAAGCGTCAGTTTGGCATTGCGAACCGATGCCTCTTGCTGGGTGACCTTCGCCCGGGCTGCCGCGAGATTGGCTTTGGCCTGGTTGACGTTGTGCAAATAATCCTGATGATCGATTTCCAGAAGCAACTGATTCGCCTTCACGAAATCACCCTTGTCCACATGCAGCTTAGAGATATACCCATCGACACGTGAGAAAACATTGACCACCTGGTTGGGAGTGATGTCGGCGGTGTACCCCAACCGGATCTCCAAATCTTGCTTCAGGGGGATGACCGTGCCCACCGTGATGACGCGTGATTTCTTTTGATCGATCTTCGCGCCGCTGCTCAGGCGGAACACGACAAGTGCCGTTACGGCAAAGAAGATAATGATGCCGAGCGTGACAAGGGGGTGCTGCCTTACAGGGTTCATAGTGGCCGGCTCCGCCGCGCCTTCATGATGCCCGTGAGGAAAAGGTCCACGTAAGTCCTCACCGTTGCATCATGAGTTTGATGCATCGGGACGCCGAAAATTTCATGAAGGAGACGATGGTGTACGACCATGCCGATAAAGGCTCGGGCGGCCAGCAGAGGATCGACCTGACGAAACGCGCCCTCGTCGATCCTGGTTTTAATATAGGTCGCCAGGTGATCGTACAGCACGCGATGGTGTTTGCCGAAGAACATGTCGGACAACTCATGGCCCTCGAGCGCGCTGAAAAGAAGTAGTCGCAAGAGGGTGGAATCCACCGAGGGTTTGATACGAAAGCCTGCGATTAAGGTGAATACCCGCCGGTCATCACGCTTTCGCGCCGATTCCTCGACCGCTCCCAACAGCTCATCGAGGGTGACCTTCTCGGCCAAGATCGCTCCGTACAGCGCGCGCTTGGTGGGGAAGTGCTTGAAGACGAGCGCTTCACTGACGCCGGCGGCCTTGGCGATCTCCTTCGTCGTCGTGCCGTTGAATCCCTTGGCTGCAAAGAGAGAGGCCGCCGCCGCAATGAGGCCGGCCTGACGCTGCTGACTGGTCGATCGTGTGGCCATACTCGTCAGCTAAGTGAGTGAGTAATTACTTACCCAGAAGGTACCACGAACATCTGGCAGGGGACAATGAAAAGACTGCTTCTCCGAGAAAGAGGGAGTTTATCGAGGAAGATTGATGCCCAGAAAGTACCGCAAGCGGTTCCGCTCCCGTAGGTTCATCTTGAGGATTTCCACACCGAAGGCGTGCCCTCGTGACCAGGTGACTTTCGCACTCATGACCAAGAGGGGATCGCGACCGTCAGGGAGATAGAGGAACAAGGTGACCTCAAGGCCGGACCTTACTGCCACGTTGCCATGGATGCCCAGTCCACGGTTGGAAAGGTCGACGACGCTGCCGTCACCTGTGATCAACTCGTTTTCTTCGTCCTGTGCCGAATACATGAGCCGGACATCGACGGGAACCCGAGGTTCGTTACGTCTGTCACAAACGCCATGCGTGCGGTGCAGTGTTTTCGACAATCGAGCTCTTTCCTGCTTCATGGCGTCACCTCTGATCAAGATTTGTTGGCTTTTTTCCGAAAAAGATTGTTCCACACATAAAACCGCAACTCATTCTGCACTTCGAGTTTGGGCGCAATCATCTCGACTCCGAAGCGTCGTCCAGACACCCAGGAAACGCGGCTTTCCGCGATGCACACAGGTTCCTCGACTCCGGGGAGATCAATAAAGAGCGATAAGTCCATTCCAAGCTTCACGACCTGGTTGCCGTGGATCCCGATGCCTGCCTCTGAGATGTTGCGCACGACGCCGTTGCCGATCAACATGCGACCGTCATGCATCCCGGAGTACATCAGGCTGAACTGTGTCGGCACGCGCTCTGTCCCGCGGCGGTTGTCGTCGGGTGGCTTGTCGGCGGTTCGGCGTGACCGGTCAGTGCTCGTGTGTTTCATGCCATTTCCTTCCATGGTCGGAATCGACTCCCCCGGGCCGTTAGGGGACGATACGAAAGGCCGTCCGGTGGTGGTTGGCCTCGGGCAACCTGACATGTTTCCAGATGATGCTCTGTATTCGCTTCCGTTCGTCGTCCGTCAGCTTGGGGAACCGCACGGCGAACACATGCCCTTTGATCCAGGATACGGTTGCATCCGTGAGACACAAGGGGGCCTGCCCGTCGTTCAAATACAGTGTGACCGTGACGTGGCCTCCGATCACCGGAAGCGTCGTACCGAGGATTTTACAGCCGGTTTTTGACAAATCTTTGAGAGACCCGATCGATGTGGTGAATCTGGCTCCTTCCGTACCGGTGTACGTGACCTCATGATGGATGAGCGCTCGTTCGGCATACCGCCGATCGAGCGGCGCATGAGCGCGGGGCGCCGCCAGGTTCTGTTCAAGTAAGCTGCATTTCATTGGTGCCTCCTGGTTGCCTACACCTCGAGCATACCCCAGGGGCCAGGTTCGGCCATTCCCACGTAGAGGGGCACCGGTCTCCTACAGAAGAGGGGCAACGAGTGCTGAAGCCTGCGAATACACGAAGACTACGTGGTTTTACTTGGCAGTCACTGGCGGATTTTGGCCCAAGCCTTCTGATATTCCTCGAATGAATCTACCTCCATCCAGCCTTTGAACACCGGCACTGCGTCGATACGGTGTCCCTCGTCGATCAACTCTTGCACCAGATCGGTGAAGGAGGCTTTGCTCACACTGCGGGCTTCATGAAAGGCGGCAGACTTGTACCGCTCTTGTGAGCTGCGATAACACTCCCGCATGGCCTGCGTTCCCTTTTCGGAGAACATCGCCATGCCAATAAACTCTCCATGAACTTGGTCCAAAGGAAGGTGCTGACCGATTTTGGCGATCCGGTGTTCGTCCTCCCCCATGACAAACCGCGACAAGTAACTACTCCCGGGGGGATCGGCCAAGGTCACAAGATCAGGGTTGAGATGGGAGGGCGCTCCTCCACGGTCCGCATGATCCCGCCAGGCCAGATCAATAACGAGGGCAAAATCGGCGGAGCTCTTCAGCAGCTTTTCCAGGATCGTGGTATCAAAAATAATGTCGCCGTACAACACGATTGTTCGGCCCTTCATTTCGGGTTCGGCACAGAAGATTGAAAAGAGCTCCCCTGTGTCTTCGTAACGATCGTTGTCGTAGTAGCGGATATTTGGCAGTGCGATCGCCTCCTTCTTGTATCCACGGATAACGGCGATCTCCTTGATGTTCGCCTCATTGAGCGCCGCCACGGCACGCTCGAGGATTGTCTTGCCTTTGATATCCAGTAAGCACTTGGGTTTGTCTTCGATTAACGGGAGCAGCTGTTTTTCGAATCCGGCCGCGGGGATGATCGCCGTAATTTTTTCCCCACCGATCGGAAGGAAGGCCTTTTCGTCCTGTTCCATTTGAGGCACGCCGACAATGTCGTAGACTTCGGGCAAGGTCACAATCCGATCATTGGCCGCACCTGGCCGCGTGTCATTCCGGATGAGATCGAGGGTCTCTCGCATAGCCCGAATAGCCGCTCGCACGGGTTGGTTCGCATAGATGATGATCTTGGCGCCCGCCTGCTCCATTTCTTGAGCCGTTGTTTGATCAAAAATCGTGGGTACCACAACCAACGGCACGCGTCCGGACCAGGCTCTGTATAAAGTCTTCAGCTCGTCGAACGTCTTGGACTTGGAGTGAATCAATACGGCATCGGCACCAGCCTCCGCATAAGCCTGGGCGCGCTTCAACGCTTCCTCCTGACCCCAACCGGCAATCAAGGCTTCGGTGCGAGCGATGACCATGAAATCTGGCACCGTTTGCGCCGCTTTGGCAGCCTTAATCTTCCCGCAATGTTCATCGATGGGGATCAACTCCCGGCGGACGCCGGCGTAAAAACTGCACCGCTTGGGATAGACGTTATCCTCAATGCAGATCGCAGCAACACCCGCCCGCTCCCGATCGTTGACGGTGCGCATGACATTCAAGGCATTACCGTATCCGGTGTCGCAATCCGCAATAACGGGAATGTTTACCGCTTCCGCAATGTTGCGTTCCACCTCGAGTTGCTCACTCGATGTGATGAAACTGGCGTCGGGAATGCACTTCAGCGAGGCCGAAATGGCGAATCCACTGGCCCACACGCCGTCGAAGCCGGCCCGCTCGATTAACCGGGCGCTGAGCGCGTCGTGAGCCCCGACGACCTTCACGGCTCCCGGCTTTTTGAGGGCTGCTCGTAGCTTGGTAGCGTTATGCATGGTGACCGGGCATGATGCGAAAGCCCATGGTTGTTGTCAATGAAAAGTTTTGTACGGCGGCCGAGGAATCAGTAGGTGGCACCGCCCAGATCCTGGTCTGGGGCCATGGCGCCTTCAATCCTGGCGGCAAGCGCGGGATTTTCGAAAAAGATGATGCCACGATCGGAGCGTGTTTCGTAGCGGAGGCTGACCACCGTTTCCAGACCCTGCCAGGCAAAAATCTTCACGGCACCCCCCGCAAACTGTCCCGGCGTGCGGTCGAGTGGCCCGTACCGTGACTGAAGAAATCCCAGCAGTTGATCATGGGCTTCTCTCCCGCGATATCGAACTGTGACGCGGGCGAATCGGTCATCAACGGTGGTAAATCTCATGGATTCGACCTTGGCTGGCCCAAAGGTCGGGGGTTCTCCTTTCAGCTCATATGTCTTCAAACGGCCCGCATCTTCCACTTTACCGAACGTGTCCGACTCCGACAGGGTTGCACCCCAGGGAATGCCTTCAAAGCCTTTGGGGTCATCCTTCATCTCGACGGCCAGCGTAGAGGTCACGACGAGGAGATTGCCGGAGAGCAACATCGCGAGGAAGACCTGAGGCAGGAGGAAGTCCCGGATACACATGGGCTATTCAGCCGTGTCGGCCAGCAGGTCGTTGAAGCGTGGGGCCAGCGTCCGGCTGTCCAGAAAAATATAGCCGCGCTCGGTGCTCGACTGGTAGGTCAAATTGATTTCCGATTCGCTGCCGCGCCAATTGTACTGCTGATTGAGGCCGCGCAGCATTTGTCCCGGCAGGTGTTCCGTCCGACCGAACTCCGATTCCAGGTACGAGAGGATCTTTTTGTGCGTTTCCGCACCGCGGTAGCGGATAGTCACGCGGGCGAATTGGTCGTCGATAGTTGACAGTCGAAGGCTCTCCACCGGAATGCTCGCAAACGATGGCGGTGTATCCTTGAACTGATACTCGATGATGTTGCGGCCTTGCCGTGTCAGTTCGAGATCCGGCCGTGTGTTCAGTGCAGTTCCCCAGACGATATTGTGAAATCCCTTAGGATCGTTGGTCATTGACACGGCGCCTGCCGGACCGGTCGAGAACGCAATCATGCCGCTCACAAGAAGGAAGAGTAACCGCATGATGTAACGCTACCATGCTGTAAAAAGAGGCGCAACGGCTTCGTTTCCTTGTGAAAGCCTCACGGCATGGCTTATAATGCGCCTTTTTTCGGCAGGATCTGATTCTCGAAGAAAGGTCAGAATGATCGAGAGCGATGCATTCGTACAGGCCTTGCAGGATACGGGTGTCAATTTCTTCACGGGGGTGCCCGATTCCATGCTCGGAGGCATTATCGCCGAACTGATGGACCGGCGCCTGTATACGCCCGCCGTCCGTGAGGATGAAGCCATAGCCATGGCTGCTGG
>Ga0307416_100001903_pt1 | contig 11657 bp, 8 predicted proteins | sample DK1Cmetagenome_2_FD_203821 | JGI IMG/M metagenome (GOLD analysis project Ga0307416, IMG submission 203821) | Maize rhizosphere microbial communities from greenhouse at UC Davis, California, United States - DK15-C-3 | ecosystem: Host-associated > Plants > Roots > Rhizosphere > Soil | place: USA...
GCCTAATAATCTTTCAGATATCGTATTAATCTGCTGCGCCCCACGCTTTTGGATATTTTCTCGTGCGAGGGAGAGAATTTCCGATTCATCTAGGTACTCAGAAATGAGGTTGCTCATCGCTCTTCGTTTAGCTCCTTCATCTCCTTCGATTTCAACACCATAGCCTCTTTTTCTAATAAGCAACAATCCGAATTTTTGTAATCTCTCTTCAAGTTTTGTTAAGTCTGCACTGACGGTTGCAATCGTTACATTTAAATCATTGGCAAGGCCAAGCAGCTTTACAGGTCCATTGGACTCGAGGAGTTCACACAAAATAATCGTTTGTCGTTCATCAGGCGTATACTCTGTATGAAAGAGATTAAATAAGAATAACTCTAATTCGCGTATCTTATTTTTATCTCCTGTAATTTGAACGCCGACACCTGACTTTTTTTGTAACGAAAGGTCGTATTCCATCAGGATATCTTCTACATTTTTCAGGTCACGATGAACGGTTCTCCCACTCACACCAATTTGGTCTGCGAGGTCTTTCACGGTGATCTCATCTTTTTCAGTTAACAAGATTTCAAGAACTTGCCTTTCTCTTGCGGAAATATACATGGTTCTCACTCCGTGTAAGGTATTAGAGTCCTCGGACTTACATCTTATAATGTTGCCAAAATTTAATAATCATACCTCTTAATTTTATTTTAAGATCATTACAACCTTTGTACAACAATACATAAAGGCAAATTAGTCATTTGAATTGTTGACAAAATTAAAATAGCAAAAGCCTAGCGACTGTGTGCTAGGCCTTTGGTGTCATTATTTCTTAAGATTATTAATCAACTCATCATACTTTGGACTATTTAAAAAGTTTTCTACTGAGATATGCGTTACATTTGGAAGCTTCGCTTTTGCACGGTCGGTTAAATCTTTATGAGTAATGACTACGTCCGCATCAGAAGGTAAGTTATTAATGGCTGTGTTAATCACCGTAACATCTAAACCAGCTTTTTGGGTTTTGTTTCGTAAAATTGATGCACCCATAGCACTTGAACCCATACCTGCATCACATGCAAATACGATTTTGTTCACGTTATTTGGATTAACACTATCTTGTGAAGTTAAAACAGATGATACTGAGCTTTTCTTGCCTTTCATTTCTTCCATCTTCGCTGCAGCGGACGAAAGATCTTCATCAGTGGCTTTACTTGTTTTTAAGATTAATGCTGCGACTGCAAATGAAACGGCTGTTGCAACAAGCACACCAGCTAATACACCAATGTAGTTACCTTTTGGAGTCATAGCAAGAAGGGCAAAAATACTTCCTGGTGATGGAGCAGCGACAAGACCTGCATTGAACAGATTGAATGTGAAAACTCCACTTACTCCCCCTGCCATTGCAGCAAGAATTAACATCGGTTTCATTAAAATGTATGGGAAGTAAATCTCATGAATACCACCTAAGAAGTGGATAATCACTGCACCTGGTGCTGTTTGTTTTGCTGTACCTTTACCAAATAACCAGTAAGCAAGCAAGATTCCTAATCCTGGACCAGGGTTTGTTTCTAATAAGAATAGAATCGATTTTCCAGCACTTGCAGCTTGATCAATTCCTAATGGACTTAAGATTCCATGATTAATTGCGTTATTAAGGAAAAGTACTTTTGCTGGTTCAATTAAGATGTTCGCTAGCGGCAATAGATTAGCATTAACAATCGCTTCTACACCCGCAGCTAATGCATTACTCAATCCAGCAACAACTGGACCAATTACTTTATATGCGATTAAAGTTAAAGCCCCTGCAATGATACCGGCTGAGAAGTTGTTAACAAGCATTTCAAATCCAGATTTAATTTTCCCATGAACCATTTGGTCAAATTTCTTAATCGCATAACCACCGATAGGTCCCATAATCATAGCGCCTAAAAACATCGGGATATCTGTTCCGACGATGACACCCATTGTCGCCGTAGCACCAACAACACCACCTCGGATATCATAAACCATTCTACCTCCGGTAAAACCAATTAACAGTGGTAACAAGAATGTAATCATAGGTCCGACTAATTTAGCCAGATCCTCATTTGGCCACCAGCCTGTTGGAATAAACAATGCCGTGATAAGTCCCCATGCAATAAAGGCACCTATATTCGGCATTACCATTCCACTCAAATAACTTCCGAATCTCTGTATTTTAACTTTTACATCTGAATTATCTTTAACTTCAGTTTGATTCATTTCTCTTTTCCCCCTCCAACTTATTTGTTGAACTTTCTACCTTTATGATAAAGCGTTTTCATACCTGTATCAATTTATACAAAAATGCATTTTGTCATAGTGATTGTTGACATCTCTATATTTCAACTCAACAAAAAAGGACTGAAAGGCAGCCTTAAGCTGTCACCAGTCCTTTTTTGATTAAAAGAGCTACCTTTCTATGCTCCCTCAGATCGATTAATTACATTTGATAATACTCTATCCGTAGACTTACTAACCTTCTCTTCAAAATAGGGTTCATAGGCTTCAATCGGCGGCTTTTTAGTCGTATAAACGGCAAGAATTACCCCTATTAAAGATATACCAGCCGCTATTAGGAATGGATTTGTGGCTCCCATTGCCTTTGCAACTACATACCCGATAGAGCCAATTAGTATTCCTGCATAAGCTCCTGCTCTGTTCATTCTCTTCCAATACAATCCTAAGAAGACGGCTAAGAAAAACGCTGCTCCAAATCCTCCGTAAACGTAGACAAAGCCCATCGCCAGAAACCATGGCGGCTTAATAGCACTGACAACAGCTAAGAATCCCATCACAAAAATAATTAATCTAAGACGTTTATTAAAATCCTTATCACTGACTTTTTTCGGAAAAATACCTAAATAAACATCATAATATAGAGTAGTTCCAGCTGTTAACAGCATAGAATTAGCAGTTGAAACAGCTGCCGCGCAAAGGGCAACTAAGGTCATGGCGCCCACGAGCGGAGGTGCATAATCTTGGATGATCAACGGAACAATGTAATCGGTTGTTTTTCCTGCTGGTAAACTAGGTAATAAGGTTTTTGCACCAAGTCCGAGGATAATTAATGGACCCATGATGAATAGTAAAACACCAATTGTACCCATTACTTGTAAGATAGCAACCTTAATATTTTTTGGTGCCAGCATTCTTGTAACCCAGTGTGGTGATGCTGGTGATCCTAATGAATTCGAAATAAAAATAGAAATGAGTGCACTTAGACTAAAGGTTCCTAATGGAGATAGAAGAATTCCCTGTTCAAGCGGCGGTCCGCCTGCAATCGTAGGTGCAGTTGTCGTAGAAAGTGTATCTACAATATTCTGTAAACCGCCGGTTGCGGCTAAAACTGCCCCGCTTCCTAAAACAACCCCAATTACAATCAGGACCGTATTAAGTGTATCCGTAGCGGCAACAGACCAAAACCCGCCAATACTCGTAAAGAGTAGAAATACTAAAAAGGCAAATATCGCAATTTTATAATCGATTCCGGTTATCGTTTCAAAAACAATTCCGAACCCTACTACTTGAATATGAACTAAAAGGAAGTAGCCTATCGTCATTAATATCCCGACAATCATCCTTAAAGGACTGTTTTTCTTAAAAGGCTCGTACCTAAGATGGATAAATTCTGGAAATGTTCTTACTGGGGTTTCCGGACGTCTTATTTTATAAGCTACTAGCGGAATCAACGCTCCCCCTAAACACCAGCCTGCAACCCAGCCAATTATAGCTGCTACGCCAGAACTATATAAATAGCCAGGTACTCCTAAAACAGATGCTACACTTACCCAAGTAGCAGTAGTTGTGCCAATCCCTAACAGCAATCCCATTCTATGTCCACCCGTAGTAAAATCAGAAATGGATTCGGCATTCTTAAGGCTCTTTACACTGGACCATATGATAAAAAGTAAATAAAAAGCAAGTACGATTATGTACATCATGAAGTTTCGCCCTCTTTTTCCGCTTATTTATATTTAAATATTCGACCCGTTGCTCCCCAACGCTTAACCCCTGATTTTTCAACTTTAAAGCAAAGAAATGTACCTAATACAAAAGAGAAAATCATCGTGCCAAGCCAAATCATCAACGCTGTAACCAACTAAATCCCACCTTTCCGATAAGAAAATTCTTTATTTTCTAAATATATAAAATTGATTGTAACACACTCATTTATTCAGTCAACAGTATTTTTATCCAAATTTAATATCCTGACCATATTGATCATAAAAAAATGGCTCTATCTAATAAAAATTAGGATAGAGCCATTCTATGTTTGTTGAAAATTTTTACCTCTTACTCAACTGTCACGGATTTTGCGAGGTTACGTGGTTTGTCAACGTCACAATCACGGTGTAGCGCTGCATAATAGGCAATTAATTGCATTGGTATTACAGAGATAAGTGGTGTTAATATTTCGTGTACTTCCGGAATGACAAAGCTGTCTTCGTCCATGTTTAGACCCTTCATCGAAATGATGCAGGTATTTGCTCCACGGGCCGCTACTTCTTTAACGTTACCGCGAATACTTAAGTTAACACTCTCTTGTGTTGCAAGCGCAATGACTGGAGTGCCTTCTTCAATTAAAGCAATGGTACCATGCTTTAACTCCCCGCCAGCAAAGCCCTCTGCTTGAATATATGAGATTTCTTTAAGCTTCAAGGAACCTTCTAAGCAGACATAATAGTCCACACCACGGCCGATGAAGAAGGCATTACGGGTAACAGATAGGAATTCTCTTGAAATATGTTCAAATAATTCTTTAGAGTCACAAAGAACTTCCATGGCATTTGCAATAATACCAAGTTCGTGTACAAGATCAAAATCAACAGTGATGTTTTGGCTTTTCGCTGTTACTTCTGCTAAAATTGCCAATACAGCAAGCTGTGCAGTGTATGCTTTTGAAGAAGCAACTGCAATTTCAGGACCCGCATGCAGCAATAATGTAAAATCTGCTTCACGAGATAAAGTTGAACCAGGAACATTCGTAATCGTTAACGTTGGATAACCCATTTCTTTAACTTTTACAAGAACTGCACGGCTGTCTGCTGTTTCACCGCTTTGTGTAATGAAGATAAACAACGGCTTCTTAGTTAGTAATGGCATGTTATAGACAAATTCACTAGCAATATGCACCTCTACCGGTACTTTTGCAATGTTTTCAATAAACTGCTTACCAACAAGTCCTGCATGATAGGATGTTCCTGCTGCGACAATGTAAATACGATCAGATTCATTCACAGCAGAAATGATTTCAGAATCGATTGTTAATTCATCTTGCTCATTTTGGTATGCTTGAATGATTTTACGCATAACTGCAGGCTGCTCATCAATCTCTTTTAACATATAATGAGGGTATGTGCCTTTTTCAATGTCGCTTGCATCCAATTCAGCAATGTAAGAAGTACGAGTAATCTTTTCTCCATCTAGATTCTGGATAATCACTTCATCCTTCATTACGATAACGATTTCTTTATCCATAAGCTCTACGTATTCGTTTGTGACTTGAAGCATTGCCATCGCATCGCTCGCAACCACATTGAAATCAGAACCAAGTCCTACCAATAATGGGCTTTTATTTTTTGCAACAAAAATAGTCTCACTGTTTTGTTCATCTAATAAGGCAAGGGCATAGGAGCCATGTAAAAGTGAAAGCGTCTTACGAAAGGCTTCTAAAACCTCCAAGCCTTCGTGAACAAACTTTTCAACTAATTGAACAATCACTTCTGTGTCTGTTTCACTTACTAACGTTACATCTGCTAAATATTCACGCTTTAGAAGATCATAGTTCTCAATTACACCATTATGAACCAGCGTGAATCGGCCAGATGCACCTTGATGTGGATGGGAATTTGTTTTGCTTGGCACACCATGTGTAGCCCAGCGTGTATGACCAATACCGATGTTAGCCATAACATCCAATTCTACAATCTCACGTAAATCAGCAATACGTCCCTTTTCCTTAAAAACATGGACACCGTTTTCGTTCATAACAGCAATTCCTGCGGAGTCATACCCTCTATATTCTAGCTTTTCTAAGCCTTTTAGTAATATTTCTTTCGTATCATTATTTCCAATATAACCGACAATTCCACACATTTTCTTTTTCCTCCCTGATTCAGGGGGCAAGAATGCTTTGGAGGCTCACCTTGCCCCCTTATCTCTGTTTTTGGTCTGGTATCTGAATATACCTTATTTTCTTGCTAACTTTAGTATGCGCAATTTCTTCTCTTTGTGCACCGGGTTACCCCTGTGTTTTAAAGAAGAACTTTCGGTTGTGCGTTCAACCGGGAGGTATCCGCCGAACATTCGATAAACCTCCTCCTCGTCAACTAGCCCATCCTGGCTAGTTCAGGCGCTTTTAATTTAATTACTATTTTCCCTTACTATCCTCCTTCCAAAAATATTAATGCTTTGAAGAAGCAAAGCAAACTAATATTAACTGATTGTCTCCATTCCGTCAACTAAAATCACAATGTCTAAACTTTGAAGTAAAGCAATTACATAATAAAATATGCATAAAGGAAGTGTTAAGTTCCCTTATGCATATCTCAATTTATGTCTATTCTTTTAATTCCATTTCTTCTTTTACTACTTTAACAATTCGGTCTACATATGCTTCACAGAGCTCTTCTGTAGGTGCCTCTGCCATTACTCGAACAAGAGGCTCTGTCCCAGATGGTCGAACGAGAATACGACCGTTTCCATTCATTTCAGCTTCTACCTGCTCAATAACGGTTTTTACCTTCTCATTATCCGTAACATGGTGTTTGTCCGTTACACGTACATTAACAAGCCTCTGAGGAAACTTTTTCATATCTGCAGCTAATTCGGATAATTTTTTCTGAGTTGATTTCATAATATTTACTAATTGCAACCCAGTTAATAGCCCGTCACCAGTTGTATTGTAGTCCAAGAAAATAATATGACCAGATTGCTCCCCACCAAGATTAAAGCCATTTTTCTTCATTTCTTCAACAACATAACGGTCTCCAACTGCCGTTGGTACACTATGAATTCCATAGCCTTCTAAGCCTTTGTAAAATCCAAGATTACTCATTACGGTCGAAACAATCGTGCTATGTTTTAGACGACCCTGTTCTTTCATATACTTTCCACAAATAAACATAATTTGGTCGCCATCGACGATATTACCTTTTTCATCTATGGCAATTAAACGGTCCCCATCCCCATCAAACGATAGACCAACATCGGCACCTTTTTCCTTGACCATTGCCGCTAAGGCTTCAGGATGGGTTGATCCTACTCCAGCATTAATATTAATACCATTAGGCGAAGCACCCATCACGGAAATATCCGCATCTAAATCCGCAAATAAATGAGTGGCAAGGGAGGAAGTAGCTCCATGAGCACAGTCTAATGCAATGTGTATGCCTGAGAAATCCTCATCAACTGTATTTTTCAAGTATTGAAGGTACTTTTGACCACCTTCAAAATAATCCATGACTTGTCCTAGGTTTGCACCTACAGGTCTAGGTAGCTGATCTTCTGACATATCGATTAATTCTTCAATCTCAAGCTCTTGGTCATCAGAAAGCTTAAATCCATCAGGACCAAAGAACTTAATTCCATTGTCTGCAACCGGATTGTGTGAAGCGGAAATCATGACACCGGCTTCAGCTCCCAGTGCTTTTGTTAAATAGGATACCCCAGGAGTCGAGATGACTCCTAAGCGCATTACCTCTGCACCAATAGAAAGTAAACCTGCTACTAAAGCTCCTTCTAGCATATGTCCGGAAACACGGGTATCACGACCAATCAGTACTTTTGGTCTGTCCTTATCCTTTGTTAATACAAAACCCCCGAAACGTCCTAATTTAAAAGCTAATTCAGGTGTTAATTCACTATTTGCAACGCCGCGGACGCCATCGGTACCAAAGTATTTTCCCATTTTCAAAATCGCTCCTTATCATGTATACTGCTGTGTGGTTTATGCGTTGTCTCTTGTTATCGTAATTTTTGCAGATGATTTATCAGGTTCCCAATTTACATTAGGCGGCCCATTCACTTGAATGTTCACGTTATGCTCACCCTCTGTAAGTCCATTTAGATCAATAAATATATCAAAGTTGTTTGGTCCTAGCTCAGTTACTGCTGTCCCTGTTCCAAAGACTAATAAATTTACTACTCGATTTTCAGGGTCATTGATGACCGCCTCATATTGTTCAGGTAAATTTCTAATTTTAATTGGGACGCCAGATACAGTTTTCTCAACATCACTCTTCACAACCACGGTTACCTTTACCGTTTCAGGTGTTACTTTTGTTATTCCGGTTGAGATAATAACCGGTAAAGTCAGGGTCGTGCTTTCACTTATTTTACTTACATCCACTTCAACACGGACATTTTCCGTATCTTTTAAAACATCCTCATCTCCTGAAATAGCGGCTTCCTTAATATCTAAGTCCATTGATTCAATCGTGATTCCTTCTTGCGGAGTACCTTTTTCAAGGATGTTGATTGGGACGGTTTTTGTATTGCTTTTTATTGGAATTGTAACTTCTACGATTTCCGGCTCAACGACTACATTCAGTTTACTTAGTTCTTTATCGAGTACCTGTACTTGTGCCTCTTTTGTCACAGTACTATCGAGAATATCTCCGCCTTCAAGTGCTGCTTTTACATATGTAATTCGATCGACTACATCTTTTGCACCTGTGATTTTTACCTTATTTGGCTTAACGGTGGGTTGTCCCGCAGAATAACCCTCTTTTATCAAATCATTATTAAATTCTGCCTCTACCGTAAACTCAGTCGTCACCTTTTCTTGAACCGCTACGGTTATCGAGCTTGGCTTGATGGTTGCTTTTAATTTATCTGATAAACCACTAACTTCAAATGTTACCTTTTGGTTTCCAATTTCAGCATTGGTTATATCCACAAATACCTCAAAGTTCTTTAAAGCTTTTGCTGACTGAACATGGGGCATTGGTCCTTCAATTGTTACATCAACACTATCCGGGATTCCTGAAACTACAAGGTTTTCTGTATCATAATAAGCTTTTACAGGAATATCAACTAAGATTTCTGTGGTATTTTCCCCTGGTACATTAATTTCGTTTGTCTTGCTGCTAGAATTAGGGACGACAGAATAAAGTAGAACTGCCAGTAATATCGCCATTATTTTAATAAACCAGGGATTATCCATTAGTTTATCCATTACTCTTTCCCCTCCAGTTCCAACGAGCTGAAGAAGCCGGTTTTACTTTCGTGCTGGTAACGATTAGATCATGAGAGATTAATTCCTTAAATCCCTCTAATGTTAAATTCCGATGAAGCTCTCCGTTTCTCGTAAGAGAGATATTTCCGGTTTCTTCTGAAACAATAACGGTTAAACTGTCTGTAACTTCACTAATTCCTAGAGCGGCACGATGTCTTGTACCGAGTTCCTTTGAGATAAAGGGACTTTCAGATAAGGGAAGATAACACGCAGCCGCCGCTACATTGTTTTTTTGGATAATGACAGCACCATCATGAAGTGGTGTATTTGGAATAAAAATATTTATGAGCAATTCAGAAGATATTTTCGCATCCAGCGGGATACCTGTTTCAATGTAATCACTCATCCCTGTTTCCCTCTCGATGGAAATCAAGGCACCAATGCGGCGTTTCGCCATATAATCTGTTGCTTTAATAATTGCATCCACCATTTTCTGTTGTTCCTCATCATCAGGCCCACTGCTTCTTGAAAAAAACCGTCCTCTTCCTAATTGCTCAAGGGCTCTCCGAAGCTCCGGTTGAAAGATAATGATTACGGCTAAGAAACCCCAATCAATAGCTTGCTGCGTTAACCAGCTTAGTGTATTTAGACCAAAAAACTCACTGACAACTCTTATAAGGAGAATCACTACAATTCCTTTTAGTAATTGTACAGCCTTGGTTCCTTTTATAAGGTTTAATAACTTATAAATGACATACGAAACAAGGAGAATATCAACAATACTAGCTAGGTACTTCCATATTGTAAAATCTTCAAAAAACGGCATTGTTTTTCCTCCGTAAATTTGTCTAACTTATAACCCATATATTATACCATAAATGCAACTTGTACCTATTATTTGTCATTTAAATACTTATCATTAAAAAAGAAATCACCCACTGTGAGTGACTTCTTTTTATTATTCTTCACTTTCATTAAAGATATCAATAACATCAAAAGCTGTCTTTTTCATGTGATACCAAATCCAATCAAATACTTCATTAACCTCTTCAATTTGACCCGTTACATGTCCAGCAGAAGCTAAATACTTTTCCCCGTTTATAACCGTAACATCGCCTTGTACTTCACCCTCGATTTTTAATTCTCCATTTCGAACAATGACATCACCCTTGACAACTTCTCCTTCAGGGACAATTACTGTATTGTTTTGGACCACTAAATTTTCCTGTTTAGAAACGGAAAATTCCCGTTCTTGATTCCATGTTGATAATACGCTTCCCATCATTAAAACCAAAAATAAGGAAGCAGCCGCAATCAGAGGATGATTTCTCAGCCATCTTTGCATCCCTACCTTTTTCTTTTCCTTTGGCAGTGAAGCCATCACTTTAGCTGTAAAATCAGGTGGTGCCTGCATTTTAGACGTTCCCTTTACAACTGCAATCGTCTTCCTAAACTCATTGAACAGTGTCTCACATTCCTTGCAGCCTTTGAGGTGTTCTCTTAAAATCATCTCATTTGCAGGGTCAATTTCTTCATCTAAGTATTCATGCATTAAGTCAACGATTTCATCATTACACTTCAACGTGTTTCACCTCTTATCACACATAACGTAATTGTTGTCGCAATGCCTCGCGTCCACGATGGATACGGGTTTTGACTGTGCCTAATGGCATATCAAGGATTTCACTTATTTCATTTAGTGACAACTCTTCCATATATTTTAGAACAATAACTGACCTGTATTTTTCAGGCAGCTTTAATATCTCCTTTTGAACAGTTTCGTGGAGTTCAAGACTTTCCAATTCATTCTCAGGTAAAGGTGAGTTTGAAGAAAGCTGTGAGTACATGGTAAGACCATCTGTTCCAGAAACTTCTGCATCAAGGTAGTAATCTGGCTTCTTCTTTCTAATTCTGTCGATACATAAATTTGTTGCAATCCTAAATAACCATGTAGAAAATTTTAAATCCTGATTAAATGATTTGATATTAACATATGCACGGATGAAGGCTTCCTGTGCAATGTCCTCTGCCTCATGGCGATTTCCCAGCATTCGGTACCCGAGCTGAAAAATGCTGTTACTATAGATTTCAACAATATCAGCAAATGCGTCCTGATCGCCTTTTATAACTTGTTTAATTCTTTTTTTTATAAGGGCTTCCATTAATTTATCTCAGCTCCAATGCGGCTATACAATCTTACGAATCATAAGCAAAAAGGTTTCAATATAAATAATATCTTCTTACATACTTTTTATATTAACAAAAATTAACTAATTTTGGATATAAGAAGGCTTATTCATTTTAACTGAAATAATAACAGCAGCTTTCTTGGAAAGCTGCTGCTTACTGATTATAATAATTTTTCTCCGAATAAGGAGCCCATTAATTCGACAGCTACTCTCGCGGTTTTGTTTTTCTCATCTAAAATAGGATTAACTTCTACAAATTCTGCTGAGGTAATAATCTGTGCCTCTTC
>Ga0307416_100001904_pt1 | contig 11656 bp, 9 predicted proteins | sample DK1Cmetagenome_2_FD_203821 | JGI IMG/M metagenome (GOLD analysis project Ga0307416, IMG submission 203821) | Maize rhizosphere microbial communities from greenhouse at UC Davis, California, United States - DK15-C-3 | ecosystem: Host-associated > Plants > Roots > Rhizosphere > Soil | place: USA...
GCAGCAGCGACGATGGCGGCACTGACCGGAGCCGCGCCATGATGCGATCGCTGTGGATTTCGAAGACCGGGATGGAGGCCCAGCAGACCCAGCTGGACACGATCTCGAACAACCTCGCCAACGTCTCGACCAACGGCTACAAGCGCTCGCATGCGGTCTTCGAGGACCTCATGTACCAGAACATGCGCCAGGCCGGCGCGGCGAGCAGCGACCAGACCGAGCTGCCGACCGGCCTGCAGGTCGGCCTCGGCACGCGCGCCGTCGCGACCGCGCGCAACTTCAGCCAGGGCAACCTGCAGCAGAGCTCGAATCCGCTCGACGTCGCGATTCGCGGCAACGGCTTCTTCCAGGTCCAGCTGCCCGACGGCACGACCGGCTACACGCGCGACGGCTCGTTCCAGGTCAGCGCCACCGGCCAGCTCGTCACCAACACCGGCTACACGGTGCAGCCGGGCATCACGATTCCGGCGACCGCGCAGAGCGTGACGATCGGCAGCGACGGCACCGTGAGCGTCGTCCTTCCCGGCCAGGCGCTGCCGCAGCCGGTCGGCCAGCTCCAGGTCGCCGGCTTCGTCAATCCCTCCGGCCTCGAGCCGAAGGGCCAGAACCTGTACGGCGAGACGGCCGCCTCGGGAACGCCGAACGCCGGCGTGCCGGGCCTGAACGGCCTGGGCACCGTGCAGCAGGGCTTCGTCGAGACCTCGAACGTCAACGTCGTCGAGGAGCTGGTGCAGATGATCCAGACGCAGCGCGCCTACGAGCTCAACTCGAAGGCGATCCAGACGTCGGACCAGATGCTGCAGAAGCTCGCGCAACTGTGAGCGGACCGGCCATGAAGCGATTCGCGACCGCAGTCGCCTGCGCCGTCATCTGCGCCGCCGTGCTGGCCGCGCTCTCGGGCTGCGAGGTGCTCAACGCGCGCCCGCCGGTCGATCTCGCGACGCCGATCTACGCGATGCCTGCGCCGCAGCCGGTGCCGCCGGTCGCCAACGGCTCGATCTACCAGGCGGCGCAGTACCGGCCGCTGTTCGAGGACTATCGCGCGCGCCTGGTCGGCGACTCGATCACGGTCCAGATCGTCGAGAAGATCTCGGCGACGCAGAAGAGCACGAGCTCGATCGACAAGAGCGGCAAGATCGCCGCCGGCATCACCGCGCTGCCGCTGCTCTCTGCGAACTCGTTCAACCGCGCGAGCGCGGCGGGAACCTCGAGCAACACTTTCGCCGGCGCCGGGACGACGGCCAACAGCAACGAGTTCAGCGGCACGATCACCGCCGTCGTCACCGGCGTGCTGCCGAACGGCCACCTGCTGGTCGCCGGCGAGAAGCAGATCGGCGTCAACCACAACGTCGACGTGCTGCGCTTCTCGGGCCAGGTCGACCCGCGCATGATCCAGAGCGGCAACGTCGTCGCGTCGGCGCAGATCGCCAACGTGCGCATCGAGCAGCGCGGCCGCGGCGCCCAGGCCGAGGCGCAGGGCATCGGCTGGCTGTCGCGCTTCTTCCTCAACGTGCTGCCGATCTGAGGCCGCGACCATGCAGTCGATCGACCGGATCCTTCGCGTCTCGATCCTGATCGCCGCGTTCCTCGCGAGCGCTGCCGTCTGGTGGCCGGCGCCGGCGCAGGCGGCGCGGATCAAGGAGGTCTCCTCGGTGCAGGGCGTGCGCAGCAACCAGCTCGTGGGCTACGGCCTCGTCGTCGGCCTCGACGGCACCGGCGACCAGACGACGTCGGCGCCGTTCGCGACCCAGAGCCTGCTCGCGCTGCTGCAGCAGATGGGCGTCACGGTGCCGGCCGGCACCAACATGCAGCTCAAGAACCTCGCCACCGTGATGGTGACGGCGCAGCTGCCGGCGTTCGCGCAGCCGGGGCAGGCGATCGACGTCAACGTCTCGTCGCTCGCCAACGCCAAGAGCCTGCGCGGCGGCACGCTGATCGCGACGCCGCTGAAGGGCGCCGACGGCCAGATCTACGCGCTCGCGCAAGGCAACGTCGTCGTCGGCGGCGCCGGCGCGTCGGCGGCCGGGTCGAAGGTGCAGATCAACCACCTGAGCGCCGGCCGCATCCCCGACGGCGCGACGGTCGAGAGGAGCGTCGCGACGCCGATCGCCGCCGGCGATTCGATCCAGCTCGATCTGCACGCGAGCGACTTCGCGACCGCGCGCGAGGTCGTCCGCGCGATCAACGCGAAGATGGGCTCCGGCACTGCCGACGCGCTCGACGGCCGCGCCGTCCGCGTCCGCATGCCGGCGTCGGCCGACTCGCGGGTCGCCTTCATGGCCGACATCGAGAACCTCGAGATCAGGCAGGCGATGCCGTCGGCCAAGGTCGTGATCAACGCGCGCACCGGCTCGATCGTCATGAACCAGGCGGTGACGCTGCTGCCGTGCGCGGTCGCCCACGGCAGCCTGGCGGTGACGATCAGCTCGACGCCGCAGGCGAGCCAGCCCGAGGCGCTGTCGCGCGGCCGGACGGTCGTCACCGAAAAGGCCGACATCACGATCTCGCAACAGGCCGGCTCGCTCGTCCAGATGGCGCCCGGCGCCAAGCTCGGCGATGTCGTCAAGGCGCTCAACTCGCTCGGCGCGACGCCGCAGGACCTGCTCGCGATCCTGCAGGCGCTGAAGTCGGCCGGCGCGTTGACGGCCGAGCTGGAGGTCATCTGATGACGGCGGCGGGCGGAGCCTCCGCGCTCTCCGGCCTCTCGGCGACGACCGGCGCCGACGCGTCGGCGGCGCTGTCGATCCAGGCGCTCCGCTCGGCAGCGGCGCGCGATCCGAAGGCGGCGATCCGCGAGACCGCGAAGCAGTTCGAGGCGCTCTTCATGCAGCAGCTCATGAAGAGCATGCGCGAGGCGACGATGAGCTCGGGACTGCTCGACAACGCCGGCAGCCAGCTCGGCACCGAGATGCTCGACAGCCAGTACGCGGCCAAGATGAGCGGCCTGCCCGGCGGGCTCGCGGCGGCGATCGCGCGCCAGCTCGAGCGCCAGCTCGGCAGCGGCGCCGCCGAAGCGCTCGGCGCGCCTGCGTCCGTGCCGGCGGCGGCCGCGGCAGGCGCAGCGGCGCCGTCCGTGTCGTCCGCACCGCCGCTGTCGCAGCGACAGATCGACTTCGTCCGTCTCCACCAGGACGCCGCGCGGGCCGCCGAATCGCGCAGCGGCATTCCCGCCGCGTTCGCGGTCGCCCAGGCGGCGCACGAATCGGGCTGGGGCCAGCGCGAGATCAGGAACGCCGACGGCAGCGCTTCGCACAACCTGTTCGGCATCAAGGCCAGCCCCGGCTGGAGCGGGCCGGTGGCGGAGATCACGACGACCGAATGGATCGGCGGCGAGCCGCAGAAGGTGACCGCGAAGTTCCGCTCGTACGCGTCGTACGAGGAGTCGTTCCGGGACTACGCGCGGCTGATGAAGGAGAGCCCGCGCTACGCCGGTGTCGTCGCGCAGGCGGCGGGCGCTCCCGCGAGCGCCGCCTCGGCACAAGGCTTCGCGAGCGCGCTGCAGCGCGCCGGCTACGCCACCGATCCGGCCTACGCCGACAAGCTCGCGCGCCTGATCAACAGCACGCTGCGGCTGCAGAAGGCGGCCACGTGACCATTTCCTCCCTCCTCAACATCGGCCAGCGCGCGCTGATGGCGAACTACGCCGCGCTGCAGGTCACGGGCAACAACGTCGCCAACACCAACACGCCCGGCTACTCGCGCCAGAGCGTCGAGCTCGCAACCGCGTTCAGCCAGCAGACCGGCGCCGGCTTCTTCGGCAAGGGCGTCGACGTCACGACGGTCAGCCGCGCCCACGACGAGTTCCTGACCCGCGAAGCGGCGACCAGCGCCTCGCTCGCCGCCGCCGACGAGGCGCGGAGCCGCCAGCTGCAGCAGCTCGAGACCGTCTTTCGCACCGGCGAGGACGGCATCGGCCACAGCGCGCAGCAGCTCTTCAACGCCTTCGTCGACGTCTCCAACAAGCCGCAGGATTCGGCGGCGCGCCAGGTCGTTCTCGCGCGCGTCGGCGACCTCGCGGCAAGAATTCGCGCCGCGTCCGATCAGATCGATTCGCAGCAGGCCGGCATCGCGCAGGACCTGCGCGTCGCGGTCCAGTCGATCAACGCGCTGACGGCGCGCATCGCGTCGCTCAACCGGAGCATCGCCAACGCGCAGGGCACCGGTCACGCGCCGAACGATCTCCTCGACCAGCGCGAGACCGCGATCGCCGAGCTGTCGAAGATCGCGCAGGTGACGACGGTCGCGGCCGCCGACGGCACGGTCGGGGTCTTCCTCGGCGGCGGCCAGAAGCTCGTCCTCGGCGGCGACTTCACGCCGCTGACCACCGTGCCCGACCCGTTCGACCCGGCGAAGGTGCAGATCGGCATCAACGAAGGCGGCACGACGCGCGCCTTTCCCGATGGCTTCATCGCCGGCGGCGCGGTGGCGGGCCTGTTGCGCGTGCAGAACCACGACCTGCCCGACGCGCGCGGCCTCCTCGGACAGCTCGCCTCGGCGATCGCCGGCAGCCTCAACGAGCAGCAGGCTCGGGGAATCGACCTCGGCCAGCCGGCGGGCCCGGGCGCACCGCTGCTCTCGATCGGCGCCGCGTCGGTGGCGCCGTCGTCGAACAACGCGCTGGCCGGCGGGGTCCCGGTCGCGTCGTACATCAACGGCTCGGGAGCTCGCGTCTCGAGCGTCTCGATCACCGTCGTCGCGACCAGCGAGCTGCAGCCGAGCGACTACGAGCTGGTCGCCGATCCGGCGCTGCCCGCAGGCAGCTACCGGCTGACTCGATTGAGCGACAACACGACGCAGACGGTGACGAGCGGCGACGTCGTCGACGGCTTCCGGATCGACATCGTCGCGCCGGCGCCGGCGGCACGCGACCGCTTCCTGCTGCAGCCGGTCACGCCGTCGATCCGCTCGATCGCGCGCGCGCTCGACGATCCGCGTGGCATCGCGGCGGCGTCGCCGGTGACCGCGACGGTCGCCGCCGCCAACACCGGCAGCGCGGCGGTCGCGTCGCTGGCGGCGGTGAGCGCCTCGCTCAACCCGAACCTCACCGCGACCATCACCTTCACCGACGATCTCGGCAACTACAGCTACAGCCTGGTCGACACGACGGCGGCGCTGCCGACCGTCAACGGCACCGGCACCTGGCTCGCCGGCCAGCCGATCGCCCTCAACGGCTTCGCGCTCCAGCTCTCGGGCGTGCCGAAGAGCGGCGACGCGCTCGTCGTCGCGAAGACGACGGTGCCCGCCGGCAACAACGGCAATGCCAACGCGCTGCTCGCCTTGCGCGACGCCGCGCTGGTCGGTCAGCGCGCGCTCGGCGCCGGCGTCGTCGCGCCGGGCGTCAACTTCACCGACGCGTACGCGGCGGCGCTCGCCGCGATCGGCGTCCGCGTCCAGAGCGCGGGGCTCGCCGCCGACCAATCGGCGGCGGTCGCGAGCGACGCCAAGACCGCGGTCGCCGAGAAGGCCGGCGTCAACCTCGACGAGGAGGCGGCGCGCCTGATCCAGTACCAGCAGAGCTACCAGGCGGCGGCGCGGATCCTGCAGGTCGCGCAGTCGGTGTTCGACACGCTGCTGCGCGTCGGCGCCTGATCGACATGCAGCTCCCAGGCTCACTTCGTTCGCTGCCCCCCGAGGGGGCGCGCGACGCCCTTGGGGCGGCCCGGCGGACGCCGCATCTCTAGTCACCCATGCGCATCGCCACCGCCAACGCCTTCGACACCGGGATCGACACGCTGTCGCGCCGCCAGGCCGAGCTCGGCGCGCTGCAGGACCAGCTGACCACCGGCAAGCGCGTCCAGCGTGCCAGCGACGATCCGGCGGCGGCGGCGCGTGCCGAGCGGGCGCTGGCAAGCATCGGCCGCAGCGAGACGAGCCAGCGCGCCGTCGACGCAAGCCGCGTTCTCATGACGCAGGCCGAGAGCACGCTCGGCGACGCTGGCGGGCTGCTGCAGCGTGCGCGAGAGCTGATGGTCGCGGCCGGCAACGCCAGCTACGGCGATGCCGAACGCAAAGGCATCGCCGACGAGCTGCAGTCGCTCCGCGACCAGCTGCTGTCGCTGGCCAACGCCGGCGACGGCGCCGGCACCTATCTGTTCGGCGGCCAGGGCTCGACGCAGAAGCCTTTCGTCGACACCGCGACCGGCGTCCAGTACGTCGCCGCCGACGGCGAGATGCGCACCGAGCATCCAACCGGCCTGCCGCTCACGACCGACGGCGAGGCGGCGTGGCTCGAGGCGCGCACCGGCAACGGCGTGTTCGTCACGACCGCCGCGCCAGGAGTGCTCAACGCGACGATCGACAGCGGCCAGGTCGCCGACCCGAGCGCGCTGACCGGGTCCGACTACACGCTGCAGTTCAGCGTCGCGGGCGGGGCGACGACGTACGCCGTTCTCCGCGACGGTCTGCCGACGGCCGTCGTCGCTGCGCCGTACGTGTCCGGGCAGGAGATCACGATCGACGGCATGAGCGTGTCGGTGAGCGGGACGCCGGCCAACGGCGACCAGTTCCAGATCGCACCGTCGACGCCGACGCTCGGCGTCTTCGCTGCGCTCGACCAGGCGATCGCCGGCCTGAAGACGACCGGCCGCACCAGCTCGCAGATCGCTCAGGCCAACGGCGACAGCCTGCGCGACATCGATGCCGTGCTCGCCAACCTGCAGACCGCACGCGCCGCCGCGGGCGCGGTGCTGAACCGGATCGACAGCGAGACCGACCGCCTCGACGGCCAGAAGCTCGCCAGCACGACCGAGCGATCGAACGCGGAAGATGTGGACATGGTGCACGCGATCTCGGACTTTCAGAGCAGGCAAAGCGGCTACGATGCTGCGCTCAAGTCGTATGCGATGGTGCAGCGCCTGTCGCTGTTCCAATACGTGAACGGCGGCTAGCGGCGCCGCGCGGCGGCGGCCGGTTGGGAGCTCTGATTTGCTCGACGTCGCGATCCTCGGTCAGGTAGCCCTCGGCTACTCCCCGTTCATCGACCGCAACCGGGCGGTCGCAGCGACGCGCCTCACCGTCGTCCCGCTGCGCCCCGACGCGGTGCTCGACGTCGCCCAGCTCCTGCACGCCGTCGGCGACGTCTGGCCGGAGAGCGGCGCCTCGGTCTCGCTCAACGTCGTCAGCGAGAGCCTGCTGCACGATCTGCTGCAGGCGAGCCCGACCGCGAACCTGATGGTCGAGGTGCCGAACTTCATGGCCTCCGACCCGGACAACGTCGAGGCGTTGATCCGCCTGCACGGCAACGGCAACACGCTGCTGCTGAAAGGGCGGCCGAACGACGAGCTGCCGCGCGAGGTCCTGCCGTGCTTCCGCTACTCGATCATCGACCTCGCCGACGAGCGGCGGATCGGCGCCGCGGCGGTCGCGCCCGCCGGCGTGACGCGCTCGATCCAGCACGTTCAGTCGGGCGTCCGGACGATCGCCGACATGGAGGCGTCGTTCGGGCGCGGCGCGCACGCCGTCCTCGGCTGGCCGATCGACGACGCGATCAACACCACCGCGGCGCGCACCGGCAAGGGCATGGCGCAGCCCGACATGCAGGTGGTCGTCGAGCTGATCCACCGGGTCGACAACGAAGAGGGCATCGAGAAGCTCGAGAACACGCTCAAGCGCGACCCCTCGCTCGCCTTCAAGCTGCTGCGCTACATCAATTCGCCGGCGTTCGGGCTGCGCGTCGAGATCAGCTCGTTCCGGCACGCGATCATGCTGCTCGGCTATCAGCGGCTGAAGCGCTGGCTGGCCCTCCTGCTCGCGACCGCGAGCAAGGACGTCAACCTGCGGCCGATCATGTTCGCCGCCGTCCGCCGCGGCCTCCTCATGGAAGAGCTGGTCGCCGGCACCGGCGACGAGGAGATGAGGAGCGAGATGTTCATCTGCGGCGTCTTCTCGCTGCTCGACCGCATGTTCCAGGAGCCCTTCGCCAAGCTGCTCGGCTCGATCCCGGTCCCGGAGCGCGTCTACCAGGCGCTGGTCGAGGACAGCGGCCCGTTCCAGCCCTACCTGGCGATGGTCAAGGCGGCCGAGAGCGAGTCGGTCTACGACTATCGCGAGGCCGCCGAGCGCCTGCTGATGAGCGTCGCCGAGATCAATCGGGCACAGCTGCGGGCGCTGATGGGCGCCACCGCGCTCGAATGAACGGCCGTCGCGGAGCGTCCTTCGCACCCGCGGTCCGCGGGGTCGCGCCCTGAGCCGCGGCGCCACCGGTCGCAAGCGGCACGCTTTCGTGGCGAGCAGCACGCGCTCCGCGGGGAGTCCGCGATTCAAGCTTGTCCCGGCTGCGCCGAAAATGCGCTATGCGGCCGTGGCTGCCGGCGTCATCGTGCCGGCCGCCGGGGCACCCGCAGCGATCGGCACCAACCATGTCCTTTGACTCGCCTTCGTCCCTCGCCGGGAGCAGCGCGTCGAGCGCGCACGCCGCCGTGCTCGACACCGACGCGCTCGAGCGACTGCGCGAGCTCGACCCGCTCGGCAAGAGCCGCCTGCTCGAGCGCGTGCTGCGCGCCTTCGAGGCATCGGCGAGGCGGCTGGCGAGGCAGTTCGGCGAGGCGCGCGCGGCGGGGGACATGCAGGGCATCCGCCACGTCGTCCACACCCTCAAGTCGTCGTCGGCGAGCATCGGCGCGGTCTGCCTGGCGCGACTTTGTGCCGAAATCGAGGCTTCGATCCGCATCGAGGCGTTCGCCTCGCTGCCGGAGCGGCTCGACGCCATGGACCGCGAGCTCGCGGCCGTGCTACAAGCCGTGACACCGATGCTGTCCGCCGCAGGCACGCCGACATGACCCTGCGCGTCGAGCCGTCCGCCGACGATCTTCCGGAGCGCCCGCGCGTCCTCCTGGTCGACGACGACGAGGTCAACCTGCTGCTGACGTCGGTCGCTCTCCAGGACCAGGGCTTCGACGTCATCGAGGCGTCGGGCGGCGAGCAGGCGCTGCGCGTCCTCGCCGACTGGCTGCCCGACATCGTCGTCCTCGACGCGGTCATGCCCGGGCTCGACGGCTTCGAGACCTGCCGCGAGCTGCGCTCGCTGCCCGGCTTCGAGTCGCTGCCGGTGCTGATGCTGACGGGCCTCGACGACGACGCTTCGATCACGCGCGCCTACGAGGCCGGCGCGACCGACTTCTTCGTCAAGTCGACGCAATGGAGCCTGCTCGCCGGGCGGCTGCGCTACCTGCTGCGGGCGTCGCGGACCCGGGTCGAGCTCGAGCGCAGCAAGTCGCGCCTGGCACGCGCGCAGGATCTGGCGCGGATGGGCAGCTTCGACTGGCGGCGCGGCCAGAACGGCCCGGTGTTCTCGATCGAGGGACTGCGCGTGTTCGGTCTCGGCGCCGGCGAGCAGCCCGCGTTCCGCAGCCTCTTGCGGATGATCCCGGAGGAGGAGCGCAAGGCCTTCCTCGAGCTGACGCACAGCGCGATGGACCGCAGCACGGTGCTCGCGACCGACGTCCACGCACGCCTCGTCGACGGCCGGCAGCGGATCGTCCACATCGAGGCCGAGCCCGAGTTCAACGAGCACGGCAACCTCGTCGGCTATACCGGCATCGTCCAGGACGTCACCGACCGGCGCCTCGCCGAGGACCGGATCCGCCACCTGGCGAACTTCGACACGCTGACCGGCCTGCCGAACCGGCGCCAGCTGATCTGGCGCGCCGAGCGCGCGCTCGAGCACGGCCGCCGCCTCGGCCACGAGGTCGCGCTGCTGCTGATCGATCTCGACCGCTTCAAGGTCATCAACGACACCCTCGGCCACGGCGCCGGCGACGACCTCCTGATCGAGGTCTCGCGGCGCCTGCGCTCGTGCGTGCGCCACTCCGACCAGGTGCTCGAGAGCTCGCTCGAGAGCGTCGGCGTCCGCTCGCACCGCACGCTCGAGGCGGTCGGCCGGCTCGGCGGCGACGAGTTCGTCGCCCTCTTGCCCGAGGTCTCCGACGAGGAGGACGCCGAGCGCGTCGCGACGCGGATCCTCGAGGTCATGCGCAAGCCGATCATGATCGGCCTGCAGGAATGCTTCGTCACCGCCAGCGTCGGCATCGCGATCTTCCCGCGCGACGGCACGACCGTCGCCGACCTGCTGCGCAACTCCGACATCGCGATGTACGCGGTGAAGTCGGCGGGGCGCAACTCGTCGTCGCTGTACCGGCCGAACCTCGCCGGCAAGGGGCGCGAGAAGCTCGAGCTCGAGAGCGCCCTGCACAAGGCGATCGAGCGCAACGAGCTGGTCCTGCACTACCAGCCGAAGATCGACGTCCGCGGCGCCCGCATGATCGGCGCCGAGGCGCTGATGCGTTGGCGCCGCCACGGCCAGCTGGTCGCGCCGGGCGACTTCATCCCGCTCGCCGAGGAGACCGGCCTCATCATCCCGCTCAGCGAATGGGCGATCCGCGAGACCGCGCGCCAGGCGCGCGTCTGGCAGGACAACTTCGGCTTCGCCGACTCGATCGCGGTCAACCTGCCGAGCCGGCTGTTCGAGCGCACCGACCTGGTCGAGTACATCCACAACGCGGTGACGACGTACGGCGTGCCGCACCACGCGATCGAGCTCGAGATCACCGAGACGGGCCTGATGAAGGACCTGCAGAACGTGATCCCGTCGCTGCACCGGCTGAACGAGATCGGCGTCGAGATCTCGATCGACGACTTCGGCACCGGCTACTCGTCGCTCGCCTACCTGACGACGCTGCCGATCAGCGAGCTGAAGATCGACCGCAGCTTCGTCCGCGACCTCGGCATGACGCCGCAGAGCTCGGCGGTGGTCACCGCGATCATCGCGCTGGCGCGCTCGCTCGGCCTGCGCGTGATCGCCGAGGGCGTCGAGAACCTGCGCCAGATGGAGGTCCTGCACCGCCTCGGCTGCGGAATCATGCAGGGCTTCCTGTTCAGCAAGCCGCAGCCGCCCGAGGACATCGAGCGCTGGCTGCAGCAGACCGTGCTGCCGAAGAAGGCGCCTTGGATCGGCCAGGCTTCGTCCCACGACAACGCCGAGCCGGTCCGCGTGCGGGCGCGCGAGCCGCGCGGCAAGCCGATCGGCAAGCTGCCCTGACGCCCTGCGGGCCGACCGGAACGACGACGCCATGAGCATGACGCGTCCAGCACCCCTGGCCAAGGCCGAGCAGCCGGCTGCGCAGATCGCCAAGGCGGCGCTCCGGCGCCTGGCGGTCGAGCGCCTCGAGCCCACCCCCGAGAACTACGAGCGCGCGTACCGCCAGGAAGCGGGCGAGGTGCCCGAATCGAGCGAGGCGCTCGCGATCCTGATCGAGCGGATCGTTCGCGGCATCGAGCGGACCGGCCACAACTGGACGCCGGCGCGGCGCAAGGAAGGCATCCAGCGCGTCCTCGCGAGCGGTCGTGGCGATGCGAAGAAGCTCCAGCATCGCCTGTCGCAGCTCGTCAACAGCTGGGAAGGCGATTCGCCGGCGACCGCGATCGGTGTCGTCGCGGCGCCCGCTGCGAGCCCGACCAGGCCGGCGCCCCTCGACGCTGCGGGCGGCGACGCGCAAGCGGCACAGAGCGACGCCGCCAGCGCGTGGCAGCGCGTCGCGCGCACCCTCGGCCACGGCCTGCAGCAGGCGCTGCCGGCCAGGGACGGCGCGAACCAGCAGCTCGAGCGCGAGCTGGCGAGCCTCGTCGAGCGGATCGATCGCGACGGCGCGACGCGCGCTCT
>Ga0307416_100001905_pt1 | contig 11648 bp, 15 predicted proteins | sample DK1Cmetagenome_2_FD_203821 | JGI IMG/M metagenome (GOLD analysis project Ga0307416, IMG submission 203821) | Maize rhizosphere microbial communities from greenhouse at UC Davis, California, United States - DK15-C-3 | ecosystem: Host-associated > Plants > Roots > Rhizosphere > Soil | place...
CATCAGAATCGACGGCTCGTTGGCCAGCACATCGCGGATGATCCCGCCGACGCAGGCCGTGATGATCCCCATCGCGAAAGCTGGCAGCGGGGCAACACCATAAACCAGCGCCTTATGGGCGCCGTAGGTCGCGTAGGCGGCAATGCCGACGGCGTCGAACCACAGCAGTGCGCGCTGCGCCGCCGACATTCCGGAAAGGTACCAGACGCCCAGGGCCGCCGCTATGCAGATCAGCAGGAAACCGTCGGTGTGCACCCAGAAGACCGGTGCGCCGATCAACAGGTCGCGAACCGTGCCGCCGCCGACGCCGGTGACTACGGCGAAGAAAAAGAAGGTGACGAGTGTCTGCTTCTTCTCCGCTGCGAGAAGGGCCCCGGATACGGCGAACACCCCGATGCCGAGATAGTCGAGGACGACGAGCGCATCGGGCGGGATGGCAGGTGGGGTCACCCGCCCACTTTCGCATCTGAAGGGGACAGGCGTAAAGAGCGGCGCATGACCACCGAGACGACGACACCGCCGTTCCCCAGCCTGGAGGACTGGCAGCACTGGACCTGGGTGATGGGCCGCGCCCAGCAGATGCTGATGGAAGCCTGGGCCGACAGCCTGAAGAAGGACGAGCCGTTTCCCGGCCTCCCTGGCACCAATGCTGCCGACCCGATGGCCTGGATGACCGCGGGCGCTGAAGCCTGGAGCAAGGGGCTGGAGGCCTGGGGCCGGATGCTCGGCGCCAGGGCCGAGGCCGGGGAGCGCAAGGACCGCCGCTTCGCCTCGCCCGAGTGGAACGAGAATCCTATCTTCCAGACCATCAGGGACAGCTACCTCGCCATTTCCGACCGATTGCTCGGCTCGATCGAGGAAGTGGAGGGCATTGACGAGGCGGCGCGGCAGCGGCTGCGCTTCGCCACCAGGAGCTTCGTCGATGCCATGGCGCCGTCCAATTTCGCGCTGACCAACCCAGACGTGATGAAGCGGACGATCGAAACCCGGGGCGAGAATTTGTTGAGCGGCCTGAAGAATATGCTGGAGGACATCCAGCGCGGGCAGCTCTCCCAGACGAAGGCCGGCGCGTTCGAGGTCGGGCGCAACCTGGCGACCACCCCGGGCAAGGTGATCTTTGAAAACGACCTCTACCAGCTGATTCACTATGCGCCGACGACCGAGAAGGTGCTGGCAACGCCGGTCGTCATCTTCCCGCCATGGATCAACCGCTTCTACATCCTCGACCTGACGCCGGAAAAAAGCTTCGTCCGCTGGTGCGTCGACAACGGGATTTCGCTGTTCATGGTCAGCTGGAAATCAGCCGATGAGAGCCTCGCCCACGTCGGCCTCGACGATTACGTGCTCAACGGGCAAGTCGATGCCATCGACCGGGTTCGCGGCCTGCTCGACGCCGAAGCCGTCCATGCCGTCGGCTATTGCGTGGCCGGCACGACCCTTGCGGCGACGTTGGCCTATCTCGCCGCCAAAGGCGAAGCGGCAAAGGTGCAGAGCGCGACTTTCCTCACCGCCCAGGTCGACTTCAGCGAAGCGGGCGACATCAAGTTGTTCCTCGGCGATGAGACCATGGCGTTGCTCGACCAGGTCACGAAGGAGAAGGGCTATCTCGACGGCCGCTACATGGCCGCGACCTTCAACCTGTTGCGCGGCCGCGACCTCATCTGGAGCTATGTCGTCAATAACTATCTGATGGGGCAGGAGCCGGCACCGTTCGACCTGCTGCACTGGAACGGCGACGTCACCAACCTGCCGGCGGCCTGGCACCGGGACTATCTGGAGACACTCTATCGGGGGAACAAGCTGGTCGAAAAGGGCGGGATCAGCGTCGCCGGCGTGCCGATCGACCTCGGCAAGGTCTCGCTGCCAACCTACATCCAGGCCGGCCGCGAAGACCATATCGCCCCGCCGCAAAGCGTCTGGAAGCTGATGGAGCACTTCACCGGCGACAAGCGCTTCGTTCTCGCCGGCTCCGGCCATATCGCCGGCGTCGTCAATCCGCCGGCGGCCGGCAAATATCAGTATTGGACCAAGGATGCGGAGGCCGGCAGCCTCGACGAGTTCGTTTCCGGCGCAACTGAGCACAAGGGCAGTTGGTGGCCCGACTGGCTGGCATGGCTGCGCAAGCTGACGCCGCAGGAAGTGGCAGCAACCAACGCGCGCGTACCAGGCAAAGGCAAGCTCAAGGCGATCGAGGACGCGCCGGGCCGCTACGTGAAGACTCGCTGATGCGGATCAGGCCGGCCGAGCCGGGCGAACGCGAGGCGCTGGAGGATTTGCAGCGGCGCGCGTCGCTGGCGCTTCCCGACTATCGCGCCCAGCTCCAGGCCCATCCCGACGCGATCCACCTGCCCGCCGAGCAGCTGGTCCTCGGCCAGGTCCATGCCGCCGAGGAGGATGGGCGCCTGCTTGGCTTCGCCGCCGTGATCATGTCCGAAAGAACGGCCGAGCTGGACGGCCTGTTCGTCGAACCGGAATTGTGGGGCCACGGCATCGGCAGGTCCCTGGTCGACCATGCGACCCACGAAGCGCGGAACAAGGGCCTCACCCTTTCCGTCGTCGCCAGTCCGTCAGCGCGGGGGTTCTACGAGAAATGCGGCTTCGCGATCGAGGGCGAGGCGGTGACCCGCTTCGGTCCCGCGCTCAGGATGTCACGCTAGCAGTTCTGGTACTTCCAGTGCCGCTTCTTGCCCTCGGCCAGCCATTCGACGGCCGTGGCGATGCGCTTGGCCCGGGTAGCGTCGTGCTTCGCTTCTGAAATCCATTCGAGGTAATCGCGCTGGGCCGAAGGCGAAAAGCCGTCGAGCACGGCCTTGGCCTTGGCATTGCCGGCCAGCGCCCTGGCGAAGTCCGGGTGCATCTGCGGCGCCGGCTTTGGCGCATGCTTGGTCTTCCGCGGTGCCGGCGCCGTCTTCGCCAGCGTTGCGGCTTCGCGGATGAGCACATCGAGCTCCCGGTCCGACGGCAGGTCGTCGACCGAGGTCAGCTTGCCGAACTGGCCCATGGCGCCGGCCTTCGGGCCGCCGTCGCCGATTTCCTGGCCGCGCCAGAAATTAACGGCCGCATGCGCCTTGAAGGCGGCCATCGTCAGCAGGATCTTGCCGTCGACGGTGAAGCTCGGCGCGCTCCACTTCATCGTCTCTTCGGCTTCCGGCGCGGCGGCGTGCACGCGCGCCCGGACATGATTCAGGATCGGTTGGGCGAAGGACTCGGCCCTGCCGATATAGGCATCGATGCGCGGGTCGGTGCTCACAATATGCCGCCGCCGAGCGACAGTCGGACCGCGCCCAGCAGGATGACGAAGATATTGAGGTTGCGGCCGGCTGTCCCCTGGCTCATCGCGCCGATGCCGGCGCCGATCACAGCCAGCGGAATGATCAGCCAATTTGCCCAGCCAAGCAGCGGCAGGAACGCGATCGCCGCGCAGACCAGCGCAACGAATCCAATGATTAGCGAGACGAGGTTCAGCATGCCTTGCTCCTTACCATTGCCGTCACGGTTCGCACAGGTCCGGTGCGGCTGCAGCCCGGCGCTGGGCGCGCAGGTCGCGCACCAGCGACGTCACATATAGGGTCAGCGCAGTCCAGATGGCAGCGAAGGCGATGGCATGGGCGCTCGTGAATTCCTCGCCGTAGAGCGCGACGGCAATCAGGAACTGCAGGGTGGGGGCGGTGAACTGCAGGATTCCCAGCGTCGAATAGCGCAGGCGACGAGCGGCGGCGGTGAACAGGAGCAGCGGCGTGGTCGAGATTACGCCGGCGGCGACGAGGAACCACGCTTCCCCGGATGTCGTGCCGAGCACCGGCCGTCCATCGGCGAAGCCGAACGCCAACCAGGCAATGGCAAGCGGCAACAACACTGCCGTTTCGATCGACAGCCCGGCGATTGCATCGACCGCGACCACCTTCCGCAACAGGCCATAGGTGGCGAAGGTGACGCAAAGCGTCAGGCTGATCCACAAAGTGGTACCGGCCCCGGCAGCGAGGACCGAAACGCCGGCGGCGGCAATCGCGACCGCTGCCCATTGAAGCAGGGTCAGCCGCTCCTTCAGGATGAAGCGGCCGAGGAGAATGTTCATCAGCGGGTTCAGATAATAGCCCAGGCTCCCCGCCAGGATGTGTCCGCTGGTCACCGCGTAGACATAGAGCACCCAGTTGATCGCGATCAGGGTGGCGCTGGACAATAGCAGGACTACGGTGCGGCGGTCTTTCAGGCCGGCCCGAACCTGCGACCAGCCGCGGGTTGCAGCAAGCAGGGCTGCCAGGAAGACCAGTGACCAAACAATGCGATGGGCGACGATGTCGATCGCCGAGACATTGGCCAGCAGCTTGAAGTAGATCGGCAGGACGCCCCACAGCCCATAGGCGAACAGGCCGTAGATCAGCCCGGCCCGGGCCGGGTCGACCGCGGCGCGCGGCGGGGCGGGCGCTCGGTTCATGGGCGGCCCGCCGTAGTCGCCATGATCCCCAAGTCAACGAAGATGCTGAAGCCGATCTTAGTTGAAAGCATTGGACGTCCCGCTCATTGTAAACAAACGACCGAATCCGAAACGGGGGCACTATCACTTGGCAACGGCCCGCATCAGTCTGGCTCTAACAGCCCTGGTGGCGCTCGTCGGCTGCCAGACCGAGCCGAGGGGCGGCCGGCCGCGGCCCGTCGTCAACGTCGTAGCCCCCACAAAGGCCGAAGCCTGGATGGCCATTGCCAGCGCCGCGGACGTGCAGCGGCTGAACAATGTCACCGGCGCCTGGGCTGCAGGTCTCAAGGACGCCCGGGACGCCAATTTCGTGACCGCGATTCGTGAGGAAGGGACGCTACTGAAGACCGACGCGGGTCTTCCGCGCCCAGCCCCGACGCCGGGAAGTTATAACTGCCGGCTGGTTCGGCTGGGGAAAACGGGCAAGGGAACGCCCGCCTTGGAGAGGTTCAAGCCGTTCTTTTGTTACGTCCAGGTCGAAGGCGACCTGCTGACCATCGTCAAGCAAACCGGCAGCACCCGGCCCGCGGGCCGGCTTTGGGAAGATAATGACGAAAGGCGCCTGATCTTTCTGGGCAGCCTCGCGCTCGGGGACGAGGAACAGCCGATTGCCTATGGCGAGAACCCGAAGCGTGACATGGCCGGGATCTTCGAGCGGATCGCACCCTTCCGGTGGCGGCTAGTCATTCCCTGGCCGCAGGACGGAGCCAAGCTGAACGTCTTCGAGTTGACTCCCGTCGCGGCGCAGCCGCAGCCCGAGTGAGCGAGGCCGGGCTGCTTGCCGACCCGCGGGAAGTGCGGGCGATCCTGGTTGCGTCCGCCAAGGCGGGAGAGCCGATCAGCTACTCGGAAGTGCTCGGTTTGCTCGGTCATCCCTTTAGCCGGCCCAAGATGCGGCAATTGTGCAAGGTGCTGGGCGTCGTGGACGAGGAAGCCACGTCTCGCGGCGAGCCGGAACTCGCGGTGCTGGTCGTTCGCCAGTCCGACGGACTGCCCGGGCAGGGTTGGTGGATCGAAGGCGCCCGGGCCCATGGCTATGAGGGCTTGTGGGAAGGGCCGGAGGCGCAAAGGCTGATCCGCCGGCTGCACGCCGCCACGTTCGACTATTGGCGGGAGAGAAGCTAAGCGCGCCGGCATGGCGGACATGCGCAGCTTCACCGTGACTGACGAGGATGACGGCATTCGGCTCGACCGCTGGTTCAAGCGCAACATGCCCGAGGTCAGCTTCAACCTGGTTTCGCGCTGGGCGCGCACAGGGCAGCTGCGGCTCGACGGCAGTCGCGCGACCCCCGGCGATCGGATCGAAGCCGGCCAGACGATCCGGCTTCCGCCGGCGGAGACGGTCCCGGAGCGATCCGAGCGCCCGAAACGCGAGCTCCAGCCTCTGAACGAGGACGAGGCGGCATTTGTCCGTGAGCTCGTCATCCATCGCGATGCCCATGCCCTCGTGTTGAACAAGCCGCCCGGCTTGGCGACCCAGGGCGGGACCCGAACCCACCAGCACCTCGACCGCCTTCTCGACGGGCTCGCCGACGATGCCGGCAACCGGCCCAAACTCGTCCACCGCCTCGACAAGGATACCAGCGGCGTGCTGCTTGTCGCCCGCTCCGCGCGCGCCGCCGGCCATTTCTCAAAGGCCTTTTCGGGCCGCACGGCACGCAAGGTCTATTGGGCCCTCGTGGTGGGCGTCCCGTCGGCGGACGAGGGCCTGATCAACCTGCCGCTGGCCAAGCAGCCGGGCACTGGCGGTGAGAAAATGCACGTCGATGAGGAAAACGGGCTGGCGGCGAAGACCCGCTGGCGGCTGGTCGACCGTGCCGGAAACCGCGCTGCCTGGCTGGAACTGCAGCCGCTGACCGGCCGCACGCACCAGCTCAGGGCGCATTTGGCGGCGATCGGACATCCCATAGTCGGCGATGCCAAATATGGCGGGGCGGAGGCTTTCCTGACCGGCGGCATCAGCCGCAAGCTCCACCTGCATGCCCGCCGGCTGAGGATAGAAGGACCGGACGGCCGCATCATCGATCATCAGGCGGAACTGCCCGCTCATTTCGCCGAATCGCTGGCGACCCTCGGCTTCGACCGAATGGCGGGCGACATGCTGCCGCTCGACGAACCCGACCCGGCCAAGTCACCCGAGGTCAAGGCGCGCCGCGCCGCCGCGGCTGCAAAGACGGCCCGGCGGTCGCGCAAGGGCGAACGCCGCGCCCGCGGACAGGAGCCGCGCAATCGGGACCGGCGGCGATGAACCGGCTGGCAATCTTCGATTGCGATGGGACGCTGGTCGACAGCGGCGCCACCATCCACCGTGCACTGAGGGCGGCATTCGATGCCCACGGCCTCGACTGCCCGCCCGCCTCCGTCAGCCGCAAGGTGATCGGGCTCAGCCTGTTCGAGGCGATGGCGGCGCTCGCGCCGGACGCCGACCATGAAGCGCTGACGCGAACCTACAAGGATGCGTTCATGGCAATGCGTGCCGGCGGGCATGTCGAAGAACCGTTGTTCGACGGCATCCTGCCCCTGCTCGATGTCCTCGAGGGCCAGGGCTGGCTGCTGGCAGTAGCCACCGGCAAGTCCGACCGGGGCCTGAAGCATTGCCTTGAAAGTCATGGGATCCACGCGCGCTTCGTGTCTCTGCAGACCGCGGACCGTCATCCAAGCAAGCCGCATCCGGCAATGGCTCTCGCCGCCATCGCCGACGCCGGTGCGGCGCCGGAGACCAGCGTCGTCATCGGCGACACCAGCTTTGATATCGGCATGGCGCTGGCTGCCGGGGCGGGAGCGATTGGCGCCGCCTGGGGCTATCATGAGGCGGACGAACTGGCCGCCGCCGGCGCTCATGGGGTCGCCGAGGCTCCGGGCGAGGTATTCGCTCTAGCCAGGCAATGGGTGGAAAGAGCCGCATGAACCAACGGAACGACGATGTCTGGCGCAAGCGCTTCCAGCTGTTCATGCTGGTGCGCGTGATCGGGGTGGCGACGTTCCTGCTTGGCATCGCCATCACTTTCAGCGACTTGATTCGGCCCGGTGGCTGGCCCCTGGTCGGCGGCCTGGTCGCGATCGCCGGCGCCATCGATGCGGTTTTCGCGCCGCGCATGCTCCGGAAACTTTGGGCCGAGCAGGACAAAGGCCAGCAGTGAAGCGCTTCTGGAGGAACGCCGAGGTCGTTGAGGACGGCGGCTTTGGAATTGCGCTCGATGGGCGGCGGGTGAAGACTCCGGCGCGGGCCGAGCTGGCGGTGCCGACGCGCGGCCTGGCCGAAGCGGTCGCCGACGAGTGGCGGGAGGCGGGCGAACAGATCGATCCGCGCGCCATGCCGCTGACCGGCCTCGCCAATGCCGCCATCGACCGCGTGGCGCCAGAGGCCGAGGCTTTCGCCGCCGGGCTGGCGAAATATGGCGAGACCGACCTCCTCTGTTATCGCGCCGACTCGCCGGCGGTGCTGGCTGAGCGGCAGGAGCAGGAATGGGGGCCGCTGCTGGCCTGGGCGCGGCGGCGGTACGATGTGGACTTCTGCGTCACTGCGAGCACCACCTATGTGCCGCAGCCGCGGGAGACGGTCGAGCGACTCGCTCATGCGGTGGCGGCGCTTGACCCGTTCCGGCTCGCCGGCCTGTCGCCGCTGGTGACGATCGGCGGCTCGCTGGTCGCCGCGCTGGCGGTGGCGGAGCAAGCCGCCGCCGCCGAGGACGCCTGGCAGGCGGTCAGCCTCGACGAGCGCTGGCAGCTCGAGCAATGGGGATCGGACACGGAGGCCGAAACGGCGCTGGCAAATCGCCGCAGCGATTTCCTCGCCGCGGCCAAGTTCCTCAGTTTGCTGGATTAACGGTTGGCGACGAGGTCCCGGACGAAGGGAACCATGCCGACCTGGCGACCGCGCTTGAGGCGCTCGGCGGCGACGATGGCGCGGACCTCACCCAGGCATTCGGCGGTGTCGCGGTTGACCAGCACATAATCATATTCCGGCCAGTGGCTGATCTCGCCGGTGGCGCGGGCCATGCGGTCGGCGATGACCGCGTCGCTGTCGGTCCCTCGCGCATGCAGGCGCCGTTCCAGCTCAGCCATGGACGGGGGCAGGATGAAGATCCGCACCAGATCCTCGCCCATCGCCGCCTGCAATTGCTGCGTCCCCTGCCAGTCGATGTCGAACAGGATGTCGCGGCCGGCCTTGAGCGCTGCCTTCACCGGCGCCTTGGGCGTGCCGTAGCGATGGCCGAACACCGGCGCCCATTCGACAAACTCGCCCTCGGTGATCATCCGGTCGAACTCGGCATCGTCGACGAAGTGATAATCGACGTCGTCGCGCTCGCCCGGCCGTTTCGGCCGCGTGGTCGCGCTGATCGACAGGGTAACCTCGGGGTCAGCCGCCAGCAGCATGCGGGAAATCGTCGATTTGCCGGCGCCGGACGGGGAGGAGAGCACGATCAACAGTCCGCGGCGGCTCAGGCCCGCATTTTCGTCGAGGTCCATGGGCGCACTTGCATCGATGGGCGGCGATGCGTCAAGCCGGCGATGCTGCACTGCACAAAAAAAGCTTGAAATGAGCCGCAATGCACCCTAATTGTGCACTGCAACATAAGACTATTGGAGGATTTGATGGCTGACGAAACCAAGATCGAAGCGCCGGCTGCTGCCGCTGCCGAAGCTCCGGCGAAGGTCGTCGAAGCCGCTGCCGAGACTGCCGCGAAGGCCGTCAAGGCCGCCGACAAGGCCGTAAAGGCCCCTCGCGCCAAGGCCCGCAAGGCCGAGGCCAGCCCGAAGAAGACCAAGGCTCGCCGGGTTACCGCCCGCCGCGCCAAGCGCATCGCCAAGCCGGCCGCGCCCAAGATTGAAAGGACCAAGACCATGACTTTCGACGCCACCAAGCTGTTCGCGTTCGACGCCCTGCCGGGCACCGACAAGTTCCAGGCCCTGTTCGCCGACGCCGGCGAGCGCAGCCAGGAGATCGTCAAGAAGTCGCAGAAGGCCGCTGAAGAGCTGGCCGAGATCACCAAGGCCAATGTCGAGGCGCTCGCCGAGGCTGGCCGGATCGCCGCCAACGGCGCCCGCACCATCGGCCAGGACGCTCTGGCAAGCGGCCGCGAGAGCATCGAACAGGCTTCGACCGCAGTGAAGAGCCTCGCCGACGCCAAGTCGCCGACCGAGTTCTTCCAGCTGCAGGGCGAACTGGTCCGCGCTTCGTTCGACCGTGCGGTCGCCGAAAGCTCGAAGCTGACCGAGCAGCTCGTCAAGTTGGCCGGTGAGACGGTCCAGCCGCTCTCGACCCGCGCCAGCCTGAATGCCGAGCGCATCAACGAGCTTGCTGCCTGAACTCCCTCCTCTCCTCAGGCAGTGATGCGGCCGTCCCGTCTTGGGGCGGCCGCATTTTTATGTGCGGCGAACGGAGCGAGGAGTCTTGGCAAGCGTTCGCCCATTGCCATATTTTAAGGGTCTGATGAGCGAACGCATCCTCATGATGGGCGAACCGCCCGGCCGTGACGACGATGTCGACGACGGGCTCGACACCGGCGTCGTCACCCGCACGCGCCCGCGGACCAAGAAGCCCAGCAACTACAAGGTGCTGATGCTCAACGACGATTACACCCCGATGGAGTTCGTCGTTCTCGTCCTGCAGCGCTATTTCTCGATGGATATCGAGGACGCGACGCGCGTCATGCTGCAGGTGCACCAGCAGGGTGTCGCCGTCTGCGGCGTATTCACCTACGAAGTCGCCGAGACCAAGGTCGCCCAGGTCATCGACTTCGCGCGGGAGAACCAGCACCCGCTGCAGTGCACGCTGGAGAAGGCTTAGATCCCGGCCGTCGCCGGGATGACGGAGAGTTGCGCCTCCGCCGCCACCCGCTAAAGCGCGGCCATGGACTCCATCTTCATCACCGGCGGCAGGCCACTGAAGGGCAAGATCCCGATCTCGGGCGCCAAGAATGCTGCGCTGACGCTGATGCCTTGCGCCTTGCTGACCGAGGAGACGGTGACGCTCGAGAATTTGCCGCGTCTCGCCGACGTCGACAATTTCTCGCACCTCCTCAACCAGCTCGGCGTCTCGACCTCTGTGGCCGGCGTCAAGAAGGGCGAGTACGGCCGCAAGATGACGCTGCAGGCGAGCGAGATCGCCTCGACCGTCGCGCCCTACGACATGGTCCGCCGGATGCGCGCCTCCATCCTCGTCCTGGGCCCGATGCTCGCGCGCGCCGGCGAATCGACCGTGTCGCTGCCCGGCGGCTGCGCCATCGGCGACCGGCCGATCGACCTGCACCTGCAGGCGCTCGAGGCGATGGGCGCCGAGATCGAACTGACCGCGGGCTATGTGAAGGCCAGCGCGCCCAAGGGCCGGTTGCCGGGCGGCGACTTCAGCTTTCCCGTCGTTTCGGTCGGCGCCACGGAGAATGCGGTCATGGCGGCGGTGCTGTCGTCGGGCCGCACCCAATTGTTCAATGCGGCACGCGAGCCGGAGATCGTCGACCTCTGCCGCCTGCTGGTGGCGATGGGCGCCAATATCGACGGCATCGGCTCGTCGCATCTGACCATCGAGGGTGTCGAGGGCCTGCACGGCGCAACCCATACGGTCATGCCCGACCGCATCGAGGCCGGCAGCTATGCCTGCGCCGCGGGGATCACCGGTGGGTCGCTGGAGCTGCTGGGCGCGCGCCCGGAAGACATGCTGGCGATCACCAACGCGCTGGCCGCATCCGGCCTGATGATCGAATTCTGCCACGAAGGGATGAAGGTCACGGCCGACGGTCCGCTGAAGCCGCTGGCGCTGTCGACTGCCCCCTTCCCGGCGTTCCCGACCGACATGCAGGCACAATTCATGGCCATGCTGAGCCTCGCCAATGGCGAAAGCTATCTCGAAGAGACGATTTTCGAGAATCGCTACATGCACGTTCCCGAGCTTCGCCGCATGGGGGCCAATGTCGAGGTGCGGGGCCGCTCGGCGCTGGTCCATGGCGTCGACAAGCTGGAAGGTGCGCAGGTGATGGCGACCGACCTGCGCGCCTCCATGAGCCTGATCCTCGCCGGCCTCGCCGCCGAGGGCGATACCGAAGTGCTGCGCGTCTATCACCTCGATCGCGGCTATGAGCGGCTCGAGGAAAAGCTCAGCGCGGTCGGCGCCCAGATCGAACGCCGGAGCACGGGCTAGGGCTGTACGGGAGGGGGGCTACCGTCGTTCCGGGCT
>Ga0307416_100001908_pt1 | contig 11632 bp, 9 predicted proteins | sample DK1Cmetagenome_2_FD_203821 | JGI IMG/M metagenome (GOLD analysis project Ga0307416, IMG submission 203821) | Maize rhizosphere microbial communities from greenhouse at UC Davis, California, United States - DK15-C-3 | ecosystem: Host-associated > Plants > Roots > Rhizosphere > Soil | place: USA...
CTGTACCTGTCCTTCAGCAACCCTTCTTCGAATGAAAGACCAAGCTCCTGTGCATAGCCCAGCGCCGCTGGTCGTGCCGAGTCAGGGACTGGGACTACAACGTCTGCATTTGTTAAAGGAAATTTCTTTGCAAGGAACTGTCCTATCCTCTTCCTTGCCCCATAAATGTTGATTCCTTCCATAATGCTGGACGGATGTGCAAAGTATGTATATTCAAATGCACAGTGAGCATGCGGTCTTTCGTTGGCAAAATGCTGCGAAGTCAAACCGCCCTTGCTTATCTTCAAGAGCTCGCCAGGCTCTACATCCCGTATCAGTTGCGCTCCGACTGCTGCAAGTGCACATGACTCTGAAACAACAATGTAAGTATTGGTTTCTCTATGATATCCAAGAACTAGAGGACGGAAACCACGTGTATCTCGGGCTGCGTACACCGAACCCTCGTCAGTCAGAAATGTAAAGCAGAAGGAGCCGACCATTTCTCCTTTCAAAATATGCATCGCCTCTGCCATGTCCTCCTTGTCAGCTAAGTGCATGACAAGGCGCTGAGCCGCGACAAGAGTGTCGCTCATTGTTTGGGGGGTAAAAGTGCAACCTCCGACCATTCCTGACAGCTCTTCGACATTGGCAATTGTACCGTTATGTGCAACACAGAGATCTTTTACTCTGAGAGGTTGAGCGTTTTCAATTGTGCTCTTGCCAAGGGTGGAATAGCGGACGTGTCCGATGGCCGTGTGCGACTTGTATTTTTTGGTCACCATTGGGAAGTCTGAGGCCGCAGAAGAGACGAGTCCAAGCGTTCTGAATGGAGGTTTGCCGGGAACTGCAATGCCCCATGCTTCCTGCCCGCGATGCTGTAGAGCTCGTAAAGAGTCTATAACAAAAGGTATGACATTATGTCCATCAAGAGAAAAGATCCCAATTACGCCGCAGTTTTCATGAACCAACATCTCCACCCCAAGATATAGTAAATTGAGCATTAAGCTATTAAAAATATATCTTCTTCATGACTGCAGTATTCTTTCAAGCAAGTAAAAATTTGACTGCAACTGCTTCAAAGACAGACTGATCATGTCTCGCTTTCCCTTGATAAACTCAATGTTAGTAGGAATAGTTTTGCCGAACTCTGCAAACCTCACCCCTTTAGCCGATAGCAATTTGTGGACATTCTCTGGATCCTTTGTGGCGATGATATAGCGAGACTGTGTCTCAGAGAATAGGAGCTCGTCAATCTGTTTGCAAGAGTTTGGAATAGAGTCAAGCTGAACTTTGAAGCCGATCGACCCAGCTATCGCCATTTCAGCAAGTGCAACTGCAATGCCGCCTTTTGAGCAATCATGGGCGCAGCTTACCAGGCCTGTTCTTATGAGGTTCAGGATGGCAGTCCTATTCTGCCTATCCACTTTCAAATCAACCTGTGGAACAGTCCCGCCTGTTATTCTATGAAAATATTCATAGTATTCAGAACCGCCCATTTCTGGCTGGGTATGCCCAACGATAAAGATGGATTCGTTCGCTGAGAATGCCATTTGAGTGAGTGACGATTCACTTTCGACTAGGCCAAGCGTGCCTATGACAGGAGACGGCTTGATCGGACCCTTTGCAGTTTCATTGTAAAAGCTTACCTTGCCACCGACCACTGGAATCTCCATGAACCTGCAATAGGATATTATGGCATTTACCGTCTGAATAAACGTCCAGTAAATCTCTGGGTCTTCCGGACTTGCAAACTGCAGGTGGTCTACTACTCCAATAGGTTCAGCGCCTGTGCAGACGATATTTCTAAATCCTTCTGAGAGAACACCAAGTGTTCCTTGGTATGGGTCAAGATAACAGTGCTTTGAGTTGCCATCGAGCTTAACTGCTACAAACTTGCCATTGTCAAGCCTCATTACTGTTGCGTCACCTGCCCCCGGCTTGATCACTGTTCTTATTCCCACTTCATGATCGTATTGTTGGTAGACCCACCGCTTACTTGCTATTGTAGGACTTGCCAAGAGCGATAGCAAGACCTTCCCAAGGTTTGAGGGCTGGAGCGGTCGCTTAACCGTTTTAAGCTTGCCTATGTAACTAGGTCGCTTCGCCGGCCTATCTACAAGGGGCGCATGGGCAACCAAATGCGAAGGCATTTGCATAATGACCTTGCCTGAATGCCTGACAATAAGGTCTTGGTGCTCTTGGACAGTGCCAATGATAGAATATTTGATTCCGTATTTATCAAGAATCGACTGCAATATTGACAGTTTTGGTTTGTCAGTAATGAAGAGCATGCGCTCCTGTGACTCCGATATCATGAGCTCGTTTGGCATCATGTGACTTTCTCTTGTATGGATCTTTGCCAGCTCGATGTCAAAGCCCTTACCAAGATTGTCTGATGTTTCCGACAAACAACAGGAAAGTCCGCCCCCTCCCAAGTCTTTGATGCACTTGAGACACCCCTGTTTGACTGCTTCCATCGTTGCCTCCAACAATAATTTTTCAAGAAACGGATCTGGAATCTGTACAGCTGACCTATCCTCCTTTTCAAGCGTCTTTGAAGCAAATGAGGCGCCCCGTATGCCATCTCGACCAGTCGAGCCGCCGGCAAGTACTATTATGTCATCTGCTTCGGCCTCGTTGGTGATAATGTCTTCTTTTCTACCAAAGCCTATCGCTGCGACGTCGACCAAACAATAATCCTGGAATGAGGGGTCGAACTCAATCTCGCCCCCGACTGTTGGAACCCCTATGCAGTTTCCATAATCTGCAATGCCCTTTACCACATTCTTAAAGAGCCATTTTGATTTCGCAACAGAATGGTTATCATCTATTATTGGTGCAAATCTCAGGGCATCAAGAAGAGCAATTGGGCGAGTTCCCATCGCCATGATGTCACGTATTACCCCTCCGACGCCTGTTGCAGCTCCGCCAAATGGCTCTACGGCTGAAGGATGATTGTGGCTCTCAATGTGCACTGTCAAGACGAACCCATCCCCAACGTCAAGCACCCCAGCATCATAGCCGGGGCCAACTACTACATACCTGCCCTTCATGGGCAGCATCTGCAAATATTTTTTGGATGACTTGTACGAACAATGCTCTGACCATTGAGCGCCTACCGCGTCCTTTTCAATCTCGTTTGCCTTTCGCTTTAGTTCTTGTTCAAGGTACTTGAGCTCCTTCTTTGTGAGGACGTCCATCTTCATGGCATCGCCTTTTGCTTCAGGTTTGATACAAGCGACGAGAAAATTGTAATGGCATCTGTGCTGCTACCGCTGTTGTTGTTGTTGTTGTTTCTACTACTGCGGTCGACGGTGAGGATCCTTTCGCTCGCCCTCTCCGGGTGTGGCATCATGCCCATGACGTTGCCGTCTTCGTTGCATATTGCTGCAATGAGGTCGGTCGATCCATTCGGATTGTCCCTCGTGTACCGCAGAACGATCTGATTCTTTTTTTTCAGCTCCTTCAATATCTTGCTGTCAGCTACATAGCGGCCATCGCCGTGGGCGATAGGGATACCAAATTTCTGCCTGAGTGCAAACTGGCTTGTAAAAGGTGTCTTGTTGTTTGTAACCTGTACGTTTGTCCACTTGCAGACAAAGCGGAGGGAGTCGTTCATCATGAGGGCGCCTGGCAATAGTCCACACTCAACAAGAATTTGAAAACCGTTGCATATTCCGAGCACCGGCAGGCCATCTTTTGCCATCCTTTTTACTTCCTGCATTATCGGGCTATGGGCAGCAATTATCCCGGGGCGAAGCCTGTCACCAAAGGCAAAGCCTCCAGGGATTATCATCGCATCATAGCCGCTGATGCGATGCTTGGTGTGCCAAATAAAGTCGGCCTCGACGCCTATTGTATTGTTAAGAATATAGTGAACGTCGCGGTCGCAGTTGCTCCCAGGGAAAACAGCTATCCCAATTCTTGCTGCCATTACTTTGTTATAAAATCTTACAAGCGCTCGTATTAATATCTTCAGAATGGCCTTTTTTACCCTACAAAACTATACAGATCGCTAGAGTATTGTTTTTATCATCGGTTGATTCTGAAAAAATTGTTTATGGCAGCTACTACTGTAGTCCGCGACATCATGACAAAGAACATCGTTATGATAGACCATGACAAGACCGCTTTGGAGGCTGCCAAGATTATGACAGAGAAAGGCATAAGCTCACTGTTTGTTGTCAAAGATACTCGTCCAATTGGCATCGTGACAGAGAGGGACTTCATCAAAAAAATATGCGCTAAAGAACTACCAATAGCGGAGGTAAAAATGAGCGATATCATGTCAAAGATACTAACAACAGCTAATCCAGATACCCCAATTGAAGTTGCAGTGCAGAGAATGGTAAACCATAAGATTCGCAGGCTTCCCATAATGGAAAGTGGCAAGTTAGTAGGCATCATAACAGTGACTGACTTGGCAAAGCATTTGAGGACAACATTGCTGCTTGAAGGTGCACTCAGTGATTCCAACAGCTTCGACAACATGATCGCGACGATGGATCGCGACAAGTACTAATTCTTAGAACTTTTTGAGAAATCACTTTAGAGAGAACCCCGCATTATCTAGACACAAGAGAGAGGTCTATTAGAGCTATACCATCTTCGCAGGCGAAATGCCATTTTTATAAATGGAGCTTGATTATTTCAACTACGTAAAGGACAGCTAAAAGCCATCCAGCATGAAGAACATTGTTAGAGGTTCTGTGTGGAACAATCTAGCTCTTGCCTGTTGACTGGACTGTACAGTTGCTGACAACTGGGTTGAAGATACGTAATTCCTGGCACAGCTTTTTTACAGTCGCTTCAGCATCACGTTCTGTTTTTGAATTGACGACCATTTTTAACATCTTTGCAGACCTGACCGATTGTATGTTGGAATATCCGCCCTTGACAACTAGATCCCTGTGGATCGTCTCACCCTCCGGGTCATTGATGTAGGGCTTATTTTCAATAATTACCTGAACAATAAACTTTTGCACACCTTTCTCCAAGTTCACGCTTTCTAAATACATTATTTAAATAAACCTGCCAAATACCTTTGTAAAGAGCAAGAATGTTGCTACTGAAGGAGGTACTAGACCTAGCATCAGTATGTTTGATGCGACCTCAGCTGGAATCTTGATCGAGTTAATAGCTACTATGATCAAGAAAAATGAGATGAGCAAGGTCACACCAAAGAACATAGCAGTCCCCACCATATAGCCCAACAGTTTGAGTTTATCCCGCCTGCTATGGTCAGCAGCTGCATTACGTGCCAATGACTTATAGAAACGGATTTAAAGCTAGATAATCTTTTGCAAAAATCAAAAACGCCGTTTAATTAATAAAACGCACTGTGACTACAGCGCATGAGGTCATGTAGCTCAGCCTGGTCAGAGCGGCTGACTTGTAAACATCATCAAGAAATCAGCAGGTCGTGGGTCCGAATCCCACCATGACCTCCTTACACTATCTATAGGAATTCAGCCAATCAATCCCAGGATTATGCAGCAGGCCAACGCGACCACTACGGCTGACCCAGTTGCAAGAGCTGGATTATTCAGTTATATCTATCATGATAGACTCAGTTGGTAAAGCCGCCTTCTTTGTGGGTCGAAAAGTTGCGTCAAGTGTTACTATTCCTATTCTCGCCATCACTAATTTGATACTATTATATTTCATCAGGGCTTCTGCACCTATCAGAATCAAAAAGTTGAGACTGCAAATTCAAGGCGGCGCCGCAACACAGTGATCAAGCTTCAACCGATCTTAGCTCTCATGTAGTTAGACCATATCTCATAATCAACCACATTTACAACATATACACCTGATGGAAGATGTGGTGCTTCAACGGATGCTCTTGCGACTCTGGATAAGCAACTTCAGCTTTAGATGCTTCCGCAAATCATGCTTCTTGAAAAGGCACATCTTGACTCAATAACTTCTAATTATCATGTCTACGCTCAAATATTCACACTTTCATTCTAATTTTGGTTTCTAGAGAGTGTGAGATACTATCTCTGTTTACTGGGGACCATCGAGGTTTTTTGTAGTCGAGAACTTGAATTACTGCTCTACTTCTACTAATTCTCCCGCCATAAAGCCTTTGTCTTGGCCAGTGTGATAAACGCTAATAGGTATGCAATTTGTATCGCAAAGCCAAACTCAAGTGACCAATCGGCGGCTGTCGGTAGGCCCATGATGTATTGCAGCATCAGCGATGCGTGTGTAGTCGGTACAGCATAGGCAAGGGGCCTCAGCACCTCCGGCATAACGTCCATGGAGTAGAATACCGGGGGCAGCACTGCCAGTATTACATTCACAAAGGATATCACTTGAGTAGCGTTTCGCATGTGAAGCATATGGGATGACAGAAAAAACCCCATCGCTGACATGGCTCCCCAGATCAAAAGAATTGTTGCTACAAGCAGAGGTATACTAAAAACCGATCCAAAGTATACAACAAGCGTTGCTAGCACTATAAGTGCTGGAAGGCCGAATAGCAGCTCTGATAGGGCGAGCCCAACCATGTAGGTCAATGGGGAAACGGGTGATGCAACGAATACATCCTGTACCTTGTATTCTGTTTTGTAGAATGAGATGTCCTGGCCGAGTGCAAGACCATATCCCACAAGCGCCATCACCAGGCTGCCGGCTACGGCAAAGTGGATGTACTGGCCGTCGCTTACCACGAAAAGCACAAACAAGAGTGAGAATGGACTTATTGCAGTGAACACTAATGACATAGGATTCCTTCTTAACCAGAGCACGCCTGTCATGTAGGCGATAAGAAATACCTGCCGTACAGGCAATATGCTAGTTTTTGGGATCTTGATCATCTATAATACCATTGCCCATAATGTAGACGAAGACATCGTCAAGCGTAACAGAAGAGACAGTAAAGGACAGGTTATGTCTCAATGCAAGATCGGATAACTCACGTACCGCAGATTCGAAAGTAAATATGCGGAGCATTCCTGCACCGGTGTCAACCACCGATCCGAAAGATTGCAAAGTGTTAACGTCTAGTGTATCACGAGCTATATCTACTCGAATATTCTGTGGGATGACCTTGCGCAGCTCCTGAATGGTACCCTGCGCAACAATCATGCCTTTATCAATAATTACGATATAATCAGATAGCATCTCCGCTTCGTCCATGTAGTGCGTTGTCAGCAGAATGGAGCCCCCTTTACTTTTCCAATCCTTGATAGCTGTCCAGACTTGCCGGCGAGACACTGGGTCAAGGCCGATAGTTGGCTCGTCAAGAAAGAGAAGCTGTGCTTCAGTTGCCATCGCCATAGCGACAAGGATCTTTTGCTTCATGCCACCTGAGAGGTTCATCGCAGGAACATCTCGAGCGCCGTAAATCTCTAGCTTTCGCAGCATTGCCTCTGTCTTATCTCTTGCTGCACTCTTTTTGTCACCTCTTATCTGGAGCCAATTGTAGACGTGGTCCCAAGGTGTGAGCGCTCGGAGCGGCCTGCCTTCCTGTGGCACAATAGATATAAGATCGCGTACATGCTTTGCTTGTCTAACTGCGTCATAACCTAGGACGCTTATTGTACCAGAAGTCGGAAGTAATTGCGTCGCGCACATGCGCACAAAGGTAGTCTTCCCTGCCCCGTTCCTGCCAAGTAGCGTAAAGATTTTTCCTGCCTCTACTCTTAAAGAAAGATCTTTGATTGCAGGTTGACTTGCACTCCTATATACCTTGGTAACGTCAACAGCATCAATGGCAAGCATAAGGATAGTGTGTGCAAACCTCTAATGTAGACTTTCTGCTAGGCAGGCGAGAGCAGAGGAGTACTACCGTTTCAGATATGCAAATAAGTCCCCAATGTGGAAACTATCTTGTTAATGAGAAGAGAGTTCATAGTTGCCAGAATTGAAGCATCTCAGGACGGCAGTCCCTACGTATATGTCACATTTAATGACCCAAAGGAATACAAACAACCAGACAGGCCGAATATGAACCCGTTTGGCTCGAATGTAACGTCTATTGAGGACCTCATGAAAAACATGCCCAAGGTCATTACAAATATTGGGTTTATGGGGCCCGGACTAACTGATTCACCGACTATAAAGTTAAGCATGCCTGAATATCAGGATATGGGCATCAAGGTAGGCGACAAGGTATACATTGAGATACAAAAGGCAGATAGCAGTGGCGGCGTATGACCGTCTAGTAGAGATCTAAGACAGAGGAAGCTTGGATTTAAATACAGAGGGAGTTAATACTAGCCAGTTGGAACAACAGAAGAACAACAGGGTGCGAGTAGAACTAAAGTTATTTGTGCTCATACTTATACACACACCCTTTGGCCTTGAGTTCTTTGACAGGGTCGCCAAATGGCGTATTGCTAAATTTTATGCCAGATTTAACACGTACCTTATGCCTGCAATAACTGCACTTGCAATATTCCTTATCCTAGGTTCCCTTTTGGTCATGTTTTCAAACGCCCAAGCAAGAGAAGGTGTGCGCGGTGTCGGACCGGCGGCCAATCTGCTCATCCCCGGATTCAATCCGTATTTGCCGATAACTTATGGCTTGGCAGCCCTTGTCATCACCATTATCATTCATGAGGCAGGACACGGTGTCGTGGCCAGGGTGCATAATATTAGAGTCGATTCGACAGGAATTGTGCTATTTCTCGGCATACCAATAGGCGCCTTTGTAAATATTGAAAGGGAGGAGCTAAACAGAGCAACACTGAAGCAAAAGAGCGCAGTCCTAACTGCTGGTCCTCTGAATAATATGATCTTGGCAGGCGCTTGTCTGTTAGCGATGTACTTGGTAGTGTCTACCCTTACGCCACTTCCACCTGACCCGAGTGCTCCCCAATTTGGTGTGATGGTAATCAGCGTAAACGGTGGATCTCTTGCTGAAACAGTGGGGATCGAGGCTGAATCTGTAATTCAGTACGTTGCAGGCCAGCAGATCACGTCGCTTGAGGATTTGAGCGAGAGCCTTAGGAGTAACCTTGGCAATACGGTCGAAATAACTTGGTTGAACAAGGCCGGTGACCCTGTCATGCGTCAGGTTACGCTCCCTGCAGCAGTCGAGCCAGGCAGGGGAATATTAGGAGTTAGTGTTACCGTTCTATCCAGTAGCCCGCAAGAGGTCCTTGATACGTACAAGAACCAGTTTAGCCAAAACCCACTAGCTATTCTTCTTCCACCAACATTTCAAGAGGGATTTGTTCCCTTCTCTGATCTCATGGCTCCAAAGTACACTTCAAGTGTCTTTGGCGATAACTTTGCTCCTGTTGCCAACATGCTGTTTTGGCTATGGTTCATCAACTTCAATGTCGGCATATTCAATGCTCTGCCATTAGGTCCACTTGACGGCGGTCAGCTGTATGGTGCGCTAATAGAGAACAAAATCAAATCCAAAACGATTGCAAAGAATGCAAATATGCTTTTGACCCTTGTGATGGCTGTAATTGTATTTGCGGTGCTGGTGCTCCCATACGTGGTATTCTAAAAAAGCACTATGCTTTTATAATGGAGTCACTGATATAATATCGGCTTATTACCGGTTTATGCCTTATACGATTGATTGTAACCTCGAGGCATATACCAGTTTGAATATAGTCGGATGAGCGATAATGGAAGGATTAGAAAAGAACCAAAAGGTTGGTGAAATAATAACTCAAGCAGGACAGGCAACTTCTTCTTCTCCTCCTCCCCCCAGAAGGATTAGATCAGCAGCTTCAGCATCAACAAGAGCATCAGAAGACATCGACAACGGGATTACAAAAGTTACCACCCAGAGTGAGGAGGCGGTAAGCAAGATAATACTCAAGTCCATTCCTTCTGATTCTCAGATAACATTTGTGAGATTTGAAGGCCCTAACATTGCACTTTACACCAAGAATCCAAAGTTTGCACTAACCGAGTTGACTTATTTTTTGTCATCTTTGTCAAAGACTTTGAAAAAGAGGTTTATTATTCGCACTGACCCGTCAAGCAGGCTGCCAGAGGACCAGACTAGACAAGCAGTGGTAAAACTGCTTCCAAAAGATGTACAGGTATCAGCAATATTCTGCGACGATGCAACAGGCGAGGTAGTTCTTGAAGTAAGCAAACCGGAAGCAATAGATCCTAACATGCTCGTTCAAATCGCCCAGTCAACAGGCTGGATAGCACACACTAGACGCTCGCCTCATATTCCCTCATCTAGCATCAACACGCTGCACTCAACATTAAAGAGCTCTGCAAAAGAAAGGGCAGAGTTTCTGCAAAAGCTGGGCAAGCGCGTATTCAGAGAACCACTTATAGTTAGCAGCGTCAACGGGAATGATACAATACCTCGTCGACAACAATTACAGCAGCAACACCAAACTACTACTGCTACTGCCACTACAACAGCCACGAGCGAACCTCGATCCAATAAGCCCCAGTCCTGGTCGACCAGCAAAGAAGAAGTTATGCTTTTTTGCCTTGGAGGAGTCAAACAGGTAGGCAGATCCTGTTTTGTTGTTGTTACACCGGAGACCAAAGTGATGCTTGACTGTGGTTTAAATCCCGGAGAAATTTCCGGGCTTGATGCTTATCCTCGGCTTGACTGGTTCAACTTTGACCTTGACGATCTGGATGCAGTAGTGATAAGTCACGCACACATTGATCACCAAGGCTTCTTGCCGACACTTTTCAAGTATGGCTACAGGGGACCTGTCTACTGTACCGAGCCTACTTTACCACTGATGATCCTGCTTCAGACTGACTCTGTCAAAATTGCAAACAGCAATGGCACATACCTACCATACGCGTCAAGGGACGTAAATGAAGTTATCAAGCACTGTATCACCTTGCCGTACGGCAAGCCTACAGACATTTCGCCAGACGTCACAATTACACTCAACAATGCAGGACATATTATGGGCAGCGCCACCGTTCACCTCAATATTTCAGGTGCTCATAATATTTTGTACTCTGGAGATTACAAGTACGCTAGAACACAGCTGCTCGACAGCGCAGTATCTATGTACCCACGAGTAGAAACACTAATCACCGAAAGCACCTATGGCAACACAACTGATGTCATGCCTGATCAGCAATCGGTATATCGAGGGTTCACCGAGTCCATCAACAAGACCCTGATGGATGGTGGCAAGGTCCTTCTTCCTGTTCCAGCTGTTGGCAGGGCTCAGGAGATAATGCTTGTCATGGCAAAGGAGATGAAAGAAGGCAGGCTCATAGAGTCGCCAATATACATAGAGGGAATGATCTCTGAGGCAAGTGCCATACATATGTCTTATGCTCACTACCTTGGCTCCGACGTGCGCAAGTCGGTATCGCAGGGCATAAATCCCTTTCAGTCAGAATATTTTACAGTCATTAGCGGATATGGCAAGCGCGATGATATACTCAGTGACGAAAATCCCGCAATCGTGATGGCAACATCTGGGATGCTTGAAGGCGGCCCATCTGTAGAATACTTCAAAGAGCTTGCACCAGACCCAAAGAACAAAATCATGTTTGTCTCGTACCAAATTAATGGCACACTTGGCAGGCGCGTCCTTGACGGAGCTATGTCTGAAGTTAGCATGATGGACAAGTCCGGCAAGGTCAAAGTTGTTCCTGTCCGCTGCCAAACACAAAAGATAGATGGATTTTCAGGCCACTCTGACTTTAATCAAATACTGAACTTTGTCTCGCGCAT
>Ga0307416_100001909_pt1 | contig 11628 bp, 14 predicted proteins | sample DK1Cmetagenome_2_FD_203821 | JGI IMG/M metagenome (GOLD analysis project Ga0307416, IMG submission 203821) | Maize rhizosphere microbial communities from greenhouse at UC Davis, California, United States - DK15-C-3 | ecosystem: Host-associated > Plants > Roots > Rhizosphere > Soil | place...
GCGAGGTCGCAGCGCAGGCCGAGGCCGAACTGCCGGACGAAGGCCTTCGACCCCGCATAAACCGCGCCGCCCCGATAGGGATAGGTTGCCGCGACCGACGACAGGTTGATGATCGCGCCCTTCCGTTCGACCAGCGTCGGGAGAAGCGCGCGGGTCAACGCGACGAGGCCCGTCACATTGGTGTCGATGACAGTGTCGAGCGGGCCCTGCTCAGCATCCTGCAGATTGTTCATCGGCGGGGCCAGGCCGGCGTTGTTGACGAGCAGGTCGATGGCGGGAAGCGCCGCAAGCGCGGGGTCGAAGCTATCGGCGTCGCGCATGTCGAGCACCAGCGGATGGAAGGCTTGGCCCAACTCCGACGCCAGCGCGTCGAGCCGGTCCTGGCGTCGGCCAGTGCCGACGACCCGCCAGCCCGCTGCGGCAAACTTGCGCGCGGCGGCCGCGCCGATCCCGGCGGTGGCGCCGGTGATGAAAGCCGTCTTCGTCATTTTCCGTCCAGTCGTTCCAAAATCCATTCGCAGGCCGTCGGCCAATCGTCGATGCGGGCATGGGCATGCTCGGCCGCCGGAACCGCCGGTGCCAGCCGGGGCTCGGCAACCATATGAAGGCGGTGAACCTCCGGCGCATGCTTGGCGACCGAGGTGTGATGGACGGGAAGGTCGTCGACGAACACCGTCCGGGTTGCGCCATAGCGCTCGATCAGCGCCCGCGCGGGGACGCCCTTGCCGCCGCGGTTGCACACCACTTCGTGCCGGATTCCATGGCTGGCCAGCTGGTCGACCCGCCAGGGATGAGCCTCGTCCCCCAAATTGGTGAGGATGACGATGTCGGCCACCTCGCCGATCCGGCCCAGGGACTCCAGTGCGCCGGGAACCAGCGTCTGGCGGTGCATTTCCTGGCGGAAGAATTGTTCCAGCAAGGGCCAGACCCGATCTTCGGCCACCGCCTCCCCGCTTGCCACCTCGGTCATGGCGCCGCCGAAGCTCCCGGTTTCGAACGCAAAGCGGATGCCATGCGCCTCTCCCAGCCAGTCGTCGAAGTGCGACACCATGTGGAGCAGCACCTCGTCGCAATCGGTGATGAGCAGCGGCCGGTTCACCGCTCCAGCTCCGCGCGGGCCGCGATCAGCGCTTCGGGCTTGCAACCGATCGCTCCGGCGACCTCAACGAGGTCCGGCTCATGGCTCTCGAGGAAGGCCAAGGCGGCTGCCAGCAAGCCGCGCTCCCCTAATCTCTCCCGAATCCCGTCCGGGGACAGGCCGGTGAGGTCTAGGAACCGCTTGGCGCGCCGTTCGTCGGTGAGCGTCGCCGCGAGCGCGCTTAGAGCCAGCGCTTCGGCGTCATTTGTGGTGGGACTCAACATAGCCTATCTTCGGGTAGGTTTTTCGGGGGGTATCGCTTGGCCAAGATCCTGGTTGTCGAGGACAACGCCCTCAACATCAAGTTGTTCTGCGACCTGCTGACGGCGCACGGCCATGAAACGGAACCTGTGCTCGACAGCCGGGATGCAATGGATGCGGCGCGCGCCTTCCATCCCGATCTGGTGATCACCGATATCCAGCTCCCCCACATCACGGGCATCGAGCTGATGGAACTGATCCGCGCCGACGACGATCTGAAAAGCGTGCCGATTATGGCGGTGACGGCATACTCCGCGGTGGGCGACGACGAGCGGATCATGGCGGCGGGCGCCCAGGCCTATGTCGCGAAGCCGATTTCGGTAATGCGCTTTGCCGAGACGGTGAACGAGCTCTTGGAAGCGGGGCCTGTGGGGGTTGCAGCTTCTGAGGCCGGAGGCGCCATCACGAAGTGAATTCGTGACGTCGATCGACACGGCTTAGGCCGGTCGTCGGCCGGGCACTGCGCTGGCTCTTCGCGCTACTCGACAATTGCTTCGCAATTGCCTCCTTGCGCTCGGCAGCTTGGCCTTACTTGATTTTAGCCTCTTTAAACTCGACGTGCTTGCGCGCGACCGGGTCGTACTTGCGGAACGACATCTTCTCGGTCTGGTTGCGCGGGTTCTTCTTGGTCACGTAGAAGAAGCCCGTGTCGGCGGTGCTGACGAGCTTGATCTTGACGGTTGCCGGCTTGGCCATCGCGAGAATCCCAAAGTCTGAAAAAATGAAGGCGGGCCACAAGGCGCCGCCCGAACCGCGGCTCCATGACGAGCATGGCCTATCTTGTCAAGGCGAGAGCCCGATTCCGGCGGCTTTGACCCACCGTTAACCAATTTGGGCGACCCTTTCCGGATGAACGGAGATTTGCCCATGGCCGTCAGCGATTCGCTGAGCATCGCGCGAACCCGCATCGGTGAGCGAATCGACGAAATCGAGCGGCGCATCGCACGGCTGAAGCCGGTCGATATCTGCGCGCGGATGGAGGCGATTCGGGCACTGGCGTCCGAGCATGGCATGGCAGCGCTGGAAGGGCTGGCCGATTTCGGGGCCCATCATGCGCTGATGCCCGGCTATGCCCAGGCGACCCGCGCCTGCCTCGACCATATGAACGAGGCGCTCGACAGCAATGATGCGGCGCACGATCGCGAGGCGATCCTCGCGGCGCTCGCGGTGAGGCTGCACTAGGCACTTCGCCAGGCCTCGCGCATTCTAGCGGGGCGATGCGAGCCTTTTCCCAGCTTCTCGACGACCTCGTCTACACGCGCTCGCGCAATACGAAGCTTCGGCTGATCGGCGACTATCTGAAGGAGGCGCCAGATCCCGATCGCGGGATCGCGCTCGCCGCGCTGACCGGGACGCTCGACATTCCGGCGGTCAAGCCCGCGGCAATCCGGGCGCTGGCCGAGGAGCGAATCGATCCGGTCCTTTTATACATGAGCCGCGACTACGTCGGCGACATGGCCGAGACCGTGTCGCTGCTGTGGCCGACTCCCCAAGGCCAGCGGTGCGAGATCGACGACGGCATCATCCGCATTTCCGACGCGGTCGACCGGCTGCGGCTGGCGAGCAAGGCGGACGCGCCCGCCGAGCTGGCGCGCATGCTCGATCATCTCGACGCTTCGGGCCGGTTCGCGCTGCTGAAGCTTGCGACGGGCGCCCTTCGAGTCGGCATTTCGGCGCGGCTGGCAAAACAGGCGCTGGCCGACGCTTTCGGGCTCGATGTCGAGCAGGTGGAGGAGGTGTGGCATGGCCTCCGCCCGCCCTATGCCGAGCTGTTCGACTGGGGCGAAGGGCGCGCTCCGCAACCGACCGCCAAGGACGTGCCGGTGTTCCGGCCGTTCATGCTGGCCCATCCGCTCGACGGCGCCAGGGTCAGCCTCGACGATTATGCGGCCGAGTGGAAGTGGGACGGAATCCGCATCCAGCTGGTCCATGCCGGAGGCGACACGCGGCTCTACAGCAGGACCGGGGACGATATCAGCGGGAGCTTCCCCGATGTCGCCGAGGCGTTCGCGCTTCGCGCTGTGCTGGACGGAGAATTGCTGGTGCGCGGCGAGGCGCAGGGCGGCGCGGCGGCGAGCTTCAACGCGCTTCAACAGCGGCTGGGCCGGAAGAATGTCAGCGCCAGGATGCGCGGCGATTATCCGGCGTTCGTGCGGCTCTACGACATTCTCTTCGATGGCGAGGAGGACCTGCGCGGGCTCGGCTGGAGCGAGCGGCGGGCGAGGCTGGAAGCCTTCGTCGAGCGGCTCGATCCCCAGCGGTTCGACCTGTCGGACGTGATCGCGGCGGAAAGCTTCGAGGCGCTGGAGGAAATGCGCCTGGGCGTTCGCGAGGAAGGCGTCGAGGGCATGATGTTGAAGCGTCGCGACAGTCCCTATGTCGCCGGGCGCAAGACCGGCCTGTGGTACAAGTGGAAGCGCGACCCGCTGACCGCCGACTGCGTGCTAATGTACGCCCAGCGCGGGTCGGGGAAGCGGTCAAGCTACTACAGCGACTATACCTTCGGCTGCTGGGCGGAGGGCGGCGAGTTGCTGCCGGTCGGCAAGGCTTATTTCGGCTTCACCGACGAGGAGCTGAAATGGCTCGACCGGTTCGTCCGGAATCACACGCTCAACCGGTTTGGGCCGGTGCGGGAGGTGGAGAAGACGCTGGTGCTGGAGGTGGCATTCGACTCGATCCACCGCTCGACGCGGCACAAGTCGGGCCTGGCGATGCGATTTCCCCGGATCAGCCGGATCCGCACCGACAAGCCGGCGAGTGAAGCGGACCGGATCGATACGTTGCTGGGGCTGGCGACCTAGAGCAGCTTCTCCAGGACGACGAATTCGAGGTCGTCGCGCTTGGGGAGGCCGAAGCGAGGATCGGTCGCCGGGAATGGCCGGCGCTCGCCGGTAAGGCGGTAGCCCCGCCGCTCGTACCAGGCGATCAGCTCGTGACGCTGGGCGATCACGGTCATTTCGACGCGGGTTGCGCCGAACAGGGAAGCGGCATGTTCTTCCGTCGCGGCGAGCAGGAGGCGACCGATGCCGGTCGCCTGCCGGGCGGGCGCGACGGTGAACATGCCGACATAGGTGACGCCGTCGCCGCGGTCCGCCAGCGCGACGCAGGCTTCGATGTCCTCGCCGTCGCGGAGGATGAGGATCGCCTGCGCGGGATCGGCGATCATCGCTTCCAGGGCTTCCAAATCGGTGCGCTGTCCGCCAAGCAGGTCGGCTTCATGGCTCCAGCCGGTCTTGGCGCTGTCGCCGCGATAGGCCCCTTCGATCAGCGCATGCAGCGCCGGGAGGTCGGCGGCCTGGGCGGGTTCGAGGTGCATTGAGTCCCTATTGCCCCAATGCGCGGATACGAAAAAGCCCGCCCGGAAGCACCGGACGGGCCTTCTCGCCCCGCTATCGCGGATCGCTTAAGCCAGCGGCTGGAGGTTCACCGCGGCATATTTGCCGCGACGGTCGACCTCGATGTCGAACTCGAACCGGTCGCCCTCGTTGATCGTGGGAAGACCGGCGCGCTCGACCGCCGAAATATGGACGAAGGCATCGGGCTGGCCGTCGTCACGGCTGATGAAGCCGAAGCCCTTCATTGCGTTGAAGAACTTGACGGTGCCCTGGGCCTTTTCGCCGGTCAGCTGACGCTGCGGACCGCCGCCGAAGCCGCCAGCGCCCTCACGGCCGCCTTCACGCGGTGCCGAAGAACGGACGACTTCCATGGGCTCACCCTCGATCTTGAGGTCGGTCGCCGAGATGCGGCCGCCGCGATCGACCAGCGTGAAGTCCAGCGGCTGGCCGTCGGCGAGGTCGGTCAGGCCCGCCTGCTCGACCGCCGAAATGTGGACGAACACGTCCTCGCCGCCGTCATCGCGAACGATGAAGCCGAAGCCCTTTTGCGGATTGAAGAATTTTACGACGCCCTTGCCTTCGCCGACAACCTGCGGGGGCATTCCGCCACCGCCGCCGCCGCGAAAACCGCCGCCGCCACCGCCACCGCCACGGAAGCCACCGCCTCCGCCGCCGTAACCACCGCCGCCGCCACCGCCGTAGCCGCCACCGCTGCGATAGCCGCCGCCACCGCCGCCGGCACGATCGCCGTAGCCGCCGCCGAAGGCCGGCCGTTCGCCGAACCCGCCGCGGTCAAATCCGCCACCGAAACTCTCGTCGCCACCACCAAAACCGTCGCGCTTGTCACGGCCGCGTCCACCGCGGTCACCCTTACGCCCTCGATCGAAACCCATGCAGAAATCCAAACTCTTAAGTGCCCCAAATCGAAGAACCAACGCGCTGGGCCCATGGCGCAACCGGCCGCACGCGCGGAAACTTACCGCACGTACAGGGCGAGTCCTTACAGGAAAATCGGCGGTTCTCCTAGTGATTCGATGGTTAAGGACTGGCGGGCGCATGGGCTATGCGCCTAGAGGAGAGATTATCGGGGCCGTCACCGCATGTTCAGGCGGGGTCGGCCATCAGCACCCGGGACTATCATGGCAATCCATTTTCACGAAGAAGACCTTCCCTCGACCGACCTGTTCGCGCCCGGAGCCGCGATTGCCGTCGACACCGAAGCCATGGGCCTGATTCCGGGGCGCGACCGGCTGTGCCTGGTCCAGCTCAGCGATGGGACGGGAGACGAGCATCTGGTCCGCTTTGGCCCGGACAGCGACTATTCCGCACCCAATCTGAAGGCGCTGCTGGCCGATCCCGAGCGGCTGAAGCTCTATCACTTCGCGCGTTTCGACGTGGCGATCCTGCGCGCCTACCTCGGGATCATGGCGGCCCCGCTCTATTGCACGCGCACCGCGTCCAAGCTGATCCGCACCTACACCGACCGCCATGGCCTGAAGGAACTGGTCAAGGAGATGCTAGGCACCGACCTGTCGAAGCAGCAACAGACCAGCGACTGGGGCGCGCCGGAGATCAATGACGCCCAGCGCGAATATGCGGCGAGCGACGTCCGCTACCTCCACCGCCTCAAGGAACAGCTCGACGTCCGGCTGGCCCGGGAAAACCGCACCGAGCTGGCGCAGGCCTGTTTCGATTTCCTTCCTGCCCGGGCGCTGCTCGACCTCGCCGGCTGGGCCGAGGACGATATTTTCGCGCATGGGTGAATCGGGACGAGTAAGTGTCTGAAGCCGCAACTCGCGAACGCGCCGTCAAGCGCCACTGGGCCGAACCGGGCAGCCGCCATGATGCGGTGGTCAGGGCGACCAAGTTCGGCCTGCCGATCGTCATCGGCGGGCTGATCCTGCTGCTCGCCATCGCCCCGTTCGACAAGCGCGGGGACGTCAGCTTCATCCTCGACAAGAACAAGGTCGACCAGGCCCATGAGCGAATGCGCGTCGAAAGCGCGCGCTATGTCGGCGAGGATAATAAGGGCCAGAAATTCGTCATCGTCGCGGACCGGGCGGTGCAGCCGACCAGCAACGTGCCGATCGTGGCGATCGAGGGGATGCGGGCCCAGCTCAACCTGGGCAAAGGCCCGCTCAGCATCGAGGCGCTGCGCGGTCGCTACGACCTGGAACAGGAAAAGGTGCTGATCGATGGGCCGCTGCGCGTCGCCGGGCCCGGCGGCTACCGTCTCACAACGCGCGACGTGACGGTTGACCTCGATAAGCGTAACCTCGTGTCGAACGGCCCGGTCAGCGGGTCGATGGAGTTGGGGCAGTTCCAGGCGGGCCAGCTCCAAGCCGACCTGGACGAGCGCACGGTTCGCCTGGAAAAGGGCGTGCGCTTGAAAATCTATCAGGGGGCGGTCAGATGAACCGTATGACCAGAAAGCCGACTATCGCCCTCGCGGCCCTCGCCGCCGCCCTGCTCGGCAGCGGGATGGCGGCCGCGCAGAGCAATGTCTCGGCGCTGAAGGGACATGACAGCAAGGCGCCGATCGACCTCGCCGCCGACCGGGCCGAAGCCCAGGACCGCGCCGACCGGGCAATCTTTGCCGGCAACGTCGTCGTGAAACAGGGCGAACTGACGCTTCGCACGGCGCGCCTGACGCTGGCCTATGCCAACACGAACGGGATCGACATCAATCGCATCGACGCCAGCGGCGGAGTGACGGTGACGTCGCCCAGCGAGACGGCGCGCGGCGACTTCGCGGTCTACGATCTCAATGAGGGCCTCATCACCATGGTCGGCAATGTCCGGCTGGAGCGGGGCGGGTCGTTCCTCAGCGGTGGCCGGCTGACCATCGATCTCGATACCGGCCGCGCCGTCATGGATGGCGGGCTTCGCGGCGTGAACCAGGCCGGCGGCCGGGTGACCGGCCGGTTCACCGTGCCCAAGCGCAACAATTAGGCCGATGAACGAGGCCGCGACCTTCGAGACCCTGGCGCATGACGCGAAGGGCGCCGTGCGCGGCCTCGACGTGCGATCGATCGCGAAAAGCTATGACAAGCGCACCGTGCTTCACGACGTATCGCTGCACGTCGAGCGGGGCGAGGTCGTGGGCCTGCTCGGGCCGAACGGCGCGGGCAAGACGACCAGCTTTTACTCGGTGATGGGGCTGGTGAAGCCGGATTCGGGCCGCATCTTCCTCGACGGGCGCGACATCACTCATTTGCCGATGTACCGCCGGGCGATCCTCGGCCTTGGCTATCTGCCGCAGGAAACGTCGATTTTCCGCGGCCTGACGGTCGAGCAGAATATCCTCGCCGTTCTGGAAGTCTCCGAGCCCGATCGCGACGCGAGGGCGGCCAGGCTGGAGCGGTTACTCGATGAGTTCGGGCTGATCCATCTTCGCGCTTCGCCCGCCCTCTCCCTGTCGGGCGGCGAGCGGCGGCGATGCGAGATCGCCCGTTCGCTGGCGGCCGAGCCGTCGATCATGCTGCTCGACGAGCCGTTCGCCGGAATCGACCCGATCTCCATCAGCGATATCCGCGACCTGGTGAAGGAGCTGAAGGAGCGCGACATCGGCGTGCTCATCACCGACCACAATGTCCGCGAGACGCTGGATATCGTCGATCGCGCCTGCATCATCTATGATGGGCAAGTGCTGTTCGAAGGAACTCCCCAGGCGCTGGTCGCCGACGAGAGCGTAAGGCGGCTGTACCTTGGCGAGAGCTTCGCGCTCTAGGATAAGGTAGCGGCCATGGGGCTCGGCCCGCGTATCGACATCCGCGTTTCGCAGCAGCTGGTGATGACCCAGCAGCTGCAGGCGGCGATCAAGCTGCTGGCACTCAGCAACCTGGAAATCGAAGCGGTAATCGCCGAGGAGCTGGCCAAGAACCCCCTGCTCGAGGCGCGGCCCGGCGAGGGGGCGGCGGGCGAAGGGGTGATCGTCCGACAGGATCGCGAAACCGGCGACGAAGCCGTCGACCCGACGGGATCGGACGAGCTGATGACCGGGTCGGTCGGGACGGAGGATTCGCCCGTCGACATGGACTGGCAGGCGGCGGCGCTGGAAACCGACAGCTTCGCCGACGTCGGCGGCGGGTCGGGGAGCGAGGAGGCGTTCGACTTCGACCGGCTGGAAGGCGGCGAGGCCGGCATGGCCGAGCATCTGCTGGCGCAGCTTCATGGCACCGGCGGGACGATCGGACGACTGGCTGAGGCGATCGTCCATGAGCTGGAAGAGACCGGCTATCTCGATACGCCGCTGCGAACGATCGCGGAGGAATGCCAGGCAAGCTTGAAAGAGGCCGAGGAGGCGCTGGCGCTGGTCCAGTCGCTCGACCCGCCGGGGGTCGCCGCGCGGAGCCTGGAGGAATGCATCGCCATCCAGGCCAGGGCAGCCGACCGCTACGATCCGGCCATGGCGCGGCTGATCGCCAACCTCGACCTGCTCGCCAAGGGGAGGATGACCGACCTGCGCCGGATCTGCGGGGTCGACGAGGAGGATCTGGCGGACATGGTCCGCGAGCTTCGCGCCTATGACCCCAAGCCCGGCTGCCGGTTCGTAACCAAGGAGCCCGAGGCCATCACGCCCGACCTGTTCGTGCGCCGGTCGAAAGGAGGCTGGATCGTCGAACTCAACAATGCGGCGCTGCCGCGGGTGCTGGTCAACCGCCGCTACCATGCCGAGCTGAAGCGCGGGCCGCAGGACAAGGCGTCTAAGGCCTGGCTCAGCGAGAGCCTGGCCAGCGCCAACTGGCTGGTGAAGGCGCTCGACCAGCGGGCGCGGACGATCGTCAAGGTGGCGAGCGAAATCGTGAAGCAGCAGGAGGGGTTCTTCGAGGGCGGCGTGTCGGCGCTTCGGCCGCTGACGCTGGCCAAGGTGGCCGAGGCGATCGAGATGCATGAATCGACCGTCAGCCGGGTGACCTCGAACAAATATCTCGCCTGCGACCGGGGGATGTTCGAGCTCAAATATTTCTTCGGATCGGGCGTCGCGTCGGACAGCGGCGAAGGCGCGGCGGCGCAAGCCGTGAAAGCCGCGATCCGCGACATCATCGAGGCGGAGACGGAGGTGCTGAGCGACGACGCCATTGCCGCCCTCCTCAAGCAGCGTGGCATGGATGCCGCCCGCCGAACCGTCGTCAAATATCGCGAGGCGATGGGGATCGGCTCGTCGATCCAGCGGCGCCGCCAGAGGAAGATGAAGGCGGGCTAAAGCCGCGAATGTTCACAATGTTCACGGTGACCAAGGCGGCCGCGGAAACGGCATAACCCGATGTCGATGTGTCAAAGAGCCGAGACGTCGCGCTGGCAAATATATTCCTACATTTCCAGCATTTTTTCGTGCTCTACAAAGTCACCCTTGCCCAGATCGGCAGGTGATCGCTCGCGGTTCGCGCCTCCGGGCTGGCGTGGACTCCGGCCGCTTCAATGCCCAGCCGATGATCGACGATGATCCGGTCGAGCGAGGCGATCGGGCGGCGCGAATGGAAGCTGGGGCCGGTCGGCGCGAGCCGGTAGCTGCCGTTCAACTCCTTGAGACAGCCCGCCGCTTCCCGCCATTCGTTGGTGTCGCCCATCAGGATCGTCGGCATCTTGTGCGGGCGGCGAGCGACGACCTCCATGATCGTCCTCATCTGCCGCCGTCTCCACAGCCCTGAGAGATCGAGGTGCATCCCGATGATCCGCACCGGCCGGTCGTGGACCAGCAGCTCGGCCATCACCGCGCCGCGCGGCTCGAGCATCGGCAGGTCGAGCGCGGCGACGTCGAGAATACCGATATGCGGCTTCACCAGGAGCGCGTTGCCGTGCCAGCCGAGGTTGCGCGTGTTGATCTTGAAAAGCTTCTCCGCCGCCTCGCCGCCGGGGAAGCGTTCGAGCGTCCGGCGGTGACGGACCCGGAACGGCACCGGCTTGTAAAGCCCATGCTCGTCGATCAGCTCATGCGGCACCGCCGCCCCGCGCCCGCCCATGCGCTTGTCCGCCTCCTGGAGCGCGACCACGTCGGCGTCGATCTGCTGCAGCACATGGAGCACCCGGTCGGGCCGACGCTTGCGGTCCGTCCCGATCGCTTTTCGCATATTATAGGATGCGACGGTGATGGTCGGGGCAGTCACGCCGAAGCCAACCGCCGCCGCACAGCCCGGTTCCTCAAACGTCCAGGTTCGCGACCGACAGCGCGTTCTCCTGGATGAATTCGCGGCGGGGTTCGACGACGTCGCCCATCAGGCGGGTGAAGATTTCGTCGGCGACGTCGGCCTGGCCCGCCTCGACTCGCAGCAGCGAGCGGTTGGCGGGATCGAGCGTGGTTTCCCACAGTTGCTCGGCATTCATTTCGCCGAGGCCCTTGTAGCGCTGGATCGAGAGGCCGCGGCGGCCGGCGGCGAGCACCGCGTCGAGCAGTTCGGACGGGCGGGTGATCGGGATCGCCTTGCCCTTGGTTTCCTGCTCCTCGGCGGCCGCTTCCTCGCTGCCGACCATGTCGCTCGGCTCGACTGGCGCTTCGGCGGCTGACCCGCCCTTCTTGAGCATCTTGAGGACCGATGGGCTGGCGTAGGAAGAACTTTGCTCGGCGGCGAGCGCGTGGAGCTTGCGCGCTTCGGCGGATGTCAGGAAGCTCGGTTCGATGATGAAGGCGTCGGTCACGCCGCGCCACAGGCGCTTCAAGAGATAGCCGCCCTCGGCCGCGACTTCGCCGGACCAGGTCGCTTCCTCGTCGCCCATGGCCAGCCATTCGGCGACCTTGGCGATGTTCGCGGCGCGCTTCGCCTTGTCGATATTGGGGTCGAGCGCGCCGCGAAGCGCCAGCGCTTCCAGCATCGCCGGGTCATATTTCTTGGGCGCGTAGCGCATCAGCGTGCGGACACGGCGGGCATGGTCGACCAGGGTGCGGAGATCGGCGCC
>Ga0307416_100001910_pt1 | contig 11627 bp, 7 predicted proteins | sample DK1Cmetagenome_2_FD_203821 | JGI IMG/M metagenome (GOLD analysis project Ga0307416, IMG submission 203821) | Maize rhizosphere microbial communities from greenhouse at UC Davis, California, United States - DK15-C-3 | ecosystem: Host-associated > Plants > Roots > Rhizosphere > Soil | place: USA...
CAGGGTGAACCGCCGCCGCTCGGCGTCGAGCAGGGCGCTGGCCCGGGCCACCGGGCCGGGGTCGCCGTCGAGCCGCCAGGCCTCGAACAGCCCCTGCGGCCGGGCGGTGAGCGGCAGCGCGCCCTCCAGGCACCCGGCCACCACGACCAGGTCGAACTCCTGGCCCCTGGCGGCGTTGACCGACAGCACGGCGACCGCGTCGCTCCTGGCCATCGCCGGCGCCAGCCAGGGGTCGCTGGCGAAGTCGGCCCGCTCGACCACGTCCAGGTAGCTGCGCATGCTGGCCCCGGGCCGGCCGTCGACGAACAGGCCGAGGGCGCGCGAGAACGCGGTCAGGGCGTCGAGCTGGCGCTGGGTGTCGGCGTCGGTCGGGTCGCACTCGGCCCGCAGGATCAGGTCCGAGAACGCCGGGGCGGTCCGCCACACCTCCCAGAAGCAGGCGTCGGCGTCCTGCGCCCGGACCCACCGCTCGGCCCCTTCCAGCAGGTCGCACAACGCCTCCACCCGGCCCACGAGCCCCGGGTCGAGCGCCAGCGCCGAGCCCGCCCGCCCGGGCCCCACCGCTTCCCCGTCGCCCTCCGCCTCCGGCGGGTCGGAGGGCGGTTCGGCCACGGGTGGGGGGACGGCGCGGGCGCGGACGTGGTCGGCGAGGGAGCGGTCGGCCAGGAGGGCGGCGCGGCGCAGGGCGCGCAGCTCGCCGGGATCGAGGCCGCCGAGGGGGGAGGTGAGGAGGGTGGGAAGCAGCTCGTCGGCCCGGGCCGGGTCGAGGGCCAGGCGGAACAGGTCGAGGACGTTGCCCACGATCGGCTCGGCGACGAGCTGGCGCTCCCCCGCCCCCAGGCGGTAGGGGACGCCGAAGCGCTCCAGGGCCCGGCGGGTCGGGCCGCTGAGGCGCCGGGTGGTCGGCAGCAGGACGGCCATGCGGCCGTAGGGGACGCCGTCGCGCTCGTGGGCGACCCGCAGCAGGCGGGCGTTCGCCTCGGCCTCCTCGGCGGGGCCGGGATAGCGGGCCGCCTCGACGGTGGTGGTCCCGCCGCCGCTGAGGGGGACGACCGGGCCGGCGCCGGCGGCCTGGAGGCGGCGGACGGCGTCGAGCCCGGGGCCGCCGAGGCGGCGGCTGCGCTCGAGCAGGAGCACCCGGGCGCCGAGGCGGTCGGCCAGCTCCGGCAGCGCGCCCGGGGTCGCGCCCCGGAGGGCGTCGGTGGCGCCGGCCGGGTCGCCGGCCAGGATGGCCCGGACGCCGCCGCCGGCCAGCAGCGACAGCAACCGCAGCTGGGCCAGGTCGAGCTCCTGCGCCTCGTCGATCAGGATCGTCCCCACCTGGGCGGCGGTGTCGGCGAGGAGCTCGGGCTGGTCCTCGAGCAGGTCGCCGGCCTGGAGGATGAGGCCGGCCTGGTCGACGGAGTCCTGGAGGGCGAGCTGCTCGCCGTAGCGGTGGAGGAAGTCGGCCACCGGGCGCCAGTTGGGCCGCCCCTCCGCCGAGGCCCGCTCACCCAGCTCCTCGGGGTCGATGAGGCGGCGCTCGCAGGCCAGCATGAACTCGGCCAGCTCGTCGGTGAAGGCGCGGGTGTCGACGAGCGGGGCCAGCGGGCCCCAGTCGACCGTGGACCCGTCGACGCCGAGCAGCGACCGGACGAACGACCACTGCTCGGGGCCGCTGAGCGGGCGCGGCTCGCCACGGTAGTCGAGCAGGTCGGCGTGGTTGGCGACCAGCCCGCGGGCGAACGCGTACCAGGTCACGCAGCCGAGCTCGCCCCCCGACGCCCGGTCGAGCGCGGCCAGGAGCCGCTCGGTCGAGGCGACGGCGGCCTGGCGGCTGGAGGTCAGGAACCGGGCCGAGCCGCTCGGCCGGGCCAGGAGGTCGTGCGTGATCGCCTCCAGCAGGGCCGTCTTGCCGCTGCCGGGGCCGCCGAGGATGACCAGGTTCCCGGGCGGGAGCATGGTCGCCAGCTCGGCCGGGAGGCCGTCGGGCAGGACCACCGGTCCCCCGCCGGGCGGCTGGATCGGGGTGGGCGCGCTTGGCCGGTTCATGATGCGGGCATCCTAGCGATCGCCTACGACGCTGGCTGGGCGCAGTCCACAGCCCCGGGCGGGCTCGGGAGCGGTCGGCGGCGGTTGCCCCGGCTGTGGACGGGCGGGTCGGGGCGTCGGGGGCGGCGCCTATGCTTCGCGTGGCTGTGGCGGCCGCGACGGGCCGCCGGTGAGGAATCGGAGGGAGGACGACGACGCCGACGAGGTCGATGACCGACGGGCCGGGGCGGGCCCGGCCGCTGGCCGTCCCGCTGCTGGTCGCCCTCGCCCTGGTGGCGCTGCTGGCCGGGTGTGCGGGGCTGGTCGAGGAGGTTGGGGGCGACGGCGGCGGGAAGGCGCCGGCCGACCTGGGGACCAGCGCGGCCGAGCGGACGGCCTGGCCCGACCCGCCGAGGGACGCGGTGCGGGCGAAGGTCCAGCGGGTCTCGGACGGTGACACGTTCGTCGCCACCGTGCAGGGCCGGCGGGAGCGGGTCCGGGTGATCGGGGTGGACACCCCGGAGTCGGTGGACCCCAACCGCCCCGACGAGCCCTATGGCCAGGAGGCCTCGGACTTCGCCAAGCACTACCTGGACGGCGAGACGGTGCGCCTGGCCGGGGATGCCGAGCCGCGGGACCGGTACGGGCGGATGCTGGCGTATGTGTGGCTGGAGGACGGGACCTTCTGGAACGCGCTGCTGGTCGCCGAGGGCTACGCCCAGCAGCTCACGATCCCGCCCAACGTCACCTACGCCGACCTCTTCCGCCGCCTGGCCCGCGAGGCCCGCCAACACGACCGCGGCCTCTGGGCCGAGGAGAACCGGGGCGGGTCCTGAGGCCGGCGGAGCGAAAAGGACGGCCTGCCGTCCGGGGGGTCCCGGTAGTCCCCCAACCACCGGTCCACACACCGGACGGCGCGGCCGCCGCTAGGCGAACGTGCTTCCCGCGCCTCCCGTGTCCTCTCGGCCTAGGCCGAACGGCCCAGGCCGTCCTGCGGGCGGAAGTGGTCCTCTTGGAACGCCCCCCAGCGCCCAGTTGGACCAGCTCCGTGTTCGCCTAACTAGCGTAAGGGGTCGTTCTCGTTCTTGGCTCCCTCGTCGCCAAATCGTTATCAGCCAAAGTACCAGATTCGGTCGACGCAGCCTATGTCGGATTCTGCCGCGCCGTCCGTCCCCCGATCAGCCGGCAGGGCGCTGGGTCAAGGTGGCCGTGATGGTGGTTTCGCTCCCGCCACGGACGATGCCGAGCGTGACCTTGTCGCCGGGCTGGTGGGCCCGGATGGCGGCGATCATCTCGCTGTAGTTCTCGATCGCCTTGCCGTCGACGGAGACCACCAGGTCGCCGGGCTGGATGCCGGCCTTGGCCGCCGGGCTGTCCGGGGCGACCTCCTGGATGAGGGCGCCGTCGCGGCCACCGGTGGTGGTGAGCGACGGGGTCACGCCGAGGTAGCCGATCTGGACCTGCTCGCCCTTGACGATGGCCGCGGCCGACTTGGCGGCGATGTCGATGGGGACGGCGAAGCCGATGCCGACGTTGCCGTTGGTGTTGTCGCCGGGGCGGATGGCGTCGTTGACGCCGATGACGCGGCCATGGCGGTCGGCGAGCACGCCGCCGGAGTTGCCCGGGTTGATGGGGGCGTCGGTCTGGATGACCTCGCGGCCCTCGAGGAGCCGGTCGGTGGAGCTGATGATCCCGGCGGTCACGGTCTCGTTGAGGCCGAACGGGCTGCCGATGGCGATCGCGAGCTGGCCAACCTGGAGGTCCTGGCCGGTGCCGAGCGGCGCCGCCTTGAGGCCGGTGCGGTCGACCTTGACCACGGCCACGTCGTTGACCTGGTCGGTGCCGACCACCTCGCCTTGCAGCTCGGTGCCGTCGAAGAGCCGGACGTCGACCTGGTCGACACCCTCGACGACGTGGGCCGCGGTCATGATGTAGCCGTTGGCGTCGTAGACGAAGCCGGAGCCCAGGCCGTTGTCGTGGCGGATCTCGACCACGGTCGGCAGGAGGGCCCTGGCCACGGCGGCGGCCGGCTCCTCGCCCGACTGGACGGGCGCGGCGGCGACCGGGGCGGCGGTCGGGATGCCGGCGCCGGTCGGGGCGGAGTCGTCGTCGAGGACCTGGCTGATGCCGTAGCCGCTGGCCAGCAGGACGACACCGGCCACGACGGCGGCGAGCCAGCGGGAGGGCCGGCGGCCGCTCGGCGAGCCGGCGCCGGCGGGTGGCCCTCCCCACCCGGGGACGGTCGGGTAGCCGTCGCCGTCACCGCCCTGGCCCCAGGCGGGCCCGGTCTGGTCGGCCTGGGCCTCGGGTGCCGGGGGCGGCGGCGCCTCCGGGCCCCTGGGCTGGGTCCAGGACGGCCCCTGGGCGGCCGGGGCGGCTCCCGCCGGCCCCGCGGGCGACTGGCCCCAGGACGGCGGCCAGGGGTCCTGTTGGGTCTGGGAGGGGTCCTGCGGGTCCCTCGGCAAGGGTTGGGTGTGGGATTCGGAGTCCGGGGAGCGCGAGGGCTCCACGCCGTCGCGAATGGGCATCGGGTCGCCTCCTGCGGGGTCGAGCACAACAAGCCTTGGGGTCGAGGCTAGACGACCTGCGCTAAAGCACCGGTAAGGCAACCCTCAAAACGGCATAAGGCCCGGCTACTGCGAGGGGGGGCCGAACGACGGCCGCGTCCGGGCCCGTTCGGCCGGGGTGGTCACCGGGGCCAGCGACGACGGCGCCGCCGGGCCCGAGTCGACGGCGGAAGGCGGAGCGGGGGCGACCGGGAGCCAGATGACGAACGAGGAGCCGACCCCGGGCTTGGACTGGAGGCGGACCTGGCCGCCGTGGCTCTCGGCGATCTGGCGGACGATGGCCAGGCCGAGGCCGGTGCCGCCGTCGGCGCGGGAGCGGGCCTTGTCGGCGCGCCAGAAGCGGTCGAAGACGCGGGCCTGGTCCTCGGGGGCGATGCCGGGGCCCTCGTCGGCCACGGCGATCCAGGCGCGGTCGCCCTCGCTGCCGGTGGCCAGGCGGATGCGGGAGCCGGCGGGGGCGAGGCGGACGGCGTTCTCCAGCAGGTTGGCCACGGCCCGCTTGAGGGCGTCGCGGTCGCCGGTGACGATCACGCCGCGGGCGATGGCCCGGTCGAGGACGATCCGGCGGGCCGCGGCCGGGACCACGAAGTCGTCGCTGGCCTCGCCCACGGCGGCGCCCAGGTCGACCGGCTCGTGCTCCAGGATCGGCTCCTGGCGGCGGGCCAGGGCCAGCAGGTCGTCGACCAGGCGGGCCATGCGGTCGCTGGCCCGCTGGACCACGGTGATGGTGTGCCGCAGGTCGTCGAGGTCGGCGTGGGGGTCGGCCAGGGCCACGTCGACGTTGGTGCGGATGATGGCCAGCGGATTTCGCAGCTCGTGGGAGGCGTCGGCCACGAACTGGCGCTGGGCGGCGAAGGCGGCGTCCAGGCGGGCCAGCATGGCGTCGAAGGTGTCGGCCAGCTGCTTCAGCTCGTCCTCGGGGCCGGGCAGCTCGATGCGGCGCGACAGGTCGGTGGCCTGGATCTCGCGGGCCACCGAGGTGATGCGGCCGATGGGCCGGAGCACCCGGCCGGCGACCACCCAGCCGACGCCGAGGCTGGCCACGAACAGCACCCCGAGGGCGCCGAAGGAGTAGTTGCGCAGCTTGGTCAGGGTCACCGAGTTCACGAAGCGGGTGAACTCCCGGGCCTGGAAGTAGTCGATGGTCACGCAGCGGTCGCTGACGTTGCTGCAGATCTTCTTGCTGTAGGTCGGCAGCACCGGCTCGCCGCGCAGCGACATCACCAGCACCAGGTAGATGGCGGCGACGACGACCGCGGCCAGGCCGAACAGCACCGCCGAGTACAGCAGGGTGTAGCGGAAGCGGATCGACCGGGCCCACTCCGGCAGCCGGTCGACCAGCCAGCCGGGCGGGTTCATGGCTGCTCGCGCAGGCGGTAGCCGCGACCGACGACCGTCTCGATCGGCTGGCTGTCGCCGGCGTCGGCCAGCTTGCGGCGCAGCGTCATCACGGTGACCCGGACGGTGTTGGTGAAGGGGTCGGCGTTCTCGTCCCAGACGTGCTCCAGCAGCTCCTCCTGGCTGAGCACCTGCCCGGACCGGGACATGAAGTAGCGCAGCAGGGCGAACTCCTTGGGCGTGAGCGCCAGCGGCTGGCGGTCGCGGCGCGCCTCGTGCCGGGAGCTGTCCAGCTCGATGTCGCCGACCCGCAGCACCGCCCCCGAGCGGCCGGCGTCGCGGCGCAGCAGGGCCCGCACCCTGGCCGTCAGCTCGTCGAAGTCGAACGGCTTGACCAGGTAGTCGTCGGCGCCCTCGTCGAGCCCGGTGATGCGGTCGCGGGTGGAGTCGCGGGCGGTCAGCATCAGCACCCGGGTCGGCTGGCCCACGTCGTCGGCGCGGATGCGCCGGACGACCTCGATGCCGTCCAGGCGGGGCAGGTTCAGGTCGAGGCAGACCACGTCGTAGTCGTTGACGCCCGCCTTGTCGACGGCCTCGTCGCCGTCGTAGGCGACGTCGACGGCGTAGCCCTCCCGACGCAGGCCGCGCGCGATCGCGTCGGCCAGGTCGGCCTCGTCCTCGACGACCAGCACCCGCATAGCGGACTGGTAGCCGTTGTGGCCATCAAGCAGGCGTAAGAGGCCCGCTTGTTAGACTGCGACATGGCCTCCGACACCAACCGGGCCGGAGCCGGCGTCCTCGTGGCCATCGGTGGTGCGGAGGACAAGCTCGGCCACCGGACCATCCTCAGCCACTTCGTCCAGCTGGCCGGCGGCCGGCGGGCGCGGATCGCGGTGATCGCCACCGCCTCCTCGCTCGGGGACGAGATCCTGTCCCTGTACCGGCGGGTGTTCCTCGACCTGGGCGCGGCCGAGGTGCTGCCGCTGCGGCCCGCGACCCGCGAGGAGGCCGAGGCGCCCGGGCCGGCGGAGACCGTCGAGGGGGTCACCGGCGTGTTCATGACCGGCGGCAACCAGCTGCGGCTGTCGATGGTGGTGGCCGGGACCCGGCTGGGGGCGTCCCTGCTGGCGGCGCACCGGCGGGGCGCGGTGGTCGGCGGCACCTCGGCCGGGGCCAGCGCCCTCAGCCCCCACATGGTCGCCTTCGGCGGTCCCGGGGAGATCCCCAAGCAGCGCCTGGCCCACATGTCGGCCGGGCTCGGGCTCCTGCCCGGGGCGGTCATCGACCAGCACTTCAGCCAGCGCAACCGGCTGGGGCGGCTGCTGCTGCTGGTGGCCGAGTCGCCCAGCCAGCTCGGCATCGGGATCGACGAGGACACGGCCGCGGTGATCGGCCCCGACGGGGTGCTGGAGGTGCTCGGCAAGGGCACGGTGACGGTGGTCGACGGGTCGCGGGCCCAGTCGGACGCGTTCGAGGTCAGGGCGCGGCGGCCGGTGCTGGTGTCGGGGGTGGTGCTGCACGCCCTCCCGCCCGGCTACCGGTTCGACCTCGGGGCCCGGGTGCTGCTGCCGCGGCTGCAGGCGATCGGGACCCCGAGGCGGCAAGCTGCCGAGGAGGCGGCCGAGGAGCTGCCGGCCGGCCGGGCGGCGAGGCGGCGCCGGGCCCGCGGCGGCGAGGAGCAGGAGGCATCCCAATGAGCGAGGACCTGGCCGCCCCGACCGACGCCGCCCCTCCCCCAGCGCCGGAGGAGCCGGCGCAACCCCGGCCCGACCTCACCATCCTGGAGGCCCGCGTCTACCGGGGGCCCAACTACTGGTCCTACGACAAGGCGATCCACTTGCTGGTCGACCTGGGGTCGCTGGAGGACTTCCCCTCGGACACGCTGCCGGGGTTCACCGACCGGCTGCTCGAGCTGCTGCCGGGGCTGGTCGAGCACACCTGCGGGGTGGGCCGCCGCGGCGGGTTCGTGGAGCGGCTGCGCGAGGGCACCTGGCTGGGCCATGTGGCCGAGCACGTCGCCCTCCAGCTGCAGCGGGAGGCCGGGGGCGAGCAGCGGCGGGGCAAGACCCGCAGCGCCGCCGGGCGCGGCCGCTACAACGTGATCTACGGCTACGGCGATGACCGGGTCGGGCTGGCCGCCGGGCGGCTGGCCGCGCGGCTGGTCAACCACCTGGTCGAGACGGAGCCGGGCTTCGACTTCGAGGCCGAGCTGGAGCGGTTCATCCTCCAGGCCGAGCGGACCGCCTTCGGCCCCTCGACCCAGGCCATCCTGGACGAGGCGGCCGCCCGCGACATCCCCTGGCTGCGGCTCAACGAGTACTCCCTGGTCCAGCTGGGCCAGGGCATCTACCAGCAGCGCATCCGGGCCACCATGACCTCCAAGACCAGCTCGCTGGCCGTCGACGTGGCCGGGGACAAGGAGCTGACGACCCGGCTGCTGGCCGCCGCCGGCCTGCCCGTGCCCCGGTCGTACCCGGTGCGGGACACCGAGGACGCCCTGGCCGCGGCCCGCCGGCTCGGCTTCCCGGTGGTGGTCAAGCCGCTGGACGGCAACCACGGCCGCGGCGTCCATCTGGACCTGCGCAGCGGGGAGGAGGTGGCCGCCGCCTTCCCGGCCGCCCAGGCCGAGGCCCGGCGGGGCACGGTGCTGGTCGAGACGTATGTGGCCGGCAACGACTACCGGGTGCTGGTGGTGGGCGGGAAGATGGTGGCCATCGCCGAGCGGGTGCCGGCCCACGTGGTCGGCGACGGCGCCCACACCGTGGCCGAGCTGGTCTCCGAGACCAACGCCGACCCGCGGCGCGGCGTCGGCCACGAGAAGGTCCTGACCCGCATCCGGGTCGACCAGGCGGCGGTCGAGCTGGTCCGCGAGCAGGGGTTCGACCTGGACGACGTCCCCCCCGAGGGGACGATGGTGAAGCTGACCCTGACCGGCAACATGTCGACCGGCGGCATCTCGATCGACCGCACCGACGAGGCCCACCCCGACAACGTGGAGATCGCCGAGGAGGCGGCCCGGGTGGTCGGCCTGGACGTGGCCGGGATCGACTTCATCGCCCCTGACCTGGCCGAGCCGGTGCGCGAGACCGGCGGGGCGATCGTGGAGGTCAACGCGGCCCCCGGCTTCCGCATGCACACCCACCCGACCGTCGGCGAGCCCCAGTACGTGGCCAAGCCGGTGGTGGATCTCCTGTTCCCGCCCGGGACCCCGTCGCGGATCCCGATCGTGGCCGTGACCGGCACCAACGGCAAGACGACCACGGCCCGGATGATCGCCCACATCTTCAAGGGGATGGGTCGCCAGGTCGGCCTGACCTCGACCGACGGCATCCTGATCGACGAGCGGCTGGTGGTGACGGCCGACGCCTCGGGGCCGCGCTCGGCCCGGATGGTGCTGCAGAACCCGCGGGTCGACTTCGCCGTGTTCGAGGTCGCCCGGGGCGGGATCCTGCGTGAGGGCCTCGGGTACGAGCGCAACGACGTCGGGGTGGTCCTCAACATCGGCGCCGACCATCTGGGCCTGCGCGGCATCGACACCCTCAAGCAGCTGGCCGCGGTCAAGCAGGTGGTCATCGAGGCCGTGCCCCGCGACGGCCACGGCGTCCTCAACGCCGACGACCCGCTGGTCGCCGGGATGCGCCGGCACTGCTCGGGCGAGCTGGTCTACTTCTCCATGGAGGACGGCAACGAGCTGGTCGACACCCACTGCCGGCGGGGCGGGCGGGCCATTGTGCTCGAGGACGGCCGTCTTGGCGAGGGGATCGTGCTGCGCCAGGGGCGGCGCTCGACCCTGATCGCCCCCACCGGGGCGGTGCCGGCGACCTTCGGCGGCCGGGCCCGCATGAACGTGGCCAACGCCATGGCCGCGGCCGCGGCTGCCCTGGCCGCCGGCGCCCACGTCCACGACATCCGGGCCGGGATGCGCTCGTTCACCACCTCCTATGAGGTGGCCCCGGGGCGGCTCAACCTGTTCGAGGTGGACGGCTACCGGGTGATCGTCGACTACTGCCACAACGCGGCCGGCATGCGCATGCTCGGCGACTTCGTCGACCGGCTGGCCAGCCCGCCCAAGGGCGGCGACGTCATGGCCCGGCGGCGCACCGGGGTGATCGCCAGCCCCGGCGACCGCCGCGACAAGGACATCCGCGAGCTGGGCGAGGTCGCGGCCCGCCACTTCGACGCCCTGATCGTGCGCGAGGACCGCAACCCGCGCGGCCGCCGGCCGGGCGAGGTGGCCGAGCTGATCGCGGCCGGCGCCCGGGTCGCCGCCGGCGACGGCGCCCGCTGCCGCAGCCTGGAGGTCGTCCTGGACGAGCTGGAGGCGTCCCGGCTCGCCCTCGACCGGGCCAACCCGGGCGACCTGGTGGTGCTCTGCGCCGACCAGGTGGAGAGCATCGTGGACGAGCTGCAGTCGCGGGCTAGGACAGGCTAGGCCTGCCGGAGCAGCTGGCGCGCGGGCTTGATCCGCACCAGCAGCCGCTCGGACTGGATCTGGTTGCGGTACTCGTGGCCGTGATACTTCATCGACAGGCTGTCGATGTGCTCCCGGGCCTCGGGGCCGGCGACCGTCTCGACGACCTCGCCGCGGACCTCGGCGTAGCGGTAGGGGTCGGCCGCGTCCCAGATGGTGACCGTGACCCGGGGGTCGCGGCGGATGTTCCTGGCCTTCTGGCGGTGGGTCTCGGTGTTGATCAGCACGTGCTCGTCGTCGCAGTCGACCCACATGACGTGGGTCATGGGCTGGCCGTCGGGCAGCAGGGTGGTCAGGGCGGCGAAGTTCCTCCCCTTGGCCAGGCGGCGGACGCCTTCCTCCAGCACGGGAACCTCCGGGTGGCGGCGGTGGTGGGTCGCGCTCAGGCTACCCGGCGCGGGCGGCCACTACCCGGGCCCGGAGCCGGTCGGGGTCGAGCAGGGTGGCGCCCTGCTCCTCCAGCCAGGCGAGGATCTCGGCCCGCTCGGCCGGGGCCATGAGGGCCAGCACGTCGCCGGGGCCGGAGGCGGGGACCAGGGCCTGGAGGGCGGCCAGCTCGCCCGGGTGGGTGGGCACGTCGGTCATGCCGACCGTGGCCGCGCCCTCGCGCAGCAGCCGCACCAGCTCGGCGGGGTCGCGGCCGCGCAGGTACTTGCGCTTCTCGCCGATCACGACGGTGTCGGCGCCCCTGGCCGACAGCTCGCCCAGGGAGCGGATGAGCTCGTCCGAGCGGTCGCCGGCGGTGCCGACCATGGCCAGCACCCGCCCGCCGGGCAGGCGCAGGCCCCTGGCCACCTCGAGCAGGGCGAGCAGGCTGGCCTCGTTGTGGGCCATGTCGACGATCACCGCCCGCCCCTCCAGGTCGAGGACGTTCATCCGCCCCGGGTTCTGGCCGGGGTCGGGCCGGAAGCCGCGCAGCCCCTCCAGCACCGCCTCGGATGGCAGCCCGATGGCGATGCCGGCGGCCGCCGCGGCCAGGGCGTTGGCCACGTTGAAGGAGGCCAGGCCGGCCAGGGTCACGGGCACGTCCAGGACCGGCAGCAGCCGCTCGACCCGGCCCCGGGTCAGCACGACCAGGTCGCCGTCGAGCACGGTGGCCGCCCGGCCCCCCTCGGTCTGGGCCTCGCGCACGCCGGGGGCGTCGGGGTCGAGGCCGAACACGAACGGACGGGCCCGCGACAGCCGCCGCATGGCCAGGGCGCGGGGGTCGTCGGCGTTGAGCACCACCCAGCCGCCGGAGC
>Ga0307416_100001911_pt1 | contig 11624 bp, 6 predicted proteins | sample DK1Cmetagenome_2_FD_203821 | JGI IMG/M metagenome (GOLD analysis project Ga0307416, IMG submission 203821) | Maize rhizosphere microbial communities from greenhouse at UC Davis, California, United States - DK15-C-3 | ecosystem: Host-associated > Plants > Roots > Rhizosphere > Soil | place: USA...
GGGATTACGACAGCGATACGTACTGAAGTAGATTTCGACAAAGCAAACATCGAGTACGTTGAATTCTGGGTGATGGATCCGTTTCTTGCCGGAGAGAATGGGAAGGTCATAGTGCAAGGTGACAATGTAGGTGAGTCAAATACCACCGGAGGAAAAATGATCTTTCAATTGGGAAGTATCTCCGAGGATGTCGCGCGCGATTCAAAGCACGCATTCGAAAATGGATTGCCCGCCGATGGCAACCTTGCGGCCGCAGCCTCCTCCAACACGTGGGGATATGTAACGAATCAACAATTTCTGACCAACGCCTTTGACATTGAGCCCTCCTCCAGGGCAAACCAGGATGTTGGACTCGACGGCCTTGCCACCTCAAAACCTGCCGGGCAGGAATCCGAACAGACATACTTCGAGCAGAGCTTTATGAGCAGGCTGAACGCCGAGGCCCGCCAAGTCGTCCTTAGCGACCCGTCAGCTGATGATTTTAAGCATTACTTCGATCCTGAGTTTGAACAGACGGATGCTCAGATCCTCGAGCGTTACAAGTATTTCAACGGCATGGATGGAAATTCCCCGGTCACCACAACCTCCGATGATATTGCCCGCTCGGCCAGTCCAACACCTGACAACGAAGATCTGAATGCAGATAATACGCTGAGTGAGCTGGAAGAGTACTATGAGTACGATGTTGAATTGAAGCCCGGAAAACTTGAAGTAGGCAATGAATACATCGTCGATAAAGTGGCGGCCAAAGATCCCAAGCATGCAGGCGTTAATTGGTACCTTTTCCGGATTCCGGTCCGCGATTTCGAAAACAAAGTAGGCAATATCAGTGGCTTCAAGTCCATACGGTATATGCGAATGATACTGACGGGTTTTCAGCAACCTGTAGTTCTGCGTATGTCAAACTTCCGCATGATTGGAAGCCGGTGGAGAAGATACCAGGCTGACCTTCGCGGCGGTGGCTTTCAAAGCGACCAGGAGCCGGACTTCAATGACTTCACCGTTTCTGTAGTCAACCTTGAAGAAAATGGTGGGAGCGCTTCTACTGTCGGCGACCTGAGGCCAACATCTCTCTATACGATCCCTCCGGGAGTGGAAAGGGACCGGGATGTTACTTCGGCGGTTTCTCGCCGGCTCAACGAGCAATCTGTAAAACTGTGTGTCGATGATCTCATGGATGGAGACGCGCGCGCCATCTTCAAGAATGTAGGCGTTGATCTCTTCAACTATGGAAGAATCAAAATGTTCCTGCATGCTGACAGTGAATCTCAAGATGATGAGGTGCATGCTTTCCTGAGGCTGGGAACAGACTTCGATCAAAACTATTATGAAATCGAGATACCGTTGAAGGTTTCTGATCCCTCTAATACCGACCCGAGGTCTATATGGCCAGAAGAAAACGAGATTGATCTTGACCTCAATGAGCTTTATGCTTTAAAGGCAGCACGCGACCGTGAGCGCTACCCGGCAGGTGAGTCATACCCTCGCCAGGGTGGCAAGCCAGTAGGCAGGCATTTGATACGGATGGTGGGACGACCAGACCTCAGCAGTGTCCAGGTGATGATGATCGGTGTACGCAATCCAAAAACTGCAGACCGGCGTTCGCACTCAGTGTGTATCTGGGCAAACGAGCTCCGTGTCACTGCATTCGATCGCACTGCAGGATGGGCTGCGAGTACAACCCTGAGCGCGAAGCTCGCGGACTTTGCAACAGTAACCGGCGCGTTGCGACATACTGCATTCGGTTTCGGAAGCGTGAGCTCGAAGATCGGTGAACGTGCGCGCGACGAGACGACTGCTTATGACGTCTCTGCCAACGTCAACGTTGACAAACTGCTCCCGGGAAATACAGGCATCAAGATCCCGATGTTTGTCAGTTATGAGAACACAACCATCAACCCGAATTATGATCCGGCGAATCCTGATATGAAAGTGGACGCTGCTTTGCGATCGTTTTCCGACCAAGAGGATCGCGACAACTTCAAACAGCTTATTCAGGACCGCACGACACGGCGCAGTCTCAATTTCGTCAACGTCAGAAAGACAAAAGTTAAACAGGACGCAACTCCGCGCATCTACGATATAGAAAACCTTTCGTTCAGCTACTCGTTCAGCGAGGCCATGCAGACGAACTTTTTCACCAAAGAATCGCTGTTGCGTCAATACCGCGGTTCGGTCGCCTATAATTTCGCACCCAAGTCTACAGGTATCGAACCGTTTAAAGACGTTAAAGCTTTCAATTCGCCATATCTGAAATTCCTCAAGGATTTCAATTTAAGCCTCTTGCCTTCGAACATTTCCGTTCGTGCAGACCTTGATCGTTCGTTCGGGAAAAAGATCTATCGCAACTCGGCTGGCACTTACGGGACCTTCAGCTATTCGCCACCGAACTATCTGAAGTACTTTACTTTCAACCGCCAGTACAGCATGCGCTGGAACATTTCTCGCGGTTTGTCAGTGGAGTATAATGCCCGGGCCAATGCCATCATCGATGAACCGGAAGGTGATATAAACACAGAGGTTAAACGGGACAGTGTCATGAACAACCTCAAGAACCTGGGACGAATGAAGGACTTCGACCAGATGTTCACTGTCAACTATGCCCTTCCGCTTGACAAGTTCCCCATAACGGATTGGCTAAGCGCAGAATACAGGTATCAGGCGAGCTACAACTGGCGTGCGGGTCCGGTGAACATTCCGGATGCTATAGCGATTGAAAGAAACCTGCAAGACCTTCCGGACAGCCTTGACTTTAAGCATACAATCCAGAATTCCCGTGAGAACAACTTCACCGGGAAAGTTGATTTTGTGAAACTTTACAACAAGATCAAGTTCCTGAAAGACCTGAACACCCCGGCCCGCCCTCCGGCCCGGCAGCCCGCAGCACGGCCAGGCGCTGCGACGCGTCCAGCGGCGCCGGCTAAAGCTGACACTGTTAAGTCCACACCAGGCCTTATCAAGGGTATCGCACGCCTTCTCATGTCTCTCCGATCAATCAACGCAACGTATGCGCTTACCGAAGGAACCATTCTTCCCGGATATAACCAGACGCCAAAATTCTTCGGGATGGATAAGGACTGGCAGGCACCAGGCTGGGGCTTCATCGTTGGTAAACAGGATCCCGGTATCCGACATGAGGCCGCAAGAAACAACTGGCTGACCAAGTCGTCCGCGCTGACATTACCTTTTACACAGACACGGAATGAGATGTTAAACCTGCGCGCAAACGTCGATCCTTCAACGGACTTTAAGATCCAGCTGGATGTGAAGAAAGAAGGAACGAGCGCGTATCAGGAGATTTTCAGATATGACTCTCTTGGTGACAGCTTCAACTCGCTTAATCCCAGCCGCGGCGGAAGTTATAAGATTTCCTTCCTGAGTATCAAGACCGCTTTTGATCCCTCCAATGATCAGACTGAGTCCGAAGTATTTAAAAGGTTCGAGGAAAATCTTGACATTGTCAAGCAAAGATTCAAGGCCTTTAATGGCGCAGAGTTCGATAGCACTTCTCAGGACGTCATTATACCAGCGTTCCTTGCAGCATACAGCGGAAACGATGCAAGCGGAATAAGTCTTTCGCCCTTCCCCAGGACACCATTGCCTAACTGGCGTGTCGACTACACGGGGTTAGGTAAGATTGGCTTCTTGCAAGACGTCTTCCAGTCTGTGACGATTTCTCACGCATATCAGTCGTCATACTCTGTGTTGAACTATGCAAATTCTCTCGAAGCCACCGACCACTCGCTGGTGAGCATTGATAAGTCGATCGAAGACTACAACCGCACTTACTTCGGCCAGCAAAATGCAGATGGAGACTATGTGCCACTGTATGTGATCAGCCAGGTTTTGATCTCCGAGCAGTTCGCTCCTCTTGTCGGCATCAACGTTCGGACGAAAAGTCGGCTCACAGCGCGTGCTGAATACAAAACGAAACGCGACCTGGCCCTGAATATATCCAACGCCCAGGTGACAGAGCTCAACACCAAGGATATTTCGTGTGAGATTGGTTTTACAAAAAACAACATGAAGCTGCCCTTCAAGTCTCAGGGCCGAACAATCGTACTTAAAAATGACGTGACTTTCCGAATGAACTTTTCTATCAGCGACAACAAGACCATCCAGCGGAAAGTGGATGACCTCAGCACCATTACAAACGGGAATATCAACTTCCAGCTGCGCCCGAACATCAGCTATGTGGTGAATCAGAAGCTCACAGTGCAGGGATATTTTGAGAGGACTGTCAACGAGCCCCTCGTGACAAACTCCTATCCGCGGTCCACGACGCGGTTCGGAATTCAAGTGAGATTCAGCCTGGCCCAATAAACAAAAAAGGCCTTTGGCATCGTGTTTAATGCACCGGCAACGATCGGTCAGTTTTTCGGGATGGAATTTTCCAGTCGGTGAATTTCCCTTATTTTTGAGCCAAACTTCAAAAAACATGGACATCCCCGAGGGACTTAAATACACCAAAGATCACGAATGGGTTAAGATTGATGGCAAGACCGCCGTCGTTGGCATCACAGATTTTGCGCAAAATGAACTCGGAGACATCGTCTACATTGACATCAACACCGTGGGGCAGGAAGTAGATGAACACGAGATTTTCGGCACCGTCGAAGCCGTTAAAACGGTCTCTGACCTTTTCATGCCCGTTCCTGGGAAAGTAGTCGAGGTGAACGCGCTTCTCGATGCAAGTCCGGAAAAAGTTAATGAAGATCCCTACGGAGAGGGATGGATGATAAAGGTTGAAGTAAAGGGTTCACCCGACTCGCTTTTGTCAGCAGCGCAATATCGTGAGCTCATCGGCAAGTAGTCACTGTAAACCAAACGGATAAAATACTTGTTACTGAACTGACTCCCTCACGTTTGCGTAAAAGCATGATCGAATTACCTGTTATATCGCGCGAAGAATCAAGGAAACGGAAGCCGGACTGGTTGCGTGTGAAGCTTCCAGTAGGACCGGATTATGCGCGTGTTCGTCGTCTTGTGGATAATTATAAGCTGCATACGATCTGTGAGAGTGGCAATTGTCCTAACATGGGCGAATGTTGGGGAGCGGGTACGGCCACCTTCATGATCCTCGGCAACATTTGCACTCGCAGCTGTAACTTCTGCGCAGTTGCCACCGGACGGCCAACAGAGTATGACGTTGATGAGCCGAGGCGTGTTGCGGAAGCCATCAAATTGATGGAGGTTAAGCATGCCGTGATTACCTCAGTTAACCGCGACGAGCTGAAAGATCGCGGCGCGGAGATTTGGTATCAGACTGTCGTGGAGATCAAGAAGACGAGTCCCGATACGACCATTGAAACACTCATACCTGACACTAAAGGAAACTGGGACGCACTGTATCGTATGATCGAAGGGGGGCAGGAAGTTGTTTCCCACAATATGGAGACCGTGAACCGGCTTTATCGCGCTGTCCGGCCGCAGGCGAAGTATGATCGTAGCCTGGAACAAATAAAGCGCATCCGAGAGGCGGGCAAGCGCACGAAGTCCGGCATCATGTTGGGCCTCGGGGAAACGGAAGAAGAAGTGTTCAAGGCGATGGATGACCTGGTAGAGCACGGGCTTTTGATCCTCACCCTTGGTCAGTACCTCCAACCGACAAAGCACCACCATGAAGTGATTCAATTTATTCATCCCGAAACCTTTGCACTTTATCGTGAAGAAGGCCTGAAGCGCGGCCTGAAGTATGTGGAGGCGGGTCCATTGGTGCGCTCGTCCTACCATGCCGAACGGCACGTAAACGTACCGTTGTAACCGGACTTTTCTTAGTCATTTCTGGCTTCGCCTCTTAAGGGGCCCATCCCAATATTCGTTCCGGATACCAGCTGCGTGTGTCGTGTAGAGCAGCACTACAGGTCCCCAAAATTCGTTGCTGTCCAGTCTGTTTTTCTCAGGCACAATAATTTAATTCATCATGTGTGATGCAATATTCATAGCCGGTATTGCGCAAAGACATGTATAACTTAAACTGAAAAAAATGAAAAAGCTAATATTGATTCTCCTGGCAGCAGTGGCATTCAGCTGCGGTGACGGAAGTAACCGTGCGAGCGAATCTGGTACAGAAACTCAAACTGAAGAAAACGATGCAATAGAATCCGATACCACGCAAATGCAGGGTGACACAACCGCTACTCCAGGCATGGACCGCCAGGGTGGAGTGGATACTACATCGAATAACAACCCTTAAATTTTCGGGAGGTGTGACACAACTGCACGCCTCTTGGATCTTCGAAATATGAAAGCACTCCCTAACGTGGTGGCTATTGTAAAATAAAAGGAAATGAAAAAACTGTTATTTATTATTCTGACAACATTTGCGTTTGCGTGCGACGCCCCGAATCAATCGAGCGATGAGGGGGCGGGAAGTGAGATCGAAGACCGCGCGCCTGTCGATCCGGCGGAGCCTGATAATTCTATCCATTCAGACACGACAACATCTGGTGGAATGAACAGACAAAATCAATATGATACTTTGAAGTAAGACTTTAACTCAAAGAGAAGCTTCAAACAAAAAGCGGGTTTCTCCCGCTTTCTTTATTTCACTTTGAATCGGGACGAATACGTCTGTCGCGGTTCGCAATTTCCCATGCTGTATAAAACACGCACTTTGAACGGCGCGTCAAAAGGTCGAATTCAATTTTGTCCACTTCGTCACTTGGCTGGTGATAGTCCTCATGAATGCCGTCAAAATAAAAAATAATGGGAATATTTTTCTGCGCAAAGTTCCAGTGATCGGATCGGTAATACAGACGGGCGGGATGGTCCTCATCATTGTACGTGTAATCAAAGACAAGCTGCGTGTTCTTTTTGTTCACGGATTCACTTAGTTCGTGCAGCTCTGTTGAAAGCTTGTCGGCGCCGATAACATACACATAAGGTGGACTATCCTTATGTTGTTCGTCCCTTCTTCCGATCATGTCGATGTTGAGATTCACCACTGTGTTCTCGAGTGGGAACACCGGATACTGAGTGTAATATTCGGACCCGAGCAGTCCATTTTCTTCGCCAGCAACCGTCATGAACAAAATGCTGCGTCGCGGACCCTTTCCGTCTTTCTTCGCCTGAGCGAAGGCCTTTGCGAGTTGCAACACCGCCACGGTTCCCGAGCCGTCGTCGTCAGCTCCATTGTTAATGAGGTCTCCTTCGCCCTGCCGTTTCTTCCCGATGTGATCATAATGCGACGTGATGACGATCACTTCATCTTTCTTGTCAGTTCCTTCGAGGAAGCCCAAAACATTTTCCGAAGGAACAGTTTCTACCTTTACGGATGTCTTGTAGGTAGCCTTGCCTGCGCTGATCTTTTTAAGCGCTGATTTCGTCTTTCCGGATGCGGCGTCAGTCAGCTTGCCAGGCGTGGTGTTAAAGATCCGTCCTGCAACCTCGGGACTCACAAAAAATACACCTGAATTCTTGTTATCGACCTCCGGCTTTTGAAGCGAAAGTCTTTCATCCAAAAGGAATTTCTTAAACTGTCCGGCATAATCTGAAAACTCCTGCGCAGTACGGGTGTTCACGACAAATATCATTTCTGCGTTTTTGGAACGCGCCAGAGAAATTGCCGCGCGGTAATCCTCTTCCTCGCCTAAGAGAATAAGAACACCTTTGTCCATTACATTTAGATTGTTGTAATCCTCGATCCGACCCTTTCCAACGAAAATCACAGGTAAGGTGACCTCACCCGGTGAATTGTCCTTACCGTAATAAACAACGTCTTTGAAATTTTGGAAGGTTGTGCCTGCTGCAGTCAGATAAACTTCACCCGGGACAGTTTTATACAAATCAAAGGGTTGATAATAGCTTCCGTCGACCGGTGCGGTCAGCCCGAGCTGTTGAAAATGGTGGCTGATAAAGGCGGCTGCCATTTTTTGTCCACGCGTGCCAGTTTCACGGCCTTCGAGCGCGTCGGAGGCGATAATGGAAAGATTTTCTTTGAGTTGCTCTGCTGTTATCAGATCAGCATATGGGCCAGGGGACAGCTGCGCCGATACACACAGCGGTAGAATCAGGATAAAAAGGAATAAAAAGTTTCGGGATTTCATAAGTGAGATTGAAGTCATGCTTTACAGCCAGAATTTCCAATACCGATATGGTACGGTCAAGGAAACGGCGAAGCAAAACTAAAGTTAGTTTCGGTAATTTAAGTAAACCGGCAGCCCGGGTCAGAAATTTTTCCGCAGAAGCTGTAAAAAACCGCGGTCTGAGGCGCGCCCTCTGTTAATTCTGTCCAAACTAAATTACCTTTGCGACCGGGAATAATGATGCCCTGATTGTCCGTATTTGGCCAGATTAACTCGCATAATAGAATGTACCAAATTGATGGCAACAGGTCAAAAACGTTCCAGCCAACCCACGATACCCATAACATCCTGCATCGCGGACCACTTTAATTAAACATCATCAATGCACATAGATTCTCAGTACACGGAAAAATTCCAATCCAGGCATATAGGACCCGACGAGCAACAGGTCGCCGAAATGCTGAAGACCATTAAGGCCGGGTCTGTCGATGAACTGATCGACCAGACAATCCCCGCGAAAATCCGGCTGAAGAAGCCTCTTGAGCTACCTTCGGCGCAGTCCGAATTTGATTTCATTCAAAATTTCAGGCGCGTCGCACTGAAGAATAAGGTTTACAAGTCCTTTATCGGAGCGGGCTATTACAATACCATTACGCCACCAGTGATACTTCGGAATATCCTCGAAAATCCCGGATGGTACACTGCCTACACCCCATACCAGGCCGAGATCGCTCAGGGACGACTGGAAGCCTTGATTAATTATCAGACGATGGTTATTGATCTCACCGGGATGGAGATTGCGAACGCATCCCTCCTCGATGAGGCCACGGCTGCCGCGGAAGCAATGCATCTTTTCCATGCCGCCCGCAAGCCCGTACGAAAAGGGGCTAACAAATTTTTTGTTGATCAAAATGTTTTCCCACAAACCATCGATGTGCTGAAAACGCGGTCCGCACCAATAGGCGTAGAGTTAGTAGTTGGCGCCATCGCAGACCTTGATTTTTCCGCCGGCGACATTTTTGCCGTCATGGTCCAGAACCCGGACAACAATGGCGCAGTAAAGGATTATTCCGCTTTCGTAAAGTCCGCCCATGCGAACGATGTGTTCGTTGTGATGGCTGCGGATATAATGAGTCTTCTTCTCTTAAAATCACCTGGCGAAATGGGGGCGGATGCAGTAGTTGGGTCCACGCAGCGATTTGGTGTGCCCATGGGATTCGGCGGCCCGCATGCAGCGTATTTTGCTACACGTGATGAATTCAAGAGACAAATGGCCGGAAGGATCATCGGTGCTTCGCTGGATGCCTCCGGTAATCCGGGCTATCGCATGGCATTACAGACGCGTGAGCAGCACATCCGCCGCGAGAAGGCTACCTCGAATATTTGCACCGCTCAGGTTCTTCTGTCTGTCATGGCAGGGATGTATGCAGTCTATCACGGGCCCACTGGCCTCAGAAAGATAGCCGGGAGGATTCATGGACTTACTCGCACATTGGAAGCGGGCCTGAAGGCTATGGGATTGAATCAGGTGAATGAACATTATTTCGATACCCTGAAGATTGCTGTAGGTGATATTAAAAGCGTTAAACACGAGGCAGAAAAACGTGAGGTCAATTTCCGCTATCCAGACAATCGCCACGTCTGTATTTCCCTCGATGAAACATCGTCTCCCGAAGATTGTAAAACGATACTGGATATCTTCGGAGCCCTTGAAAACAAAAAGCCCCTGGCTCAGTCCTCGAACGGCAAAGACATTAGCTGGAGTCCTGAGCTCGTTCGCAAGAGTTCTTTTTTAACGCATCCGGTCTTCAATATGCATCACTCCGAGCATGAGATGCTGCGATACATGAAAAGACTTGAGAACAAAGATCTTTCAATGGTTCATTCTATGATCCCTCTCGGTTCCTGCACGATGAAACTCAATGCCACTTCGGAGATGATACCCCTCACGTGGCCTGAGTTTGCGAATATGCATCCTTTTGTTCCCGCGGATCAGGCTCAGGGATACTTAACAATGATATCGCAACTTGAAGAGTGGTTGAAAGAAATTACAGGCTTTACGGGCGTGTCTCTGCAACCTAACAGCGGTGCACAGGGTGAATATGCCGGACTGATGACCATCCGTGCGTACCATGAGAGCCGCAAGGAGGGACACCGTAAGATATCGCTAATTCCCGCGTCTGCTCATGGAACCAACCCGGCAAGTGCAGTGATGGCAGGCATGCATGTGGTAGTTGTCAAGTCGGACGAAGAAGGCAAAATCGATGTATCAGATCTGAAGGCAAAAGCTGAACAGTTTAAGGACAACCTTTCGTGTCTGATGGTCACTTACCCATCCACGCACGGGGTCTTTGAAGAATCCATTACGGAGATATGTGAGATCATCCACCGTTGCGGGGGATTGGTTTACATGGACGGAGCCAACATGAATGCTCAGGTGGGATTAACTTCGCCGGCTAATATCGGTGCGGATGTTTGTCACCTCAACCTGCATAAGACATTCTGTATCCCACACGGTGGGGGCGGCCCTGGAATGGGCCCTATTTGTGTGAACGACAAACTGAAACCGTTCCTACCGGGACATCCTGTGGTGACGACTGGAGGTTCCAAAGCCATCCATGCTGTTTCCGCCGCGCCATGGGGTAGCGCAAGCATCCTTACAATTTCCTATGCATACATTGCTATGATGGGGAGCGAGGGACTCACCAACGCGACGCGAACGGCCATCCTGAATGCCAACTATATCAAGGCGCGACTTGAAAGACATTACAAAATACTTTACGCCGGAACGCAAGGCCGTTGCGCTCATGAGATGATCGTCGACTGTCGCGATTTTAAACGATCAGGGGTTGAAGTCGAAGATATTGCCAAGCGATTGATGGATTACGGCTTTCATGCTCCAACCGTCTCTTTCCCGGTAGCCGGCACGTTGATGATCGAACCTACAGAAAGCGAACCAAAAGAGGAACTTGACCGTTTCTGCGACACTCTCATTGAGATACGGAACGAGATCCGTGAGATTGAGGAAGGAAAGGCTGATCGCGACAACAACGTGCTGAAAAATGCACCTCACACCGCCGCAGTAGTCACTGCCGATGAATGGAAAAGACCTTACAGTCGTCAGAAGGCTGCCTTTCCTCTGCCGTTTGTTAAAGAGTCGAAGTTCTGGCCCAGCGTTAGCAGAATTGATAATGCTTATGGTGACCGAAACCTCATGTGCAGCTGTCTGCCCATCGAGGAGTTCGCGCAGAAAGAGCAGTCAGTTCCGGCTTAAGAATTGCTTGACGAACGATACAACTGATAAAAGGACCAGATTGGTCCTTTCCTTTTTAGCAGGATTTTATGAAGCGCACATTTGTTTCTGTAATGCTTTGTCTTTTGTGCTCGATTGCCTGGGGCCAGAAGATGAAATACAACGGCTTTCCTTCATTGGTGTGGCCAAAACTTTATAACATCGATTTTGTAAAAGGTAAAGACGCAGCAGGAGAATACGACAAGCCTGTCTTCACGGACGCTGTTCGTGCGCTTGACAACAAGATCATTGTCCTGCCTGGGTTTCTCGTTCCTCTCGAAAACGAGACTTCCAGCTCCAGGGTC
>Ga0307416_100001912_pt1 | contig 11623 bp, 10 predicted proteins | sample DK1Cmetagenome_2_FD_203821 | JGI IMG/M metagenome (GOLD analysis project Ga0307416, IMG submission 203821) | Maize rhizosphere microbial communities from greenhouse at UC Davis, California, United States - DK15-C-3 | ecosystem: Host-associated > Plants > Roots > Rhizosphere > Soil | place...
GAGGAGGACTTCGAGCGGCTGGCCGACGCCGACTGGGTCGTCGAGGCCGTCGTGGAGCGCCTTGAGCCCAAGCAGGAGCTGCTGGCCCGGGTCGAGAAGACCGTCGGCCCGGACGCGGTGGTCAGCTCCAACACCTCCGGGCTGCCGCTGCACAGCGTGGCCGAGGGCCGCTCGGACGACTTCCGGCGCCGGTTCCTCGGCACGCATTTCTTCAACCCGCCCCGCTACCTCAAGCTGGTCGAGCTGATCGGCACCGCCGACACCGACCCCGAGGTGCTGGAGGGGATGCGGGCGTTCGTGGAGCGGGTCCTTGGCAAGGGCGCGGTGGTGGCCAAGGACACCCCCAACTTCATCGCCAACCGCCTCGGCAGCTTCGCCGGCATGCACGACGTCCGCTACGCCCTCGAGCACGGCTACTCGATCGAGGAGGTCGACGCCCTCACCGGGCCGCTGGTTGGCCGGCCCAAGACGGCCACCTTCCGGCTGTTCGACCAGGTCGGGCTGGACGTGATGGTCGGGGTGGCCGGCAACCTCTACGAGCTGGCCCCCGACGACGAGCAACGTGACGTCCTGCCGGCCCCCGAACCGCTGAAGCGGATGCTGGAGGCCCGCCGGCTCGGCAACAAGACCGGCGGCGGCTTCTACCGCCGCGGCAGGCGCGACGGCCAGACGGTGTTCGACGTGCTCGACCTCGACAGCCTGGAGTACCGGCCGGCGGCCGGGCCGGACCTGCCGATCGTGGCCGCCGCCCGCGACCACGACGACCTCGGGGCCCGGCTGCGCTTCCTGCTCGACAAGGCCGACGAGGACCGCGGCGCCCGCTACCTGCGCGACACCCTGCTGCCGTCGCTGGCCTACGCCGCCCGCCGGGTGCCCGAGATCGCCGACTCGCTGGTCGAGGTCGACCACGCCGTCGAGTGGGGCTTCGGCTATGAGCTGGGGCCGTTCCGGGCCTGGGACGCCATCGGGGTGGCCGACGGGGTGGCCCGTATGGAAGCCCTCGGCATCGAGGTGCCGGCCTGGGTGACCGAGATGCTGGCCGCCGGGCACCAGGCCTTCTACCGCGACGGGCAGGTCTACAGCCCGCCGACCCACGACTACGTGCCCGTCCCGGCCGACCCCGAGGTCATCGACCTCGACCGGCTGAAGGCGGGCGGGGCCGAGGTGGCCGGCAACGCCTCGGCCAGCCTGGTCGACCTGGGCGACGGGGTGCTCTGCTTCGAGCTCCACGCCCCGGCCAGCGCGATCGACGCCGCCGTGGTCGAGCTCGGCGCCCGGGCACTCGAGGAGCTGGAGAGCGGCCGCTGGGCCGGGCTGGTGATCGCCAACCAGGCCCGCAACTTCTGCGTCGGGGCCAACCTTGGCGAGGTCGGCATGGCCGCCTACCAGGGGCAGCACGACCAGGTGGTCGCGGCCGTGCAGGCCCTCCAGGGCGTGCTCATGGGCTTGCGCTACGCGCCCCGGCCGGTGGTCGTCGCCCCGCACGGCCAGACGCTCGGCGGCGGGGCCGAGATCGTGCTCCACGCCGACCGGGTGGTGGCCGCCCTCGAGACCTACATCGGGCTGGTCGAGGTCGGCGTCGGCATCGTCCCGGCCGGGGGCGGCTGCAAGGAGCTCCTGCGCCGGGTCGTGGCCCCGGCCGTGCGGGCCGCGCCCGACGCCCCGGCGCTGCCGTTCGTGCAGCGGGTGTTCGAGACCGTCGGCCTGGCCAAGGTGGCCACCTCGGCGGTCGAGGCCCAGGAGCTGGGGTTCCTCGAGGAGCACGACGTGATCGTGCTCAACGCCGAGCACCAGCTGGCCGCGGCCAAACGCGAGGTCCTCGACCTGGCCGACGCCTACCGCCCCCCGGCCCGGGAGGCGTCGGTGTACGCCGCCGGGCTGCCCGTCCTGGCCGCCCTGGAGCTGGGCGTCCAGACCCTCCAGTGGGCCGGCCAGGCCAGCGAGCACGACGGCGTGGTCGCCCGCCACCTGGCCAGGGTCCTGTGCGGCGGCGAGCTGTCGCTCGGCCAGTGGGTCACCGAGCAGCACATCCTCGACCTGGAGCGCGACGCGTTCCTGGCCCTGCTGCGCGAGCCGAAGACGATGGAGCGGATCCAGGGCTTTCTGATGACCGGCAAGGTGGTCCGGAACTGAAGGGGAACTGAACGATGAAGGATGCCGTGATCGTGTCTGGGGCCCGGACCGCGGTCGGCCGGGCGCCCCGGGGGAGCCTGCGGGCCAGCCGGCCCGACGACATGGCCGGGGCGGCCATCGCCGAGGCCCTGCGCCGAGCCGACGGGCTCGACCCGGCCGAGGTCGAGGACGTGCTGCTGGGCTGCGCCATCACCGAGGGCAGCCAGGGCCTCAACGTGGCCCGGATCGCCGCCCAGCGGGCCGGGCTGCCTGAGACCGTGCCCGGCCAGACGGTGAACCGCTTCTGCTCCTCGGGCCTGCAGACGATCGCCAGCGCGGCCGAGCGGATCATGGCCGGGTTCGCGACCACGCTGGTGGCTGGCGGGACCGAGCACATGTCCTCGACCCCGACGCCGACCCCGACCTTCTCCCCCAACCCCGAGGTCGTCCGCGGCCACCCCGAGTACTACATGGCCATGGGCCTGACCGGCGAACGGGTGGCCGAGCGCTGGGGCGTCAGCCGCGAGGACCAGGACGCCTTCGCCCTCCGCTCCCACCGGCGGGCGGCCGAGGCGGTCGACTCGGGCCGCTTCGACCCCGAGATCGTGCCCCTGCCGGTGCGGCTCGACTGGGTCGGCGACGACGGCCGGCCCGCCCACCGTGAGGACACCTTCGAGCGGGACGAGGGGCCGCGCCGCGACACCTCGGCCGAGGCCCTGGCCAAGCTCAAGCCGGTGTTCAAGCAGGGCGGCACCGTCACCGCCGGGAACTCCTCCCAGCGCAGCGACGGCGCGGCCGCGGTCGTGGTGATGGACCGGGAGCGGGCCGAGCGCCTGGGCCTGGCCCCATTGGGCCGGTTCGTGGGCTACGCCGTCGGCGGGGTCGCCCCCGACGTCATGGGCATCGGCCCCACCGTGGCCGTCCCCAAGGTGCTGGCGCTGACCGGGCTGACCCTTGACGACATCGACCTGATCGAGCTCAACGAGGCGTTCGCCTCCCAGACCCTGGCCGTGATCCGCGAGCTCGGCCTTGACCTCGACAGGGTCAACGTCAACGGCGGCGCCATCGCCCTCGGCCACCCCATGGGCGCCACCGGCACCAAGCTGACCGTCCAGCTCCTGGCCGAGCTGGCCCGCCGCAAGGCCCGCTACGGCATGGTCACCATGTGCGTCGGCGGCGGCCAGGGCGCCGCCGGCATCTTCGAGAACCTCCAGAACTAACCCGGCGTTCGGTGCCGGCCCCGGCGGGCAGGCGCTCCAGGCGGGTCACGGCGCTGTCCGGCCGTCGCCCGCCGGAGCGGGCCGGGCGCCGGCGAGCTGGCGGGACTGGGCGACCAGGCGGCCGGCCGAGTCCCAGACCTCGGTCTCCTCGTCGAACCAGCCGCCCTGCCACAGCTGGCCGGTCACGACGCAGGCCAGCCAGCCGGGGGCCGGGAGGCCACGCACGTAGACGGTCAGCTCGACGGTCGGGGCCCAGCTCGCCAGACCGAGGTCGAAGCTGGTCGGGGGAAGGGCGTCGACCACCTGGAGCAGGGCAAGCGGGTCGGCGGCGCGGCCGTCGGAGAACCGCACCCAGCCACGCATCTCCAGCCTGCCTCCGGGACGGCCGGCCGCCCAGCCGACGGTCGCCGGGTCGAGCCGCAGGTCGAGGTGGTCGAGCAGGTTGGCCCGCATGCCACCGGGCAGCTCAGGCCGGGCGGCCACGCAGCGCTCCACCGGCGGCAGCCCGGCCGGCCCGGTGGCCCGCCGCCAGCCGGGCCCGGCGTCAGGGTCGATCCGGCCGGCGGTGACCAGCGCCTCCAGCCGCGCCTGACCTCCCTGGGCCAGCGTGACCCGAGCCGTGGACAGGCTGCGACCAGCCCGCAGCCGGCGCACCGCCAGCTCCGCCGGGCCGGGGTCGGACGGCGCCAGGAAGTGGGCGCTGACGGCCAGCGGATGCGGCTGCCCAGCCACCGCAAGGGCAGCCCGGGTGACCAGCGCCAGCAGGTACCCCCCGTTGGGCCGCCCAGCCACCGTCCAGCCCGGGTCGACCTCGGCCGACCAGCGCTCCGGCCCACCCCGCACAGCGGTGGCCAGATCGAACACCTGCCCACTGGCCGTCCCGGCCGGATGCCCCTCCGCCCCCATGCCGCCTCCTCACGTCCCGGCCACGGAGGCTGCCAGCAGCACCGCCGCCCCGGCAAGCCGGGTCGGGATCAGGTGTCGGCGGCGCCCGGCTCCTCGACCAGCCGCTTGACGTTGCCGAGCGTGCGGTCCAGCCCCTGGTTGATCTCCTCGGGCCGGTCCTCGACTTCCCGCTCCCGCCCGTCGACCACGGCCGTGACCCGCACCGCCTCCCCACCGGCCGGTTCGGCGGCGGTCATCTGCTCGAAGTACCTGGGCAGGTTCCCGACATCGGCCAGGAACTCGAACAACGCCCCGGCGGGCGCCTCCACCGTCTGTGAACGCTCGTAGTCAGCCATGCCGGGGTGCCTAACCCGGCCGGGTCCCGGCAAACCGCGCGGTCAGGTCAGGCGAACAGGCGGACCAGGGCGGCGGTGACGGCGGCGGCGGTGATGACCACCAGCAGGGGGGCGCGCAGGAGAAGGGCGGCGGCTCCGGCGGCCAGGCCGGCGAGGCGGGCGTCGACGGTGAAGCCGCCGTTGTCGCCGCCGAGGGCCTGGGTGACGACCAGGGCGGCCAGGAGGGCCGGGGCGAGGTGCTCGAGGGCGGCCTGGGCGCGGGGTGGCGGGGTGCGGCGGGCGAGCAGCAGGGGGCCGGCGGCCTTGATGGCCATGGTGGCCAGGCCGACCACGATCACGCTGATCCAGACGGCGCTCATGCTGGCTTCCTCACGCCGACCAGGCAGGCAAGGCTGGCGGCCACGATGGGGATCCCGGGGCCGGTGAAGGGCATCAGGACCAGCGCGATCGCGGCGCCGCCGAGGGCGGCCAGGAGACGCGAGCGCTCACGGACCTGGGACCACAGCAGTGCCAGGAACAGGGCAGGGAACGCGGCGTCGAGGCCGAGCGACTCGGGGTCGGCGACCAGGTCGCCGGCGAAGGTGCCGACGACCGTGCCGGTGGTCCAGCAGACGAGCAGGAGCAGGCCGGCCCCGACCAGCAGGTGCCGGTCCAGGCGGCCGTCGTCGCGCTGGGCGATGGCCCAGGACTCGTCGACGATCAGCTGGGCGGTGAGCGCCCGCCGCCACCACGGGCCCTCGAGGGTCGTGGCCGCGGACAGGCCGATCGGGCCGTAGCGCAGGTTGAGCAGGACGGCGGCGACAATCGCCGTGACGAGGCCGCCGCCGGCGCCGAGGATCGAGACCACGGCGAACTGGGCCGACCCGGCGAAGGTGGTCACCGACATCACCACCGGGGCGACCGAGCCCATGTCGGCCGCGCGGGCCAGGACCCCGAACGACACGCCGAAGGCAAGCGCCGCGACCCCGATCGGGGCGGCCGCCCGGACCCCGTCGAGGTAGGTCGTCCGCCCGGGCTCCCGCGCCTGGAAGTCGGCCGGGCGCCTCACCCGGCGCTCCGGCCGGCGTGACGTTGCCGCTCACCCGCCGTGGCCAGCCGCAGGCCGGCCCCGACGAGCAGGTACCCGAACGCGTGCAGCGAGCGCCGGGCCGCCCGCGCGACCGGCGACGGCCGCAGCAGCGGGAGCGCCACCCGCTCCCGCGCCGCCTCCCGGCGAAGCTCCTCGACCCGCGCGGCGGCCAGTTCGTCGAGCAGAAGTGGATGCACCGAAGCCCTCCTGCGTTGAACACCACCATATAACGATCACCGGTGACACACTACCCGGAGGGTGCGACAGCCACGACGTGCGGGGGGAGCTGGGGCACTGGCGGGGCGGGGCTGTGGACAGGGTTGCCCATCCCGTTCTGCCGTGGGCTACGCTCCCCCACCGGGGGACCCGGCACCGGCGGGTGGGGATGCGGCGCGCCCCGCAGACCGGTCAGGGAACCCACCGCCGAGCGCGCTCGTGGCGAGGGCGATGACCTCCTCGGCGTGGGGAACCGCTCCCAGGATGGCCTGCTGGAGGAGGAGGCCGTCGCCGACGACGCTGATGAAGCGGGCGGCCACCTCGTCGGGAACGTCGGGGGCGACCCGGGCGGCGGTTCGTTCGCGGGCGACCAGGGTGGCGAGGGCTGAGCGGACCAGGTTGGTGCGGTGGCTCCAGCGGGCGCGGAAGGTGGGGTCGGTGCGGCGGCGGCGGCTCTGCTCGATCACGACGGTGGCCCAGTCGGGGTCCTCGGTGGCCAGGCCGGTGAGGGCGTCGGCGACCGAGCCGGTCTCCCAGCGGGCGGCCTCGCGCTCGGCGTCGCGTTCCAGGACGGCCAGGAACAGGTCGAGCTTGGTCGGGAAGTGGTGGAAGATCGCCCCCCGCGAGCGGCCGGTCGCCTCCTCGAGGCGGACCACGGTCGCCTCCTCGTAGCCGTGGGCGGCGAAGCAGCGCCGCGCCCCCTCGAGGAGCTCGGCCCGCTGGGCCTCGAGGTAGTCCTGGCTGACCCGTGGCATTGGAGCTCCTTTACAAAACCGTACGTACGGTTTAGTTTAGCATGGCAGCGAAGGAGGCCGCGCATGGACGTGAAGTTCGAGAACCAGGGGACCCAGCTGACCGGCGTCTTCCGGAGCCCCGAGGGCCAGCCGGACGGCGACGGCCGGTACCCGGCGGTGGCGTTCGTGGACGGGTCGGGACCGGCCGAGCGCGACGGCTGGGACGACGAGGCCGAGGTGCTGGCCGGGGCCGGGTTCGCCAGCCTGGCCTGGGACAAGCCGGGCTGTGGCGACTCGGGCGGCGACTGGCGCGACCAGAGCCTCCAGGACCGGGCCGCCGAGGCGCTCGCCGCCGTGGCCTGCCTGGGAGGCCAGGAGGGCGTCGACCCGGCCCGGATCGCCCTGCTCGGCGCCAGCCAGGGCGGCTGGGTCGGCCCGCTGGCGGCCTCGCTGTCCCCCGCCGTCGCGGCCGTGATCAGCCTGTCCGGGGCCGGGGTGAGCCCGTACGAGCAGGAGGCCTACCGGGTCGAGCACATGCTCCGGCACGCCGGCGTGGCCGAGGACCAGATCGCCGAGGCCATGCACTTCTTCCACCGCCGGGCGACCCGGCTGCGCCGCGGCCACGACCTCGAGGAGGTGCTGGCCGAGCAGCTCGCCCAGCGGGACGCCCCCTGGTACCCGGCCCTTGGCGACGACGGCGTGGTCGAGCACCTGGCGTTCATGGCCCGCATCTACGACTACGACCCGGTCCCGGCCCTCGAGCGGGTCCGCTGCCCGGTGCTGGCCATCTGGGGCGAGCGGGACATCTACGTGCCCGTCGCGGCCAGCGCCGAGCGGTTCGCGGGCGCCCTCGGCCGGGGCGGCAACGGCAGCTTCCGCCTCGAGGTCGTGGCCGACGCCGACCACGGCCTGCGGCTGCCGGCCACCGGCGGCGCCGAGCGGGGCCCGCGGATCCCCGACCTGATGGACATGCTCGTCACCTGGCTGCGCCGGGCCCTGCGATCAGGTCAGGGGTCAGCTCCTCCACCGTGACCGCCCCGCACAGGGCCATGGCCAGCCGCAGCTCGCCGGCCAGGCCCGAAAGGACCCGCTCCACCCCGGCCGCCCCGCCGACGGCCAGCCCCCACAGCACCGGGCGGCCGACCAGCACGGCCCGTGCCCCAAGGGCCAGGGCCTTGACCACGTCGGTGCCCCGGCGGACCCCTCCGTCCACGTACACCTCGGCCCGGTCCCCCACCGCCGCGACCACCTCGGCCAGCGCGTCGGCGGTGGCGACGACGGTGTCGAGCTGGCGGCCGCCGTGGTTGGACACCACCACCCCGGCCGCCCCGGCATCCAGGCAGGCGACCGCGTCGTCGCCCCGCAGGACCCCCTTGACCACCACCGGCAGGCTCGACCGCTCGGCCAGCCAGCCGATCGTCTCCGGGGTCAGGCTGGGGTCGAACTGGCCCGCCTGGGCGAGCACGTCGGCCGCCAGCTCGCGCTGGCGGGCCGCCCCGGCCGGCGGGGCGTTGGCCGGCTTGAGGCCGGTGGGCAGCCGGAAGTTGTTGCGCAGGTCGCGGAGCCGGTTGCCGAGCAGGGGCACGTCGACGGTCAGGACAAGGGCCCGGTAGCCGGCGGTGGCCGCCCGCGCGACCAGCTCGGCGGTCCAGCCCCGGTCACGGACCACATAGACCTGGAACCAGCGGACGGCGCCGGGGGCGGCCAGGGCCACCTCCTCGACCGACATGGTGGCCTGGGTCGAGAGCACATAGGGGGCGCCGGCGGCGGCCGCCCCGGCGGCCGAGGCCGCCTCCCCCTCGGGGTCGGCCATGCGGTGGTAGGCCATGGGCGCGACCAGCAGCGGGACCGGCACCTCGCTGCCGAGCAGGGTGGTCGCCGTCGACACCTTGGCCACGTCCCGCAGCACGTGGGGCCGCAGCGCAAGGCGCGACCAGGCGGCCAGGTTGCTTGCGACGGTGTGCTCGGCATCGGCCCCGCCGGCGATGTAGTCGTAGACCGGCGGGTCGAGGCGCGCCCGGGCGGCGGCCTCCAGCCGCTCCAGGTCGAGCGGCTCGAGCGGGTCGAGCTCGGTCACGGCCGGGCGCCGCTAGACGCCGCCCTGGACCCGGGACAGGAGCACCTGGGCGGTGGAGCGCAGCCGGTCGTCGAGCGCCTCCATCAGCTTGACCACGGTCTCGGCGGCCCAGTCGGCCAGGTCCCGCCGCTCCTGGAGGCTGTCCAGGTCGCGGACCTCGCGGTAGTCGACGATACGGGAGGCGCGCCGGTCGTCCAGGCGCTCCCAGGAAAGGATGCGGCCGACCGCCGTCTCCACGGCCAGGCGCTCGGCGAACAGGTCGTCGAACAGCCGCTTGGTGGCCGTGCGCTCCTGCATGTCCAGGTAGACCCCGGCCCGGACGGCGCCGTTGGCGGTGAAGGCGACGTCGTAGAAGCCGAACGGCCCGGCCGCGAACCCGACCCAGTTCTCATAGCCGAACCTGGGGATGCGGAAGCCGGGGCGGCGGATGGCCACCGAGTCGAACATCGACTCGAAGAAGCGGTGCCGCAGCTCGACCGGCTGGAGGCCGCCCGCCTGCTCGGAGGCCATCGGCGGCGGCGAGGCCGGCAGGTGCTGCCCGCTCAGGTCCGGCTCGAAGGACGGCGAGGGCGGTGGTGGCGGCGAGGGCGCCTGGCTCAGGGGGGGTCCGGCCGCAGAGGAAGGGGTGTCCGGCGCCGGCGGAACCGGCGGCTCCCTGGACGGCGGCGGCTCGTGCTGGCCTCGCGGCGACGCCGACGGCGCGCGCGTCGGCAGCGGCTGCTGCGGCACCTGGGCGGCTTCGGCCGGGCCTGACAGGGGCGAGCCCTGGTCGCCGGCGAAGGAGGACAGCGGCCCGGGAAGGGGGGTGCCCACCGGCAGGCGGACCGAGCGGCGGCCGCCCTTGCGCCAGTCGCGGGGCTGCACGACCACGTCGAGCACGGGCGCTGGCAGCGAGCGACCGATCCTGACCAGGCCGATCTCGACCCCGAAGAAGTCGACCTTGTTGTCGGTGCGGTCGTTGAGCCAGTCGAGGCCGCGCCGGAACTCCTCGTGGAACCGGGGCGCGACCCAGATCACCACGGCCGCGTCCAGCCCCGAGGCGTGGACGATCATCTGGCCGAGCTGGTTGTGGTCGGTGGCCTCGAGGCGGTTCTCGATCACGATGGGCCGGCCGTTGGCGTCGGCCCCGAGCACGTTGAAGGCACCGGTGTCGACGTTGATCTCGCGCTCCAGCGGCGTGATGTCGATCCCGAGGGTCTCGCTCAGCAGGTCGATGTTCTGGAGGAACCAAGGGGTCAGGTCGGGGAGCTGCTCGCCCCAGAACGACTTGAGGTCCAGCCGCTCGAGACGGCCGAGACCCAGCCGCTCGATCTCCGTTCTGGCCACTCGCGCTCCTTCCGATCGCCCCCCCATGCCGGGGCAGTTGTACCGCGGCCCGCTAGGGCGCCGTCAAACCAGTCACGTCGTCCATACCGCTGCGCTTGCGCCAGACAGGTCGCCGCTGGGCAAACACGGGCGGGTCGCGACCCGGAGCCGCAGCTTACCTGTGTCGACGGGGACGTGCTGGGACCCTTCGCCCAGGTTGGCGGCCACCACCGCCCGGGACCCCGACGGGTCGCCCCGCTCCAGGACGACCAGCCGGCGCTCGGGGTCGACCCGGGCGGCGGCCAGGTCGCGGCGGCAGTTGCCGAGCGCCGGCACCTCGCGGCGCAGCCGCAGCAGCGTCGTCCACAGCGCCAGCGTCTCCCCGCCGGCCCGGGACCAGTCGAGCTTGGACCGCTCGAAGCTGGCCGGGTCGTTGGGGTCGGGCACCTCGTCCCAGCCGAAGGCGCCGAACTCCTCCCGGCGGCCCTTGAGGACCGAGGCGGCCAGCGCGGGCTCGTGGTCGGTGAAGTAGAGGAACGGGCGGGTCTCGCCCCACTCCTGGCCCTGGAACAGCAGGGGCAGGAACGGCGAGCAGGCGACCAGCACGCTGGCCACGGCGTCCAGGTCGGGGCCGACCAGGGCGGCCAGCCGCTCGCCGAAGGCGCGGTTGCCGACCTGGTCGTGGTTCTGGGTGCAGACCACGAACCGCTCCCCGCCCAGCCCGGCCGGGTCGCGGCCGTGGCGGCGGTCCAGGTGCGGCGAGTACTGGCCGGTGAACACCCAGCCCGTCTCCAGGGCCTTGGCCACCGACGAGAGGTCGGTGAAGCCCTCGTACCAGCCGGAGGTCTCGCCGGTGATGGCGACGTGGAGAGCATGGTGGAGGTCGTCGGCCCACATGGCGTCGATCCCGTAGGCGGTGACCAGCAGCGGCTGGTGCAGGTCGCTCTCGGCCACCACCACCGAGCCCGGACGGGCCGTGTGCACCCTGGTCGCCAGCTCCTCGAGGATGTGGACCGAGCCGCGGTCGTAGAGGGCCTGGACGGCGTCGAGGCGCAGGCCGTCGACGCCGTAGCCGGCGACCCACTGCTCGGCGTTGTCGAGCACGAACCCGCGCACGAAGTCCGACCCGGGCCCGTCCAGGTTGACCGCCGGCCCCCAGTCGGTGGTGATGTCGCTGAAGTAGGGGCCGAACTCGGCCAGGTAGTTCCCGTCGGGACCGAGGTGGTTGTAGACGACGTCGAGGACCACGGCCAGCCCGGCCTCGTGGCAGGCGTCGACGAAGCGGCGGAAGCCGGCCGGCCCGCCGTAGGCGGCGTGGACGGCGTAGAGGTCGACCCCGTCGTAGCCCCAGCCCCGCGACCCGGGGAAGGCGGCCACCGGCATGACCTCGACCGCGTTGACCCCCAGGGCGGCCAGGTGGCCGAGCCGCCCGATGGCCGCGTCGAAGGTCCCCTCGGGGGTGAAGGTGCCGCAGTGCAGCTCGTAGAAGACCAAATCCTTGAGGGCCGCCGGGGCGGCGAACGGGTCTGGCGGCGGGCCCAGGTCGACCAGCCGCGACGGGCCGTGCACCCCGTGGGGCTGGAACCGTGAGCGCGGGTCGGGCCGCTCCCGCTCCCCGTCGAGGACCAGCAGGTAGTCGTCGCCGGCGG
>Ga0307416_100001913_pt1 | contig 11620 bp, 9 predicted proteins | sample DK1Cmetagenome_2_FD_203821 | JGI IMG/M metagenome (GOLD analysis project Ga0307416, IMG submission 203821) | Maize rhizosphere microbial communities from greenhouse at UC Davis, California, United States - DK15-C-3 | ecosystem: Host-associated > Plants > Roots > Rhizosphere > Soil | place: USA...
ACCAGGGCGGTCGCCCTGGCCGCCCTGGTCTCGGCCGCCCGGGCCTGGTCGAGCAGCCCGGCCAGCTCGGCCCGGCGCTGGGCCAGGGCCTTGCCGGCGGCCACCGCCTCCTTCTTGGCCTCGACCGCGGCGGCGGAGGCGGCGGTGGCCGCGGCCAGCTCGTCGGCGTGGCGGCGGCGCAGCTCGTCGTGGGCCGCCGCCCCCAGGGGCTGACCGCAGGTCGGGCAGGGGGCGTCCGGGTCGAGGTCTGCCCCGGCCTCGGCGGCCTCGGTGGCCGCCTGGAGGCGGTTGGCGGCCGCTCCGGTGGCCTCGCTGAGCTCGGCGTGGCGTTCCCGGGCCGCGGTGAGCTGCTCGTCCAGCTCACCCACGGACTGCTCGGCCCTGACCCGGGCGGCGACCAGCCTGGCCGCCCCCTGGGCGTCGGCCTCGGCGTTGTGCAGGGCGCGTTCGCTGGTCCGCTGGCGGCCCTTGGCCTCCTCCAGGGCGGTGGCCAGGTTGGCCCGGGCGGCCGCCTGCTCCCTTGCCTGCTCCAGGGCCTCCAGGGCCGCGGCCTGGGTGGCCAGCTCGGCCACGCGGGCGGCGGCGGCCTGGATCTCGGGCCCGAGCCGGTCGGCCTCGGCCGCCCTGGCCTCGTGGCGCTCGGCCTCCTGGCGGTGCCCCTCGGCCGCGGCCCTGGCCAGCCCGGCCTTGGATCGAAGCTCCTCCAGGGCCTTGGCCGCCTGCTCGGCGGCGGCGGTGGCCTGCTCGGCGGCGGCCAGGGCGGTGGCCTGCTCGGCCTCGGCGGCGGCGGCCTCGGCATCGGCCTGCTCGGCCCGCCGGCCCTCGGCCTGGGCCTCGGCGGCGGCCGCCTCCAGCTCGCCCAGGTCGGGCAGCCCGGCCCTGGCCCCGGTGGCGGCGGTGCGGGCGTCGCGGCCATGCTCGCGCACCCTGGCCAGGGCCCGCTCGACCGGGCTCACCCCCAGCAGGTCCAGGACGAGGCGGCGCCGGTCGCTGGGGAGCATGGTCGCGAAGGCGGTCAGCTCCTTCTGCTGGGCGCACACCGAGGCCAGGAACGCCCGCTGGTCCATGCCCAGCACCCTGGCCAGGAACGCGTTGGCCTCCCTGACCGACTGGGCGGCCAGCTGCCCGTTGAGGAACACCTCGACCTCGGGGGTGAGGTTGCGTCCCTTCAGCCGCCGCCGCACGTCATAGGTGTTGCCCTCGTGCTCGAACACCAGCTCGACCCGCACGTCGTCGCCGACCCCGGCCGACCGCAGCTCCCACTTGTCGGTCCGCGAGTCGCCGTACAACGCCCAGCGCAGGGCCTCGATCAACGTGCTCTTCCCGGAGCCGTTCGCCCCGTAGATCCCGATCAGGCCGTCGGGGAACTCCAGGTCGACCGACCGGTAGACGCGGTAGTTGCGCAGGCTGAGGGAACGCAGGTGCATCGGGCTAGCGGGCCTCCTCCTCGACCTGCTGGAGGAAGGCCCGGCCCATGCCGGCCAGCCGGTCGCGGTCGTAGCCTTCGATGGGGACGCTGGTCAGGTAGCGGTCCCACTCGTCGGCCAGGCTGGTCACGGGCTGGGCGGCCAGCTGGGCCGCCTGCTCGTCGGCCTCGGACTCGACCTGCACGGTCACGACCAGGGCGCCCGGAAAGGCCTCGGCCAGCTGGCGGCGGTCGAGCAGGCGGCGCAGCTCGGGGCGGGCCCGGTTGACGAACAGGCGCACCACCGCCCCCTCGGTCTCGGCCGGGCCGGCCAGGCCGGCGGCGGCCTCGTAGACCTCGGGGGCGGTCAGGTCGAAGGCGTCCAGCCGGTAGCTGCGCAGCGGCCGGCCGCCCGGGACCGGGTGGTGGCGGACCGCGCCCGAGGTCAGCTCCAGGCTGAGGATGCCCTTGACCTGGGGCTCGTCGTGCTGGGGCAGGTCCTTGAAGCTGAAGGTGTCCGTCGACCCCGGATACCAGGCGTTGGGGGCGACCTGGGCGAAGTTGTGGAAGTGGCCGAGCAGGATGCGGTCGAACCCGGCGTCCAGGGTCGACAGGTCGACCTCGAGCTCGTTGACGTCGCCGTAGGTGTAGCGGCGGGCCAGCACGGTCACGGCGGCGTGGGTGACGAGCAGGTTCAGGTGGTCGCCGGAGCGGGCGTCGGCGGCGGCGGCGATCTGGTCCTTGAGGGCGGCGTCGTCGGTGCACTGGGGCACGGCGTGGACCCGCAGCCCGGGCAGCAGGTCGACCGGCTCGTAGGCGCCCCGGTAGGCGAACCGCAGACCCGGGAAGGCGTCGGCCAGGACGGCGTACGGCGAGCCGGACTCGCGCAGCCGCGGGGTGTCGTGGTTGCCGGAGATGGCCAGGGTGGGCACCCCGGCCTCGGCCAGGGCCCGCAGCCCCCTGGCCCCCTCCCGGAACGCCCGGTAGGTGGGCCGGGGGGCGTCGAACAGGTCGCCAAGGACCAGCACCCCGTCCGGCTCAAGGGCAAGGGCCGCCGCCACGGCGCGGTGCCAGGCGCCGTTGAAGTCGACCTCCCGCTGGTTCAGCCCGTTCGGGTCGACGGCCTGGTAGTGGGCCCGTCCCAGATGGGCGTCGGCGATGGCGACCAGGCGGCTCATCAGTCGAAGAACCCGCTCATGGCTTCGGCCGGGCGCTCCCGGGGCGCCTCGGGCCGGGGGACGGTGGTCAGCCACTCCTCGTACAGGTGGATCTTGGCCGGGAGGGCGAACGGGGCCTCGGGGTTGGTGACCAGGGCCTCGCCCGGCATCAGGGTCTGGATCTCGGCCCCCAGGTCGGACAGGTCCTGCTTGGAGGACGACCGCAGGGTGTTGCGGTCGCGCTCGTCGGCCAGGCCAAGCACGAAGTAGGTGTTGAACTGGCTGAGCAGCTCCGAGTCGATCAGCTTGGGCTGCTGGGTGATGGCGCACAGGCCGACGTTGAACTTGCGGCCCTCGCGGGCCAGGCGGGGGAAGACGTTGAACTCGGCGTCGTCCAGGCGGGTCAGGACCCGCTGGGCCTCCTCGAGGGCGACCAGGGTCCGGGGCAGCTGCCCGAACCGCTCCCGGTTGGTCCGGTAGGCGCCGGCCCGCTCCTCGAGCAGGCTGCGGGTGAGGAGCGAGGCGACCAGGGTCTCCTCGACGGCCTCGAGCCCGGAGGTGTCGACCAGGACCACCTTGCCGCCGCCCAGGTCGTCCAGGACCTTGCCGGTGAGCGACTGGCTGGGGTCGTCGGTCATCAGCGGCAGCCGGACGATCCGCTTGGCCCGCCGCGACAGCACCTGGATGGTGGCCAGGGCGTGCTTGTACAGCTCGCCCTCCTTGAGGGCCTCGGGGCTGTCGGTGGCCAGCCGGGTCAGCCAGAGGCCCTTGTCGCCCAGCTCGACATAGGCCGTCTCCAGGGCCTCCCCCTGGGCGGTGGAGAACTTCCAGGAGGTCTTGAGGTCGTCGGGGGTCAGCTCGGCCAGCGACAGCCGCAGCAGGTTGGCCCGCCCGGCCTGGGGGGTGGGCGAGTAGACCCGCAGCCGCTGCTGCGCCCACGGGTGGTCGACCAGCCCCTTGCGGCCGACCCCGCCCTCCAGGTACTCGCCGTGGGGGTCGAACAGCAGCATGGCGTAGCGGCCGCTGGCCGCCAGCAGCTGGCCGGCCAGGACCTTCATGAGGTTGCTCTTGCCCATGCCGGTGGTGGCGAACACGCCCACGTGGCTGGGCAGGGTCTCGCCGCGGATCCCGACCGGCAGGTCGATGGTGTCCTCGCCCGAGCGCAGCCGCCCGACCACGACGTCCCCCATCCGCTCGCGCAGGAACGCCAGGTCGGCGTCGGTGGGGGCGGACACGGCGGCGAACTGGGCGGGCAGGCTCTTGGGCTTGTGGAAGCCGCCCGAGTCCACGTAGCCGAGCGGGACCACCTCGGCCACCTTGTACAGCCGCTTCTCGAAGTCGCGCAGGGTGGTGGCCTCGCCGACCTGGTCCATGGCCATCAGCCCGCCGGCGGTGCGCTCGGCCCAGCCGGCGTCCGAGGACTCCGACCCGTAGGCCACGTCGGTGACCCGGAACAGGTAGCGGCGGCCCCGCTCGGGGTCGTCGCCGGCCAGCAGCTCGCCCAGGAACAGGTCCTCGCCGTAGAAGGCCCGGAAGCGCACGTCCAGCACCGACCGGCCGAAGATGCGTCCCTTGTAGTCCGACATGGTCCAGGGTCCCCCGTGGTCAGGCGTTCAGGGTCAGGTGGAAGTCGCGCATCACCAGGTCGACGTCGTCCTCGGACAGGCCCTCGCGCAGGAACGCCTCGCGCAGGTCGCGGCGCAGGTCGGCCAGCAGCGGCCCGGGCAGCGACACCACCCGGTGGACGGCCGCCAGCGGGTAGGGGTAGCCGAGGAACGCCGGGTCGTCCGACAGCCCGGCCAGGACCGCGAACAGCTGGTCGGGGTCGCGGGCGCCGCGGACGGCGTCGACCCGGAAGGCGTAGGCGCCGGCCCGGGCCAGCCGGGCCACGTACACCTCCGAGGACTCCTCGGGGCCGGTGACCCGCAGGTACCAGCGGGTGTCGGAACCGAGCTCGTCCTCGGCCCGGCGCCGCACCCGCAGCACCAGGGGGGCGTACCGGCCCCAGCGCAGCTTGGACGCCTTGGTCACCCCGACCAGGTCGACGCGGCGCTCGAGGGCCAGGGCGTGCACCGGCTCGACCAGGGCGGCGGGCAGGAACGGCCCCGGGTGCAGGCTGCCGTCGACCAGGACCAGGTCGCCCGGGCGGGCGGCCCCGACCGCCTCGGCGGCCCGGCGCCACTCGGCCAGCTCGCGGAGCACGTCCACCACCCCACCCAGGTCGGCCAGCTCCCGCTCCCGCCCGACCCCGGCCCGGGCCAGGGCCTCGGCGTAGGCCGCCTTGGCGTCGGCCTGGGTCAGGGCGCGCAGCTGCAGGGGGTCGACGTCGGTGGCGAAGGTGTCGCGGTCGCAGTGCCAGATCGTCCCCGCCCGGTAGGCGACCAGCCAGAAGCTGCGCCCGTTCAGCAGGCAGGCCGAGCCGCCGTCGACCGCGGCCGCGGTCACCCCGGGGGCCGGGTCGCAGCCGAACTGGTGCAGCGGGGCGTCGGCGGACAGCTCAAGGGCCCGGGCGTCCTCGGGGCCGAGCGGCTCGTCGACCGGGTTGTCGACGCTGGTCCCGGCGTCGGCGAGCAGCCGGCTGAGGTAGCCGGCGGCCACCCGCACCCGGTCGCCATAGTCCTCGACGAGCAGCGTGCCTCCCCTCCACCGCACCCAGAACGAACACACGTTCTACCCGGAGGGTAACCAGAAACCCCGGGAAGGGGAAGCACCGCCGCAGTGTAGCTAGGCCAGGGGCTGGTCGACCAGACCCGCCAGCCGCCCGGGGGCGACCAGCCGGTAGCTGTCGGCGACCAGCTCGGCGACCTCGCCCCAGTCGACGTCCTGGAGGTCGAGGCGCAGCCCCACCCAGCCCCGCTTGCCGACGTACCTCGGCAGGTAGAAGCGGTGCGGGTCGGAGGCGACGAGGCCGGTGTTCTCACCGTGGGGGGTCTTGCAGAGCACCGCCACCCGGCCGTCGCCGCCCTCGTCGTCGACGAACCAGGCGAAGGTGCGGCCGCGCACGGCGAAGCCGACATGGGTGCCGGACACCAGGTCGTGGGCGGTGACGGTGGTCTCGGGAAGGGTGCGGCAGAACCGCACCAGCCGGTCGCGTCGGGCCTGGAGGTCGTCCACGGGGAGCACCGTAGCAGGCGCCGGGGACACGCCGGTGCAGGCGCCGCCGGGTGGCTGGACAATGGGGGCGTGCTCGCCACCGACCGCAAGGCCCAGCTGCTCACCCTCGGCGCCTGCTGCTTCGGGCTGTTCATGGTGATGCTGGACAACACGGTGGTGAACGTGGCCCTGCCCAGCATCCAGCGGGAGCTGGGAGCCAAGGTGGCCGGGCTGGCCCTGGTCCTTGACGCCTACATCCTGGTCTTCGCCAGCCTGCTGCTGACCGCCGGCTCGCTCGGGGACCGGTTCGGCCGCCGGCGGGTGTTCCGGGCCGGGCTGGTGGTGTTCACCGCCTCCTCGGCCCTGTGCGGGCTCGCCCCCACCCTGCCGGCGCTGGTCGGCGGCCGGGCCCTCCAGGCGGTGGGGGCGGCCGCCCTGCTGCCCAACTCCCTGGCCATCCTGACGGCGGCCTTCCCCGACCCCCGGGAGCGGGTCCAGGCCATCGGCCTGTGGTCTGGGGTGTCGGCCATGGCCCTGGCCGCCGGCCCGGTGGTCGGCGGGCTGCTCACCGACGGGCTCGGCTGGCGCTGGGTGTTCTACGTGAACCTGCCCGTCGGGGTGGCCGCGTTCGTGGTCGCCGGCCGGGTCGTGACCGAGTCCCGCAACCCGGCCGTCAGCCGCCTCGACCTGCCCGGGCTGGTGCTGGGCAGCCTGGGGCTGGGCGCGGTCACCCTGGGGCTGATCGAGAGCGACCAGCGCGGCTGGGGCTCCCCCGAGATCCTCGGGCTGCTGGCCGCCGGGGTGGTGCTGCTGGCCGCGTTCGCGGCCACCGAGGCCCGCCGGACCGACCCCATGGTGTCGCCGCGCCTGTTCCGCGACGGCGCCTTCTCGACCGCCAATGCGGTGGTCCTGCTGGCCGGGTTCGCCCTGCTCGGCTTCGTGTTCTTCAACACCCTGTACTTCCAGGCCGTGCAGGGCTGGTCGCCGCTCCAGGCCGGGCTGCGCAGCCTGCCCAACACCCTGGCCGTGGTCGTCAGCGCCCCCCTGGCCGGGCGGCTGGCCTCCCGCTACGGGTACCGGGTGCCGGTGACGGCCGGGCTGCTGCTGGCCGCGGCCGCGCTGTGGGCCCTCACCGGCATCCAGGTCGGCACCCCCTACGCCCAGCTGTGGTGGAAGCTGGCCATGTTCGGGGCCGGGCTGGGCCTGTCGATCTCCCCGGCCACCGCGGCCGGGGTCGCGGCCATGCCCGGCGCCCAGGCCGGGGTGGCCTCGGCCGTGATCCAGACCAGCCGCCAGGTGGGCGGCGCCCTCGGGGTGGCCGTGCTGGGCGCGGTCGCGGCCGCCCGCTACGGCGGCGCCACCCCCCAGGCCGACCCGGCGGCCTTCCTGGACGGCGTCCGCGCCGCCTACACGGTGGCGGCGGTCGCGGTGGCCGCCGGGGCGGCGGCGGCGGCGCTGTTCCTGCGCCCCCGGCGGGCCGACCCGGACCCGGCCGGGCCGCCGCTGCCGGCCGAGACCGCCTGACCCTCAGGAGGCCGGGCCGTCCCCCTCCCAGTCGATGCCGTGCTCGTCCAGCCAGCGCCGCCAGGCGTCCTCGTCGGCCTGGGTCGGGTCGCCGGCGGCGGGGCGGGCCACCTCCAGGCCGCTGAGCCCGACCTGGTCCCTGGTGCCGACGTGGGTGGCGTCCCCGTCGCCCTCGGCCAGCACCAGCCGCTCGTAGTCGGGCGGCCAGCGGACGATGAAGTGGCGCCCGCACACCGGGCAGCGCCACTCCTCCATCCCGGCCGCGTCGGTGCCCTTGTGGACCATCTCGTGGCGGGGAGACGGGCGCATCGGGGGATTCCTTTTCTCGGGCGCTCCTGGTGGGGTGTACCCAGGATCGACGCGCGCCTACCCGGCACGCGTCACACGAGAAGGAACGGGTTGCTCTGGGCGAAGGAGATCACCTGGAAGTTCTCGCTGACCAGGCGGACGTTGTAATGGAAGGCGCCGGCCAGGCCGGGGGGGATGGGGATGCGGTAGCGCATGACGCCGTCGGCCTCCCCGGGGCCGGTCTTGACGAAGTCGTTGCCGCTGCGGATCCAGCCGCAGGACAGGTTCCACTCCTCCTTGAACGGGTTGCCCGGCGGGTTGAGGGAGACCTGGCGGGTCACCATGTCGTCGTTGATGGCGGTGAAGGTGAGGGTGTAGTTGGCGCCGCTGTTGCCGAGGATCCCGCCCACCTCGGCCTGGAGGATCAGGTCGAACTGGTCGGGGACGGCGGCGTCGGCGTTGGGGTGTTGTCCTCGACCGTCCCGTCGACCCGGGCGGTGACCAGCCGCACGATCCGCGCGTCATTGGCGTTCAAGGGACGGTCCTCCGCAGGGACGGGGGAGCGCCCGCGGCTGGCGCGGGCGCTCCCGGTCGAGGGTCGGCCGAGCCGGCCGCGGCTAGATGAGGATGAACTTGTTGCTCTCGATGAAGGACACGACGTCGCCGTTGGCGCTGACCAGGGTGGCCACGTACCGCAGGACGTGGCCGCGGGCGGCGTTGTCGACGGTGATGTTGGCGGTCTGCTCCTTGACGAAGTTGCCGCCGGTGGCGACCCAGCCGTTGCCCGCGTTGAACTGCTGGTTGAGGGGGCCGCGGCTCATGCTGGCGTTGCGCAGCGACAGCGACTCGTCGATGCAGTCGAGGCGCAGGGTGTAGTCGGCGCCGCTGTTGCCGATGGCGTTGCCGGCCACCGCCTGCAGGCGAACGTCGAAGTTGTTGGCCGGCGGGCCGGCGGGCGGGCCGGTGTTGGGCTCGTTGTCCTCCACGTCGACCCCGGTCGAGGCGGTGTAGAGCTCGGTCAGCTCGGCGTCGTTGGACTGTGGCATGTGGCGTCCTCCCTGGACGTTGGTGCGAGTGCTGCACCGGGTGCTGGGTTGCGCGCGGACCAAGAGTCCCAGCCGCCGCTTAATCACCGCTTAACCGCCGCTTAGCCCGGACGGCGGAGGGATTAAGCCCTAGACCGGCTGGTGGTGGCGGATCCGCTGGGCCAGGGTGACGGTGGCCGGGTCGGGGTCGACTCCCAGCTCCCGGTCGAGGGCGTCGGCGCACGCCTGGTACTGGCGCAGGCCCAGGTGGGGCTGGCCCTGGCGGGTGAAGCAGCGCATCAGCCGGCGGTGGCCGTCCTCACGGCACGGGTCCTTCTCCACCAGCAGCCGGCACAGGGCGACGCAGGCGCCGTACTGGCGCTGGTCGAACGAGAGGCTGCTGAGCCGGTCCAGCACGTCCAGGTAGGCCAGCAGCAGGTGCTCACGGGCCGTCACCGGCCAGTCCTGGTACGGGTCGTCGGCCAGGAGGTCGCCCTGGTAGAGGGCGAGCGCCCGCTCGTACTCGGCGGCCGCGCCGACCGGGTCGCCGGCCGCGTCCAGCCGGCGGCCGGCGACCACGTGCAGCTCGAACTCGTCAATGTCCAGCCACAGCCGCAGCTGTGGGCCGAGCCGGTAGGCGCCGTCCTGGAGCACCACCACCGGGACTCGGCGCTGGCCCGGAACGCCCGCCGCAGCCCGTGGACGGCCACGTTCAGGCGGTTGCGGGCCGCGGCCGGGGCGGCCTCGGGCCAGAACGCCTCCATCAGCTGCTCCCGCCGCGGCCAGGGGTCGCGGTGGGTGACCAGGTACTTGAACAGCGACCGTCCACGACCGCTGGGCCAGTCGTCCACCGCCACCTCGTCGAGGCGCACCTGGAACTGGCCCAGCAGCTGGACGGTGAGCAGGTGCCCGGCGGACGGCCGGTCCTCCACCCGCACGTACCGCGGCGCGGCCGGCTCGGCGGCGCCCCGGTCGAGCAGGCCGGCCCGGCCGATGGCCCAATGCCGCGCCCCCGGCTCGGGCACGATGGGAGCGGCGAACTTGCCCATGAACGGCACCTTCCCCTCAGCCGTCACATCTCGCTCCCGGCATGGTTCCACACCAGCCCAAGCAGTTCAGGTGACGCCCGTCACCAGCCCCAGGTGCCGTTGGTCACCAGGAGACGAGCTTCCAGATCTCCGGTTCCTGGGTGGGCTCGCCGACCTCGGCGAACAGGGCCACGGCCTGCTTGAGGTGGTCCATGGCCTCGACGTGGTGGCCGCCGAGGTGGAGCAGGTCGGCCAGGTTGTTGTGGAGGGCGGCCTCGCGGTGGCGGTCGCCCTGGCGGGCGCAGAGCTCCAGGGCGGTGCGGGTGTGGGCCACGGCCTGGTCGAGCTCGCCGGTGGCCCGGTGGGCCAGGGCCAGGTTGTTGAGGGCGGCCACCCGGGCGCTGGGGTCGGGCAGGGCCTCGGCCAGGGTGAGGCTGTGCTCCAGGTGCCGGCGGGCCTCGTCGTGGTCGCCGCGGGCCACGGCCAGCATCCCCAGCATGCCGTGGGCCCTGGCCAGCGCGTCCGGGTTGCCGGCCTCGGCGGCCAGGCTGAGGGCGTCGTTGGCCAGCTGCTCGGCGGCGGCGTCGCGGCCCTGGCGGTGGGCGGCCAGGCTGCGGTCGGCGGCGAGCCCGGCCCGGCGGCCCTCGGCCCCGCCCGGGCCCAGGCCGGCCAGGGCGGCGGCCAGGTGCCGTTCGGCGGCGTCCCAGTCGCCCCGGCGGGCGCTGACCGCCCCCAGCTTCTGCTCGATGCCCCAGCGCTCGTCGGCCGGGGCGGTGGCGGCGGCCGCGGTGTAGGCGGCCAGGGCGGCGTCGTAGTTGCCGAGCAGGGTCTCCAGGTCACCGGCGGCGGCCTGCAGCCCGGCGGCGTCGGGATGGCCGAGCTCGACCGCGGCCCGGTAGTGGCCGAGGGCCTCGCGGTTGGCGAACACGGCCCGGGCCTGGTCTCCGGCCAGCCGGTGGTAGCGGGCCGCCTCGGCGACGGCGCCCCCGAGCTCCAGGTGCCTGGCGATCGAGGCCGCGGGCGGCTCCTGAGGGCGGCGGCCGCGGGCCCCGGCGGCCAGGGCCTCCCCGACCCGGCGGTGCAGCAGCCGCCGGCGGGCCAGGCTGGTCTGGGAGTAGACCAGGTCGCGGACCAGCCCGTGGCCGAAGTCGTAGACGTCGCCGGCGACCTCGTGGACCAGGCCGCGGGCGGCCAGCTCCTCCAGGGCGGCCACCGCCTCCTCGTCGCTGCGGCCGCTGGCCGCCCTGACGGTGTCGACGTCGAAGGAGCGGCCGAGCACGGCCGCGGTGGTCAGCAGCTGCCGGGCCGCGTCGCCGACGTCGCGGACCCTGGCCGCCAGCAGGTCGCGGGCCCCGCCCGGGAGCAGGGCCGGCAGCTCGCCGGCGTCGCCGGCCGCGGCCAGGTACTCGAGCACCAGGAACGGCAGGCCCTCGGTCCGCTGGTGGAGCAGCCCGGCCACCCCGGCCCGGGCCGGGGCGACGGCCGAGACCAGCTCGGCCACCCCGGCCGCGTCCAGCCGCCGCAGAGCGATGGTCCCGGCCTGCCCGGCCCGCCTTGCTCCGGCGGCCAGCCGGCGCAGGCGGGCGTCGGCCGGGACCTGCTCGGACCGCCAGCAGGCCACCACCAGCAGGGGCCGGCCTCGCAGCCGGTGGACCAGGTAGGCCAGGATGTCCAGGGAGGCCTCGTCGGCCAGGTGGAGGTCGTCCAGGACCAGCACCCCCGGCACCGGGCCGGCGCAGGCGGCCAGCAGGACCTGGCTGACCCCCTCGAAGAACTGGCGGCCGGCCGCCGGGCCGTCCAGCGGCCCCGGGTCGGGCAGGTCCGGGAAGACCTCGACCAGCTCGGGCAGCAGCCGCCTGGCCTCGGCCAGCCAGTGCCGCGGCACCTCCTCCAGCGGCCGAGGCGACCCCGCCCGGGGGCTGTCGCCCGCGGCCCCCGCGGCCAGGGCGCCCCGGAGCCCCTCGATGAACGGCCCGTAGGCGACCCCGGCCTCCTCCTCATAGCAGCGGCCCCCGACCACCGAGGCCCCCATCGACCGGGCGTGGTCGGCCAGCTCGGCGGCCAGCCGGGTCTTGCCGATGCCGGCCTCGCCCTCCAGCA
>Ga0307416_100001914_pt1 | contig 11619 bp, 11 predicted proteins | sample DK1Cmetagenome_2_FD_203821 | JGI IMG/M metagenome (GOLD analysis project Ga0307416, IMG submission 203821) | Maize rhizosphere microbial communities from greenhouse at UC Davis, California, United States - DK15-C-3 | ecosystem: Host-associated > Plants > Roots > Rhizosphere > Soil | place...
GCGGCTTTCTGGTCTTCGCCTTCAGTTTTGTGTTTGATCACGTACGAATCGAGCTGAACGATCTTGTCTCCGATGAAGCGGTAAGCGTCGCAATATGAGTACTTGCCTTCAACGCCGTCCTCGCCCTTCATCGTCATGTCCCCGCGGCAGATGACGGAGTTGCCTTCCGAGATCAGCTCGTCGACGGTGAACTTCGGCGGCTCGGCTCCTTCCATCTGTGACATCCATTCGCGAATCGAATCGCGACCGATTTTCTGCGTTTCGCCCACCATCCGCCAAACAACATCCTCCGAGCAGTGATCCAAAAACCTTTCGACCTCATTCACGGTGAATGCGTCGTTCACATCTTTAACTATCGCTTTGAGCTTCTCAGACATACTGTCCTCCTTATTATTTTCCTTCCTTAATGACCGAGATGATGTTCCCCGCCGGATCTTTGAACCAAGCGATGTCCGGTCCCTGTCCTTTCTCGCTGCCGCGGAAGATGCCCTTGTCATCGGTTCGGATATCCCCCGTGTACCGTTCGAAAACGATTCCTTTCGCGGCGAGAGCGTCGACGGCTTCGTCGATGTCGTCCACTTGAAGATTAAGCACGGTGAACGTTGCAGGCTGATGGTCCTTTTTTGGGTAGATGAATAGGTTTTGTCCGTTTTCGAAACGTATCTCGAGGCCTTCTTTCGATTCGGTAACATTCAGCGAAAGTGTGTCCGCGTAGAACTCTTTCGCTTTCGCGAGATCGTCAGTCGAGAAGCTGGTGAAAGCTTCTTTAAAATTTAATGCAGATTCGTTAGGGCTTCGCGATTCGGCTGCTTTTTGTGCCATGATGATTCTCCTTTGCCTATCGGCATTAGTTCCCTTGAATTGTAAAGACAATACACCAGTCACTTGCATTATGCAAGCGACTTTGATTGTTTTTTGCAAGTGATAGTGTTACGATTTAAGACATGTCAGGAAAAGAGAGCAAGCTGCGTTCCAACTGCCCGGTAAATTTCGGGCTGGAAACGTTCGGTGACAAGTGGTCGCTGCTGATCGTGCGGGACATAGTTTTTTGGGGGAAAAAGACTTACGGCGATTTTTTGAACTCGGACGAGGGTATCGCGACTAATATACTTGCGTCGCGTCTTGCTCATCTCGAAGACAATGGCATAATCCGCCGCGAGAGAAGCCCAACCGATAAGCGAAAGGATGTGTATTCGCTGACTGCAAATGGTATGGAGCTCATCCCGCTGCTTGTCGAGATCGTCGCGTGGAGCGGCAAGCGGATCGAGTGGCAAAGGGTCACTGGAACCGGAACGCCCGAGCAGATCCGCCAGGTCAAACGATTTGCCGCGGCGAAGGACAAGCGTAAAATAATAAAGGAAATAAGGGACGCGCTCGAGAAGGGCAGCTACTTTTTCGCTCCTCGCTAGTCTCTCTCATCGTCGGACCTCCCGATTCGGCAATTTCACCGATTTAATGTTTTAATCTAGGCATGGAGAGAGCGGAAAACGCGGCCGCCCGCCCGTCCGAATCATTCAATGACCTGCTGCCGTACGCGGCATGGATAATGGCGCTTCTCTCGGCCGCGGGGAGCTTGTTTTTCAGCGAGGTGATGGATCTGCCGCCGTGCGTTCTGTGCTGGTATCAGCGGATAGCGATGTACCCGCTGGTCCTCATCATCGGAATCGGCATCATAACGGAAGATGCCCGCTGGAAGGTGTACGCACTCCCGCTGGCACTGATCGGCCTGGCCCTCGCGGTTTATCACAATCTCGTCTATTACGGGGTCATCCCCGAGAGCCTGACGCCGTGCACGCAGGGTGCATCATGTTCGGAGCGTCAGATCGAATGGTTTGGTTTTATTACGATCCCGTTGATGGGGTTGGCGGCATTTTTGGTTATATCGGCGATACTAATTATCTATAAGCCGAGGAAAGAAGTATGAAGAAGAACGTAATTATACTGGTGGCGATCGTCGGGATAGTCGCGATCGCGGGTGTTGTCGGGGCGTCATACTACCGCAATTCCGTGCAGAGCAGCCCGGTTGCAGCGGGCAAAAAGATACCCGAAGAGTTGGTAAGGCCCGACAGCCCCTCGATAGGGCCGGCGGACGCAAAGGTGACCGTCGTCGAATTTTACGACCCCGAATGCGAATCGTGCGCATCATTCCATCAGGCCGTAAAAGCACTGCAGAAAGAATTCGAGGGCAAAGTGCGGTTCGTTTACCGCTATGCGACATTTCACAAGAACGCGAAGCTCGCCGCAACCTACACCGAAGCCGCCGGCGAACAGGGGAAGTACTGGGAGATGCAGCAGAAGCTTTTCGATGAACAGGATGAGTGGGGCGAGAAGCACGGCCACGGCGCAGAGCCTGTAACGGCTGGATCGGCCGAACCTTTATTTAACAAATACGGACAGGAACTGGGACTAAACGTCGACCAGCTCAAGGCGTCCGTCGCCGACCCGAAGCACACGCTCAAGATCGACCGCGACATGCGGGATGTGAGCGTTCTGAAGGTCCAGCGGACACCGACGTTCTTCGTGAATGGGCGGATGCTGGCAAGGCTGAGCCAACAGGATCTGCGAACGCTGATCCGTGAAGAGCTGGCTAAACCGTAGAAACGGAATACAACGGCCGGAACGGCTGGATGCTCGACGCCAGGCTTGAATATTGATACAGGTAAGTGTTACGCCTTCGGGTGCGAATCCGTTATGGTTAAAAGTACGTATTGAATTCCCGTACGCTGATCGCGCCGGAAGGCGTAACTCTTACGAAATATGCTCCACGGTTTTACGCGCCCCAGGCGGGTCGTCATCACAGGTTTCGGGTGCGTAACGCCGATCGGCATCGGCCGGGAGCGATATTGGGAAGGGTTGAAGCAAGGCCGCAGCGGCGTCCGTCGAATCGAGAGTTTTGATCCTTCGGGCTTCGACATACAAATAGCCGCCGAGATCCCCGAGTTCGACTGGAAGGCCGAGCTCAGTGCGAAAGACCGGCAGCACGTCCCGCGTACTGTACCGCTCGCGCTCGCCGCCGCACGTGAGGCGGTCATTGATTCGGGAATACGAACTGACGATCTCTCACCCGAGGACAAACAGCGTTTCGGGGTGATCCTCGGCACCGGCGGCGGCGGGCTTTCGTTCACCGAAAAGCAATTCGGTTTCTGGTTTTCCGGCAACGCGGGCAAGGGCAGCATCTACACAATTCCCGCGTCGACTCACGGCGGCCTTTCTTCAGAACTTTCAATGGTTTTCGGCCTCCACGGCCTTTCGCACATAATTTCCACCGGCTGCACATCATCGACGGATGCGATCTTTTACGGGGCCCAGCATATCGCTCTCGGGCGGCAGGATGTTATGCTCGCCGGCGGCGTCGATTCACCGATCTCGCCCGGCATCTTGAAAGGCTTCGAGGTGATGAGGGTGTGCACGAACAAATGGAACGATGATCCTCAGCGAGCCTCGCGGCCTTTTTCAATGGATCGTTCCGGAATGGTCATCGGCGAAGGTTCATGGATCTACGTCCTGGAAACGCTTGATAGTGCTAAGTCACGCGGCGCCCGCATTTACGCCGAGATCGCGGGTTACGGTTCGACATGCGACGCGTACCATCGCGTCCGGCTCGAAGAGAACGGTATCGAACCAGCTCGGGCGATGAAGCTCGCGATCGAGGACGCGGGCCTTTCACCAACCGATATCGAATACGTGAACCTCCACGGCACCTCCACGGAGCTCAACGACCGCATAGAAACGCACGCTGTAAAGCTCGCTTTCGGCAATCACGCCTACAAAATGCCTATGTCCGCCGTGAAATCCCAGATCGGCCATCCGCAGGGCGCTACCGGAGCGGCGGGCGTCGGCGCAACACTGCTTGCGCTGAACGAATCAACCCTGCCGCCCACGATCAACCTTGACGAACCCGACCCGGCATGTGACCTGGACTACGTGCCGAACGGTTCGCGTTCGAAAGAGACAAGCGTTGCGTTGTGCAACTGCATTGGGTTTGGTTCGAAAAACTCCTCGCTCATTCTCAGAGGAATTTGACCCCAGAGGCACGGAGGTCAATAGATTACATTCCTCGATGCATTTTGCGTCTCCATGCCTCAAAACGGAAGGGAGCCGCTTTTTTGGAAAGCGGCTCCCGGTAGGTTTGTCTTGGTAGGTTAATAAGACAGGGTTGTTATGAATTCGTTCTGTTACGGTCGAACGACACCGAAGGAGGGTAGTAGAACGCCCTCGATACTTTGAAATTCTTCGTGTCAACCTTCTTCCGGGCTCCGCACTCGACACAGGCCATATAGGTATTCTTGTCGCTCGTGAACGGCCGCGTCAGGCGTTTGTGCCAACAGCCGAAAAGCGATGCGAACATTCCGATCTTTTTCCCGAAGGGATCGGATTTGCGGCTGACCGCGTTTTCCGCCAGAAGATTCTGTTCTAATATCAATTGCATACCTTTTTACCTCTTGTGCCCGGGCGAAACGTGAAGTATCACATTAACCAGAACGAAATAAGGGGAAAGATTTGCGTAATTTGTGATGAAGGAAAACGAAAAATGTTTGCCTTCAAAAAATTAATAAAATCGTCCCGTTTCTTTCTAATACGCGTATTCGGTAGAATCTTCCATAATATTCCGGAGAAAAAAGTTTTTCGATGAAAAGATCTTTTCTTACAGCGTTTTTCTGTCTCGCCTTTGTGCTGCCTACTTTCGGCTGGGACGATGTCGGGCACAAGATCACGGGGTACATCGCGTGGCAGCGGCTGTCGCCGCAGGCCCGCGACAACGTTATCAGGATCTTGCGCGAGGCACCCGAAGATTCACAGCTCGCCACCTTCTATATGGCTTACGGCCCCCAATCGGAAGCGATGAAGCGGCTCGAGTTCTTCATGTTCGTGCCGACCTGGGCCGACGTCGTTCGCGACCGCGAATTCAACACGCGGTACCGCAAGTATCACAAGAGCAACTGGCACTACGACGACACCTTCTGGCGGCAGGTGGACGGCCGCGTTCAGGAACTGACGGGTTTCGAGGAAGGCGGCCAGGCCGTGCCGCGGATGAAAGAATTCGACGCAGTTATCCGCAATGCTTCAGCTTCGGAAGAGGATAAGGCGATCGCAATCGCGTGGATCCTGCACCTCGGCGGCGATATCCATCAGCCGCTTCACACCTCGGCACGTGTGACGGAAACGGAGCCGAAGGGTGACCAGGGCGGGAACCTGTTTCACCTCACTCCGCAGGGCACGCGGCGGCCGGATCAGGTAAATTTGCACTGGTTCTGGGATTCGATCGTCGGTCGAAATATCCCGTTCCGGGACGGAATGTGCGAACGCCATTACATAGAGGCGGCCGCGAAAAGCATGATGAAGAAGCACCCGTTCGCGGTGCTGCAAGGGAAGGTCAACCCCGGCAAATATGAAGACTGGCGGCGGGAGAGTTTTGCGTACAATAATTCGGTCGTTTTTTCGCCCGACTTGAAACGCGGCCAGATGCCAACGGTGCAATATAAAAAGAGAGCATTCAAACTCGCGGAACAGCAGCTCGCCCTCGCCGGCTACCGGTTGGGTGAAACGCTGAACGCCGTGTTCGATGCCTCCGACGCCGCCAACACAACGATAGGTTATCGATGAATTCGTCCGAGATACTCGACCATTACCGCAGCACACAGGATGAACTGATCGAATCGATCCGCGAGATCGTCGAGATCGAATCACCGTCGTGCGATCCAGAGCGCAGCAAAGCGGTAATGCTTTGGGTGGAAAACGAGGCGCGCAAGATCGGCCTCGACCTCTCAGTGGAGAAAATCCCGGCCGACGGCTATGGCGAGCACCTGATAATTCGGGCATTCCCCGGCGAAGCAGAACCGCTTCTGATCCTCGGCCACACCGACACTGTTCACCCGGTCGGGACAAAGCTGACAAATCGAACACGCATCGAGGATGGCAGGTTTTACGGTAGCGGCATTTTCGATATGAAAGCGAATGTCGTGCTGGTGCTGGCCGCACTGCGGTTCATTCGGGAGAACGGGTTCCAACCGCCTCGTCCGCTGAACATATTTCTATCCTGCGACGAGGAAGTCGGCAGTTATTCGGGCCGTCCGCTGCTTGAAGCCGAGGCCCGGCGCGCCGATCACTGTCTGATCTTCGAACCGTCCGCCGCGGGCCGTGCGAAAACCGGCCGCAAAGGAACCGGAATGTACACGGTAAAGGCGCACGGCATCCCGGCCCACGCCGGTCTGGAGCCTGAAAAGGGCGCCAGCAGCATACTGGAACTGTCTAGGCAGATCGACAAGCTTCACCGCCTGAACGACCCGGCCTCCGGTACCACCGTGAATGTTTGCACCATCCACGGCGGCACCACTACCAATGTTATTCCTGAGAAAGCACAATGCAGTGTGGACGTCCGTTTTTCTACTATGACCGAGGCCGAGCGGATCGACCGCGAACTGAAGGGGTTAAGCCCATTCGACGGCCGGGTTTCGCTTGAAATTTCCGGCGGAATCAACCGGCCGCCGCTTGAGCGGACCGGGAAGGTGACAGATCTTTTTGAAAAAGCGCGGACGCTGGCCGGGAGTTTCGGGTACCAGCTTGGCGAGACACAGGTGGGCGGCGCCTCGGACGGAAATTTTGTGGCGGCCCTCGGCGTACCCGTCCTCGACGGACTCGGTATAGCAGGCGACGGAGCTCACACGCTGAATGAACATATACTTGTCGATGACATCGCCCCGCGTGCGACGCTGATCACATTGCTGCTCAACTCCGATAAATGATGTTCGAATACCGAAATCAACTTCTCCGTTTTATGGCTGCTGCTTTGGGCGTTTTCGCGATCTCGTGCGGTGGCGCTGTTGGGGAGCAGGTAAATGAGACTAGGCCGCCGGCCGCGCGGCCCAATTCAAACTCGCCTGCGACAAACGCTGCGCCGCCGGCCGGCAATGCTTCAGCTAACCAAGGCACTAACGCCTTCGTGCCGATCCGCGGCTTTTCGGTCGAGGCCATCTGCACGATGCCGCAGGACGTGGTCAAAGACTCGCCATTTGCGGGGCTTGGCGGCGGAAGTTGGGACAAATGGGACGATGCGGGCGGCGGTTTCAGCTACAGCTGCACCGGCGGACGGGATTCGATAAAGCTCGAAGACGTGACCGCGAAGATCAGCGGCCGTTATTCAGCATTGGGCGACCAGAACGGGGTGCAGGTTGTTTCCGCCACCTACATTGCACTGCAATACGGCGGCAAGACCCCGGTCGAGGGGCCGCTTCGTCAGAAATTCGTGGAATTCTGCGACGGTTTGTCGCGAACGTTTTACGGCCAGCCTCTGCCGGAAAAATTTCGCACCCGTTTAACGGACGAGTCCGCGTATTCCGAAGGTGCCTCACCCGATGAATACATCGAAAAGACCGGGAATGGGCTGATAAGCCTAAGTGCCCGGAAGGAAAAATCGGACCTGATCAGGCTGGAAGTGAATTTCTTCCCGGATGAGACGGCTTATAAGAAATTCAGAGAATCGTAAGACACGAAATTCTCGTCTCAATTGTATTGTCAGATTCGGAGGCGCATCCTGTCCGGTGATGGGCGCGGTCTTCAAAACCGTCAGCGGGTGCGTGAGAACGTACCCGGGTGGGTTCGACTCCCACACGCCTCCGCCACACCTACCCTATGAAAGAATGGATCGCGTTGAACATGACCCCCGGGGTGGGTCCGCGGGCGGCCACTAAGCTGCTCGAACGGTTCGGCTCGGCCGGAGCTGTATTTCATGCACGCCGGACGGAACTCGAATCGCTGCGCATGCGGCCCGAGACGATCGAGAGCATTATCAAGCGCGAGTTTGAGGAAAAAGCGGAGCAGGAACTGGAGCGGGTCAAAGGTCTGGGCGGCGACATTCTCATCTTGGACGACGGCAGCTATCCGTCCTTTTTGCGCGAGATCGCCGATCCGCCAATTACATTATACGTAAGGGGCGACTGGCAGAGTTGTTTTGAGCAGGCGGGTGTGGCGGTGATCGGGTCGCGGATGTGTTCGACATACGGCGAGAACGCGGCCGAGATGCTTTCGCGTGATCTGGCGTCGCGCGGCATTTGCATAATATCCGGCCTCGCTCGCGGAATCGATACGGCCGCGCACAAAGGCGCGATGCGGGGCGGCGGCAAAACGATAGCGGTTATGGGAACCGGCATCGATGCGGTCTATCCTAAAGAGAACACGCGGCTCGTTCGCGAAATACTTGATTCGGGCGGCGCGATTGTGTCGCAATTCCCGCTCGGCACCCCGCCGCTGAAGGACAACTTTCCATACCGAAACAGAATCATAAGCGGGCTCAGTTTAGGAGTGTTGATAGTGGAAGCGACCGAAAGGAGCGGCTCATTGATAACCGCGCGTCTGGCGACGGAACAGAACCGTGAGGTGATGGCGGTACCGGGGAATATCACGTCGCGCAACTCGTTCGGGACCAATTACCTTATCAAAGCGGGTGCGAAGCTGGTGCAGCAATGGCAGGATGTCGTTGCCGAATTGCCCTCGGACGTTGCGGCGAGGATCCTGCCGCCGAAGATCGAGGAAACTAACGGCACACCACAGCAGGCACCGGCGGATGCGGTACCAGCGGATCTGAACGAAAACGAACGAAAGGTCTGGGGGCAGCTAACGGCTGATGGGCCGGTGCACATTGACGTGCTGCTGGTGTCCAGCGGCCTTTCATTCGGGGACCTGAACGCCGCATTGGTCGGATTGGATATCCGTGACTTGATCCGCGTGCTGCCGGGCAAACAATACGCCCGCCGCACGTGAAATAGGCGCCATTTGGCGAAAGGCGGCAAATAGCGTATGTTCTATTTCCGCGTTGACAGATTTGTAGCGTAGGTGTTAGAAGTCAGAGAGGTCAGACGCAGAATGTGTCTGACATATTTTTTTCTGGTTATGCCGCAGGACCGAGGAGCGGAACCATGGAAAAACCGGTTCAGATAACCCGGCTGCCGAAGAGCAGTTTTTACGAAAGGATCTTTGAGATAGACGAGCGCCAGCACCGCATCGAACCGCAAATTCCACTGTCGCGCCTGTCGAAACTGGTTTCCGATCGGTTGGTAACGGGGACGTCAGTACCGATCCCGGACTGCATAACATGTGGTGCCTGCTGCGTGTTCGGGCTCGTGATCCCGATCAACCGGCGCGAGCCGGAACCGCTTACGCGTTACATGGAAGTGACCCTCGACGACGCTCCCGGGGTCGTCGTAGAGCGGGTGTTCGAGCGTGACGAGGCTGACGGCCGGTGTGTCAATATGGCGGGCGAGGTAGGCGTCGAGATAGGGTGCACGGTGTACCCCGATCGTCCGCAGATATGCCGCGATTTCGACGCGGGCAGCGACCGGTGTTTCGGCTATAGGAGAATGTACGGAATTGAACCGCCACTGGGCGAAGCGGAGTTGGCCGAGGCCCTCGAACGGTTAGACGAGCTGCCGCGGCCGTTAAAGATCCGCGGCATCGAGATAAAACTGGCATCTAAAGGATTGACCTTCGATCGCACCGCCGCGGACCCGGCGAAGATGATGATTGAGGTTTTGGAATTGAATATTGTCGCCCACATGAGCGATGGCGAAGTGAAGGAAATACATACGTTCGACCCGGCAAAAGAAAGCTGGTACGAACACGAACTGGAAGGGATGACGCTGGACGCGGCCCTGGCAACGATCGAAGAACGAAGGGAAGTAAGTCGGTAAGGAAGTAAATGTCGAAGAACCTGGTGATAGTGGAATCGCCCGCGAAGGCGAAAACGATTAACAAATATCTCGGATCGGATTACACCGTTATGGCCTCGATCGGGCATATCAAGGACCTGCCCGGGAAGGACCTCGGTGTGGACGTCGATAATGACTTTGAGCCGACCTACGAGGTCATTCCGGACACGAAAAAACGGAATAATAAGAAGATAGTGTCCGAGCTTAAAAAGGCCGCCAAAGCGAGCGAGTCGATTTTCCTCGCGGCCGACCCCGATCGCGAAGGCGAAGCGATCTGCCAGCATCTGGCGGAAGAGATCGTTCCCAAAAAGCCGGTCAAGCCCGTATTCCGCGTGATGTTCAACGAGATCACGAAGAACGCGATCCAGGACGCCTTTAAGGATCCGAAGCCGGTCAACAGAAACCTCGTCGATGCCCAGCAGACGCGGCGCATCCTGGATCGCCTCGTCGGCTACAAGGTTTCGCCTATTCTTTGGAAAACGATCGGAGGCAAGCTTTCTGCCGGGCGTGTTCAAACCGTCGCGGTCCGAATGGTGGTCGAGCGCGAACGCGAGATTGAAGCGTTCGTGAAGACCGAATACTGGTCGATCATAGCCAACCTGGCTGCCGCGTTGCCGCCGAATTTCGATTCGAAACTGTACAAGGTCGAGGACAAAACGGTCAAATACGGCAAGTTTGACGAGGACCTCAAACCGACCGAAGTACACATTAAAACCGCAAATGACGCGAACGAGATCGTCGGTGAGGCGGAAAAGCAGCAGTTCATCGTCGATTCGGTAACGACCAAGGAACGGAAACGCAATCCGACACCGCCGTTCATCACCTCGAAATTGCAGCAGGAAGCTTCGCGAAAGCTTGGTTTTGCGGTTAAAAAGACGATGATGGTCGCACAGCGACTTTACGAGGGCATTGAGATCGGCTCGGAAGGCGCGGTGGGTTTGATCACCTACATGCGTACCGATTCGACGCGTGTGTCTGATGCCGCGATGAACGATGCTCGCGACTTCATCGGCGGCAGCTACGGGAACTCTTATCTTCCGGAAAAGGCGAACATTTATAAGGGGAAAAAAGGAGCCCAGGACGCTCACGAAGCGATCCGCCCGACCGACGTCAACCGCACGCCTGAGAGCCTTTCGTCGAAGCTCGGCCCGGACGAATTGAAACTTTACCGCCTCATCTGGCAACGTTTCGTCGCTTCACAGATGATGCCGGCCGTGTTCGACCAGACGACAATCGACATCAAAGCGGGCCGGTTCACGTTCCGCACGACCGGTTCGGTCCAGAAGTTCGACGGATTTCTGAAAGTTTATCAGGAAGGCCGCGACGAAAAGCCGGCGGAGGATGAAGACGATGAGAACCGCGCGCTGCCGCTAGTCCAGCAGGGCGAGACGCTCAAACTGAACTCGATCACACCCGAGCAGCACTTCACCGAGCCCCCGCCACGTTATTCGGAGGCGACGCTCGTAAAAGCACTGGAAGAAAAAGGCATCGGCCGCCCGTCGACGTACGCGGCGATCATGACCACCATTCAGGAACGCGAGTACGTCGAGAAGATCGAGGGCCGTTTTCACCCGACGCCGCTCGGGATGACGGTGAACGATCTGCTGATCGAAAGCTTCGACGACATCTTTAACACCGCTTACACGGCCCGGATGGAAGAGGAACTTGACGAGATCGAGGACGGCAAGCTCGACTGGCGTGCCGCCCTGCACGAGTTCTACGGCAAATTTGCAAAGGACCTCGCCGAGGCGACCGAAAACATCAAGAACAAAAAGAAGATGGAGATCCCCACCGATGAGATCTGCGAGAAATGCGGGTCCGGGATGGTGATCAAATTCGGCCGCTTCGGGCAATTCCTCGCGTGCGCGAACTACCCCGAGTGCAAGAACACCCGCGAGGTCGGTAGTAAAAAGGCGAA
>Ga0307416_100001918_pt1 | contig 11611 bp, 6 predicted proteins | sample DK1Cmetagenome_2_FD_203821 | JGI IMG/M metagenome (GOLD analysis project Ga0307416, IMG submission 203821) | Maize rhizosphere microbial communities from greenhouse at UC Davis, California, United States - DK15-C-3 | ecosystem: Host-associated > Plants > Roots > Rhizosphere > Soil | place: USA...
GTTCCCCAACCAGATCCGAGGGTCGGCTCTTGCCGTGGCTGGCTTCGCGCAATGGTTCTCCAATTATCTCATCGCGCAAAGCTTCCCGATCATGGCCGCGTGGAGCCTCACCGGAAGCTACGTCTTCTACGGAATCTGCGCCGTAATCAGCTTCTTCCTCGTCCAGAAATATGTGCAAGAAACGAAGGGCAAGGAGCTCGAAGAGATGCAGGGCTAAGAAGGTCTCGGGCGCGGCTTGGGTCGCGCCCCGCCTTGTCCGGAGCTGAAGATGAGCCGCACGCCTACACGTCCGTTCCGTTCGCGCGAGTGGTTCGACGCGCCAGGCCGAAGCGACATGACCGCGCTCTATCTCGAGCGCTACATGAATTACGGCCTGACGCCGGAGGAGTTGCGGTGCGGCAAGCCGATCATCGGCATTTCGCAATCGGGCTCCGACCTGGTGCCCTGCAACCGCGTGCATCTGCAGCTTGCCGAGCGAATCAAGGAGGGCATTCGTGACGCGGGCGGGATTCCAATGGAATTTCCCATGCATCCGATCTTCGAGAATTGCCGGCGGCCGACGGCCGCACTCGACCGTAACCTTGCCTATCTGGGCCTGGTTGAAGTGTTGAACGGCTATCCGATCGATGCAGTGGTTCTCACCACCGGCTGCGACAAAACAACTCCAGCGAGCATCATGGCGGCCTGCACCGTCGACATTCCGGCCATCACCCTGTCAGGCGGGCCGATGCTCGACGGATGGCATGAAGGCGAATTGGTCGGATCGGGCACGGTCATCTGGCGGTCTCGTCGCCTCCTCGCGGCCGGCAAGATAAACGAGGCGGAGTTCCTGCGTCGTGCAACGGATTCCGCATCGTCGCTCGGCCACTGCAACACGATGGGCACCGCCTCGACGATGAACGCCGTATCGGAAGCGCTCGGCCTCTCGCTGCCCGGGAACGCGGCAATCCCGGCTCCGTATCGAGAGCGCGGACAGATGGCATACGAGACGGGCGGGCGGGTCGTCGACATGGCCTACGAAGATCAGCGCCCGTCGAAGATCCTGACACGGGAGTCCTTCCTCAACGCGATCCGCGTCGTCAGCGCACTCGGGGGATCAACCAACGCTCAACCGCACATCGTCGGAATGGCGAGGCACGCGGGCGTTGAGCTACGCCCGTCCGACTGGATGGAGTTTGGTTACGACATCCCGCTGCTCGCCAACGTGCAGCCCGCCGGGCAATATCTGAGCGAGCGCTTCCACCGGGCCGGTGGCGTGCCCGCGGTCATGTGGGAGCTTCTCCAGGCAGGTAAGCTCGACGGCGGCGCGCTGACGGTCACCGGTCGCTCACAGGCCGAGAACCTCCAGGGCCGGGAAGCGACCGATCGTGAGGTCATCAGGCCTTTCACAGATCCGATCAAGGAGAATGCCGGCTTCCTCGTCCTTCACGGGAATCTGTTCGACTTCGCCATCATGAAGACGAGCGTGATCTCGGACGAGTTCCGCAACCGCTACCTCTGCCGCCCTGGCCAGGAGGACGTCTTCGAGGCGCGCGCGATCGTGTTCGACGGCAGCGACGACTACCACCACCGGATCAACGACCCGTCGCTCGGCATCGACGAGAATTGCATCCTCGTCATTCGCGGATCGGGACCGCTCGGCTGGCCCGGCTCGGCCGAGGTCGTGAACATGCAGCCGCCGGATGCATTGCTTCAGCGCGGAATCACCAGCCTTCCGACGCTCGGCGACGGCCGTCAGTCCGGCACGTCAGATAGTCCATCGATCCTCAACGCGTCGCCAGAAAGCGCGGCCGGAGGCGGGCTGGCCTGGCTGCGCACCGGCGACACCATCCGCATCGATTTGAAAAGCGGCCGCTGCGACGCGCTGGTCGAGGACAACGAGATCGAGCGACGCAAGGGCGATGCGCCGCCTCCAGTTCCGGAAAGCAATACGCCGTGGGAAGAACTCTTCCGCGAGAAAACAGGACAGATGGGCGAAGGCGCGGTGTTGGAGTTTGCCGTCAAATATCGCGGCACGTCGCGCACGACGCCCCGGCACAATCACTAGACCTATTTTAGGGGAACCTCGAACGGGCCGGGGGGCAGCTGTTCCTCGTCATAAAGGTTGGTGACCGGCGTATCGGCCCATCCGTAGCGCACCCGGGTTGCTGGCTTGCCGTCATCGGCAATCCGGACGCTGTTCCCGGCGGCGACTGCATCGGCGAACCGGCAGCTTTCCTGAGTCGTTCCGCATAGCTCGAAGGCAAGCGCCCGGGTGCCGCTCCAGGTCTCCAACGAGCCTGTAACGCCCTTGAACTCCACCTCGATTCCGCTCGGTGATCGGCGCGCGGTCGCAACTTCGGGACCGATCGAGCCGGTTCCGCCGTAGGCGAGAATGTTCGCCGCACGAGCGAGCCTTCGTCCGAGCTCGATCTTGTTGGCGGGGTGAATGTCGAGCCGCTCGCCGAGATCCATCGCCACGACCAGCGCGGCGTTTGGATCGCGCTGCACGCCGAGCCTCTGCTGTTCGCGGAGTTCGGCCCAGCCGCTGGCAATGGGTTTCGAGGCAGCCGGACCGAAATTCGCCAGGCTGATGATCAGAAACGGCAGCCTCGGTTGCCCGAATTGCGTGCGCCAGCCGCGCATCATGGCCGCAAGCCGGTCAGCATAACTGCCCGGCTGTCCGACGTCCGCTTCCCCCTGATACCATGCCACTCCGGTCAATCCGTAATCCCGAAGCGGGGCAATCATCCCGTTGTAGATCTGGGTCAGCCCCATCGCCGAGTCCCAAGGCGAGAGAGGCCCAGAACCGACATCTTGCGTTACGACTGAATACTGCCAACCCTGATCGAGCTGCTTTATCGTACCGTCGGAAAAGATGAGCTTCACGTTCTCCGCGGGCCCGCTCATCCCGCCGGCGCCTGACCCGTCGAATACGTTGACCAGCACTTCATTCTCGCCTGGCCTGAGAAGGCCTGCGGGGATTCGGTACTGGCGCGGCTCCTCCCACGTATAACGACCACCGACCGCACTGCCGTTCAGAAAAGTCTCGTCAATCTCGTCGATGACCGAGAGCGAGATCGTCGCACCCTTCGCGGCTTCTGCGGCAGTCAGGTTGAACCGGTTGCGCACCCACATCATGCCATTGAAATCGGCGAACCTGGGATCGCCCCATTGCTCCCAATATTCGATGCGCGGAACAGAGGACCAATTCAGCCGGTCACTTGCATGCCAGGGTTCCTGCCCGGCATGATCGCCGGTCTTGTCACGCCACCACGCCGCCCACTTTTCGCCGAAGCCCTTGTTTGCCGCAGCAGGGTCACGACGAAAGAGCTGAAGCTGAGCAAAGTCCTCACCGCCTGTCACGGCCGCGCCGCTTTCGTCCAGCCAGGCGCGGATCGGAGTCCCGCCCCAACTCGCATTGATCGCACCCATCGGCACTTTGTGCGAGCGGCGGAGGTCGCGCACCATGAAGTAACAGGCAGCGGAAAAGTCACCGACGCTCTGCGGCGTGATCGCTTGCCATTTGATTGGGGCTTCGATCACAGCCGTGGAACTCGGGCCCGAAAGATGCGGCACCGTGAGGATCCGAAATTGGGGGTCGTCGGCGGACTGGGTCTGGTTCCAGCTGTCGAGCGCCCTGCTGACCGGCAGCTCCATGTTGGATTGTCCGGAGCAGAGCCAGACGTCCCCGATCATGATGTCGCTCGCAGTTGCGCGGCCGGTGGCGCTTGTCGCGCTCAGAACAAATGGACCACCCGCCGGCATCGCGGGCAACTCGACCCGCCACTCGCCTGTCGCATTCGCGGTTACATCCAATGTCGTGCTCGCCAGGGAGATCCTGACCTTCTCACGAGGCGCTGCCGTGCCCCAGATCGAGATCGGTCTGTTTCGCTGCAGAACCGCATGGTCGGAGAAGAGATTGTTGAGCTGCGGAGCAGCTTCGGCGGCAGGACAGGTGCCCAGCAGAAACACTAACGCCAGTCGACGCACCTCACCCTCCCCTTTGAATTATCGCCAGCCCGCGTCGACCCAATATTCATGGCCCGTCGTCAGCCGCGCGTCGTCGGATGCGAGGAATAGAACCATCGCGGCAATGTCGTCCGGCACGAGACGACCCTTGAGGCACTGGGCATCGACGATCTCCGCCTCACCCTCCGGCGTGTACCATTGCAGCTGCCGAGGCGTCCGGACATTGCCCGGCACGACGCATGTGACGCGAATGTTGTCGGGACCCAGGTCGCGCGCGAGCGCTCGCGTCAGGCCTTCGATGGCCGCCTTGCAAGTCTGGTAGAGTACGAGATCCGGGAGACCAAGGTGCCAGCTGATCGACCCCAGATTGACGATGGCTCCCCCGCCCTTGCTGCGCATCCCAGCGATCACCGCCTGCGAGCAGAAGAACATGTGCTTCAGGTTCACGCCGAGACGGTTGTCCCAATAGTCCTCGGTGACATCGTCGATCGAATGCCGATCATCATTGGCGGCGTTGTTGACGAGCACGTCAAAAGCGCCGCCCCCTGATTCGAGCTTGGCGATTGCCTGCTGCGTGGCGCTCACGTCGAGCAGGTCGTTCTCAATGTATCGTGCGCCGACCTTTTCGGCGAGCGCACGAGAGTCGTCGTTCGTCACATCGAAAAAGGTTACGTCCGCATCTTGCCGCGCGAACCCTTCCACGATGCCCGCGCCGATGCCTGAGCCCCCGCCCGTGATCAGCACTCTCTTGCCGCGCAAACTTGGATAGACCGCGCGGAGATCCTTTTCGTCAGCCAATACTTCAGCCCCCCACGTAGACGGTCTTGGTTTGCGTGTAGAATTCGATGGCTGCGAAGCCCTGCTCACGCGCTCCGTAGCTCGACTTTCGAGTGCCTCCGAAAGGCACGTGATAATCGACGCCGGCGGTCGGCAGGTTCACCATGACCATTCCGGCCTTCACTCGCCTGCGGAAATCGCGTGCGTGCTTGAGCGAATTGGTGACGATGCCGGCTGAAAGGCCAAACTGGCCCCGGTTGGCAATTTCGAGTGCCTCGTCATAATCCTTGACCCGCACAGTGCTCGCGACCGGTCCGAAGACCTCCTCGCAGTTGATGCGCTGATCCGGCGCAGTGTCGGCAATAACCGTCGGCGCCATGTAGTAGCCGCGCTTGTCGAGCTTCAGCGCTTCGCCCCCCGTCAGCACCTTGCCGCCCTCGCCTCGAGCGATCTCGACATAGTTGAGGTTCTGCTCGAGCTGGCTCTCGCTCACGGCCGGACCGATTTGCGTGTTCGGGTCGAGCGCATCGCCGACGCGAAGCGAACGAGCGCGCTCGGCCATGGCTTCTACGAACCTGTCGTGAATTCCTTCGGTCACGATGATCCGCGAAGACGCCGTGCAGCGCTGGCCGGTCCCGAAGAATGCGCCGTCGATCGCGCAGGTGACCGCGCGTTCCAGGTCGGCGTCGTCAAGCACGACCAGCGGATTCTTGCCTCCCATCTCGAGTTGCACCCGCGCCTGGCGCTTGACCGCACCCTGGGCGACCAAGGCCCCAACGCCCTGCGATCCCGTGAACGAGATGGCGTCGACGTCCGGGTGGTCGACGATTGCGCTGCCAATCCCGCCCTCGCCGATGACCAGGTTAAGCACGCCTGGAGGTGCGCCGGCCTCGTGGATGATCGCGACCAGCGCATGGGCTATCGCAGGGGTTGGCGTAGCCGGCTTCATGACCACTGTATTGCCAAAGGCGAGCGCCGGGGCAGCCTTCCACGCTGGAATCGCGATGGGAAAATTCCATGGGGTGATAAGCCCCACCACGCCAACTGCCTCGCGGTATGTGGAGACGTCGAGTCCGGGCCGGGTCGACTCCAAAGTGCGCCCATGCCTGCGAAGCGCCTCACCGGCGAAATATTTGAGGATCCGGGCCGCGCGCATGACCTCGCCGGTCCCTTCCGCGAGGGTCTTGCCCTCCTCTCGAGAAAGCAATTCGCCGAGTTCTTTCGCCCGCTGCATGACCAGTGCGCCCGCACGGTCGAGAACGTCGGAGCGCATTTCAGGCGATGCTTCCGACCAAGCGGGGAATGCCTCGCGTGCCGCCTTCACCGCGCGACCGACATCCTCCGGCTTCGCCTTAGGATAGCGCGCAACGACATCGTCCAGGTTGGACGGATTAATGCTTTCGCCAACCGCGTCGCCGGCGGCGACACCTCCAATGAAGTGCGTCAGGGTGTCCGTCACTGGCTCGTCTCCAAGATCACGCCCCCGCTTTTCTCCAACAGGCCGCGCGAGGCGAGGTTGCGCATCAATTCGCGCACTCCGAACCGCCACGGCGGGGCTTCCTTGGACGTCGTCACGCGGTTCACGAGCGTTCCCAGCTTCGGCGCCGAAATGCGCACCACATCCCCCTTCTTGTGCGTGAAGCCCCGGCCCGGTTCATCCCGGTCATCCGTGGGTGCGAACAACGTCCCGAGGAACAGTGCGAACCCGTCAGGGTAATGATGCTCGCTGAGCGCCTGCCGCACGAGGTCTTCCGGATCCCGGCTGATTTCGCTCATCATGCTGCGACCGCTGAGCGTGAACCCGTCCGAGCCGTCGATCTCCAGCTCGACCACCGCGCCACGGACGTCGTCCAGCGTGAACTGCTCGTCGAACAGCCGGATGAATGGCCCTATCGCGGTCGACGCATTATTGTCCTTGGCCTTGCTCAACAGCAGCGCACTACGCCCTTCGAAATCGCGCAAGTTCACGTCATTGCCGAGCGTCGCACCCCGTATCTCGCCGCGGCTGTTTACGGCAAGCACGACCTCGGGCTCTGGATTGTTCCAGCTGGAGTCCGATCGCACACCAATGTCAGCGCCCCAGCCGACGCTCGCCAGGGGGGCAGTCTTTGTGAAAATCTCCGCATCCGGACCGATCGCGACCTCCAGATATTGCGACCAAAGGCCGTCGTCGATCAGCGTATCCTTGAGCCGTGCCGCACCTGCGCTGCCAGGGACGAGCGAGCGGATTGCCCCTCCGATCGCTGCCTCGACCTTCTCGCGAATTGCCGCCGCTGCACGATAGTCGCCGCGCGCCCGCTCCTCGATGACCCGCTCGATCGCGGAGATTGCAAAGGTAACTCCGGCCGCCTTGATCACCTGCAGGTCGAACGGAGCAAGGAATCGCTCGACCGGCAGCTCGAATAGTTCCTCGAGACCGAAAAGACGCTCGCCCTGGACTTCATCCCAAGGGTTAACCTCAAGGAGGTCGGAAATGGTCGGCGCGCGACGCGATACGTCATCAACTTGGCCATGCCTAATGAGAACCGGTGTCGGACCCTCGTCGAGCAACAGTCTGCCCGCCAGCACAGCGTCTGCTGCGTCGACTGGAAGCATCGCCGGCGAGAAAGCCGGACTCACCCGTGCCCGTCCTGAAACACAACGGTTGTGTTAGCGCTACCAAGCATAAGTGCAAGAGGCCGCTGACGTAACGTCATCGCTCAGGCACCGCCTATAGGCTGCAGCGGTCCTGGGGGACCGAAACGCTGGCGATCGACAGTCCTGAAACGGCGATGGTCAGTCGTCCGGATGTATTGAGCACGAACGGCGTCGTGATCTTCTGCATATCCGCGCCCGCCGAACCGAAGCAGCCAAGCGGAATAGCCAAGGTCTGCCACTCGCCCTTCCGCGCATTCTTCAAGGCATTGGTGACCGGAACCAGCCCCCCTTCCATGCCAATCCGAACCGGCGCGGTCGGACCGTTCTGAACGCGATAGTCCACCACGAGGCTCAGCTGCGCGTTGGTCTCCCGGGAAATATCGAGCGGCTGCGACGCCGTCAGCCGCACCGACTGCTCACCGGTCCCACTGAAGCTGATCAGCCTCGTGTCCTCCTGGCGCAGGCGATCGACATTTCGAATCGTCGCGCCCCCCGACGAAGCGAGATTCCAGCCCGGCGGGAAGGTACCGCGCGCGAAATAGACGCCGTCCGCCCCCGATGCCGACGGCGCTGGACGATCCTCGGACAACTCGGGCACGTCGCCATTGTCAGAATATGTCAGGCCGTAGCCGTACGCGAAGAGCGGATCGTAATTGGCGTCGCCGCGATTGAGAGGCGTCTGGTCCGCGCGCTTCGGCCAGCTGTAGGAAAGCTTGCCGCGGAAATCGTAACGAGCATTCCCCGCCGCGTCCTTGAACAGGACGTCGGCGATCCCGCCGCCCTCGCTGCCGGGAAGGAATGCCGCCACGAAGGCGTCGGACGCATTCAGCTCAGGGTTCACCCACATCGGCCGGCCCGACAGAAAGACCGACACCGTCGGAACGCCTGCCGACTTCAGTTTCTTCAGGGTCTCGAGGGCGCTCTTGTCGCTTGGGCTGAACTCTAGCGTCGGCCGGTCGCCGATCATCTCGGCATACGGGTTCTCGCCGAAAACGACGATCGCCACGTCGGGCTTGCGCTTGTATTTCCCATCGACGCTCAGAATTGCCTTGCCGCCCGCCGCGCTAACAGCCTCCTCGATCCCGCCGTAGATCGATTGAGCGTTCGGAAAGTCAGCCTTGGTGAGGTCGGTTCCTTGCCATGTAATGGTCCATCCGCCCGCCTGCTTGCTGATGTTGTCGGCACCGTCTCCTGCGACCAGGATATTCGCGCCGCGCGACAGCGGAAGCAGGTGCCCCTGGTTCTTCAGCAGCACCAGCGACCCCCGAACCGCCTGGCGGGCGATAGCGCGGTGCTCCGCCGATCCGAGCAACTGGAACTGGCCGGCGAACGGGCGCGTCGAGGGAGCGCCTTTCTCGAACAGATGCGCGCGCAGCTTCACCCGGAGGATACGCCGCACGGCATCGTCGAGGCGCTCGGCCGAAATCTCTCCGGACTTCGCCTGCGCCAGAGTGCTCTCGTACAGCCCTTTCCAACTGTCCGGCGCCATGAACATGTCGAGGCCCGCATTGATTGCGGCGGAGCAGCTCGTTGTTGTGCAGCTCGGCACCTGCCCGTGACCGTTCCAGTCCCCGACGACCAGCCCGTCGAAATGCATATTGCCCTTGAGCTGGTTCGTCAGAAGCTCGCGGTTACCGTGCATCTTCGTTCCGCGAACGCTGTTGTAGGATGCCATCACCGATTGCACCCCGGCCTCGATGGCTGGCGGATAGCCTGCGCCGTGGATGTCGCGGATCTCAGGGTCGGTCGAGAGATTGTCGCCCTGGTCCCTGCCCTTGTCGGTCCCTCCGTCGCCCACGAAGTGCTTGGCCGTCGCGATGACGCGACCCGCTCCGAGGAAGTCGGGGGTGCCGGGCACCCCTTGAAGCCCCTCGACCATCTTGCCTGCGTAGGCGCGGACGATTTCCGGGTCTTCCGAAAAGCCTTCGTACGTCCTGCCCCAACGGTCGTCGCGGACGACTGCCAGCGTGGGCGAAAAATCCCAGTCGATCCCGGTGACCGCCATTTCGCGAGCGGTCACTTCGCCGATCTTCTGGATCAGCTCGGGATCCCGCATTGCCCCCAAGCCGATGTTCTGCGGGAAGATCGTGGCGCCGACGATATTCGCGTGGCCGTGGACAGCGTCAACGCCCCACATCGTGGGGATGCGCTCGCCAACCCACTGCGCTTCGTTCGCGGCGTTCCAGAACGAATCCGCGAGCTTCAGCCACTCGGCTGCCGGTGCTTTTTCATTGCCTCCCGGCGAGCTGTTCCCGCCGGCGAGGATCGAGCCGAACTTGTACTTCCGCATGTCGGCTGGAGTGACGCTGGAGATGTCGGGCTGGATGAGTTGCCCGACCTTTTCCTCAATCGGCATCTTGGCGAGGATGGCCTCGATACGTGCCTCGATGGCTGCGTCCGTCGCAACGCGGCTGTGCACGTTTGGCCAAGCATTCGGATCGACGGCCGGCGCCGGCGCTATGGCCTCTCTGACAGCTGGTGTTGGCGAAACGGTCTGCGTCGCGCATGCGGTGCTCGTTAGAAACATCGCGGTCGCCACTACGCGCCAACTTGCCTTCGACACGTGACCCATCCAGTCTCTCCCCGCTTGCCTGCGTTCGAACGAACAGCAATGATAGCGCTATCATTAGCAATGGCTGTTGCAGTCCGAAAGCAGGGCAAAGCGTGAGAGCATTACGGCGCCTGTTTCTATCACTCCTGCTACTGTGCCTGGCTGCGCCAGCAATCGCACAGACATCTCTTCCGCGGATTGTGACGAAGAACGGTCGACACGCCTTGCTCGTGGACGGCGCGCCTTTCCTGATGCTCGGCGCGCAAGTGAACAATTCGAGCAACTACCCTTCGATGCTTCCGCTCGTCTGGCCAACGATCCATGCAATGCACGCGAACACGGTCGAAATGCCGATCGGATGGGAGCAGGTCGAGCCGGAGGAAGGGCGATTCGATTTCTCGTTCGTCGACGAGATGCTCCGGCAGGCGCGGCAGAATGACGTCCGGCTTGTGCTGCTCTGGTTCGGCACCTGGAAGAACACCAATCCGCAGTACACGCCGGAATGGGTGAAGGCCGACACGCGTCGCTTCCCTCGCGAAATCAAGCCCGACGGTACGAGCCATTTCGTGCTGTCAGCGCACGGACGCGCGACACTCGAAGCGGACAAGAAGGCGTTCGCGTCCATGATGGCGCACCTGCGCGAAGCCGACCCGCAACACACCGTCATCATGGTGCAGGTCCAGAACGAGACCGGCAGCTACGGCATTCCCCGCGATTTCTCACCTGTCGCTCAGCGACTGTTCGCCCAGCAAATCCCGGCCGAGCTCTCAAGCCGCATGGGGAAGAGCGGCACTTGGTCGCAGGTGTTCGGCAAGACGGCGGATCAGGCATTCAACGCCTGGCACGTCGCCCGCTACGTCGATGAGATTGCGGAGGCGGGCAAGGCGCAGCTCGACTTGCCGATGTATGCCAATGCGTCATTGACGGACCCGTTCACGCTCGAAGGCGTGCAGTTCGGAGCGAGCGGCGGACCCAACTGGAACGTCATCGAGATATGGAAAGTCGCCGCTCCTCACCTCGAGATTCTAGCGCCTGACATCTACTCATCCGACTATGCGAAATATGCGAAGTACATTGAGCGTTATGGCCGGCCCGACAATCCGCTGCTCATACCGGAAACGGGCAATGACGTCCCCTTCGCCCGCTTCTTCTGGCTCGCGCTGGGCAACGGCGCGATCGGGTGGGCGCCGTTCGGAATGGACGCGACCGGCTACTTCAATTTCCCGTTAGGCGCGAAGCAGCTCGACGCGGAGACGCTCGATGCCTTTGCATCAAAGTTCGCCGTCCTCGCTCCGGTCGCACGTGACTGGGCGAGGCTCGCGTTCGAACGTCCGACAGCCGGCTTCGCGAGGCCGGATGATGCATCCGATCAGACAGCGGTGCTGGGCCGATGGAAGATTACCGCGAAGTATGGATTCTGGCAGTTCGGACTTGAGGACTGGCCAAAGAGCCGAACGTCTCCGAACAAGGATCTGCCGGTTGGCGGAGCAGCAGTCATTCAGGTCGCGCCTGACGAGTTTCTGGTTGCCGGCTCGGACGTTCGGCTCCGCTATTCGCTCGATAAGTCGGACGGGATGTCCTCGCAGTTTCTGAGCGTGGAAGAAGGCACTCTCAGGGATGGTCGCTGGGTCATGGCTCGCCGCTGGAACGGCGACCAAGTCGATTACGGACTGAACCTGGTTCGCCCGACTTTAC
>Ga0307416_100001919_pt1 | contig 11605 bp, 10 predicted proteins | sample DK1Cmetagenome_2_FD_203821 | JGI IMG/M metagenome (GOLD analysis project Ga0307416, IMG submission 203821) | Maize rhizosphere microbial communities from greenhouse at UC Davis, California, United States - DK15-C-3 | ecosystem: Host-associated > Plants > Roots > Rhizosphere > Soil | place...
TTGCCCATCGGCAGCAGGTCGGGTCGCAGGAACACCACGATCCCGCCGATGATGCCGACCACGCCCAGCACCGCGGGCAGCGACGGTCGCGGCAGCGGCGGCGGCGCCGGCGGGGTGTAGCCCTCCTCGTCGTTGGGCAGGTCGGCGCCGAACGTGTCCAGCCCGTCCAGCAGCGACGGCTCGTCATCGTCGGCCGTGGGGCGGGGCGTCGTGCGGGGTGGGCGGGCCCGCAGCCGCCGCGGCCGCTGCGACTCGTCGGTGAGATCCTCGGCGGCCGGCCACGGGCGGCGGGGCGCCGAAGCGTCCGCGTCGAAGCCCGCCACGATCTGGGCCCACGCCTCGTCCACGTCCCGGCCGGCCAGCTCGCGTCCTCGGGTCGCCTCGCCCGTCGCGTCCGCGTCATCGGCGACGGCCCGGTCGGGGTCGCCGTCCCGCCGTACCCGGTCGTCATCGGCCGCGTCCTCGGCCAGCCGGCGCAGGTAGTCGCGGGCCTTGGCCAGATACGAGCGGTCCACGTACAGCCGGTCCGTCGGCCGGTTGGGCAGGGAACTGGAGCGCGTGATCGGGTTCAGGTCCGTGGACGGGCGAAGGTACGCGGCGATGCCGTCCAGGGCCAGGACGTCGAGCAGGTGCTCGCCGACCCGGGGATCGACATCGCCGGCCGGCGCGTACTCCGAGGCCACGAGCCCGTTGTCCCGCCGGCCGCGCCGCGGCTCACCCGCAGTCACCAGGGCCACCTCCATCGGCCGGATCGACCAGCCGTACCGCTTCATATCCCGTACCGCTGAACCAGGGGACCGTTGCATCGTGACAGCCCGGACGCCACCTCGGCCAGTACCGGGCGGGTCGCGTGCGACCGGGGTCGTGCTCGGGTGTGTGCATTGTCATCATCGGGTCGAGCTTCGTACGCTCTCCTTGATTGTCAGCGGGCGAGCCCGGAGGGTGAGGATGAAGTGCTCTACTGGCTGCTGAAGTACGTGGTGCTCGGTCCATGGCTGCGACTGATCTTCCGTCCGCACGTCGAGGGCGGTGAGCACGTACCCGATGAGGGGCCGGCCATTCTCGCCAGCAATCATCTCTCGTTCTCGGATTCGATCTTCATGCCGCTGATGGTCAGGCGGACGGTCACGTTCGTCGCGAAGGCCGAATACTTCACCGGTCGAGGGCTGAAGGGCTTCCTGACCAGGATGTTCTTCGTCGGGACGGGCACGATCCCGGTCGACCGCTCGGGCGGCCGGGCCGCTCAGGCGGCCATTGACACGGGCCTTCGTGTGCTCCGCGATGCCCGGCTGTTCGGCATCTACCCGGAGGGCACCCGGTCGCCGGATGGCCGGCTGCACCGTGGCAAGACCGGCGTCGCCCGGCTGGCCCTGGAGTCCGGCGCGCCCGTCATCCCCGTCGCGATGCTCAATGCCGACGAGATCCAGCCACCCGGGAAGATCATCCCGAGGATCAAGCGGGTCCGGATACGCTTCGGGCCGCCGCTGGACTTCTCGCGGTACGCCGGGATGCCCGGCGACCGGTTCATCGAGCGGGCCGTGACCGACGAGATCATGTACGAGATCATGCGGCTGTCGGGTCGCGAGTACGTCGACATCTACGCCCAGAAGGTCAAGACGCTCAAGGCCGCCGAGGCCAACGGATCGAAGCGCGAGGCCCCCACCCCAGCCAAGATCGCCGCCTGACCCGCCCGGCGGATCTCGAAGATCGCGATCTCGAGGACCAAAGTTGAGTGTGACTGCACATTTGTCCGCGGAATCGCGATCTTAGGAGGCGAAGATCGGCGCGCGGTTGCGCTGGGCGAATTCCGTCAACTCGGCTTCGAGCGCGTCCAGGTCCGCCGAGCCGTCGACGGGGATCGGGCCGGTCGGCCCATCGGGGTCGGCGTGGCCGTCGGGGGCGGCGTGGCCGTCGCCGCCGGGGACCGACCCGTCGGCGGCTCGCGCGGCGCCGAGCAGGGCGAAGGCGCGGTCGGTGGTGCTGCCGACGGCCGCGTACCGCCGAGCCGCGTCGAGATGCCAGCGCACGGCGGTGGCGGCGTCGCCGCGGGCCGTGGCGAGCGCGCCCTCGACCGAGGAGATCGCGGCCCGCGACCACGCGGTGTGGTGCGGCGCCACGGCCAGCGCCTCGCGCAGGCTCTCGGCCGTGTCGGCGCCGAGGAGCACGGCGGCGTGGGCCGCGGCCGGCACCCACTCGCCGCTGGCGATGGTCCGTTTGCGCTGCCAGCCCTCGACCAGTTCGGCGATCATCGCCTCGGCGTCGCCCCGCTTGTCGAGCACCGCCTCACACAGGGCGCCATGGGCCAGCGCCGTCCACAGTAGACGCCAGAACCCGCTCGATCGCGCGGTGTTCAGCGTCCGGGCCAGATCCTCGGCGGCCGCCGCCTCGTCCCCGCGCAGCGCCCGCATCCAGGCCCGGATGCCGCGGATCTGCAGGTCCCATTCGCCGGTCGGGGTGTCCAGGAACGCGTCGGCGACGGCCAGGAACCGGTCCCAGTCACCGGCGAACAGCGCCTGCATCGCGTCCAGGGAGTAGGTCGTGACCAGGCTGCCCCCGCCGGCACCGATGGAACGCCCCTCGTTGAGCAGCCGGTCCGAACTGGCCCCGTCGCCCTCCTCGCGCAGGGCGTACGCGACGTTCTGGGTGGCCCGGCGCAGGCTGGGCAGCTGGTACGTGCGGCAGAACTCGAGCGCCTCCTGCAGGTCGACGAGTCCGTCCGGCTCGCCGGCCTGGTAGCGGCACATGCCGATGGTGATCAGCGCGTTGGCCCGCAGCTCGATCAGGCCGAGGCGCTCGGCGATCTCCGCGGCGATCTGGGTGGCGCCCAGCGCCGGCGCGTGCTCGTAGTTGAGCATGTGCAGGCGGCCGAGTTCCGCGTACGCCTGGGCCTTCTCGGGCGTGTCGGGCCAGCTGTCGAACAGTTCGACGGCCCGGTCCAGGCACCGCAGGGCGGCGGTCCGGTCGGCCTTGAGCCAGGCGATCTGGCCGAGCAGCGTCCAGGCCCGGGCGGCTCCGCCGAGGTCGCCCTCCCGGTACAGCAGCGTGGCCAGGTCGGTCAGGCGCCGCGGCCCGGGTCCGGCCAGGAACGCGGTCGAGTCCTGGTGGAACGCCAGCTCGACGCCGAGCAGCTCCACGGACAGCCGGTCGCTGCCGCCGGAGTTCGCGGAGACCAGACGGTTGGCCCGGGCCAGGTGCGTGGAGGCGGCGTCGAACGCGTTGAGCATGGCCGCGCGCTGGGCGGCCTGGCGCAGCGCGGCCAGCGCCGGTGCCGCGTACGGGGTCGCGTCCAGGCCGAGTGCCAGCGCGGTCTCGTGGGCGGTGAACCGGTGGTGCGCCACCACCTCGGCGAGGTCGGTGCCGCGGCTGTCGGTGCGGGCGTCGAGCCAGTCGGCGCAGCGCTGGTGCCGGGCGATCCGCTCGGCCCGCGGCAGCCGTTCGTAGCACACGTCGCTGACCAGCACGTGGCGGAACCGGTACTCCGGCTCGTCGGCCATGCTCGAGTCGGGCTGCTCCCGGACCAGGTCGCGCTGGGCCAGGTGGCGCAGGGCCCGGTCCACCGTGTCGGCGCTGGTGTTGAGCGCGGCCGCCACGGCACCGGGCCAGAACCGCGTGCCGACCACGGCCGCCGCCTGCAGCACCGCCCGCTCACCTGGGTCGAGCAGGTCGATGCGGTTGGCGATGACGGCGTGCACGCTCTCCGGCATCGGCAGCTCGTCGCTGGGCTCGATGACCCACGTCGAGTCGGTCCTGCGCAGCGTGCCCCGCTCGACCAGCATCCGTCCGTACTCGTGGGCGTAGAGCGGCATCCCGTCGGCCAGCTCGACCAGCGGCCGCAGCAGCTCGGGCGGGAACACGGCCTGGCCGAACATCTGCGCGTACAGGGTGGCGATCGACTCGTCCCGCAACGGGGTCAGCGAGATGGAGAACATGCCGGGCAGGGCACCGGCCCAGGTCGGTTCGCGCTCGATCAGCTCGGGCCGGGCCGTGCACACGACGAGCAGCGGCACATCCCGTACGGTGGCGCCGATCAGCTCCACGAAACGCAGCATCCGGTCGTCGGCCCAGTGCAGGTCCTCGAACACGAGCACGGTCGGGCCCCGGGAGGCCAGCGCCAGCAGGAAGCGCCGCCAGGCCGACTCGGCGTCCTCCGTGGACAGAGGCGAGCCCGGCAGGCCGAGCAGGGGCCGGATCGCGTCGGATAGCCGTTCGGACTCCCCGGCCGGTACCAGGTCGCGCAGGGCCGCGTCGAGGCGGTCGCGGGCGGCCTCCGGGGAGTCGGTGGCCAGCACACCGGCCTGGGCCTTGACGATGTCGGCCAGGGCGGCGTACGCGACGTTCTCGCCGAACGGCGGGCAGCGGCCGCTGCGCCAGGCGACCCGCACGTCGACCAGGTGGTTGGCGTGGCCGAGCAGCTCGCGCACCAGCCGGCTCTTGCCGATGCCGGCCCGGCCCAGCACCGTGACCAGGCGCGGCGTGCGTTCCCTGATCACGTTGTGCAGCGCGCTCACCAGCAGGCCGAGCTCGTGGTCGCGGCCCACCATGGGCGTCGAGTCGGCCTGCTCGTCGATCTGCTGCTGCACCGGCGCGAGGGCCAGCCACACCTCCGTGGGGGTGGTGCGCCCGCGCAGCGTGATCGGCGCCTGGGGGGCGTACCGGATCTCGGTCCGGGTCGCCGCGTGCGTGGCGCCGCACACCAGGACGCCGCCGGGCGGCGCCTCGGCCTGCAGCCGGGCGGCGGTGTTGACCACGTCCCCGGCCACGATCGCCTGCCCGCCGTCGTGGGCCGCCGCCACATCGACGAGCGCCTCGCCGGTGGCGATCCCCACGCGGAACGTCCACTCGTCGCCGCCGCCGCCACCGCCGTCGGAGACGGCCACCATGGCCTCATCGTCGACCGAGCGGGCCAACGCCCGCTGCAGGTCCAGACCGGCCCGCACGCATCGCACCGGGTCGGTTTCGGTGGCGACCGGCGCCCCGAAGAGGGCCATGGCGGCGTCGCCGATGTACTTCTCGACCACCCCGCCGTACCGGCGCACCACCCGGCGGACCGTGGCGATCAGATGGGTCTGGTGCGCCCGTACCCGCTCGGGATCGGCCCGTTCGCCGAAGCCGGTCGATCCGACGGCGTCGATGAACAGCACGCTGACCCGCCGGCGCTCCTCCCGGGCGCGGGTCAGCCCGGTCTCGCGCAGCGCCTGGCCGCAACCGGTGCAGAACGACACGTCGGGCGCGTGGTTGCGCCCGCATCGCGGGCAGGTGAGGGCGATGGCACTGCCGCAGCGACCACAGAACCGGTCCTCTGGCCCTGCGGCACGGCCACAAGCGGGGCAAGCCGGCGGGGCGATGGTTTCCTCCGGTCGCGGGGTGCGCAGGCGATCGTGCGTATGGTCCCACGAGCGTTCCACCCCACCAAGGATGCAATGTCCGGACCGTCACCCACGCGACAGTGCCTCTTGGCGCTCGCTTCGCTCGCGCGGGATCCGGACTGTCCAAATCGGAAGCGGCGTCGCCCGAGCCGGACGACGCCGCCTGAAAGCCGATGTGGCTAGCGGTCGGACATGCCTCCGCGGCGCCGCAGAGCCGGCAGGTCGGTGACAACGATCCGGCGGCCCTCGGTGCGCAGCCAGCCCCGGCTGGCGAACGATCCGATCGCCTGGTTCACGCTCTGCCGGGAGCCGCCGGCCATCTCGGCGAGCTGGCTCTGGTTGAGCTCGATCGTCACCATCGGCGCGGCCGAGTCTCCGGCCAGGCGGACCAGGGTCTTGGCCACCCGACCCGGCAGGTCGAGGAAGACGTGGTCGGCGTTCTGCTCGGTCAGCCGGCGGATGAGGCCGCCCAGCGACCGCATGACCGCGTCCAGCAGGCGCGGCGTGGCGTGGACCAGCTCGATGAAGGCGCCGCGGGACAGAGCGAGGGCGGTGCAGTCCTCGATGGCCTCGGCGGACAGCGAACGGGCCGATCCGTCCAGCAGCGACACCTCGCCGAGCACGTCCGGCGGGCGTACCACCGACAGCACGGCCCGCTCACCGGTCGGCGCGGTCCGGAACACCGCGACGGCGCCGCGGCGCAAAATGATCAGCGACTCGCCCGGGTCGCCCTCAACGAAGAGCAGTTGACCCTTGCGGTACGTGCGTGGCACCGCGGCCGCCATCACGCGTTGACGGGCCTCCGGCTCGAGGCCGGCGAACATGTCCACGTTGGCAAGCGCATCGCCGGTGTCCGGCGCGCGAACATCCACGTTCCTTTACCCCCTCCCGCCCCGCATCATTGTCGCTGTGTCACCTTCTGTACAGACCCCCGGTCATCTTCGCGACACCGGCATGGTCGCCGGCGCCACGGTAGTACGACCGCCCAGGGCACCGCAGCGGGGGACACGCCCTGGCCAGGTCCGTCGCGCAGTTGTGACCACGCCGGCGAGGTATGCCGTACTTTGCGTAGTCGACGAGGCCACGCTCCGTCGGAAAGGTCCACATCACTGACGGAGAGTAAAGAAGGTCGCCTCCTGATACACGACTCACGATCCCGCTGTGCTCACGATCTCGCGCGGCGAAGGTAGGACAGGACCAGCGGATCGATGCGGCCGGCGACGAGGCGCTCCTCGAGGTTCTCCACGCCGGCCCAGGACGCCAGCGCCGCGTCGAGTCCGGCCGGGGTGGTCGGGCCGGTGTGTCCGAGAGCGGCCAGCCGGGAGCGGACCTCCTCGGCCAACTCGCCCGACAGCGCGAGCAGGTCGGCCTCGTCGGCCTTGTCGAAGTAGAGGGTGTGCAGGTCGAGCAGGCGGGCCAGCTCGGCCGTCGGATCCGGGTGATCGTCCACACGCACGTCCACGACCACATCGCTGGTGCCGCCGTACCCCTGGCCCTTGGCCACCACGACCAGCGCCGCGCTCTGCCGGCCGCGCCGGTCGCCCCCGGCCTGGTCGCCGGCCAACAGCGCGGCGTACAGGCGCCGGGCCAGGCGGGGCTCCTCCGTCGAGTCGACCCAGGCCCGCTGCATGGCGTCGACCACCTCGGGGCCGGTGAGGATGTTGCCCTGGATCGCGTACCCGTCCCCGGCCACGCCGCCGGCCCAGGCGTGACACGAGTCGCCGGTGAACGTCGCACCGGGGCCGGTGGCGCCGACCACGCCGACCTGGCGGCTGGCCCGGCCGTCGTCCGCGGCGACCAGGCCGGCGACCACCCCGGCGGCCGGGACACCGGTCCGTAGCAGGGTCAGTCCCTGGGGGCGGAAGGCCAGGTTCGCGTACGACTGGGTCGCGAGCGCCCCCACGTCGGCCTCGGCCGCCGGCACCGCCGCACCGACGCCGAGGAATTTGCTGGCCACCGCGACACCGTGGGCCTTCCCGTCGCCGGAGCGGGCGACGATCGAGAACGTCATGCGAATGAGGTTAGTCTTCGCCGGCGCACATCCGACTCAGCCCGCGTGCGGGTCCGGCCGACCGGCTTGCGCCATGATGGACGGCGATGGTCTACCGGTACTTCTACGACTGCGAGTTCGTCGAGGACGGGCGAGTGATCGACCTTGTCTCGATCGGCGTCGTCGACGAGCACGGCCGCGAGTACTACGCCATCTCGACCGAGTTCGACCCCCGGCCCGCCCTGCCCTGGGTACGGCGCAACGTGCTCGATCTGCTGCCCTCGCCGTCCGACCCGGCCTGGCGGTCGCGGGCCCGCATCCGCGACGAGCTGTACGAGTTCCTGGTGGCGCCGCTGCGCGAGCGGCCGGAGCTGCGGATCGAGCTGTGGGCCTGGTTCGCCGCGTACGACCACATCGCCCTGGCCCAGATCTGGGGCCGCATGCCCGACCTCCCGCGGGAGATCCCCCGGTTCACCAAGGAGCTGCGCCAGCTCTGGGACGACCGGGGCCGCCCGCCGCTGCCCGATTCCGGAGCCCAACGCCACAACGCCTTGGCCGACGCGCGGCACAACCTGGCCCGCTGGCGCGCCATCGCGGCCGCCTCCGCGGCCCGACAAGATCCGCACGATCATGAGGTTGGCGCCCCGGATCAGCGCCGATCATGACGTTAACTTCATGATCGGCGCGGTTTGGTGACGCCCGGTCCATGATCGAGCGGATCTTGAAGGTGGCCCGCGGAGGTTCCGCGAGGCGGCTGCGGGCCGACGGGGGCCAGGGGTTACAGTGCGCGATGCGGCCCTCTCGGGCCTGGCGACGATGCCGGTGCCGCTGGTGCCCCGTGGGCAGACGTTGATTCACATCAGGTTGAAGGACGGACAGGACATGCGTATCGGTGTGCTCACCGGCGGCGGCGACTGCCCCGGTCTCAACGCGGTCATCCGGGCCGTCGTGCGCAAGGGCGTGACGGCGTACGACCAGGAGTTCGTCGGCTTCCGGGACGGCTGGCGCGGGCCGCTCGAGGGACAGACCAAGCCGCTGGGCGTCGACCAGGTGCGTGGCATCCTGCCGAGGGGCGGCACGATCCTGGGCACGTCGCGGACGAACCCGTTCAAGATCGAGGGCGGGATCGAGAAGATCAAGGCGAACCTCAGCGAGCTCGGGATCGACGCCCTCGTCGCCATCGGCGGCGAGGACACGCTGGGCGTGGCCACCAAGCTGTTCGACCTCGGCGTGCACGTCGTCGGCGTACCCAAGACCATCGACAACGACCTGTCCGCGACCGACTACACCTTCGGGTTCGACACGGCGGTGAACATCGCCATGGAGGCGATCGACCGGCTGCACACGACGGCCGAGTCGCACCACCGCACGCTGGTGGTCGAGGTCATGGGCCGCCACGCCGGCTGGATCGCGCTGCACGCCGGGCTGGCCGGTGGCGCGAACGTGATCCTCCTGCCGGAGCGGGCCTTCGACGTCGACCAGGTGGCCGGGTACGTGGAGAAGCGCTTCCACCACCAGTACTCGCCGATCGTGGTCGTGTCCGAGGGCGCCCAGCCGATCGCCGGCCAGATGGTGCTCCAGGCCGAGGACCTGGACGCGTTCGGGCACGTCAGGCTGGGCGGCATCGGGCAGTGGCTGGCCGACCAGCTCGAGCAGCGGACCGGCAAGGAGGCGCGCACCGTCGTGCTCGGTCACATCCAGCGTGGCGGGACGCCGACCGCGTTCGACCGGGTCCTGGCCACCCGTTTCGGGCTGCACGCCATCGACGCCGTGCACGAGGCAGACTGGGGCACCATGATGGCCCTACGCGGGACCGATATCGTCCGGGTGCCGCTCATCGAGGGTACGAAGGAGCTCAAGACCGTACCCCTGGAGCGGTACACCGAGGCCGAGGTGTTCTTCGGGAGCTGAGGTGCACACGATAGCGGTGATCGGGGCAGGCAAGATCGGCGAGACCCTGCTCTCCGGGCTGCTGCGCTCGGGTTGGCCGGTCCAGCGGCTGATGGCGACGACGCGCCGGCCCGAACGCGCGGAGGAACTGTCCTCCCGGTACGGGATCAAGGTCGTCGGCAACGACCTCGCGGCGGCGCAGGCCGACGTTCTCGCGATCGCGGTCAAGCCGCAGGACGCGGCGGCGCTGATGTCCGACCTGGCGCCGCTGGTCCCGGAGGACAAGCTGGTGGTGTCCCTGTGCGCCGGCCTGCCCACGTCGTTCTTCGCGAAGTGGCTGCCGGACGGTACCCCGGTGGTCCGGGTCATGACGAACACGCCGGCGCTGGTCGACGAGGCCATGACCGCCATCTCCGCCGGCGCCCACGCCACCTCCGAACACCTCACCCTCGCCGAGGAGATGTTCCGGCCGCTGGGCCGCACCATCCGGATGCCGGAGTCGCAACAGGACGCCGTGACCGCCCTGTCCGGCTCCGGCCCGGCGTACTTCTACTACCTCGTCGAGGCCATGACCGACGCCGGAATCCTGCTCGGGCTGCCCCGCCAGGTCGCCCACGACCTCATCGTGCAGACCGCGATCGGTTCGGCGATCATGCTGCGGGACTCCGGCGAGCATCCGGTCAAGCTGCGCGAGGCGGTGACCTCGCCGGCCGGTACGACCATCTCCGCGATCCGGGAGCTGGAGAACCACGGGGTACGGGCGGCGCTGCTCGCGGCTCTCGAGGCGGCCCGCGACCGGGCCCGGGAGCTGGCCGAGCAGAATGTCTGATCCGCGCGCCGCCCGGACGCTGGCCGCGGCCCGCGGCGTGATCGAGGCCCTGCGGCCGCACATCGACGCGTACCTGCTGGCCCGGGCCGACTTCGCCGAGCTGCGGGCCGACCTGGCCACGACCGGGGCCAGCCCGCACGGCGGCCTGGCCGAGGCCAAGGCGCTCGAGGCGAGGATGCACGCGGCGATGGAGCGGTTCACGGGGATGGGCGTGCAGATCAAGGGATTCGCACCATTGCTCCTGGACCTGCCCGGCGAGCGGGACGGCGTGCCGGTCCTCTGGTGCTGGCTGGAGGGCGACGCCGATATCGGCTGGTACCACCGCCTCGACACGGGTTTCGCCGGCCGCCGGCCCGTCTGACCGCGTGACACGCCGGTCGGGGGCTTGCCCATCCCATAGATAGATGTCGTACGATCGATGTCAGCTGGCCGCTGAGGGTACTGGGGAGGCTTCGTGGCCAGCGCTGGTGGCAGGACGTTGACAAGGACCGCCGTCGTGATCGTCGCGTACGTCGCGATGGTCGCGGCCGCCGCGGTGGTCTCCGCCGGTCCGGCCGGCGCGGCCACCTGGGAGACATTGATCAACGGCTCGCTCGGCAGCTACGGCGCGCTCGAGTCCGAATGGAACTACCGATACCCGTGGGGGTCGGACCACAACGGCACCGCGCGCATGTACGGCAGCGCCACCGACCACAATCACGTCCTCCTGGAAAGCGGTGGCGTGCTCGCCCTCAAGGCGACGCGCATTTCCTGGAACGAGGGGAACAGCACGTCCTCGCCGTACCTGCCGATCCGCTACCACTCGGCGGCGGTGCACGCCAAGGACCGCGTGCTGGTGACCGACCAGTTCCCCAGCTACGAGGTGAAGGGCGAGTTCCAAGCACCGTCGGCCCGCGGGACGTGGCCAGCGTTCTGGCTCACCGGGGTCAACAGCTGGCCACCGGAGAGCGACATCCTGAATTCAAGGGCGACAACCGCAACTGGTTCAACACGTTCCGGACCTCGTCCGACGTCTCCAGCACGATCGTGAGCGTCTCCTCGCCGGGGTCGTGGCACACGTACCGGATCTGGATAGCGAAGGTCAACGCCACCGAAGTGGACATCCATTACTACCTCGACGGCACCTGGAAGGGCGTCCATCGGGGCAACTTTGTCGGCAAGCCAATGTGGATCATCGTGAATCTGCAAATGGAGGGCTCGTCCGGCTCGCCCGGGCCCAACTCCGATACGACCTACCGTGCCCGCAACATCTACGTCGGCCGCAGCCGAAACTGGTAGCGCCCGACCCCTGATATGCGTCGATCATGAACTTAAGTTCATGATCGACGACCTTTGTGGCCCGTAACCTCATGATCGCGACGCGAGGCGCCATGATCGCGGTGAGTTGGTTGGCGGCCGACCGGCTGTCCGAGTTGGACGGGGCGCGGTTGTGGGGGGGGGGCGACGGCCGCCCCCCCCCCCCCCCCCCCCCCCCCCCCGGACCCCCCCCCCCCCGGGGGGTGAGAAAAAACCCCCCCCCCGCACCACGGG
>Ga0307416_100001922_pt1 | contig 11601 bp, 12 predicted proteins | sample DK1Cmetagenome_2_FD_203821 | JGI IMG/M metagenome (GOLD analysis project Ga0307416, IMG submission 203821) | Maize rhizosphere microbial communities from greenhouse at UC Davis, California, United States - DK15-C-3 | ecosystem: Host-associated > Plants > Roots > Rhizosphere > Soil | place...
CCACACGTACGTGGTGGGCACCTCGATCGGGCCGACCGCCGCCAGCTGCTCGCGGGACAGCGCCCGGTACCAGTTCAGCGCCCCGGTCAGCCGGCCCGGCTCGGCCATCGCCTCGGCGTACCGCCCGGCCCGGTCGCCAGTCTGCTTCATCATCTGCTTGAGCATCAGGCCGCCGCGGGCGAGCAGCAGCCGCTCGGCGACCGGGGAGCGGAACACCCCCATGTAGGCGAACCGCAGCCGCTGCGACGGCCGCACCCGCAACGCCAGGCCGAGCGCACGCGGGTGCGGCACCGAGACCGCGGTCAGCGTCCGCACCCGGTCCGGATGGTTGGCGGCCAGCAGCCAGCCCACGTGCGCGCCCCAGTCGTGGCCGATCACATGCACCGCGTCCAGGCCGAGCGCGTCCAGCACGGCCACCGCGTCGGCGGTGGGCTCGCCCAGCCGGTACGCGTCCACCCCGGCGGGCCGGGCGCCGGGCGCGTAGCCGCGCTGGTCGTACGCGTACGTCCGCAGGCCCTTCGCCTGCAGCAGCGGTGTGATCAGGTCGAACTCGCGGTGGTCCTGCGGGAAACCGTGCAGCAGCAGCACCGGCGGCCCGTCCGCCGGACCACCGACCGTGACGTCGAACGTCAACCCGCGAGCCTCGACCTGCAAAGCCATCACTCCTTCGTGTTAGCGTCATCCAAACACATACAGCAGTTCCGACAGGGGAGCGCACAGCGCTGAGAGTGCGGGGTGACACCCGCAGACCCTCGAACCTGATCTGGGTAATGCCAGCGCAGGGAGTTCGGTCTCTTCTCGTCATGCACGCGCGCGTCTCCTCCCGCTGAAGCTGGGAGGCAATCATGAACTACCGCTGGCGCACCATCGACATCGTGATCGCCGCGGTGATCGCGGTGGCGTTCGGTGTCATCTTCTGGGCCTGGAACATCGTCTGGAGCGCGACCGAGGGCGCGTTCGCGTTCTTCCCGCCGGCACAGACGCTGCTCTACGGCGTCTGGCTGATGCCGGCCGTGCTGGGCGGCCTGATCATCCGCAAACCCGGGGCGGCGCTGTTCACCGAGGCGGTGGCGGCGACCATCTCGGCGCTGCTCGGCGCGGCCTGGGGCGCCACCGTGATCCCGCAGGGCCTGGTACAGGGCCTGGGGGCGGAGCTGGCCTTCGCCATCCTGCTCTACCGGTCCTGGCGGCTGCCGGCCGCCCTGCTGGCCGGGCTGCTCACCGGGGTCAGCGCCGCGGTGTTCGACTTCTTCGCCTGGAACGCCGCCTACGACCTGTGGAGCTACCGGATCCCGTACGCGCTGCTGACCATGGTGAGCAGCACGGTGATCGCCGGCGCCGGCAGCTGGCTGCTGGTCCGGGCGCTGGCGCCGACCGGGGTGCTGGACCGGTTCGGCGCCGGCCGGGAACGGGCCCTTGTGTGAGGTGGTCCTCCGCGGCTTCGGCTGGCGGCACGCGGGGCGCCGCGCCTGGGCGCTCCGCGGCGTCGACCTGCACATCGCGCACGGCGAGCGGGTGCTGCTGCTGGGCCCGTCCGGTGCCGGCAAGAGCACCCTGCTGGCCGCGCTGGCCGGCCTGCTGCCGGAGGACTCCGGCGAGGCCGAGGGCGAGGTGCAGATCGACGGGCTGGATCCGCGCAGGCACTGCTTCCCGGGTTCTCCGCGCCGTCCGCAGGACCGGGCGCCGGTAGCCGGCAACGAGCGGGTCGGGCTGCTGTTCCAGGATCCGCAGACCCAGTTGGTGATGGCCCGCAGCGGCGACGACGTGGCGTTCGGGCTGGAGAACCGCGGGGTGCCGGCCGGGGAGATCTGGCCGCGGGTGGGCGAGGCGCTGGACCGGGTCGGGTTCCCGTACCCGATGTCCCGGCCCACCGCCGCGCTCTCCGGCGGCGAGGCGCAGCGGCTGGCGCTGGCCGGGGTGCTGGTGCTGCGGCCCGGACTGCTGCTGCTGGACGAGCCCACAGCCAACCTCGACCCGGCCGGCGCGGCGCTGGTCCGCGACGCGCTCACCCGGACGTGCCAGAGGGACACGACCACGATCCTGGTGGAGCACCGGGTGGCGGAGGCGCTGCCGCTGGTCGACCGGGTGGTGGTGCTCGAGCCGGGCGGCGGGGTGCGGGCCGACGGCGCCCCCGCCGCGGTCTTCGCCGCCTGCGGCGACGAGCTGGCCGATCGGGGGGTCTGGGTGCCGGGTCACCCGATCGCGCCGCGCAAGGCCGTCGCACCGCCGGGCGATGTCCTGGTACGGGTGCGGGACGTCGCGGTAGCCGACCGCCTCCCGCCGGTCGAGGTGGACGTCCGGGCCGGGGAGGTCCTCGCGGTGACCGGCCCCAACGGCGCCGGGAAGTCCACCCTCGCGCTGGTGCTCGGCGGACTCCTGCCACCCACCGCCGGCCGGGTCGAGTACCCGGGACAGCCCGCTCCCCCGCACCGCTGGCGCGCCGCCGCCCTGGCCCGGCGGGTCGGCTCGGTGTTCCAGAACCCGGAGCACCAGTTCGTCACCACCCGGGTTGTCGACGAGCTCGCCCTGGCCGGACCTCCGGCGTCCGTTGTGGACGACCTGCTGGCCCGGTTGCGGCTGACCCACCTGGCGCCGGCCAACCCGTACACCCTGTCCGGCGGCGAGGCCCGCCGGCTGAGCGTGGCCACCGCCCTGGCCACCGCCCCGCGCCTGCTGATCCTCGACGAGCCGACCTTCGGCCAGGACCGCCGCACCTGGATCGAGCTGGCCGACCTGCTCGCCGGCCTGCGCGACGAGGGCCGCGCCATCGTGGCGGTCACCCACGACGACGCGTTCGTCTCGGTGCTGGCCGACCGTCGCCGTTGCCTGGGGTTTCCGTGACCACGCCTAGCTCTGCGCATCGATACGCACCACCGCGGCGGCCGGCATGACGCTCGTCCTGGATCCGGTCGCGGACGCCGCCGCCCCGCTGGCCCGGCGCAATCCGGTCGCCAAGCTGGCCGCCGCGCTGTTGTTCGCCCTGCCGCTGATCGCCACCCTGGACCCGCTCACCGCGGCCCTCGGCCTGGCCGTCGAGCTGGCCGTGCTGCCGCTGTTCGGCGTGCGTTACCGGGTGCTGGCCCGGCGGGCCTGGCCGCTGGCCCTGGCCGCGGCCGGCATCCTGATCACGATGGTGCTGTTCGCCGCCGACCGCGGCGGCGCGCTGCTGCTGTCGCTCGGCCCGTTCGACGTCACCACCGGCGTCTTGCTCAGCGCGCTCGGCCTGGTGCTGCGGGTGTTCGCGGTGGCGCTGCCCGGCATCATCGTGTTCGCCACCACCGACCCGACCGACCTGGCCGACGCGCTGGTGCAGAACGCCCGCGTCCCGGCCCGGTTCGCGATCGGCGCGCTGGCCGCGTTCCGGCTGCTGCCGTTGCTCGGTCACGAATGGCAGATGCTGACCCTGGCCCGGCGGGCCCGTGGCATCGACGCCGGGCGCAACCCGGTGGCCCGGCTGCGGCTGTTCGCCTCGACCGCGTTCGGGCTGCTGGTCGGGGCGCTGCGCCGGGGTGGCCGGCTGGCGGTGGCGATGGACGCCCGCGGCTTCGACTCGCGGGTGCCCCGGACGTCCGCGCGCCGGCAGCACTTCGGGCCGGCCGACTGGGCGCTGATGGCCGGCGCCGCGGCGCTGGCCGCCGGCGCCCTGACGGTCAGCGTGGTCACCGGCCTGTTCACCCCGATCATCGGCTGACGCACTTACCCTGTCCCGGTGGATCAGGACGAGGACGTCGCCGAGTGGCTGCTGGGCGGTGATCCGGCGGTGCGCTGGCGCGCGCTCCGGCTCCGCGGCGCCCCGGCCGCCCGGGTCGAGCGGGAACGCGCCCGGGTGGCCGTCGAGGGGTGGGGCGCCCGGCTGCTCGCCGAGCAGGACGACGACGGCCGGTGGGGCGGCGGCGACTACTCGCCCAAGTGGATCTCCACCACGTACACCCTGCTGCGCCTGGTGCAGCTCGGGCTGCCGGCCGGCCACCCGGCGGCGCTGCGGGGCTGCGAGCGGCTGTGGGACTGGCGGGCCCGCTGGCGTACGCCGGAGACCTGCATCTCCGGCCTGCTGATCCGGCTGACCGCGGCGCTCGGGCACCCCGCGCCCGGCCTGGACGGGATGGTCGCCGACCTGCTCGGGCAACAGCAGGACGACGGCGGCTGGAACTGCGCCACCCGCACCGACCGGGCCAAGCACGGTTCCTTCCACACCACCGTCCTGGCCCTGGAGGCGCTGGACGCGTACGCCGGGACCCTGGACGTGGCCGGCGCTGCGCAGCGCGGCCGGGAGTTCTTCCTGCGGCACCGGCTCTACCGCTCCCACCGCACCGGGGCCGAGGCGATCCCCGGCAGCACCAAGCTGCGGGCGTTCGGCGAATGGCACTTCGACGTGCTCCGCGGCCTCGAACTGTTCGCCGGACGGCCGGACCGCGACGGGCGGCTCGGCGACGCGATCGAGGCGATCCGCCGGCAGCAGCGATCCGACGGCCGGTGGCCGGTGCACGCCCCGTACCCGGGCAAGCGATTCTTCGAGCCGGAACCGCGCGGCCCGAGCCGGTGGATCACCGTCCGGGCGACCGCGGTGCTCGACTGGTGGTCCGCCGCTTGACACAGTGTCGGCATGCTCGTTGCTTTCTCGGTCACCCCGCTCGGGGTCGGTGACTCGGTCGGCGACCTGGTCGCCGAGGCGGTCCGGGTGGTCCGCGACTCCGGCCTGCCGAACCGGACGGATGCCATGTTCACCACGGTCGAGGGCGAATGGGACGAGGTGATGGCCGTCGTCAAGCGGGCGGTCGACGTGGTCGCCGCCGCCGCGCCGCGGGTCAGCGTGGTGCTCAAGGCTGACGTACGGCCCGGAGTCACCGGCGCGATGGACGCCAAGGTGGAGCACGTGGAACGGCGGCTGGCCGGATAGATGCGCCGGCTGGTGATGTGGGACATCGACTACACCCTGCTGCGCGGCGGCGGGGTCGCGGCCCGGGCGTGGCGGGCGGCGTTCGTCGAGCTGACCGGGGTGCCGTGGCGGGCGACGCCGGACTTCGGCGGGCGTACCGACCTGGACATCTGCGCCGAGGTGTTCCGCACGCACGGGGTCACCGACTGCACGCCGGAGCGGTTCTTCGCCCGGTACGTCGAGGAGGTGCACGTCAACCGGCACCTCTTCGTCGAGCAGGGTGCGCTGATGCCGGGTGTCCGGGAGGTGCTGGACCGGCTCGGCGGCGACCCCGGCGTGGTGCAGACGCTGGTCACCGGCAACGTGCCGGAGGTGGCCGCGGCCAAGGTCGCCGCGTTCGGCCTGACCGCGGCGTTCGACGCCGAGGTCGGCGGGTACGGCTCCGACGACAGCGTCCGGTCGGCGCTGGTGCGGCGCAGCCGGGAGCGGGCCGAGGCGAAGTACGGCGAGAGCTTCGCGCCGGTCGTCGTCGGCGACACGGTCAGCGACGTGGCGGGCGCCCTGGCCAACGGCGCGGTGGCGGTCGGCGTGGCCACCGGCCGGACCACGGCGGCCGAGCTGGCGGCGGCCGGCGCGCACACCGTGCTGTCAGATTTGTCCGATGTGGAGACCGCGGTGCGAATCCTCGGCGGCGCCCGGCCATAATCGACCGATGCCCCTCGCCGCCCCCGCGCCGGACGACGACATCGGCGAGCTCGCCGACCTGATCGTCACCTGGTCCGGTCTCGTGCTCGCCGGCTTCGGCCTGCTCATGTCGGTGCTGACCATCCTGTTCGTGGCGGCCGGCTTCGTCGGCATCCGGGAGCTGCGGTCCATCCGGGAGACCGGCCAGCGGGCCCGGCGCGAGCTGGACGAGCAGCAGAAGGTGGCCGGCGCGATCCTGGACGAGGGCAACCGGGCGGTACAGGCCGCCGAGGCGCTGTCGGTGGAGGCCAACCAGCTGCTCGCCCGGGCCCGCACCGCGGCCGACGTGACCGAGACCCAGTCCGAGCAGATCCGCCAGCTCAACGAGCGGCTGCAGACCCAGATCAGCGACCTGGACCGCCGGGTCAGCACGATCGTCGAGGTGTCCTACCTGTTCAACGAGGGCGAGGCGGCGTACCGGACGGGCCAGTACGAGAAGGCGATCGAATACCTGCAGCGCGCCGTCGAGCTGGACCCGAAGAACGCGCGGGTGCGGTACCGGCTGGGCCGCTCGCTCACCAACCTGGGCCGGGACGCCGAGGCGGCCCGGGAGCTCACCGTGGCGATCGAGGGCGGCCTGGCCCTCGACCGGGGGGAACGCGCGCTGGCGTACCTCTACCGCTACTCCGACCCGGCGAAGGCGCAGATCCACGCCGACCGGGCCACCGCGGCCGGCCCGGACTTCGCGCCCAACTGGAACTGCCTCGGGCTGCTGCGCCGCGACGCCGGAAACTTCGCCGGCTCGCGGGACGCGCACCTGCGGGCGTACGAACTGGACCCGGCGGCGATCACCACGTCGTTCTACCTGGCCCTGCTGGCCGCGAACATGCAGGCGTTCCCGCAGGCGCGGGAGCGGTCCACCGAGGCGATGCGGCTGCTCGAGGAGGGCGAGCGCCGGGCGAAGATCAAGAACATGTGGGCGGCGGTGATCCGCTGGGCGGATCTGGTGCTGCGCGGGTCGTACGACGAAGCCGATCGGTACGCCACCGAGCTGGACACCACCTGCCCGTCCGCGCGCCGCGCCCGGGAGATCTGTGACCACATGGACTTCCTGTTACGCTCCCTCGGTCGCGAGCAGTACCGGGAGCGGTACGTCGGCGGCATGGAACGGCACTGGTTGTCCGGCGACGACAGGTGATCGAGACGTGCGCAAGGCTCACATGTTCATGGACGTCATCCGGTTGCCGCGGCGGACCGAGGACCTCGGGTTCCGGCAGATCCAACAGGTGAACAGGCTGCGCCGGCCGCTGATCGACGACCGCGCCTCGACCTGGTACGCCACCAACTCCCGGGTCAAGCGAGCCATGGCCGAGGGTCTGGCCGCGGCCGGCGTGCGGCGCGTCCTGGACTGGGGCTGCGGCTACCACCCGTTACGGCCGTTCCTGCCGGATGACACAGAGTTCGCAGCGGTGGATCTCGACCCCGAGGTGGTGGCGGAGAACCGGTTGGGCGGCCTGGACTGCCACCACGCGGACGACGCGCTGATCGAGTACGAGCACCGCCCGTTCGACGCGGTGGTCAGCGTGTTCGTCTTCCACTTCCGGCTGCCCACCGCGCACATCGACGCGATGAGCCGGCTGGGCGGGTTCGTGCTGGCCAACGTGTACCGCCGCGACGAGGACTCCCGGCGGCTGCTGGCCGGGGCGTTCCGGGCCCGTGGGCTGAGCGTCACCCGGGAGCGGGACCCGGCCCAGGCGGCCACCGGCAACGAGTTCTGGTTCATCGCCCGCCCCGAGCTCACCCGGAACCTCGCCGACAAGGCCCTGCACGCGGTGACCCGGGCGATGGTCAGTTAGGCGCCACGGGGTTCGGGACCGCCCCGCCGAAGCGACGGTCCCGGCTGGCGTACAGCTCGCAGGCGTACCACAGGTGGCGCCGGTCGAAGTCCGGCCACAGCGTGTCCAGGAAGACCAGCTCGGCGTAGGCCGACTGCCAGAGCAGGAAGTTCGACGTGCGCTGCTCCCCCGACGGCCGCAGGAACAGGTCCACTTCGGGCACCTCGGGGTGGTACAGGTACTTCGCGATCGTCTTCTCGCCGACCTTGTCGGCCTTGAGCCGGCCGGCCGCCACGTCCCGGGCGATCGCCGCGGCCGCGTCGGCGATCTCCGCCTGGCCGCCGTAGTTCACGCAGAACTGCAGGGTCAGCGTGGAATTCTCCCGGGACATCCGCTCGGCGGTCTGCAGCTCGGAGATCACGCTCTTCCACAGCCGGCCGGCGCGCCCCGACCAGACCACCCGCACGCCGAGCTCGACCAGCTGGTCCCGGCGGCGCCGGATGACGTCGCGGTTGAAGCCCATCAGGAAGCGCACCTCCTCCGGCGAGCGCTTCCAGTTCTCGGTGGAGAAGGCGTACGCCGACAGGTACGGGATGCCCAGCTCGATGGCCCCCTCGATGGTGTCGAACAGGCTGTACTCGCCCTGCTCGTGCCCCTTGGTGCGGGACAGGCCGCGCTCCTTGGCCCACCGGCCGTTGCCGTCCATCACGATCGCCACGTGCCGCGGCAGGGCGTCCCGCGGGACCTTCGGCGGCCGCACCCCGGAGACGTGCGGCGTCGGCGGACGCGGCGTGCTGCTCACGAGTTCTCCCGTCGATCGACGAGCGGCAGCGAGCGCAACGCCCGCTCCATGTGCCACTGCAGGTGTGCCGCCACCAGCCCGCTGCACTCGCGGCGCGCCGGCGGCTCGGTGTTGTCGGCGACCGTCCAGTCGCCGACGGTGAGCGCGGTCATCAGCGCCAGCGTGGCCGGCGCGGGGTGCGCGGCGCCGGGCGGCCGGCAGTCCGGGCAGACGATGCCGCCGGCCGGCACGGAGAACGCCCCGTGCCGCCCCGGCGACCCGCAGACCGCGCACTCGGTCAGCGCCGGCGCCCAGCCGGCCGTGGCCATGCCGCGGAGCAGGTATGCGTCCAGCACCAGCCCGCCGGCGTGTTCCCGGGCGGCCAGCGCCTTGAGCGCGCCCAGGGTCAGCTGGAACAGCCGCAGCGACGGTTCTCGTTCCACCGGGGTGAGCCGCTCGGCGGTCTCGGCTATCGCGCTGGCGGCCGTGTACCGCGGGTAGTCGCCGAGGAACTGCTTGCCGTACAGGGCGACCGCCTCCACCTGGCTCACCGAGTGCAGCGTGCTGCCGACGCCCTCCGGCGAGCCGGCCAGCTGCAGGTCGACGTGGCCGAACGGCTCCAGCCGGGCGCCGAACCGGGAGGTGGTGCGGCGCACGCCGCGGGCCACCGCGCGCAGCCGGCCGTGCCGCCGGGTGAGCAGCGTGATGATCCGGTCGCTCTCGCCCAGCTTCTGCACGCGCAGCACCACCGCGTCGTCGCGGTAGAGGTGGCGGCGATATCCGGGCACCCGGCCATTCTGCCCGGTCGGTACGACAGTGCTTCGCCCGCCGCGGAAAACCGAAAGGCAACGGCGAACCCTGACGCGGTATCAGGGTGAATTCCGGGGTGCGTGGGTGGGGAAACCGATGGTGTCCCGGCATCCGGCGGTCATAGCGTTCGCACATGACCTCGAGACGCACCGCCGCCCTGGTTCTGTCCGCCGCCGTCACGGCCACCGCGCTGGCCGGTTGCGGCGGCGCCGGGGTGCGGCAGACCTTCAACGACACCGAGAAGGTCAAGGTCACCGAGATCGTCATGACCGGCGGCAACGGCGACGTGCTGGTCCGCACCGCGCCGATCACCGAGACCCGGATCACCCGGATCGTGCACCGCGCGGTCGCCCCGGGCGAGTCGTACCGGGTGGACGGCACGGTGCTGCACATCGACACCGACTGCGGCCGCGACTGCAGCGTGTCGTACGAGATCGAGGCGCCCGCCGGGGTGGCGGTCCGCGGCGAGCTGAAGTCCGGCGACATCGGCCTGGACGGGGTGGGCGTCACCGATCTGCGGCTGACCTCCGGCGACATCATGGTCCGCAACGCGGCCGGCGCGGTCACCGCCCGGTCCACCTCCGGCGACATCAGCGTGCTCGACGGCAAGGGCGGCGCGACGATCAAGGCCACCTCGGGCAACGTCCGGGCGGTGAACATCACCGGCGGCCCGGTCAACGCCCAGGTCACCTCCGGCGACGTGGAGGTGCAGCTGACCGCGCCGAACTCGGTGACCGCCCGGGCGAACAGCGGCGACGTCAACGTGATGGTGCCGGCCGGCAGCTACCGGGTCGGCGCCGACACCGGCTCCGGCGACTCCACGATCGTGGGCATCGTCAACGACCCGTCCGCCAAGAATGTGATCGACGTCCACACCGGCAGCGGCGACGCCCGCATCGCGGGGCAGCCCACGGCATGATCGTGGGGTGACGGCCTTCTATCTGCCCCTCGGCGGCGGGCGGTTCGCCCCGACCCGTGCCACCGAGAGCCCGTGGGACACCGGGATGCAGCACGGCGGCCCGCCCGCCGCCCTGCTCGCCCACGTGATGGCGCCCGGCGGCGACCTGCGGCTCACCCGCATCGCGGTGGACTTCCTCGGCCCGATCCCGCGGCGTGAGTGCACCGTCGAGGTCTCGCCGGTCAAACCGGGCCGGCTGACCTCGCTGGCCGAGGCCCGGATGATCGTCGACGGCAAGACCGCGGTGGTGGCCCGCGGCTGGCACATCGCCGCCGGTCCGCCCCCGCCGGTGGTCACCCCGCCGGACCCGGCCGAGGTGGCCGGCGAGCCGGAGCCGGCGATGAGCGGCTGGGGGTACGGCGAGGCGATCGAGTGGCGGTTCACCGACGGCGGCTTCGGCCGGAACACCGGTGCGGCCACCGCATGGACCCGGGTGCGGGTGCCGCTGGTCGACGGCGAGGAGATCACCGGTACGGCGCGCGCGCTGATCATCGCGGACTCCGCGAACGGGCTGTCCGCCGCCGTGCCGATGGACCGCTGGCTGTCCATCCCGCCCGCCATGACCACCACCCTGCTGCGGCCGGCCGAGGGCGAGTGGGTGCGGCTGTCCTGCCGCACCGAGCTGAGCGGCGACGGGCTCGGCCTCGCCCACGGCGAGCTGCACGACACCGGCGGCCGGCTCGGCGTGGTCACCCAGCCGCTGCTGGTGCGGGAGCGCCGCTGACCGCAGCGCCCGCCGGCCCCGGCTCACCCAGCCGCGGCCGGCGCCCACTCACCGAGCCGGGGCCGGCTGCCCCGCTCACCCAGCCGCAGCCGGCGCCCCGCTCACCCAGCCGCGGCCGGCTGCCCCGCTCACCCAGCCGCAGCCGGCACCCCGCTCACCCAGCCGCGGCCGGCGGCCCCGCTCACGCGGCCGCAGCCGGCGCCCCGCTCACCCAGCCGCAGCCGGCGCCCCGCTCACCCAGCCGCAGCCGGCGCCCCCGCTCACGCAGTCGCCACCGGCGCCGGCGCTTCGCTGACCGCGGTGTCGGCCGGCGCCCGCTCGCGGCGGGACAGCCAGATGAACGGCAGCGCGAGCGCCTCGATCGCCGCGGCCAGGCCGAACGACGCCGGATAGCCCCAGATGTCCGCGGACCGGCCCAGCACCGGCTGGGCCACCACGCCGCCGGTGGAGGCCATCAGCGAGTCGAAGGACAGGATGGTGGCCCGCTGCCGGGACGGGATCATGCCGTTCAGGTACGCCTGCCGGACCGCCATCCCGGCCGCGCCGGCCAGGCCCCAGAGCACGATGAGCGCCAGCACCGCCCAGAAGTTCGGCACCAGCCCGATCAGCAGCACCGCGAGCGCGGACAGCGCGTACATCGCCAGGATCATGCCGGTGCGGCGCCGGAACAGCCGCCGGATCCGCGGGGTGAGCAGGCCACCGCCGATCTGCGCGGCGGCCATCAGCGCGGCGGCCAGGCCGGCGATGCCGTACGCCGCGTCGTCGCCCCACAGGTTCAACAGGTGCGGCTGCAGGGCGTACCCGACGTAGATGCCGATGCCGCCGCTGCACAGCGCGGCCACCATGAGCCAGCGCACCGGGCGCACCCGCAGGCCGTAGTCGACGGAGTCGCGGGTGATCCGGCGCACCTCGGCCAGATAACCGCCGCCGCTG
>Ga0307416_100001923_pt1 | contig 11600 bp, 10 predicted proteins | sample DK1Cmetagenome_2_FD_203821 | JGI IMG/M metagenome (GOLD analysis project Ga0307416, IMG submission 203821) | Maize rhizosphere microbial communities from greenhouse at UC Davis, California, United States - DK15-C-3 | ecosystem: Host-associated > Plants > Roots > Rhizosphere > Soil | place...
GTCGTCCTCCTCCTGCTCGACGCGACGCAAGGCGTCACCGACCAGGACGCGCACATCGCCGGCTACATCGTCGAGAGCGGCCGCGCCGTCGTCGTCGCCGTCAACAAGTGGGACGCCGTCGACGCCCACCAGCGCGAGGTCGTGCAGCGCTCCATCGAGCAGCGGCTGCCGTTCCTGAAGTTCGCTCCGGTGCTGACGATCTCGGCAACGCGGCGGCAGGGCTTCGCGCCGGTCTGGAAGGCGATCGCCGACGCGAACGCCTCGGCGACGCGCAAGATGTCGACGCCGGTGCTGACGCGCCTGCTCCAGGAGGCGGTGCTGCACCAGGCTCCCAAGCGCGCCGGCGCGTTCCGGCCGAAGCTGCGCTACGCGCACCAAGGCGGCAGCAAGCCGCCGGTGATCGTCATCCACGGCAACTCGCTCGAGCACGTGACCGATGCTTACAAGCGGTTCCTGGAAGGGCGCTTCCGCGCCCACTTCAAGCTCACCGGAACGCCGCTGCGCATCGAGATGCGCTCCGGCAAGAATCCGTTCGTGGAGAAGGGCCGGTGAAGCATGGCCTTACGCCGCATTTGCCCGATATCCCTGTGTTAAGGTTTCCCGCTCCAGAACACATCACGGAGCATGAACGTGAGCAACAAAGGGCAGCTACTACAAGACCCCTTCCTGAACCTGCTGCGCAAAGAGCATGTTCCGGTTTCCATCTATCTCGTCAACGGGATCAAGCTGCAGGGACACATCGAGTCGTTCGACCAATACGTCGTCCTCCTGCGCAACACCGTCACCCAAATGGTCTACAAGCACGCGATCTCGACCGTCGTGCCGGGCCGGGCGGTGAACTTCCAGACCCAGCCCGAATCGTCCGAGCAGTCTTGAGGCAAGAGTCCTCTCCCGGACGGTGCCGTTGAACGCCTCCCGCCAGCCGGAGGGCGCGGCGCCGGCGCGCGCCATCCTTGTCGGCGTCGATTTCGGCGGCCGAACCGAATTCGACGAGTCGCTCGACGAGCTCGCCCTGCTCGCCGAGTCGGCGGGCGACGTCGTCGTCGAGCGCGTCGTTGCCCGTCGGAAGGCCCCCGACGCGACCTTCTTTGTCGGCTCGGGCAAGGCCGACGAGCTGAAGGAGCTCGTCCAGCTGCACCAGGCGGAAGCGGTCATCTTCGACCAGGCGCTGTCGCCGGCGCAGCAACGCAACCTCGAGCGCCACCTCGGCGTCGCCGTCGCCGACCGGACGATGCTGATCCTCGAGATCTTCGGCGAGCGCGCGCAGAGCCACGAAGGCAAGCTGCAGGTCGACCTGGCGCGCTTGCAGTACCTGTCGACACGCCTGGTGCGACGCTGGAGCCACCTCGAGCGCCAGCGCGGCGGTATCGGGACCCGCGGCGGCCCGGGCGAGGCGCAGATCGAGCTCGACCGGCGCATGATCGGCGAGCGCATCAAGAGCATCAAGAAGCAGCTCGAGCGGGTCAAGCGCCAGCGCAGCACGCAGCGCAGGGCACGCGAGAAGAACGCCGCTTTTCGCGTCTCGCTGGTCGGCTACACCAACGCCGGCAAGTCGACCCTCTTCAACGCCCTCGTCCACGCCGAGTCGTACGCCGCCGACCAGCTGTTCGCGACCCTCGACACGACGACCCGAAAGCTTCATCTGCCGGGCGTCGTGCGATCGGTCGCGCTGTCGGACACGGTGGGCTTCATCCGCGACCTGCCGCACACCCTCATCGAGGCATTCCAGGCGACTCTCCAGGAGGCCGCCGACGCCGATCTGCTGCTCCACGTCGTCGACGGCGCGAACCCCGAGTTCGCCGCGCAGATGCGGGAAGTGCAGCGCGTCCTCGCCGAGATCGGCGCCGGCGACGTGCCGCAGATCGTCGTCTTCAACAAGCTCGACCGGATGAGCGAGACCGAGCGCCCGCGCGCCCTGGCCGACATGATCGAAGTCGAAGGCAGCCGCGTTCCGCGCGTGTTCGTCAGCGCCGCCAGCGGCGAGGGCCTCGAGCTGCTGCGCGATCGGATCGCTTCCGTCGCCTCCGGCGCAGGCTTGAATGCGGCCGCCGTGTCCGCATCTGAGGTCGTCGACGATGCCGGCGCCGGCGGTGCCGACAGCGAAGAAGACCGGGCGAGCCGTACCGGCACCTATCATTCGCACGCGTGAGCCAGCACCAGCCCGCGCGTCCGTCCCTCCGCCGTGAGCGTCCGTGCCCATGATCCTGCTCCCCGAGCCCGTTGAATCGTCTCCTGCCCGGCGTCTCGCTGCCGCGGCCGCAGCGGGCCGCGCCTGGCTCGCCGCGGTGTCGCGACGGGCGTTCGGGCGTCGGCAGCCATCGCAGCCCGCTGGCGTGACGCTGCTCGAGAACGGTCGCAACGACGGTCCGCCCGATCTCGACGAGCTCTGGCGCGACTTCAACCGCAAGCTGAGTGGCCTGTTCAGCGGCCGCGGCTCGCGGCGCGGCAACGGCGGCGGCGATTCGGGCGGCGGGCCGAACTTCCAGCCGAACCTGAAGAGCGCCGGCGTCGGCGCCGCGCTGATCGGCGGCGTGATCGTCCTGATCTGGCTCGGCAGCGGCGTCTTCATCGTCCAGGAGGGGCAGCAGGCCGTCATCACGTCGTTCGGGCGCTACAGCCACACCGTCGATGCCGGCTTCCAGTGGCGCTTCCCGTATCCGTTCCAGGCGCACGAGACCGTCAACGTCACGCAGCTGCGCTCGACCGAGGTCGGCCGCAATGCGGTCTCGCAGGCGACCGGCTTGCGCGACTCGTCGATGCTGACGCAGGACGAGAACATCGTCGACATCCGCTTCACCGTGCAGTACCGGCTGAAGGACGCGCGCGCGTTCCTGTTCGAGAACCGCGACCCGGAGACGGCGGTGACGCTGGCGGCCGAATCGGCGGTGCGCGAGATCGTCGGCAAGAGCAAGATCGACGCGGTCCTGTACGAGCAGCGCGACGCCATCGCCAATGACCTGGTGCGCTCGGTCCAGACCCAGCTCGATCGCCTGCGGACCGGCATCCTCGTCGTCAACGTCAACGTGCAGAGCGTCCAGCCGCCCGAGCAGGTGCAAGCGGCGTTCGAGGACACGCTGAAGGCGACGCAGGACGCCGACCGCCTGAAGAAGGAGGCGCAGGCGTATGCGAGCTCCGAGATCCCGAAGGCGCAGGGCACCGCTGCGCGCCTGCGTCAGGAAGCCGAGGGCTACCGCTCGCGCGTGGTGTCGCAGGCCGAGGGCGACGCCGATCGCTTCGGACGCCAGCTCACCGAGTACCAGAAGGCGCCGCAGGTGACGCGCGAGCGTCTCTACATCGACACCATGCGCGAGGTCTACTCGAGCATCACGAAAGTCATGATCGACGCCCACAACAACACCAACCTGCTCCAGCTCCCGCTCGACAGGCTGCTCCAGCAGGCGGCCGCGGGCGCGGCGGCGCCGGCCGCCGGCGCCGCCCCGGCAGCGCCGCCGAGCGCTGGCGAGCAGGCACCGGCAAGCGCGACGGTCGACGTGCGCTCGCGCGAGAACCAGCGCGGTCGCGACCGCGACAGCCGCTGATCAGGAGGCGCCATGAATCGTCTCGGTCTCATCGTCGGCGGCTTCCTGCTCCTGCTCATGCTCGCGTCGTCGACGCTCTTCATCGTCGACCAGCGCCAGGTCGCGGTCGTCTACGAGTTCGGCCAGATCAAGGAAGTGATCCAGGAGCCGGGCCTGAAGTGGAAGCTGCCGCCGCCGTTCCAGAACGTCGCCTTCCTCGACCGCCGCATCCAGACCCTCGACAGCCCGGAGACGCGGCCGATCTTCACCGCCGAGAAGAAGAGCCTGGTGATCGACTGGCTCGTCAAGTGGCGCGTCACCGACCCGCGTCAGTTCATCCGCAACAACGGCGCCGACATGCGCAACCTCGAGGCGCGGCTGTCGCCAATCGTCCACGCGGCGATCAACGAGGAGGTCACCAAGCGCACCGTCGGCGGCGTGCTCTCGACCGAGCGCGACAAGGTCATGCAGGACGTGCGCAGCCGCCTCGGCGACGACGCGCGTTCGTTCGGCATCGAGATTCTCGACGTCCGCATCAAGCGCGTCGACTTCGTCGGCAACATCACCGACTCGATCTACAGCCGGATGGCATCGGAGCGAAAGCAAGTCGCCAACCAGCTGCGCTCGACCGGCTCCGCCGAGGGCGAGAAGATCCGCGCCGACGCCGATCGCCAGCGCGAGGTGATCGTCGCCGAGGCGTACCGCGACGCGCAGAAGGTCAAGGGCGACGGCGACGCCAAGGCGTCGGCGATCTTCGCCGACTCGTTCGGCCGCGATCCGCAGTTCGCCCTGTTCTACCGGAGCCTCGAGGCGTACCGCGCCACCTTCCGCAACAAGTCGGATCTCATGATCGTCGACCCGGGCAACGAGTTCTTCAAGTCGATGCGGGGAGTGGGGACGCCGTCACCGGCGGCCGCGCCAGCGAAGAAAAGGTAGTGCTTGGCGTCGGCCGCGTTCTGGGACGTCGCCCTCAGCGCCGTTGCCTTGATGCTGATCGCAGAAGGCCTGCTGCCCTTCGTGAGCCCGCTGTCCTGGCGACGCATCTTCGAGCGGGCGCTGCAGATGAGCGACGGCCAGATCCGCTTCCTCGGCCTCGTCAGCGTCGTCAGCGGCCTGGCGATGCTGCTGCTGTTCTGGATCTGAACGACCGGAGACGCCCCGTACAATCTGCTTTTCAACGAGCGGCGTTTCGCATGTCCTCTGCCTGGCTCCTGCCGGAGCACATCGCCGATGTCCTTCCGGCGCGGGCCCGCCACATCGAATTCCTGCGGCGCGGCCTCCTCGACGCCGCTTCCGGCTTCGGCTTCGAGCTCGTCATCCCGCCGATGCTCGAGCACATCGAGTCGCTGCTGTCGGGCACCGGGCACGCGCTCGACCTGCAGACCTTCAAGCTCGTCGACCAGCTCAGCGGGCGGACGCTCGGATTGCGAGCGGACAGCACGCCGCAGGTCGCGCGCATCGACGCCCACATGCTCAACCGCCGCGGCGTCGTCCGCCTCTGCTACTGCGGCCCGGTGCTGCACGCCCGGCCGACCGGAAGCGGGGCGACGCGCGAGCCGCTCCAGTTCGGCGCCGAGATCTACGGCCACGACGGCCTCGCCGCCGATCTCGAGATCCTCGACCTGATGCTCGAGTGCCTGCGCGTCGCGGGCATCGAGGACGTCGTCGTCGATCTCGCCGATGCCCGCATCGTGCGCGCCGTCCTCGCCGGCGTCGCGGTCGACGGCGACCGGCTCGAAGCGGTCTACACGGCGCTCGCCGCCAAGGACACCGTCGAGCTGCGGACCCTCAGCACCGGCTTTCCGGCGCCGGCCCGGCAAGGCCTGGAAGCGTTGGTCGGCCTCTACGGCGACGACCGGGTGCTCGCCGAGGCCGCGCGACGCCTGCCCGAACGCGCCGCCATCACCCGTGCGCTTGCCGATCTGGGCCGGCTCGCCGCGCATGCGCGCGAGGCGCACCCGCGAGCCCGCGTCGGCTTCGACCTCGCCGATTCGAGCGGCTACGCGTACTACAGCGGCGCCCGCTTCGCCGCCTATGCGCGCGGCGCGAGCGATGCGATTGCGCGCGGCGGCCGCTACGACGAGGTCGGCGCGATCTTCGGCCGCAACCGGCCGGCGGTCGGCTTCGGCCTCGACGTCAAAGATCTCGCCATGCTCTCGCCGCCGCCGCCAGCGCGCGCGCCGATCGCCGCTCCGCGCAGCGACGCCGACGCTCTGCGCGACACCGTTCGCGAGCTGCGCGGCCGCGGCGAGGTCGTCGTCGCCGCGTTGGACGAGGCCGCGAGCGATGTGGTCGCGCCGCCGGGCGCCGGCGGGCGCCGACTGGTCGAATCGGGCGGCCGCTGGGTCGTCGCGCAGCGCTGACCGTCGCGCCCCATGAACGCAAGCATTCACGCGGCGGCGCCCGCGCTCGGTCGCAACGTGGTCGTCGTCGGCACGCAGTGGGGCGACGAGGGCAAGGGCAAGGTCGTCGATTGGCTCACCGACCACGCGCAAGCGGTCGTTCGCTTCCAGGGCGGCCACAACGCCGGCCACACTCTCGTCATCGACGGCGTCAAGACCGCACTGCAGCTGATCCCGTCGGGGATCATGCGCGGGGGAGTCGCCTGCTATATCGGCAACGGCGTGGTCGTCGACCCGCAGCATCTGCTCGGCGAGATCGCACGGCTCGAGGCGATGGGGCTCGAGGTGCGCTCGCGCTTGCTCGTCAGCGAGTCGTGCCCGCTCATCCTGCCGTTCCATGTCGAGGTCGACAAGGCGCGCGAGCAGATGCGGGAGACGAGCGGCGCAGGAAAGATCGGCACCACCGGCAAGGGCATCGGCCCGGCTTACGAGGACAAGGTCGCGCGACGGGCGCTGCGCGTGCAGGACCTGAAGCACCCCGAGCGCTTCGCCGCCAAGTTGCGCGAGCTGCTCGCCTTGCACAACTTCGCGCTCGAGGGCTGGTTCCATGCCCGGCCGCTCGAGTTCGACGCCGTCTTCGACGCGGCGATGCGCGCCGGCGAGGCGCTCAGGCCGATGATCGGCGACGTCGGCTATGCCATCCACAACGCGCACCGTGCCGGCGCCAACGTGCTGTTCGAAGGCGCGCAGGGAACGCTGCTCGACATCGACCATGGCACCTACCCCTACGTGACGTCCAGCAACTGCGTTGCCGGCAACGCGGCCGCGGGCTCGGGGGTCGGGCCCGACCTGCTGCACTACATCCTGGGGATCACCAAGGCGTACACGACGAGGGTCGGCAGCGGCCCGTTCCCGACCGAGCTGGCGATCGACGAGCCGGGATCGATCGGCCACCACCTCTCCAGCGTCGGCCAGGAGCGCGGCACCGTGACCGGCCGCGCTCGCCGCTGCGGCTGGCTCGACGCGGCACTGCTCAAGCGCTCGATCATCATCAACGGCATCTCGGGCCTGTGCATCACCAAGCTCGACGTCCTCGACGGTCTCGCGGAGATCAAGGTCTGCGTCGGCTACGAGCTGCGCGGCCAGCGCATCGACATCCTGCCGCTCGACGCCGACGACATCGCCGCGTGCGTCCCGATCTACGACACCCTGCCGGGCTGGAGCGAGAGCACGTTCGCAGCGACTCGCTGGGACGCGCTGCCGCTCAACGCCCGCCGCTATCTCGAGCGCGTCGAGAGCCTCATCGGCGCACCGATCGACATGGTCTCGACCGGCCCCGACCGGGAGCACACGATCCTGCTGCGGCATCCATATCTGCCGGACGCGCAGCCGCGCTCGGCCCGCCGCCAGCTGGCTCTCTCGCTCTAGACCCGCCGAGGACGACATGCTCACCGACGACGGCAAACACCTCTACGTTTCCTGGGACGAGTACCACATGCTGATCGAGCGCCTGGCGCTCAAGATCGACGCGTCGGGATGGCAGTTCGACCAGATCCTGTGCCTGGCGCGGGGCGGCATGCGGCCGGGCGACGTGCTCTCTCGCGTGTTCGACAAGCCGCTCGCGATCATGGCGACGAGCTCGTACCGGGCCGAGGCGGGAACGATCCAGGGCCGGCTCGACCTGGCCAAGTACATCACGCTGCCGCGAGGCGAGCTCGCCGGGCGCGTCCTCCTCGTCGACGATCTCGCCGACTCGGGCATCACCTTGCGGGCCGTCGTCGATCGGCTGCGCGGAGTGCCGTCGATCAGCGAGCTGAAGTCGGCGGTGATCTGGACCAAGGGCGTCTCGACCTACACCCCGGACTACTATGTCGAGCTGCTGCCCACGAGCCCGTGGATCCACCAGCCGTTCGAGGAGTACGACGATCTTCGCCCCGCCGGGCTGGCCAAGAAATTCCAGATCTAGAACACCAAAAAGAGAAGGGCCGGCAAAGCCGGCCCGCTGCTCCATCTGACATTTGGTGCCCAGGAAGGGACTCGAACCCCCACGGAGTTACCCGCTAGTACCTGAAACTAGTGCGTCTACCAATTCCGCCACCTGGGCATCTCAGGCAACCAGGGACTTTATCATCAAAGAAACAACATCGAAGACCTCCGCCCCGAGCGGCAACGAGCTTCTCGCCGAGGTCGAAGGCACGGTCCAGGGCCACCGCGACGGCCACGGCTTCGTCGTCCGCGACGACCACCAGCCGGATCTCTTTCTCTCGCCGCAGGAGATGAAGAGCGTCCTGCACCGCGACCGCGTGCGCGCGCGCATCGTTCGATACGACAAGAAGGGCAGACCCGAGGGCCGCATCCTCGAGATCCTCGAGCGAAAGAAGGCGCCGATCATCGGCCGCTTGCTGCACGAGAGCGGCATCTGGCTGCTCGCGCCCGAGGACAAGCGCTACAGCCAGGACATCATGGTGCCGAAGAACGGCATCGCCGACGCGAACGCCGGCCAGGTCGTGGCGATCGAGCTGATGGAGCCGCCGTCGATGCACTCGCAGCCAGTCGGCCGCGTCACCGAGGTGCTCGGCGAGATCGACGATCCCGGCATGGAGATCGAGATCGCGGTGCGCAAGTACGAGGTTCCGCACATCTTCTCCGACCAGGCGCTCGCGCAGGCGGCGGCGCTGCCGAACGAGGTCAGGGCGTCCGACCGCAAGGGACGCGTCGACCTCACCGACGTGCCGCTCGTCACCATCGACGGCGAGGACGCGCGCGACTTCGACGATGCGGTGTACTGCGAGCCGGCGCGGATCGGCAAGTCGAAGGCAGACAACGGCTGGCGCCTCGTCGTCGCGATCGCCGACGTCAGTCACTACGTCCGCCCGGGCGAGCCGATCGACCTCGACGCCTACGAGCGCGCGACCTCGGTGTACTTCCCGCGCCGCGTCATCCCGATGCTGCCGGAGAAGCTCTCGAACGGCCTCTGCTCGCTCAACCCCGAGGTCGATCGCCTGGCGATGGCGTGCGACATGCTGGTCACCGAGCAGGGCGAAGTGCACGCCTACCAGTTCTTCCCGGCGCTCATCCGCTCGGCGGCGCGCCTGACGTACACAGAGGTCGCGGCGATCCTCGCGAACACGCGCGGACCGGAGGCGGCGCGGCGCCCTGGCCTGGTCCCGCACCTGCTCGACCTCCACGACGTTTACCGCGCGCTCCTGAAAGCGCGCGTCAGCCGCGGCGCGATCGACTTCGAGACCGTCGAGACGCAGATCGTCTGCGACGAGAACGGCCGGATCGAGAAGATCGTTCCGCGCCTGCGGAACGAGGCGCACCGGCTGATCGAGGAATCGATGCTCGCGGCCAACGTCTGCTCGGCCGACTTCATCGCCCGCGCCAAGCACCCGGCGCTCTATCGTGTCCACGAAGGGCCGACGCCGGAGAAGAAGACGCTGCTGCAGAACTACCTGAAGGCGCTCGGCCTCGGGCTTTCGATCAGCGACGAGCCCAAGCCCGCCGAGTACCAGGCGATCGCGGCGGCGACCAAGGAGCGGCCCGACGCGGCGCAGATCCACCAGATGCTGCTGCGCTCGATGCAGCAGGCCATCTACACCAGCAAGAACATCGGCCACTTCGGCCTCGCCTACGAGGCCTACACGCACTTCACCAGCCCGATCCGACGCTACCCGGACCTGCTCGTGCACCGCGTCATCAAGGCGCTGCTCGAGAGCCGCCGCTACCCGATCGGCGCGCGCTCCGAAGGCGAGCCGGCGAAGAAGGCGCGCCTCGCGAAGTCGGCCAAGACGGCGAAGAACGCGCGTCCCGGCGCGGCGGCGCTGCCGCCGCTCGCGGCCGGCGGCGAGCTCGAGGCCTGGGAGATCGCCGGTGCGCACTGCAGCGCCAACGAGCGGCGCGCCGACGAGGCGTCGCGCGACGTCGAGGCCTGGCTCAAGTGCCGCTACATGCGCGAGCACCTCGGCGAGGAGTTCGGCGGCGCCGTGAGCGCGGTGACGAGCTTCGGGCTGTTCGTCACGCTCGACGGGCTCTACGTCGAAGGGCTGGTGCACATCACCGAGCTCGGCGGCGAGTACTTCCGCTTCGACGAAGTGCGCCAGGAGCTGCGCGGCGAGCGCTCCGGGATCCGCTACGTCGTCGGCACGCGCGTTCGCGTCCAGGTCAGCCGGGTCGACCTCGACGGCCGCAAGATCGACTTCCGGCTGGTCCGCGACGGCGAGGATGCCGCCGTGCTGCTGCGCTCGCGGCGCGAGAAGGCGGCCGAGCGCAACGACGCCGTGACGAGCGAGATCGTCGCCTTGAAGGACGCCGACCGTGCCGTCAAGGCGGCCGCGAAGGCCAAGGTCCGCTCGCGCTCGGGGTCGACCTTGCGGCCGGCGCGCAACGGCAAGCCTGCCGTGCGCAAGATCGCCAGCGGCCGCAGCGGCGCGCGCGGAACTCCGCGCCGCTGAAGCCACAGCACTCGCCACCAGCAAAGGGAGAGCATGACGATTCGATTCGACGGGAAAGTGGCGATCGTGACGGGCGCCGGCGGCGGTCTCGGCCGTCTCCATGCGCTGGCCCTCGCCGAGCGCGGCGCAGCGGTCGTCGTCAACGACCTGGGCGGCACGATCGACGGCAGTGGCGCAACGCCGACCGCCGCCAACGCTGTCGCCGACGAGGTCCGCGCCGCCGGCGGCAAGGCGATCGCCAGCGGCGCGTCGGTGACCGACTGGAACGCGGTCCAGGCGATGGTTGCGGCGGCGCTCGACGAATGGGGCCGCGTCGACATCCTCGTCAACAACGCCGGCATCCTGCGTGACAAGAGCTTCGCCAAGATGGATCTGGCCGACTTCCGGCTGGTCATGGACGTCCACGTGATGGGCGCGGTGCACTGCACGAAGGCAGTTTGGGAGACGATGCGCGCGCAGAACTACGGCCGCATCGTCATGACGACGTCGTCGACCGGCCTCTACGGCAACTTCGGCCAGTCGAACTACGGCGCGGCCAAGATGGCGCTCGTCGGGCTGATGCAGACGCTCTCGCTCGAAGGCGCGAAGCACGACATCCGCGTCAACTGCCTGGCGCCGACGGCGGCGACGCGGATGACCGAGAACCTCATGCCGGAATCGGTGCTGCGCCTGCTCGACGCCGGCGCGGTGACGCCGGCGCTGCTCGCCCTCGTCGCCGAAGACGCGCCGACGCGCGCGATCCTGTGCGCGGGAGCCGGCTCGTTCGAGCGCGCGCACGTCACGCTGACGCAAGGCGTCCACATCGGCAACGCTGCCGACGCCGCCGAGCGGATCGCTGCCGAGCTGGGCGCGATCTCCGATCGCAGCGGCGAGATCGTGCCCGAGAGCGGCGCCGCGCAGGGAGCGCTCGAGATCGCGAAGGCGATGCAGGCGCAGCGCTGACGCCGGCGCGCGATCACGCGACTCAGGCGCCGCGCGCCCGACGGTGCATCGCTTCGATCAGGTCGGCCGCCCGCGTGGCGCCGGCGCGGCCGGGCTCGACGGCGGCGCCGTGCTCGACGACGCCTCGCGTCGCGATCTCGAGCGCAGGCGCCGCATCCGCTGCCCAGAGGCCGCCGATCCAGCCGGCGAGCACGTCGCCGGTGCCGGCGCTGGCGAGTGCGGCGCTGCCCGTCGCGTTGATCCGCGGCACCGCGCCGGACGCGGCGACCACGGTCCCCGACCCTTTCAGGACGACCACGGCACGACATCGCACCGCGATCTCGCGCGCTGCGTCGACACGATCC
>Ga0307416_100001924_pt1 | contig 11594 bp, 12 predicted proteins | sample DK1Cmetagenome_2_FD_203821 | JGI IMG/M metagenome (GOLD analysis project Ga0307416, IMG submission 203821) | Maize rhizosphere microbial communities from greenhouse at UC Davis, California, United States - DK15-C-3 | ecosystem: Host-associated > Plants > Roots > Rhizosphere > Soil | place...
CCTCCCGATACAGAAGCCACTCGAAGCGCCGGTAGGAACGCAGCGCCTCTGCCTGGTTGCCCTGTGCAAACGCGCCGCGGCATTGGCTGACCTGAGCGTGCCGTTGTCGCTCGTTCGGAGGAGCCTGCCGGAAGTGCCGCAGCGGTGTGTCTGCCCGGCTGCCGGATTTTACTGCGGGGCCTCCCCGGTCCCGACGTCCTCCCCCTCAGCGGGGTCCGCGGCCCGGTTCCTTGGCCTGACCCCGGCGGCAACCTGGGATGCTCGGGTCCTGGCGTCGGCGGCCACCTCGGAAGCGGCAGATTTGACCTCAGCGGCAAGATGGGAAATTTGGGATCTGAGATCGTCAGCTGCGTGCCGGAGACCGGCGGCAGCGGTGTCCATGGCCCGGGAAGCCTGCTCCTGTGCGTTCACCGCTGCTGCCGGCGGTTGCCCGGCCCGTCCCGCCCGCCACACGGCAGCCGCGCCCGCCGCGGCTGCCGCGGCCGCCACCAGGCCGCCCAACCACCACAATTTCCGCGCCGGGCCGCCGGACGCTGCGCCGCCGGCAGCAGGGGAAGTCTTCGGCGCGACCCGTTCCAGGCCTTCACGGAGCCGCGGCGTCGCCCTTTCCACCCCTGCAGCCAGATCATCGGCAATCCGGCGCAGGCCTTCCTGGATCCTCGGTGAGGCCGCCTCGAGGCCGCTGTCGATTCCGGACACCGCCCAGTGCAGGGCGGCGGAGACCCCGGGTGTGGCCCAGGCCGTCGCGGTGGTCCCCCGCGCGGCGAGACTCCCCCGAAGACGAGGGTTTTGGACGGTGCGGGCCTTGCCTTCCGACGTGCACATAGCTACCTCCCGGGGCCGGTGAATTTTACGGCCTAGCCTACGTCCCCCGGACCCGCCGGGACAGCCCCCTTTCCGGCTCCATCCGGCTTGACGGGTCTTTCGGAGTTGGCTCGGCAAAGGCCAGCGCGAAGAGCCAGAGCCGCAGTAGGCCTGCAAACCAAGGCAGGAACTGCGTTTTCCCGTCACCGGACCGGCTTCCAGCGTCTTCCGGCAGCGGGCATCACATGGGGTCGGTCACACCTGTTTCGGCGCCGCTCCCCCATATTCCCGGCACAACCTAGGCGGGCACGTTTCGGGTTCACCACGGGACCGCTCGGCAAGAGTCATCCTTCTACCGCTGCTCAATTTCAGGCTCTGAGGTTATTGCCTTGCAGCGGGACAGTAGGCTGATGCCAGCAGCCTACTGAGGGAGCTGTCATGAGCGATTCCGGTACAGAGGCGGATGGGGAGATCGCAGGACTTCCGGCGCGCAGGCACAGCCTGGACCGGCGCATGATTCTTGAGGCCGGTGCCGACTTCATCGAGACGCACGGCCTGCGCCAGTTGTCGATGCGCCGGCTGGGCGCCCGGCTCGGAGTGGAGGGCATGTCCCTCTACCGCCACGTGCCGTCGCGGGACGACTTGCTGGACGGCATCGTGGAAGTCGTACTGGATGATCTTTATGGCGATCCCGAGGTCTATCTTGAGCCGAAGAACGGCTGGCAAGACTACCTGCTCCGTCTGGCCCGCGGGCTGCGGCGGGTGGCGCTGGCCCGCCCGCAGGTCTTCCCGTTGATTGCCACCCGACCGCCCCAGGCCCCGTGGATCCGCCCTCCGCTCAGAAGCCTGCGCTGGATTGATTCCTTTTTCGGGGCCCTGGGTGCGGCCGGCTTCCGTGACGACGCCGCAGTGGCGGCTTACCGTGCTTTCAGCAGTTTCCTGCTCGGGCACCTGCTGCTGGAAGTGGCTGCGAAGGGTGCGGATATCGCACCGGTGGAAATGCCGGAACCGCAGGGGCAGATCCCCGGGGGCCTGGAAGCGTATCCGCATGTGCGGCGGCTGGAGCAGCGCCTCTCCGAGGACCGCAGCGCCGAGGAATTCGAAGAATCCCTGGCCAACCTCCTGAACCGGATCGAAGCCCTCCGGGACTAGCCTTCCTCGCCCGGCCCCCTAAGGAAGTTGAGAGAAAGTTCTAAGATCTATTGCCACCGATTAGTAAGCATGCTTTGCTTACACCGTAAACATTATCCGGTTGCGCGGGCCACCGAAGCTGCGCTCCTGAGAACGGAAAGCAGGCGCCTTACTGACCCGTCCCGGCTGATCCGCCGCGTGACGACCGACTGCAGGGTTGACGGATCGAACTGTCCCGGATCGGGAGGGGAGTCTCCCGGCAGGTCAAAACACATGAATGCAGAGTGTCACCGGAGGTTTCCATGACAGGCAGGGCCGATTTTTCACAGACAGCAGATAAGGGCCGCAAGGCTCCGGACCCCGAGGACGGCCGGAAGCCGGACAGTCCGGGAGAGGTGAGCAAGCCGAACTGGAAGTACATTTTCAAGCGGACGCTCAGGGAGTTCTCGAAGGACAACTGCACTGATCTCGCGGCGGGGTTGACGTATTTCGGTGTTCTTTCGCTTTTCCCGGCACTGCTGGCGCTGGTGTCGCTGCTGGGCGTCATCGGGCAGGCCGAGCAGACCACTCAGGCCCTGCTGCAGATCGTTGAAGGCGTGGCGAGTCCGGAAGTCGTGGAGACCCTGCGGCAGCCGATCCAGCAGCTGGCCAGCGCGCCGGCGGCAGGTTTTGCCCTCGTCGTCGGTCTTGCCGGCGCCATCTGGTCCGCGTCGGGCTATGTCGGCGCTTTCGGGCGGGCGATGAACCGGATTTACGAGGTCGATGAGGGCCGGCCGTTCTACAAGCTGCGCCCGGTGATGCTGGTCATCACCGTGGTCATGCTGCTGCTGGCCGTGGTGATGGCTCTCATGCTTGTTGTTTCCGGCCCCGTGGCCCAGGCTGTCGGCGACGCCGTCGGGCTGGGCGGGACAGCCGTGACGGTGTGGAACATCGTCAAGTGGCCGCTTTTGGTGCTCTTCGCGATCCTGATGATCGCCGTGCTGTATTACGCGACGCCGAATGTGAAGCAGCCGAAGTTCCGGTGGATGAGCATGGGGTCCTTCATTGCTCTGGTGGTGCTGGCGTTGGCTTCCTTGGGTTTCTTCTTCTACGTGTCGAATTTCGGCAATTACAACAAGACCTACGGTGCCATCGGCGGCATGATCGTGCTGCTGCTGTGGATCTGGATCGCTAACCTTTCGCTGCTGTTCGGTGCTGAGTTCGACGCCGAAATGGAGCGCGGACGCCAGCTCCAGGGCGGGATCGAGGCCGAAGAGACGATCCAACTGCCGCCCCGGGACACCAAGGCCAGCGAGAAGAAACTCGACAAGGAAAGGAAGGACGTCAATGACGGACGCGCGCTGAGGGAACAGCACGGAAAGAACCCTGATCGGGACTGACCGCACTTTAGATCGAGCATTGGAGCAACCAGTATGACGACGCAGAACCGGCAGGAACCCTCGGTACAGGCTACGGAAGGCCTTGACACGGGCAGCCACTCAACCACACAAGAACCGTCAACGGCGTCCGCGGCCAAGGACGGGGCTAAGGACCTCGCCCGGCAAGGGACCCAGGCCGCGAAGGACGTGGCAGGCACCGCCGCCTCGGAGGCGAAGAACCTCACCCGGGAGGCAGGAAGACAGGCAAAAAACCTGACGAGCGTGCTGGGCTCGAACCTGAAGGACCAGGCCGGCGCACAACAGCAGAAGGTCGCCCGGGGGCTGTGGTCCCTCAGCGATGAACTGCAGTCGATGGCCCAGGGTGCGGAGCATTCCGGGCCGGCCTCGAACCTTGTCGGGCAGGCTGCCCAGCGCGCCGGGGACATGGCCGTTTGGTTCGAAGCACGTGACCCGGGATCACTGCTGGAAGAAGCGAAGGGCTTCGCCCGCAAGCGTCCCGGTGCTTTCCTGGCCATCGCAGCCGGAGCGGGCCTGCTGGCCGGACGCCTGACACGCGGCCTGACCGCAGCGCAGCCGGGCACCCGGTCTCCGGCCGGGACTCATGTTCCACCGGTTACACCGGCCGGTCCCGCTGCAGCGCCCAGCGCCGGCAGAACGGGCACTGCCGCGTCCGCGGATGCGGTTGATGCTTTGCCCGATCCCTAGGATGCAGAGCCAACGATTGCCCCGGGCACTCCCCCGGTGAGCACGAATCCCGGCGGGAGGGTTTCGCTCTCATGACCCATCCGATTTCCTCCGGCGCCCATTCCTATCAGGTCCCGCCGACAGAAGCTGAAGAGCGGGCCGCGAATGCTTCACTCGGGGATATCCTCGGCGACGTCAGCCGCGATATGTCGACCCTGATGCGCCAGGAACTCGAACTGGCGAAGGCCGAGCTGAAGGAATCCGGCACCAAGGCCGGTAAGGGTGCCGGCCTGCTCGGCGGCGCGGGAGTTGCCGGCCACTTCGTCCTGGTGTTCCTCTCGCTGGCCCTGACGTTCGCCCTCGGCGCGCTGATCGGCCTTGGCTGGTCCGCGCTGATCGTCGCCGTGATCTGGGCCATCATTGCTGCCGTCCTCGCGGCCAAGGGCAAGAAGGCCCTGAAGGAGGTCCGCGGGATGCCGCAGACCGCCGAAACCGTCAAGGAAATCCCCCCGACACTGAAACCAGGTGAGGAAACCCCATGAGCCAGTCACCCGAAGAAATCCGCGCCGATATCGAGCGGACCCGTGCCGAACTCGGCACCAATGTCGATGCCCTGGCGGAAAAGGTCACTCCCGCCGGCATCGCCGGGCGCCAGAAGCGCAAGGTCCGGGACAAGCTCGGCCAGGTCAAAACCAGCATCATGGGTGCCGCCGACACTGCCAAAACTACAGTGCTGGGTTCAGCTGACGATGCCAAGTCCAGCGTTCTCGGCTCGGCAGAAGAGGCCAAGGGCGCCGTAACCGAGACCGCCCACCACGCCGGTGACGCGGTGCAGAACCTGCCGCACCAGATAACCGGCCAGACCCGCGGCAACCCGCTCGCTGCGGGTCTGATCGCCTTCGGAGCAGGCCTGTTGGTTTCCTCCCTGATACCGGCCAGCGAGAAGGAAAAGGAAGCCGCTACAGCGCTGAAGTCCAAGGCCGAGCCCCTGAAGGCACAGCTGCAGGACGCAGCTAAGGAAATCGGTCAGGACCTCAAGGGCCCGGCACAGGAAACCGCACAGTCCCTGAAGGAATCCGCCACGGACGCCGCCCAGCGGGTCAAGGACGAAGGTGCCTCCGCGGCCTCCGACGTCGAGGACCGCGCCCGTGATGCCAAGACCAACGTCCAACACACCGAGACAGGAACGACAGACACCCCCACCCGGCCCGGATCCGTTCCCGGAACCACACCGCTCTGATTGTGCAGTCCACGCGATTCAACCATCAACACCGGGGCATCCCCCGTGCCCGGCACCAACAAAGGAAATGAAATGATCAACACAGAACACATCAATCGCCTCGCCGGCGGCAACGCTAAAGTCCTTGATTCCGAGGGCAACAAGATCGGCAGCGTCGGACAGCTGTACCTCGATGACCGGACCGAAGACCCGAACTGGGTCACTGTGAAGACCGGACTGTTCGGCACCTCGGAAACATTCGTGCCGCTCTCCGAGGCCACCAGCGACGGCGATGACATCCGCGTCCCGTACAGCAAGGACCAGATCAAGGACGCCCCGCGGGTCGACCCGGACGGACACCTCAGCCCGGCCGACGAGGAACGGCTGTACTCGCACTATTCACTCGGCGGCGGCACATATGCAGCAGGGACAACCGGCACCTACTCTGATGCCCGGACCGGCACCGCCGGGACGGACCGCACGGAGAAACGTGGCACGGTCGGCCACGACACCTCCGGCCCCACCACCGACGATGCCATGACCCGCTCCGAAGAGCAGCTCCACGTCGGCACCGAACGCCGGGAAGCAGGCCGTGCCCGGCTGCGTAAGTACGTCGTCACCGAGAACGTCACCCGGACCGTCCCGGTCAGCCGCGAAGAGGTCCGGATCGAGCGTGAACCGATCACCGATGCCAACCGCGCCGATGCGCTCTCCGGCCCGGACATCAGCGAGGAAGAGCACGAAGTCACGCTCCATGAGGAACGTCCGGTCGTGGAGAAGGAAACCGTGCCCGTGGAGCGGGTTCGCCTCGGCAAGGAAACCGTGACCGATCAGGAAACGGTCACTGAGGAAGTCCGCAAGGAAGAAATCGAGACCGACGGAACCCGCACCACAAACCGATAAGCCGGCCGTTCCGAACGCCCGCCGCAGTAGGCCTCCCCTCCAGGGAGGCCTACTGCACCTGAATCCCCGCCCGCACCGTCCCCGGGAAGAAGGTAACTTCGAACGCAGAGCCGGGGCCGGACCCTTAGGAACGAAAATGCACGCCCACCTTCAGGCGAAGCGGCTTCATCCTGGCAGCTCGGCAGCTAACCCGGGCCGCACCAGCACCCCCGCCCGACGCCGGACCAGGAACCAGCACGGACCCCATGAAGGGAACGCAGGGCCATGTCGGATCTGGAGCAATGGCCAACCGTCCGCCTGCTCATCACCGCCAGCAGGCTGGTCGAGAACGCCTATAACGAAGAACTGGCCGGCCTCGGCATCACCTATGCAGGCCTGTCCGTCCTCGCCGTCCTCGCCGCGCAGGGAGCGCTGAAACAGGCTGAACTGGCCGAGGAACTGAAAGTACAGAACCCGAGTGTGGGGAAAATGATCGAACGACTGGCACGGAGAGGCTTCGTAACCGGCACCCGCTGCTGGCCTGACCGGCGCACTCAATTGATCACCATCAGCCCGGCCGGACTGGAAGTCCTGTCCAAGGCCCGCGGCCTCGACGACAGGCTCCAGCTTCCCGACGCATCCGGCAAGGCCAGCCTGCGCGATCAGGCGCGAAGGTTGATTGCGACCTACTGGTGAGGCGATGGAACCTGCTCCCCGGAGACAACGGAATCCTGGAAGCCCTTCCGTATCAACCGCTGCTCTGGATAACCTGGCGCGAGGCATTGCCGTTCGCCCGAAGAAAAAGCGCGCAAAAGAGAGAGACGACCCAGCATATCTAGTGCTCCCTACGCCGTAGAAGGCCAGAAGGTCAACGACGTCGCCGAACAGCTTCGCGGCTGGGTGGAGGGGGCGATTCGCGAACCCTTCGCCTACGAACTTTCGCTCTCGCTTGAGACGGCCTAGGAATTCTACCGAACACCCGACCATCCCATCGTCGGTGCGCTTTCCAGGGCAACTCGCACCTAACGGCGCAAATGTCAGAGCTGCCGGCGGTGGGTCATTTCCGTTGCCTCTCGGACGACCTCGGCGAAACTTTGCCTTTGGCTAAAGCTCCCGTTGTTTCCTGGCGCCCGGTCCGCTTCGAAGTATCGCGGCGACAAAGAGTTCTACGGCTGCGTCTTCCCCTGTCCCGGTCAGCACCGGCTGCAGCAGGTGCAGCAATTCGGCCACGACATCGCCGGCCCGGCAGGGCTGCCCGTTCAGAGGGCTTATCAACCGTCCGCCTACGCGGAACCGGCTGGCTTGCCAGGTCCACAACCGGAGCTGGGAGACCGTGGCCGGCATCCTCGCCGCCGCATACCCCGCCGTCTGGTTGCAGCTCGTCACCGCGGCGCTCTCGCACAAGATGGGACGCAAGCTGCTCATATGCTCGTCCAAGGCGCGGCACTCCCTTGACGACCGCCGGGGCAGGCTTCGGCAGCTGGCTCACCGTCGCGGTCCTGCTCGGCGCCGGAACACCAATGGTCTACCCTGCCCTGCTCGCGCCATTGGCGACATCACCCACTCCGCCTGGCGGGCCCGCTCCGTCGGGATTTACCGCCTGTGGCGCGACGGCGGCTTCACCGCCGGCGCCCTGCTCTCCGGGCTCCTCGCCGACGCCTACGGCATCCCCGCCGCGGCCATCGCCGTCGCTGCCGTGACCACGGCCTCCAGGGTTCTGGTCGCCGCGCGGATGCCAGGTACCGACCACAACCGGTCCGTCAGAACCGCTTCCGCCTCCACCACGTCCGACACCCCTGAATCAGGACACCGATAGACAGCGGAAGATGGTAAGCATACTGTGTAAATGCGGTCTCAACAGTTGACGGAAAGCCTGAACGCTGCAAAGGGAGTGGAATGTCCAACCCAGCGCCAACAAATGCTAGGAACCAGGGACCCGCCCCCAAACCGATCACCCTGCCCGGGATCATTCTCGGGGTCGGGCTTGGCGGGTTCGTGGACGGGATCCTGCTGCACCAGATCCTGCAGTGGCACCACATGCTCTCCAGCTCCGACACCGCCAACATCGACATCGGTTTGTATCCGGTCACCACCGTCCACGGGCTGCAGATGAATACACTCTGGGACGGGTTCTTCCACACCGTCACCTGGCTGGCGGTCCTCATCGGACTCGGGGTCTTGTACTCCCGGATGGGCCGATCCCGGGGTCGCATCTGGGCCTCGCGCGTGCTGTGGGGCTGGATCCTGGCCGGCTGGGGGATCTTCAACGTCGTCGAGGGTCTCCTGGACCATCACCTGCTGGGCATCCACCATGTCATTAGCGGCGAGTACCAGGCCCTGGCGGACATCCTTTTCCTGGTCTTCGGGGCTCTCCTGATGGCTGGGGGCTGGCTGCTGCAGCGCTCCGGCCAGCCGGTGGACCTAAGCACGACTGACCGGCGGGCGAGTGGCGGCAGCCGATGATGTCGGGCCACAACACTCACGCGCACCAGGGCTCTGGGGCTCTGGAAGCTGGCGTGCCGCTGTTTCTGCTCGCCGTTCTGGTCATCGGGTATGTGGTGCTTGCCTATGCCCGGAGCTTACAGCCAGGCGGCTGGAACCCGTGGCGCACCGGAGCCTTCGTGACCGGGGCGGTGCTGCTCGCAATGGGCCTGATGCCCCAGACCGCCCCGTACCCGGACGGCAGTCTCCCGTCCCACATGTACCAGCACCTGCTGATCGGCATGTACGCACCGGTCGGGCTCGTCCTGGGAGCACCGGTCACCCTGCTGCTGCGCTCCCTGCCCCGCCAGGCCGGCAAGACCATCGGCAGGATCATCAGATCCCGGCCTCTGCACCTTCTCGCCCACCCCGTAACCGCACTCATCCTGAACATTGGCGGCCTCGCGGTCCTGTACTTCACCCCGCTCTACACCGCCGCGGCGCAGACACCAGGCCTGCACACACTCATCCACGCTCACTTCCTTCTCGCCGGATACCTCTTCGCCTGGGTGATCGCCGGGCCAGACCCGGCCCCCGGCCGGCCCACGGTCCCGGCCCGACTCGTCATCCTGGCCGTGGCGATCGCCGCCCACGCCATCATCTCCCAGCTGCTCTACGCCGGCCTGTTCGTTCAGATCAACGCGCCGGCCGCCGAGCTGCGCCAAGCAGGGGAACTGATGTACTACGCCGGAGACATCGCCGAACTGATCCTGGCCTTCGCCATGGTTACGGTCTGGCGTCCCCGGCCGGGCGGCAGGCAGGAGCCAGCCACCGGCCTTACCACCCGGCGACCGGCCTCCACATCGATCTCGGCCCGCCGGACCCGCACGTAATCCCCCACCGTCGAACAGGACAGCTCCTGGGCTCCGTGCTCCTCGATCAGCGGGCCATCCTGCGGACGGCATGACGCTGCTTCCGCGGGACGGTGGTGTCCTTGAGCAACATCGCGTCGATCGCTGCCTTGAACGGCTTCAGTCGGCAGGGCACCCCTTGCCTCGGTTTACGCTCCGGAGGGAAGCTGATTCTAGAACCTGCCGCACCGTTCTTTTGTGAACATCGTGCCTGACGGCCAGCGCTCGAACCGACAGGCCCTCAACCCGGGCGTCCCTTCGAATCTGCTCGAACAAGTCCGCTCTTGACTCCATCTAGGCCGAGCCTTCCGCCGTATCCATCCACTGATGGATCCAACATTGAAGGCGCGGCCGCGAATAACCGTCACAAGTGTCCGGCGAGTCACGAAGTGGGGCCAGATATACCCGTCCTACGGGACCATCCAGACCTGTCACAGCCACGGCGCAGCCGCTGATTGGCAGTTGACCTGCCAGCTTCAGGGGCGGAATGTGTAGCCGTGGAACCGTCATGGATTGCCCGCGCGCAGGGGTATTCAATCTGGCTTTCTGTATCTGGCCGCTGATTCTTTATCGAAGTTTCGAAGCGGTTTCCGGGCCGAAAACTGACCACTGGCTGGTGAAGACTGTCGCACGAGCAGTTGGACGTAGCCGACCGCCGTCAGAAGTCCTGGTGCCTCGTCGCCTGACGGCGTGGCAGCGGCCCGCGGTGCCGGTATCGGCACTGCAGCAACTTTCATCATCATTGATCTGCGCTATGTCTCAACCGGCCGCATCAGCCGTATTTATCTGCTCGATGCGGCCTTGGAGGCCTTCTGGCTTGGTGCCTGGGCCACCCATCTTGCCATGCCGCGGAAGCTCTGCACCGCAGGTGCTATTGACGGTCCCGCGTCGGGACGGACGGGCAGCCGGTCGGCGTTTTCACGGAAGCCTGGGTTTGGGTGACCGGAAGCAGGATGGGGCGATCACCGGCCCGGGGGTCCGTACCGTATGGAGATTGGTGGAGGCCGCGGCACATATGTCTTACTACGCTGCCGACCGGGCCGCGGGAGGGCCGTGTTTAGGGGGCCTGCTTGTAGTTGCCGAACTGACACCCTTTCCATCGTGTCGAAAAAGCCGTGGCAACCGTGCCACTCATCCCTGCTCCCCCGTGCCTGCCGTGGCGATGAGTTTCCCGTAGGCAACGAGGTTTTCTTCGAAGGTGCCGTTCTGGGGGTTGTACCCATCGCAGGTGATGAGACGGATTTCGGGATGAGTGGTATTCCCGTAGACCTGCAGGGCGGGGAAAGGAGTCCTTGTCGTATCGCTTGACGGCCGTCACGCGGAAAACCGCAGTCGTGCCGTCTGCCCGCTCGATCCCGACGTCGTCGCCGGGCACTAGTTCCTGCAGCCTGGCGAAAATGCCGGGACTGCCGCCCAGCGAGTTGACGTGCCCGAGAAGGATTGAGGGGCCCCTTTCCCCGGGTGTCGGAGAATTGACATACCACCCCGCCGGGGAACCGGCCTCTTCAGGCGACACTTCCAAGGTTCCGTCCTCCTGCTGCCCGAGACTGATGATGTCGCTGTGAAGGCCGATCCGGGGAATGCTCAACGAGGCAGGCCTGGATTCCTTCAGGACCAAGGCACCGCCCCCTTCCGGTGGTACTACAGCCTTGGATGCGGCTGTGCTTTCCCGTTGCGGCGGCGGATGCTCGAGCCCGGGCGCCTGCTTTTGGCGGGGAGCCTGCCCGATGGCTGAGTGCAGCGTTGTGGAGGGCGGAGTCGGCCCGCCAGCCTCCGGTGCGGCACACGCGGCGTTCAAGGCCATGGATCCCAACAATAGAGGCCGTCCGGGCCGGAACTGCAACCGTGGAGGTTCACGGTGTGGATCCGAATAAGCTTCCGTGTACGCGCCGCCCGCCGGGAAGCGGTCAGTGGCAACCGCCGACGCCGGGTTGGCGTCCCCCTGTACGGTCAGCGAAGTGCTGACCGCTCCCGCGTAGGGCTCACCCTCAGACGAACCGACAACACCATCGCCGTCGGTGTCTGCTCCCGGCCCTGGACACACGCCCTGACCGCCGATGTGAATGTGCTGGCCGTGCGGGAACGGGGCATTCATCCAGATTTCCGCGGCGCCCGAGACGTTCATGCTGACCGTAGCCTGCTGCCCGTGGATCTCGATCACGG
>Ga0307416_100001926_pt1 | contig 11585 bp, 9 predicted proteins | sample DK1Cmetagenome_2_FD_203821 | JGI IMG/M metagenome (GOLD analysis project Ga0307416, IMG submission 203821) | Maize rhizosphere microbial communities from greenhouse at UC Davis, California, United States - DK15-C-3 | ecosystem: Host-associated > Plants > Roots > Rhizosphere > Soil | place: USA...
CGATCGTGGACGGGGACACCTGGCCGGTGGCGCGCGCCGCCGGCCGCAACCCGGCGCGCGACCTCGCCGCCCACGACTCCTACCGCGCCCTCGACGCCGCCGGCGCCCTGCTGAAGACCGGGCTCACCGGGACCAACGTGACGGACGTCGTGATCGGGCTGGTGACGAACCAGGAGTAGGGAGTGGGGCGTCGGCAGTGGAGGCTCGGCCACTCCCCACTCCCCATTGCCCGTCTGGCCGGTCACCTTTCGCCTTCATCTCATCGGAGACCGACGCGACATGACCCAGACGCCGTTCACGGTCGGGCTGATTCAGGACGGGGTGGAGGCGGACGCCGCGACGACGGTGCGGCGCACGGTGGAACGGGTCCGCGAGGCGGCGGCGCGCGGCGCGCAGATCGTGCTCCTCAAGGAGCTGTTCAACGCGCCCTACTTCTGCAAGGTCACCGACGCCGAGCGCTTCGACCTCGCCGAGCCGATCCCCGGGCCGACGGTCGAGGAGATGCAGCGCCTCGCGAAGGAGCTCGCCGTCGTCATCGTCGTGCCGATCTTCGAGAAGCGGGGGCCGGGCATCTACCACAATTCGGCGGCCGTCGTGGACGCCGACGGCGCGCTGCTCGGCGTCTACCGCAAGATGCACATCCCCGACGACCCGCTATACCACGAGAAGTACTACTTCACGCCGGGCGAGATCTACCAGCACGACGAAGCCAAGGCGCCATCGGGGTTCCGCGTCTTCAAGACGCGCTACGCGACGATCGGGATCCTCATCTGCTGGGACCAGTGGTACCCCGAGGCGGCGCGCATCACCGCCCTCATGGGCGCGCAGATCCTGCTCTTCCCGACGGCGATCGGCTGGCACCCGAAGGAGAAGGAGGAGTGGGGGAAGGCGCAGGCCGACGCCTGGCGCACGGCGCAGCGCGCGCACGCGATCGCGAACGGCCTCTACGTCGCGGCGACGAACCGCGTCGGCCACGAGCCCGAGCCGGGCACCGACGGCATCGAGTTCTTCGGCCACTCGTTCGTCTGCGACCCATTCGGCCGGATGATCGCCGAGGCTGGCACCGCCGCGGAGACTCTCGTCACGCAGTGCGACCCGAAGCAGATCGAGTACACGCGCCGCAACTGGCCCTTCCTCCGCGACCGCCGCATCGACGCCTACGGGCCGATCCTGAACCGGTATCTGGGATGAGGATCGCGGGGCGCGGGGCGACATCGCGGTCCCACGGGAGGTTCGCGTGAGAGACGACGAGATGGATGCGAGAGGCGTCGTCGGGCCGAGCGGGCCGCGGGCGTCCGACGGCGGGCGAGGGGGCGGGGCGACGGATCCCGCGCCCCGCGCCTCGCGCCCCGCGCCGCTGCAGTACCGCATGCCCGCCGAGTGGGAGCCGCACGCGGCGACGTGGATCGCGTGGCCGCACCACGAGCCGGACTGGCCGGGCAAGCTGGCGCCGATCCCGTGGGTCTACGCGGAGATCGTGCGCGGCCTGCACGCGTTCGAGCGCGTCGAGATCCTCTGCCACGACGAGCAGGTGCGCGACGACGCCCGCCGCGCCCTCGACGCGCACGGCGTCCGCCGCCACGGCTACCGCCTGCACATCGTCCCCAACGACCGCGTCTGGCTTCGGGACTCGGCGCCTACCGGCGTGCTCGGCGCCGACGGCGCGCCGGCCCTCGCCAACTGGCGCTTCAATGCCTGGGCGAAGTACGACAACTACGAGCGCGACGCCCTCGTCGGGCAGGCCATCGCCCGCATCACGGGGCTGCCGCGACTCGAGCCGCTGCGCCCCGACACCGGCGAGCGCGTCGTCCTCGAGGGCGGCGCGATCGAGACGAACGGCGCCGGGCTGTTCTTGGTCACCGAGGAGTGCCTGCTCTCGACCATCCAGGAGCGCAACCCGGGGCTCGACCGCGACGGCTACGAGCGCGTCTTTCGCGACTACCTCGGCGTCCGCCAGACGATCTGGCTCGGCGAGGGATGCGTCGGCGACGACACCCACGGCCACATCGACGACATCGCGCGCTTCGTGGACCCGACGACGATCGTCCTCGCCTACGAGGAGGACCCGGCCGACGAGAACCACCTCCGCTCGGCCGACAACATGCGCCGGCTCGAGCTGGCCGGCGCCGAGCGCGGCGCGCTGCGCGTCGTCAAGCTCCCCTTCCCGCGCGCCGTCGAGATGGCGGGCGAGCGACTGCCGGCGAGCTACGCCAACTTCTACGTCGCGAACGGCGTCGTCCTCGTCCCGACGTTCAACGATCGCAACGACCGCGTCGCGCTCAACACCCTCGCCCACCTCATGCCCGACCGCGCCGTGATCGGCATCCACGCCGTGGATCTCGTGTGGGGGCTCGGCACGCTGCACTGCCTGACGCAGCAGGAGCCGGCAGGAAGGCGATAGGGGCGCGGGGCGCGAAACTACGAAGGGCGTGAGACGTGAGACGGCTCGCAGCCCCTCTCACGTCTCACGCGCCCGCCATTCCCGCACCCCACCCCTACGGCTCGCGCGCCCGCTCCCAATCCCCGCCATGCCCGCGCCGCCGGCTGCCGCCGAAGCGGACGGAGAGGCCCAGCCGGTACTCGCGCGCCCGCGTGAATCCGGCCGGCGGCTGCACGCCGTCGTTCACGATCGGCAGCCGGTAGCGCGCCTCGGCGTCCAGGTAGAGCGCACCGATCAGCGGCTGGGCGAGCCCCACGCCGTAGCTCCACACCGGGCCGCTCTCCCGCACGCCCTCCACCTCGCGCCGCACGCCGTGCGTGCCGATCCCGATGAAGCCGTAGGGCCCGAGTCCGCCGAGCGCGGCGCGGATCGCCGGGACCTGGGCGGGCGCGATCACGAAATCGGCGTCCGCCGTCCACGCGCCGAGCTCGAGGCGCGACTCGCCGCCCCCGCGGTCTATGTCCCGCAGTCGGCCGATCGCCCCGCCGATGCGCACGCCGATCGCTCCCGTGTAGGTCGCGAAGGTGGCGCCGTAGAGGTACGGCGCGTCCGGGAGCGCGTAGTCTCGCGAGGCGTGGGCGGCGAGCGCCACCTGGGTCTGCGCCGGCAGAGCGGTCGCCGCCGCGACCGAGGCCGCCATCACGGCCAGCGTCGCACCGGCCAGCCGACGCGCTGGACGCCCGACCGGCGGAACGTCGTTGATCGCCTGCCCCACCGCCCGCGCCGGAACCGCGCGATCCCCGCCCTGCGTGCACCGCGACATGAGCACCGTCCGTTGAGGTTGGCGCTCCCGACGGCACGCCGGGTGCCCCCGCGCCGGCGTGTTCAAGTGTTGATTGCACAATTACTTGGCCGAGCGATCGCCGGCCCCGACCGGCGCCCTGTGTCGAAGCGGCGACGGGCCGGCGTCACTCGGCGAGGACGACTCCGCGGCGCCGCATCGGGCGTGCTCCTTGCACCCCGCGGCAGACGTTCACGCGCCGGACGCCGTCTCGAAGTCCGCGCGCCGTCGGCAATGACCGGAGGGCCAGTGAAGATCACGCTCACGTCGGAGGAGTCGGTGCGCCTCGAGCCGGCCGCCGGCCCGATGACGATCGAGGCGCCGTCGCCCGAGCAGCAGTACTCGCCGTTCCACATGCTCGGCAGCTCGCTCGCCTACTGCACCTACTCGATCCTCGCCTCGTGGGCCTCGAACGCGGGCATCGCGAGCGACGACATTGTGGTGGACGTCGCTTGGAGCTTCGCCGAGAAGCCGCACCGCGTCGGCGAGATGCGCGTCACCTTCGACTGGCCGGCGCTTCCCGCCGAGCGCCGCGCCGCCGCGCAGCGCGTCGCCAAGCTGTGCACCGTGCACGCGACGCTGTCCCATTCGCCGACGCTGACGGTTGCCGCCGCCGGCGCCGCGGCGATCGCCGCGCCCGTCGCGCCCGTCGCGCCCGTCGCGCCTCGCGCCGACGCGTTGGTCGAGCGGGCCGCCGTCGCGCCTCGTGCCGACGGCGCCAGCGCTTCCGCGGTGAGCGGCACCCCTGCGGCCGTCCCGAGCCCGGCGCTCGCCCCCGGCGCCGAGCACACACCGTGAGCGCGTCCACCGTACCCGTCGTCACGTTCACGGTGGACGGCGTGCCGCGCGACGCCGCCGCGTCGCGCTTTCCCGACGCCAGCGTCGGACTGGGGCGTGCCTACACGGTGGTGTACGACGGGAACTGCAAGGTGTGCACGCGACTCGCCCGGCTGCTCACCAAGTGGGACCGGCGCCAGGAGCTCGAGATCGTCCCCTCGCAGTCACCGGGCATCCGCGCGCGCTTTCCCTGGATCCCGACGCGCGCCTACGCCGAGAGCATCCAGGTCATCAACCGCGCCGGCCACACCTGGCAGGGCGCCGATGCCCTCGAGACGATCCTCGACGCACTTCCTAAGGGTCGCCTGCTCTCGTGGGTCTTCGCGATCCCCTTCGTCCGCCCGCTCGTCGAGCGCTTCTACCGCTGGTTCGCCCGCAACCGCTACCGGCTCGGCTGCGGCGAGCACTGCACGTATCGGGGAAACGCGGTGGTGGATTACATGGAAGAGGAGACGGAAGCGGCCGGGGCGGATCGAGGATGAGGGCAGAGCGCGGGTGTCGGTGTTAGATGTTTCGGAGAGCGACCCCCGCACGCATATCCGCGCTCTTCCCTCGCACCGCGCACCCTCGCTCCTCTCACCCGCGCTCCTCCCTCTTCCGCTCCACCACCAGCTCCTTCAGCCACCCCTCGATCTGCTCGGCGTCCTCCCCCGAGACGGTCTCGGACGCGTGCTGCACGCCGTCGGGCGCCTCGCCGCCGCTCTCGCGCACGACCGCTTCGACGAGCTCCTTCCACGTCATGCGCTGCACGTGATTGCCGACGGTGGTCATCATCACCCAGTCGGCGAGGTTCGACGCGCGGTCGTGCACCTGGACCTCGAACCGGATCGCGCCACCGTGCGGCTCGCAGCGGAAGCGCACCGCGCCGGCGAGCGGATGCCCCTCGAGCGTGACGAGCGTCATGCGCCGCGGCGCGAGCTCCTCGATCCGCACCTGCACGTTGCCGCGCATCGGGAGGTGCATCGTGAGCGTCTCCCCCTCGCGCGGCTCCTTCGGCGTGCCCGGCTCGGCGCCGATCTCCATGTGCCAGGGCGTGATCTCGGCGAACCGCGCGCGAAACCGCTCGAACAGATCTTCGGCAGTGAGCTTGCAGCGGACGATGTCCGCCCACACGCGACGCCGCTTCAGCCCGCCGATCCCGTCGTCGGGGAGCTGCTCGGGGAGCGCGTCGGCGAGCAGCCGCAGACCGTCGTCGAGGCCCGTCGGCTTCACGCCGAAGACCGTCGTCAGCGCGTTCTGTGACGGGTCGTCTATCACGTTCCCTTCCTCGAGCATCTGGATCTGCCCGACGGAGACGGGGGTGTCGAAGCCGAGCTTCTCGCCCAGCTGCGCGCCCCACGCCGCGAGGAACCCCGGCATCGGCAGGCGCATCACCCGGCGGTCGGTGATCTTCGACAGCCGGTCGATGAGGTCGTTCATCGAGGTCCGGTCCGGACCGGCCATCTCGAGCGTCTTCCCGGCCAGGTCGCCGCGCTCCACCGCCTGCACGACCGTCTGCGCGAGGTCGCCGACCCACATCGGCTGGAACTCGTGGTCGCCGCCGTCTATCACGGGGACCGCGGGCAGCGTGCGCATCATCTTGAGAAGGAGGGAGATGACCTCGTCGCCCGGCCCGTAGACGTTGCCCGGCCGGAGGATGACGTGCTCGCCGCGGAACGCGCGCACCAGCTCTTCTCCCGCCTTCTTCGAGCGGTGGTAGCCCGACTTCCCGCGATCTGCGCCGAGCGACGACATGTACACGAAGCGGCGCACGCTCGCCCGCTCCGCCTCGGCGAGCACCAGCCGCGTCCCCTCGACGTTCACCGCCTCGAACGTCGCCTCGGGCGGACTCTCGCGAACGATCGCGACGAGATGCAGCACGACGTCGCAGCCGTCGGCGGCGCCGGTCAGCGCCCGTGGGTCGTCCACGCTCCCGGCGCGCGCCTCGACGCCGCGCGGCCACGTGCGCACCTCCTCGTCGGCGTGGCGCGAGAAGAGTCGCACCCCGTGGCCGGCGTCCACCAGCGCCGTGACCGCGGCCTGACCGACGACCCCGGTTCCCCCAGTGACCAGAATCAACATCGTGCTGCGCGCCCTCGAGTTGACGACAGGCCGCAGGAGCGCACGTCCGGTGCCAACCTCGGCCGTCCACGGCCGCCGCGGGCAGCGTCCGCTCCCGCCCCGTCCATGGGCGCCCATGGATAAACGAGTGCGGCACGTTTACCCCCGCTTCCATTAGAAAAAGTCAAGGCGGCGCCCGGGGTGACGCCCCTTTGGACCTGTCGTCCATCCAGCAGGTGGCGGAGGTCGGGCGGGGACTCGCGATTCACTCTCGGAGGCTCGGTTGACGGCGATCGAAGGCCGGCGTGCGACGCAGCACGCCTCGACGCACTGCGCGCCGCACGACGGCGATCGCGCGCCTTGTTCCCTCCCCCGCGCCCGGTACGCCGCCGGGACCCTGCTCCTCCTCCTCATCGCCGCCACCGGCTGCGGCCGCCGCGCCGGTGCGGGGGGCGAGGTCGTCTTCGGCGCCGCGGGTCCATGGACGGCCGGCTACGGGCAGATGAACAAGCGGGGAATGGACCTCGCCGTGGCCGAGCTCAACGCCGCCGGCGGCGTCGGCGGCCGGACGCTGCGCCTCCTCGCCCGCGACGACGAGGGGAGCGGCGCCAAGGCCGCCGCGATCGCCCAGGAGTTCGTCGCCGACCCGTCGGTCGTCGCCGTCGTCGGCCACGTGAACTCCGGCGCGATGGTCGCCGCGGCGCGAATCTACGACGGCCGGCTGACCGCTGTTGCGACCACGGCCACCTCCCCCGACCTGACGGGGATCTCGTCGTGGGTCTTTCGCACGATCTCGAGCGACTCGACGAACGGGCTCGACATTGCCCGATTCGCCCGCCGCCTGGGGCGGACGCGCGCCGCCATCCTCTACGAGAACAACAGCTACGGCCGCGGCCTCACCGAGTCCTTCCGCCGCAACTTCGACGGCGAGGTCGTGAGCATCGACCCGATCGCCGAGGACGCGACCGACTTCGAGCCCTACGTCGCCTACTTCAAGGAGCGCGCGCCCGACATCGTCTTCGTCGCCGGCACCGAGCGCTCCGGCATCGGGCTGCTGCGCGAGGCGCGCCGTCAGCGCCTTCGCACCGATTTCGTCGGCGGCGATGGATGGGCGGGCGTCGTGGCCGACACCGTAGCCGCCGAGGGCGTGTACGTCGGCTCGCCGTTCACCGCCGAGGACCCGCGCCCCGAGGCGCGACGATTCGTCGCCGCCTTCCGCGATCGCTACCACCTGGACCCCGACGGCAACGCCGCCCTCGCCTACGACGCCACGATGCTCCTCGCGAAGGCCGTCTCCGAGCGCGGCACCGACCGCGCCGCGGTGCGCGACTTCCTCGCCACGCTCGCCGACCGCGGCGGGCACGCCGGCGTTACCGGCCCGATCCGCTTCCACGCCAGCGGCGACCCGCTCGGCCGCGGCATCGTCATGACGCGCGTCCGGCGCGGCGCGCTCCTCGTCGCGGAGCGGACGCCGTGAGCGCCCCGACCCGCCGTCCGACGCCGCCGCTCGGCGGCCCCTACACGCCCGGCGCGAGCTCCCTGCCGCCCGCGCCGACCCCGCCCGACGAACGGCGCGGCGAACCGGCGATCCCGGCGACGACCGAGCAGTGGATGGCTAACCCCGCGCTCACCGCGGGACCCCTCTCGCGCCACGGCAGCGGAACGATCAAGCGGCGCTTGTGGGTCGGCTTCACGATGCTGATGGCGCTCCTCGCGGCCGCCGGCCTGTGGGGATGGCTCTCCCTGACCGCGATGTCGAGCGCGATCGGCGAGACGCTCGCCGGCGTACAGGGCCAGTCGCAGCTCTCGGCCCAGCTGACGACGGACATCGCCCAGGAGATCCAGGCGGCCGACCACTACCTCGCCACCCGCGATTCCGCGTCGCAGGCGCAATTCCGGCGCTTCGGCTTCAGCGCCCATCGCGTGCAGCGCGCGATGAACCAGCGCGGCGCGCAGACCCGCGAGGAGATCGCGCTCATCGCCGAGGTGGACACGCGGCTCTCCCAGCTCGAGGTCACGTATGCCCTCGCCCACCGCCTCGCCGACCTCGGGCGCCGCGCCGAAGCCGCCGCCGTCGCCGGTCGCGCGAAGCCGATCGCCACCGCACTGCTCGCCGACGTCGAGCGGCTCGGCCAGCTCCGCGCGACGGAGCTCGCGAGCGCCTCCCGGCGCCTGCGCGGCGACGCCTCGGGACGGGCCGCGACGCTCGTCACGGTCATCGTCTTCGCCCTCCTGCTCGCGTTCGCGATCGTCTTCGGCACCGTGCGCTCGATCTACGGGCCACTCCGCTCGCTCGTCCACCACGCGCGCGAGCTGAGCCAGGGCAACCTCGCCGTGCGCACGACGGCGGCGATGCCGGGCGAGTTCCAGACGCTCGCCGGGGCGATGAACCAGACGGGGGAGTCGCTGTCGCGCGTCGTCGCCGTCGCCGCCTCGACGGCCGACGATGTCGCGGGCTCGGCGCATGACCTCGCCTCGGTCACCGAGCAGATCTCGCTCGCTGCGGGGCAGATGGCGGCGGCGATGGCGGAGGTCTCCACCGGCGCCGAGTCGCAGGTGAAGCAGCTTCGCGCGGTGGACGACGCGCTGGGCAGCATGCGCGAGCGGGCCGACGGCGTGCTCGCCGGCGCCGAGGAGGTCGGCAAGCTCGCGGCGACGATCGAGGAGCAGGCGCAGGCCAAGCGCGCCGAGATCGTGCGCGCCCTCTCGATCCTCATGGACGTCCGCAACACGGTGCGCAGCGCGTCGGCCGAAGTCGGCGTCCTCAACCGCACGGCCGAGGACATCAACCGCTTTGTCGGCACGGTGAGCCGGATCGCCGAGCAGACGAACCTGCTCGCCCTCAACGCGGCGATCGAGGCGGCGCGCGCCGGCGCCGCCGGCCGCGGCTTCGCCGTCGTCGCCGACGAGGTGCGCAAGCTCGCCGAGCAGGCGCAGCAGGCCGCCGACGACGTCGTCCAGATGACGGCGATCGTCACGGCGCGCGTCGCCAGCACGTCGCAGGCGATGGAGCTGGGGGTCGCCCGCGTCGCCGAGATCGAGACCGTCTCGCGCGACATCGACGGCGCCCTGACGACGATCGGCGGCGCGGCGAGCCGGACGCGCGAGGCGGCGTTCGACGTGACCGCCGCGGCCCAGTGGAATGTGCAGGCGGTGACGAACGCCGTCGCTGGCATCGCCTCGATCGCTGGCACCGCCGAAGCGCACGCCGTCTCCGCCGCCGAGGTGAGCGCCGCGACCCAGGAGCAGAGCGCCGCCTGCGAGCAGATGAGCTCCGCCTCGACGCAACTGCTGGCGGGGAGCACGCAGCTAAAGGGCCTCGTGGGGGGACTGAGAACCTCGTAGGGGGGGTCACTAGTTACTAGTCACTGGTTCCTAGTTACTGGTAGAAGCGGGAACCCCCGGGATGCTCCTAGAGGCATCCCGGGGGTTCGCCGTTACTAGTGACCAGCAACCGCCCCGTCTGAGTGGCTGGTCCAGTCTCCCCTACTGCCGGCACACCCCCGCCGGGTCCGGCTTCTCTCCGTCCACGACCGGCCGCCGCGGCAGGTTCGCGACCCGCGTCGTCAGGTCGCCGATGAAGCGCGTGATCCGCTCGAGATGCGGGTAGTCGATGTACTGCGGCTCGTCGGTGACCTGGTGGTAGTCGCCGTGCAGCCCCGTGAAGAAGAACACGATCGGGATGCCGTAGCGCGCGTAGTTGTAGTGGTCGCTCCGGCAGTAGATGTTCTCCGGGTGCCCCTTGGCGTCGAGCCCGTAGTCGAAGGCGAGCGGGCGCCGCTGGGCGCGGTTGACCGCTTCCACCAGGTCGCCCAGCTCCGAGGAGAGCCGTCGCGAGCCGACGAGGCCGAGGTAGTCCGGCCCGCCGCCGCGCGTGTCCGCCGCGCCCCCGCGCCCGATCATGTCGATGTTGATCTGGGCGACGATCGAGTCGCGCGGCACGGTCGGGTGGTCGGTGAACCAGCGCGAGCCGAGCAGGCCGAGCTCCTCCGCCGTGTGCCAGACGAACAGCACCGAGCGCCGCGGCCGCTGCGGCGCGCGCGCCATCGCCTCGGCGATCTCCAGCACCGCCACGCTCCCCGAGCCATCGTCGTCCGCCCCGTTGGCGATCGAGTCCGGGCGCGGCGGCGCGACCCGGCGCAGGCTGTCCACGTTCACCACGATGGACGCACGCCGCTCGCGCGAGAGCGGCGGCAGCCCGGCGTACTTCCCCGCCATCGCCCACGCCGCGGCGTTGAACGCCTTCAGCGAGTCGTGGTCCACGGGCGTACGGTTGAAGCCGACGTGGTCGTTGTGTGCGCCGATCGCCACGTACTGGCCGCGCAGCGCCGGGTCGCGGCCGCGAAGTAGGGCGACGACGTTGCGCGCCGGCGCCGGCGTCTCGACGAGCGCCAGTGTCCCCGTCACCGCACGCCCGGTCGTCCCGACGCGCGCGCCCTCCAGCGGCACGCCGAGCAGCCGCTCGGCCGCCCGGCGCGTGACGATGAGGCTCACCGGCACCGGCGGCGCCGACGACGCTGCGGCGCGCAGACCGAGCGTCGGCTGGCGGAAGACGGCGAGCGACGCCGCCGGCAGCTGCTCGAGGCCGACGATCGCCATGCCGGCCGCCTCGGCGAGCGGGCTCTCGGCGCGCAGGCGCGTCATCGCCGCCTGCGCGATCGCCGCCCCCGGCGGGAGGAAGACGACCAGCTTCCCCTTCATCTGCTCCCGCGACAGCGCCCCCGCCGTATCGCCGTATGTCCCCCCGAATACGACCCGCGCTTCGTCGAGCGGGCGCGGCACGCCGCGGCGGTTCGCCGGCGCGAAGTCCTTCCAGATCGTCAGCCGCTCGCTGCCCGCGACGAGCACCGAGCTGTCGGCGTAGCCGCGGCGCACGATCGGCACGTCCTGGAAAAACGTGCCGCCCTCGCCCGCCGGCTCGAGGCCTAGCCGGCGCAGCTCGGCGGCGATGTAGGCCGTCGCCCGCGTGTTGTTCTCCGTCCCCGCCTGGCGGCCGAGCATCGAGTCGTCGGCGTAGACGTAGAGGCGCGTCATGAGGTCGGCCGCGGTGATCGCCGCCGTCGTCGGACGCGGGTCGTGCTTGAGCGGAAGGCCCGACGCCGCGGCGCCGGCGCGGGCCGACGGCGACGAGGCACGCTGCTGGGCGAGCGCCGTGGTCGGCAACACCGCGGCGAGGATGAGGAGACGACTCAGTGACAAGACTCGATGGGTCGGGTGTGAAGGCATGACACTAGTGCTTCGCGTCGTTCCACTTCTCGGGATCGAACAGGCTGCTGTCGAGCGGGACGTCGAGCTTCACGTCTGCGTACTCCTCCTTGAACACGGGCCGACCGTCGCGGATGATCAGCCTCTCCGTTGCCACCAGCACGCCGTCCATCTCCTGGTACTTCGCGAAGCGCGAGTCGGTGACCACCGTCCGGTCGCCCCGCGTCTCGCGCTCGACGACGCGCAGCGTGACGAGCCGGTCGGCCTCCACCCATACCTGTG
>Ga0307416_100001928_pt1 | contig 11585 bp, 12 predicted proteins | sample DK1Cmetagenome_2_FD_203821 | JGI IMG/M metagenome (GOLD analysis project Ga0307416, IMG submission 203821) | Maize rhizosphere microbial communities from greenhouse at UC Davis, California, United States - DK15-C-3 | ecosystem: Host-associated > Plants > Roots > Rhizosphere > Soil | place...
CCGTTCTCATTGGATGGAGCAACGGTGAGCGTGGTTTACCAGCTTGTGATCAGTCGTCCGAGGGCGGCCCGAGAAGACGGTTTGTGGCCTGCAGCGTGGCCAGAACGGCACTGCGAAGCGGATCTCCATCGGCGATACGGCACCCGACGAGCTGCGTGGGTTTTGCATCCCGCTTCGCCAGCACACTGACCATGACAACATTCGCGTCGAACGCGCGAACAGATTTCACACCCACCAGCTCGAACGTGTCCTTGTATCGCGTGAACTCGGCCAGCGCCTTGAGCGTCGCCTCTACGGCGAGCCGAAGATCGGCAAATGCGCTCGAGACTCCTTCAGCGCGACCGACATATTTCTCAGTGCCTTTCCACTCCAGCGTCACTGCCGCGGACCCGAGTCCGGAGGGCAGCTTACGGAAATCGAACCCTGCGAACCGGAGTCGATCCGGATGACTCAGGGAGATGATATCCGCCGAGCCGGTGTCGTTCTTTGGTGCGTCGCCGCCGGCCATGAGGTGGGGGGGTGGGGAGGTAAGCGGAGAATCTGACTATGGCTTGCACGTGCTGTTGGCATACGACCAAAGTGGTTGACAGGCAACGATGTCCGCTGCATGTGTGGTCCCTCGCACCTTAAATGGCACTCATGGTGATCCGCGCCGTACTCGCAGTGTTGATCGGAGCACAAACCGTCCCCGCCCAGGACCCTGCCCTCGCGCTCCGCGAGCGTGTCCTGGCACGCATCGCCGAAGTGCCGGGGGCCACCGTTGCTGTCCACGTCGCGGAAGTCGGCGGCGGCAGGACGATCGCGATCAACCCCGACTCGGTCTTTCATGCCGCGAGCACGATGAAGGTGCCGGTGATGATCGAGTACTTCCGCGGCATCGATGCCGGCCGGATCACGCGTGATCAGAGTTTGCTGCTCGGCACCACGTTCAAGTCGATCGTCGACGGATCGACGTATCAACTGGACGCCGACGTCGACTCGGACAGCTCGGTGTTTGCGCGCGTCGGACAGCGCGTGCCACTGCGCTGGCTGGTCGAGCGAATGATCGTGCGATCGAGCAACCTCGCCACCAATACCCTGATCGAAGTGCTCGACGCGAAGAAGGTGGATGCGGCCGCTCGATCGTTAGGCACGACCGCGATGAAAGTCCTCCGCGGCGTCGAGGACGGCAAGGCGTTCCAGGCTGGGCTCAACAATCAGACCTCGGCTCGCGACCTGGCCACGTTGCTGGAGGCGATCGAGTCGGGGAAGGCCGCGTCGAAGGAGAGCAGCCGTGAGATGATCGACATCCTGGCGGCACAGGAGTTCAATGACGAAATCCCGGCTGGTCTTCCCCCCGGCACGCGCGTCGCACACAAAACCGGCTGGATCACCGGCGTCACCCACGACGCGGCGCTGGTCTATCCGCCCGGGCGACGGCCCTATGTGCTCGTCGTCTTGACGAAAGGGATTCGCGAGCGCGCCGTCGCCCAGAAGCTCATCGCCGACATCTCCCGTTTGGTCTGGGACGCGACCGTCGTCGGTCGTTAGGTGCCATGGGTTGACAGGGCCCCGAAAAAAGCCTTGAACACGGAGAGCACGGAGAGTTCACATGGTTCTGTCAGTTTTCCGTGAGCTCCGTGGTTCATTCTTTTCCGGGGATCGGTAATCCAAACCGGCGCTAGCCAACACCATGTCGGATGCGTTCGAGCTGGTTCAGGTGCAGGATGTCGTGGCCCGCGTAGAGCTTGAGTTGGTGCGCGAGACTTTCCTCACCACGCTCCACGTGAACCCCGACGCGCTGTAAGTCTTCCGAACTCGCTCCCTCGACGAGACGCAGGTTTCCTCTCCGAAGAACCGAGAACGTCGCGACAGCTTCGCGCGGATCGACGTCGGCGTAGCCCAGACGATCCGCCCACTTGTCCTGGTCGTAACCCGTCAACTGTGGCCGGTCCTGCGCGAGGATCAGTCGCAACCGCCACCCCCACACGAGATCCGAATCGGCGAGGTGCGCCAGGACCTGTCCCATCGACCACTTGCCCGGTGCCTCCGGGCGCGCGAGGACATGACGTGGCGTCGTCGCCACGAAGCGCTCCAGCTGATTCGGTGTCTCGCGCAGAACGGCCAGTGGATCCTGGTCGCCTAACAGCTCGAGGATGGCAGCGACGTACGCGCGGGCATGTTCGAGCGCCGCGCCGGCGGGATTCGTGAACACCGACATGATTGGACCCTAGTTAGGCGCGGCAATCGTCAACGTAAACGTTACCGTGTACTCTGTAATATCCGCTGTGCCCTTGAGACTGACCGTCGACGTCCCCAAAGGCGCCGTTGGTGCGACCGTCAGATTGACTCGTGACTCGACGGTGGTGCCCGAAAAGACGGCCGGATCCATCGATGCACTGACGCCGGCGGGAGTATTCGAGATCGATAGGGTCACCGGACCGCTGTACGCTCCCGTTCTCTGCAGCTGGACGGTTACGAACGTCGTCGTGCCGGGTGCGGCCGTACGACTCGTCGGCGTCACGGCGAGGAGGAAGGACCCAGGGCCGATGGGATCATCATCATCGTCGCCGCACGACGCGACGCTCAGCACCGCAAGGGTAATCCCGCAGCACATCCGAATGGACATCCTCATCCGGCCTCCCGGTTCGCCAAGACGGACATTGGGTCATGACAGTGGAAAATGCCATTATCCATCGTCCGATCGCGCGAAGCAACCACACCGGATCGGCAGCGCTCACACCGTCACGGTATGTCTATCGGCCGTGTTCGACTCGACGACCTGGACTCGGTACCGGCCGCAGGCCTCGGCTCGAATGTGCCGGGACCCGTGAACCCGAAGGCCTCGGTTGTGACGAAATTAGCGCCCTGCTGCAATCGTGACGCACTCGGGAACCCGGGCAGGCCGGCCACATCGGGCATCGTTAGGTCATAACTTGCCGTCATACCCGAAGCGGTAAGCCAGGCATTCGTGGCGAGGAGGAACATATAGTTCCCCTCATCGGGGGTCACGAAGAGGTTGACGTATTTGTTGTACTCAGTCGGCAGCTCGCCCTGGAACCGGAACCGCGGATAGGCGCCCCCACTCAATTGGGAAATCGTGGCCGGATTCACCACCGGAGCGAAGGCAACGGTCTGGTTCGAAACGGGGCCCACGTATTTCGTCGCCACCCGTATGTCCGGCGAGTTCGGAGCCGGCGACGCGAAGACAAGTATGTCGTGGAGTTCACCCGCGGCGAGCTGGCTGGCAGGCAGTCCGGTCCAAGGACGGGTGCTCGTCTGGCTCGGCGAAATGTCGTTCCAGAGTCGGACAGGCCCGCTCGCGGTGTACACATGGTTGTATACCTCGAAGCGGTCACCCGGCGCACCGGTTATGGTGACCGTCGCCGAGGCAGGAACGAACGAGGCGGGGCCATTGAAGTCGATCGTCGCCGGCAGTGTTCCGCCGTCCGGAATGGTCAGGTTGCGGAAGATGACGGCGCGATCCGGCGCCGAGCCCGTCGAAGGAAGTCGCGATCCCAGGAAGACGAGCTGATCGCGCTCGACACCGTCAAACGTGACGGGGTTCGTGTTCACCCCACCTTCGAAGATTCGCGTCACGTTGCCTAACGTGAGAACGCTGTACTGGAAATTCGCCAGGCCGGCGACGGTCCCCCGAATCGTCTTTGACGGAGGCGACGATACACACGACTGTATGCCGTCTTCCGAAAGTTCCGACGTCGATCCGTAGAAGACGATCGTCTCATACGCCTGGACCGCGGCCAGCACGCGAGGCGAAAGCAGCGCTGCCTGCGTCCTGAGCCGCGCCGCCGACCGTCGGGCCGCTTGACGAGAACTCCGGCCCGCGCCACGACTCCGCTGATCCTCGATCGTAAATGGGTACACGAGCATGACGCCGCCCCGCCCCGCGTCGATCCTGAAGCCAAAACGCGTAATTCCTGCCGTCGTCGTTCCGTTGGCTACCTGCCACGCTCCGCTGCCATCCTGGTACGCGAAGAACGCCGGCACGTCGTCAGCCTGGCAGAACTGGTACTCCACGTTGTTGCCGGCAGTGGCCGGTGGAATGACGACGAGTTGGAGGGTGCTCGTACGGTCGGTCAGGCCACTGGCAGTCGCTCGCAATGTCAGTGTGTACAGCGCAGGCGCGACTGACGCTGCGACATTCAGCGACATGACGGCCGAGGTACCCGTCGCGGGCGTGGGAGAGAAGGTGCTCGTTATGCCAGCCGGCGGATTCACCAAGGCAAGCGTGACGCCGCCACCGAAGTTCGACCGATTGATGCCGAGAGTGACGTCGCTGCTCCCGCCGGCAGCAATGGTGACAGTGCCTGGAGCGGATACCGCATAATCGGGAAGAGCTTCGACGTTCAACGTGAACGTGGCCGTGGCCTGTCGGCTGCCGGATGTGCCGGTGATCGTAATCGTCGAGCTACCGACTGCCGCCGCCACTGTCGACGTCAGGTCGATTCGCGATGCGACGGTGGTCCCCGACAGAACTGCGGGGGTCGCGGTCGCGCTCACCCCGGTCGGTGTACCGGAAATCGTTAGGTTCACGCTGCCGCTGAAGCCCCCTGACGGGGTGAGCGTGACGGTCACGTAGTTTGCCTGACCGGGGGAGAAGCTTACCGGCGTTGGCGACACGCTGAGTGTGAACGATCCCGTCGTCCCGGTCGGCTCGCTGTCGTCATCGCCGCCACAGGCGAGAGCCTGGACGATCGCACTTGCGACCAATCCGGTCCGAATCGAACGTCGCGTCAGCATGGTCATCTCTCCCAGTGGCGAGACCGACTGCCGCCTCTCGAGCACGCCCGATCGCGACAGAGGGTGATGTTATCTGCGAGGTGTAGGATGAAACAGGGCCGTTCGCTCAGAGTTGCCTCAGCGTTGCCTCACTGTTCCTTGAAACGCACTACCGATGATTTTCGGCCAGCACGACGCCATGACGCCCGAGCACGACTTCCACGAAACCGAGAAGAAGGGGGAGCGCACGGTACTCATGGCCGACGGCCACGCTGGTTACTCCATGCCGATCGGTGGAATCGCGGCCTACGAATTCCCTGCCGGAATCTGTTTTCCTCAACGGCGATTCACCCACCGACATCCACGACCTGAAAACCAACACACGGAGCTAACGGACCAACAACGGAGCTGACGGAGAAAATCATAGCTCCGTGAAGTCCGTAATATCCGTCAGCTCCGTGTGTCTGTTTAAGGAATCTCTTGAAAACCCGAAAGCCGGTTTCACGGCTCCGAGGCAACCGAACACGCATAACGTTTCTCAGGACGTCCCCGCGCGACGCCATTCGGCGCTTGTTTCTCGAAATACCGTGAACTACCCGAAAATCAGGTACCGGCGCGAATGACGGACGATGGGTTGATGCGCGCGATGGACGTCGCTCCCATCTGTTTCATGACGAGCTCGAACTCCCTGCGCAGCAGGGTGAGCACCGTCTCGACACCCTCCTGACCAAAGGCACCAAGACCCCAGATATAGGGGCGGCCGATGCCGATCGACGCGGCGCCTAACGCCATCGCCTTGTAGATGTCCGTGCCGCGGCGGAACCCGCCGTCGCAGATCACGGGAATGCGACCGGCGGTCCCCTGCACGACCTCCGGCAACGAGTCGATCGTCGCCCGCGACGAGTTCTCGGCGCGTCCGCCATGGTTCGAGCAGAACAGGCCGTCCACGCCGTGCTGGACCGCCAGCTCGGCATCCTCACGCGTCACGATTCCCTTGAGAAACACCTTCATTGACGTCGCGGCCTTCAGTCGGTCCACGAATTCCCAGGTGGGTGGGCCGGCTTCGGGGATCGGCGTTGCCTCGGCAAAGTTGCTCACGTTAGGCTTGCGACGACTGTCGCCGAGCGCGGCACCGCGGAGCCCGGGGACCGGTGGTCCGCCCGGATGACAATCGGTGCACTGGCGAGTATCCAGGCGAGCGCCGCGCACCATCGTCTCGCGATTGCTGCCGAAGAACAGATCCACGGTAAAGACCACGGCTGCGCTGCCGGCCCGCTCGGCGCGCTGAACCATTTGCTTCGTCTTCGCCCAGTCCTGCTGATGATACAACTGAAACCACACCGTGCTGCCCCGTGCGGCGATGGCGTCCTCGATCGACGTCGTCGCGACGGTGGAAAGCACCTGGAGGTGGTTTTTCGCCTTTGCGGCGCGCGCGACCGCGATCTCGCCTTGCGGATGGAACGCTTTCTGGCTGCCGACCGGATTAATGACGATGGGGCTCGGGTAGGTCATGCCGAAAAACGTCACGCTCCCATCGATGTTCCGAATGTCGACCAGCCGCCGGGCGCGGAGTGACCAGTGGTTGAATCCTTCGCGATTGGCGCGGATGGTGCCATCGTCATCGGTGCCAGTGGCGAGATACGCCCAGTGCGCGACAGGGATCCGGGCTTTTGCCACCGGCTCAAAGTCGAGGACATTGAGCGCCTCACTCGCTGATTGGATCGGCGCGGTGCCTTGGAGTACTTCCTGCACCAGCGACAATGCCCGTGGCCCGCTTTGCGCCCCATTTGACGCCAGATGCTCGAGCATGCGGTCATTGACGCCCGCTGCCGCGAGGAAGGGACTACCGGCCAGGAATCGCAGGAACTGGCGACGATCGGTCATGGCGATAAGGTCGCAGGCATCGGCGGTTGAATCCAGAACACCGATCGGAGCCACCAGCTGTAAATCAATGACCCGGGCGGGTCTCGAACCCGCGACCTACGGATTAAAAGTCCGTTGCTCTACCAACTGAGCTACCGGGTCGAAGTGTACTATCTACGGTTGAAATCTAAGCTTGCGCGAATTGTGCTGCAGTCTGCGTCGGCGAAATCGTTGGCTTGTGCCATAACCTGTGACAAATCCGCTTAGCTGCCGGCCGCACTCGCTTCAGTGCTTTCGCCGCTACTGCGGTCATCAGCCTCGCCTCCTCAAGCCGAATTGCCCATCGCGACCGGGTGGATTGCCGTCTATCACCGTCGTGTTTGAACGGTTACCCATAGGGCCTAACGCTGCGTCGGCGGGTCCGTTGGCAAGTTCCAGGACGCAAGTGGCGTAGCCGGATCCGGCGTCGCAAGCGCCATTTCGGGCACCGGGACATCCACCTCGGAGGCGGCAGGCGGGACGACCCGCAGAATGAATCCCGGAAGCAGCGTATTTGCCAGCGTGTAGACAATAAGTCCGCCGAACACGGCCTGCGGTACGCCAAATCGATCGCGGAGGATTTCCGCGATCACGAGCGTGAACACCAGTGTTGGCGCGATGGACAAGCCGATGCGTGCGCCGCTTTTCAGCGACTCTCCAAGCGAGTAACGGCGGTGTACGGCCACCAGGTAAACGCGTAGCGGAATCATGACTGCGAAGAACGCGGCGCCCAGCGTGAGCGCGTTGGGCGAAAAGTCATTCGCGCGAAGGCCAAGCCCGGCGTGAAAGAAGTAGAAGGGCACGAAGAAGGACGCGAATAGCTCAACCGCTCCAATCATCTGCGCCGAGGCGAAGGCCGGCATGTGCTCGCGGAACCGCTGTGCGGTAATACCTACGATGAATGCACCGACGAGGTAATACGCACCGAGTTGGCGAGTTACGAGCGCCGCAAACACCGCGACCATCAATAAGAATGCGAACTCGGACTTGGGTGCATAGGGCAGCACAACCTTTGCAAATATCCGAAAAATGATCGGCAGAAATGCGATCAGGCCGAGCAGAACGGCCAGCGACATGAGAATGCTTGCAAGGTGCGGCGGCTGGAGCGCGACGAAGAGCACGGTGAGTGCCACAAGTTCCGTCGCGATGGCCTTTGACTTGATCCATGCGCGCTCAGAAGCGCTGACACCAAGGGAATTGAGCGAATCGAGAATGAATCCAGTCGAGGGAGTGGTGAGAGCAAGTCCGACTAGAATCGACGGCTGCAGCGGCAATCGTAACAGCAATAATGCCATCCATGTCACGCCGGTTAATAGCACAACCCGAATGACGAGGTGCTGCGTCAGAATCCGCGCGTTCTTCCTGAGTTCATGGAATTCAACGTCCAAACCCGCGAAGAGGAATAGTGAAACGATGCCCAGCGTGGAAAGCAGGTTTACCGCAGCGTCATGCTGAAATCCTTGAAACCCGATGCTGGCGATTGCGCCGAGCGCGACGCAGGTGACAGCTGACGGCAGCCGGTATCGCTGCAACGCGCGCGGTAGCACGAAGAGGACAAAAAGCAGAAGGACATACTGCAACTCTTCGGAAACGACGTCGCCTGTGGGTAATTCTTGCACGTCTTGGCTGATCAGGTGCCCTGGATGGAGCATTCGTATAATCGGGCCGCAGTGCCGCCTGACAACGGGCTGCCCTCACCTTCCGGCGAAGGTCAGTGTCTCGAACCTACTTCCGATTCGTATGTAGCTAAGAAAAGAACTACGCAGGACGGGGCTGGCGCCGTCGCTCCTTTCCCCAGACCGCGCGCCGATACGGACCGATGTGCGCTTCTGCATAGGTCGTAACGTCCGCAATCTCGCGCGCAGTTATCTGGTGAAAGGGAGCGAACTGGAACGGATGCTTTCGCGCGATATCACGGAATTCGGCGATGTGCGGCCATTCGGTTGCAATGCGGGGCACCAGGCGCAACACGGAGCCGAGGAGGTCCGACGCCGATGCTGACTTCCCAAACGAGTAGGCGAGATACCGGCGCTCGACGAGGTTCCAGAACTTTTCGGTATCCGGGCGGATGGCAATCGCGTCGTATTCCAGCGCAGTACAAAGCAATCCCCAGAGCACGTGATCCTGACGGCCGTCCTTGTTCCGTGTCGGTGATTCAGGTGCGTTATGCCAGTGTCGCATGTATCCGGCATCCATTGCATAGGCCGTCGGAAAGCCACTTCGCAACATCCGCAGATTGAGCTCCGTCCACTCTCCCCAGAACAAGCGACGGACGTTGAAGCCCCCGATATCCTGGATCAACCGGCGATAGCCAGCGACGAGCATACCTTGCACGCTCATGAACCGCAGCCCATCCGCGTCGATATGCGGCGTCGCTCGTCGCGGCTTGAATAAACGGTTCGTGTCTTCAACCAGCGACGGAATTCCCATGAGGCCCACTGGGTGCGTGCGAAGCCGCTCCTCGAGAACGTCGAGGATATCGCCGTGCAATGTCAGATCGTCGTCGATGAAGCAGATGAGCGGCGACTTACATAAAGCCAATTGCTGGATGCGGCCACCAATGATGCTCGGGTTGCGGACATTGAAATGCACGCTGAGCGGCAGGCCCTTCCCAAGCTTCCGGAGTCGACGTTCGACGGCGTACGGCTCCTCCGCCGTGTCCCAATTGTACACCAGCTGGAGTTCCCAGCGTCCGCGCCGCAGGCCCAATGACCGCAACGACTCGAACAGGCGGCGGAGGTACGGCTCCCGTTGCGGAATCGTGAGGACGCATAGCGTCCATGTCGGGGAACTTCGGCGGAGAATCATGGATGCTCCTTGGCTAGAATCCTTGCAATTGCCACCCGCCAAGCTCGCGTCCTGACCATTCCAGCGCGGTCACGTTCCGCAAATCAACAAGGGTCTCGTGATGTCCTCGGCGCGGGTTACGTATCGCAAAACGCAATTGCGCGGCGGCGAGAAGCGACCGGTCATTGGCCTCGTTGCCGATAGCTACCGATGACTTATATCCCGCTTTCAACTTCCGGGCATGCTTCATCACCGCGCGAACGCCTGTTCCCTTGTCGGCACCGCTGGTCACGGTAATCCAGTTTCCGGACCGCACTGCCAGAAGTTTGTCTCGACGAAGTGCCGCGAGAAAACGATCGGCGTCTGGTCCGACCCAGTTTTGGACGCAAACGCTGTAGCCGCGCTGCAACGACTTCGCACCGTCGGGCAAGAGGTCACGCTGAAACAGAATATCCACGCCTGTTCGAACCGCACACTGTCGGACTCTGGGACGGATGCGATCTTCGGCTTCGCCGAGAACGAAAACCTCGCGTCGTTCAGCCTTCCCCCCTCGCCAACCAGGAGGAAACGAAGCTACCGCCCCATTCTCCCCGATCAGCGGACCGACGATACCGAGCCGTTGCTGAATATCGCGAAGCTCGACGAGAGTTCGACTGGACGCGAGAATCAATTCCGCATGAGGTGCGAGCCGAACCATTTGTTCAGCGCGGATCGCAAGGCGATCCCTCGAATCGAGGAGTGTTCCGTCGACATCGCTGAACACGGCAATTCGCGGCAAAGGACCGGCCTGTAAGGAACCAGGGCACATGGGCCGAAACATGCGAGCCCATGCGCCACGATTAAACCCTTGCGTTTTCGGGGACTCTACGTGACACCGGGTTGAAATCGTGTGGCGTTGAATGGAGGCACTACAACGGCGCAACGATTTCCGGCCGCTTTGCAGGTCAGCAATCAGCAGCAGATATCAAGCCAGTCAGCGCTAAGTAGCTGAACGCAATGATTGTCGTGACCTGAATGCTATCACAGCGGAGACTGCTACGGATCATCAGCGCGGGCCCAACCTTACACCGTTGTGACGCATTCCCTGATATGCGACGAAAGCGATTTGCTACTATTCGGTTGTCGTACCGGTCGGAGGAAGAAAATGCTGGCGAGAGATATCATGACGCGCGACCCCATGTGGGTCCTGCCGTCCGACCCCATCTGGCGAGCTGCGGAATTGATGCGATATCACGGCATCGGCTGCACGCCGGTGGTCTCCGATGAAAGTTCGCGTCGGGTCGTCGGACTCCTCACCGATCGCGACATCGCCACACGTTGCGTCGCGCGAAAACACAGCCCCAACTGTCGCGTCGCCGACCACATGACCGCAACGCCGATCCATTCGGTGCTGGTCACCGACGACGCCTCCCGCGTTATGCGGAAGATGGAAACCGCGCGAGTCCGCCGAGTGCCGGTGTTAACCGCCGATGGCGCCCTGGCAGGAATCGTCAGTCAGGGTGATTTGCTGCGCCATCTCGGACGACGCGATCCGGTGGCCTTTGAGAAGGCCATGGAGCATGTGTACTCAGGGTCAACGTTCGTTCGTTAGGACTGCAAAAAGGCGCAGGACCTTCGAGCGCAAAGCCTGAACACGCAGGGCCTGGGAGCGCAAAGCCTTAGAACGCACGACCCGACGGTGAACCATAAAAAGCGCCAAGCCTTACGCTCTTAGGTCTGCGGTGTTAGGTCCTGCGATCCTCCCTGCGATCCTCCCTGCGATCCTAGGTCCTGCGCTCCTAGGTCCTGCGCTCCTAGGTCCTGCGCTCTAGGTCCTGCGCTCCCAGGTCCTGCGACCCTAGGTCCTGCGCTCCTAGATCCTGCGCTCCTAGGTCCTGCGCTCCTAGGTCCTGCGCTCCTAGGTCCTGCGCTCCTAGGTCCTGCGATGTTAGCATAAAAAAAGACCCGGGGCTCATTGAAAGAGCCCCGGGTCTTTTTTCAGCGTTGCAGTATTTACTGCGGCTGGATGCTCGAGATTACGCGGCCATTCGCCGTCGACTCGACGATGAACTCCACGCGGCGGTTCGTCTGGGCACCCGGCTCATCCTTCTCGGCGCCCTTCACGACCTGCCGATCCTCACCCATGCCGACCGGGCGAAGCTCAACGCCCGTCAGGCCAGCCGTCGTCAGGTACGAAG
>Ga0307416_100001929_pt1 | contig 11580 bp, 16 predicted proteins | sample DK1Cmetagenome_2_FD_203821 | JGI IMG/M metagenome (GOLD analysis project Ga0307416, IMG submission 203821) | Maize rhizosphere microbial communities from greenhouse at UC Davis, California, United States - DK15-C-3 | ecosystem: Host-associated > Plants > Roots > Rhizosphere > Soil | place...
ACGTACGAAAGCTCGAAACCCGTTCGTAGGAGGCGCCGCTGAGCTTCCTCTCACGTCGCCGGTCTGGCTTGTCGGCGTTACTGCCGCCTCTCCTGAAACCGGATCGTTCGGCTCGTTTTGCACAATGCCAACTCCTGGGTGGTCGTTACCCTCGGCCAGATTCTACGGGTGACGACGTGAGGACGCCTGAGACGGAAGTCAAGTGAGTCATGGTTCGGCGACGTCAATCATTCGAACGCACTCGAAGGAACCCGAACCCGATGCAGAACGATACGACGTCGGCATCCCCCTTTTCACACTTGCCGATGGCAAGCCACTCATTGGAGTAACCTGTGTTAGCCGTGGCAGATCAGAAGTGATACACCGTGCAGCACACTTCGCCAATATGTTTCTTATGGACAAATTGCATGAAACTAGCATCGATGGGTTCTTGCAGGATCATGAGGACATCCTTCTTACAGCACTTAACGGACGGAGACTTGTATCTCAGCCGCTAATTGAGTGGCAGGTGCCCTCGCCAGATCCGGATGAAATAGCTCTCAGTCCCGACCTGCTTATGCAAAAAGAAGATGGGTCTTGGGCTGTTTGGGATCTCAAGCTGCCATTGTTGAGGCGCACCGACGCAACAGTAGGGCCGCGTAAGCGACGTCGTTTTGTCCACTCGATTGAAGATGGTATTGCCCAACTAGCCCATTACAAGGAGTTCTTCGAAATCACCCAAAATAGGATAAAGCTGAGAGAGATGAATGGTGTCGAGTTGGGCACACCTTCATACGGATTAGTAGTCGGCACCTATGAAAATATGGATAAGACAAAGATCGCAGAAGCATCTAGGCGTCTCCAGAACTTTGAACTCATAGATTATGACTCGTTACTTCAACTATATTTGGCAGGCAATAATGCGCTACAGCCAGACCCGACCGATGATGCCGGCGACGGTCTTGATATTGCCGGGGCGTAGAAATGCCGGCGGCATTCACGCTGACCTTTTGCTCGGAAGCCGCTGACCCCGAACCAATCGATCGGAGGGCCAATGATGCCACCTACTGCGGCTGCCCAGCGAGCCGACGTAATCAGCGTCTCAGCATCCCTCACTTCAGTGCTTGCCGATACGGTCGGCCACGCTGATACCGCGACTCTAAATAGTCCTCGACCCACCGCTTTGAGGAGCGCCACTGCCCGTCGGGCCCTTTAACTGCCTCAAGTGCTCCCCGAGTTGCAGCCGTCCTCAAGGCATTTGCCGAGATCTTGTCGCTATCCGCCGACGCGTCACGCGTCCCATCACGTTCGCATCACATTGCGGTGCACGTCGCACATGCACATCCCTTACGTCGCACAATTCACATCGCACACAACAGGGGAAGAAAGATCATGAATCACAGCCGCAGTCGCGTCGCAGGCGCGATCTTGGGGGCGACGCTGGCACTGGCCGGCTGCTCAGGAGGCGGTGCCAGCGATCACCCAGTACAGCAGACCGAGCCGACCGTCAGCACCCCGCCCGACGAGACGCCGGCCCCGACCCCGGTGAGCGACGACTTCGCCACGGCTGTCAAGTTCACCAAGCTCACGCACCAGAGCAGGTACAAGGAGGCCAGCGGGCTAGTAGTGCCGGAGTCGCCGGCCGCTCGCTACCTCGCACACCAGACGCTGATGCGCAAGGCCCAGCAGATCGCCGGCTATAACCAGTCGGGAGACGAGGAGCCCAGCCTCAAGCCAGACCCAACCACCGGGACCATCAAGATCAGGTACGAGGACCAAAGCGAGGGCGAGACCAAGTACACCTGGCGCGACTTCACGTTCGAGCAGGGCAAGATCACTGGGTGGACCGGCGCGTCTGGCCCCGTCAAAGACGTGCTGTGGTCGCGGGAGTCGAAGGACTCGGCGCTCGGAGCCACCGCAGAGCTGGCGTCCGCCTACCGTACGAACGCGGGCAACATGGACGTCGTGGTCGAGTGGTGTGCAAAGCGCGACATCGACCTGAGCTACGAGCCCAGTTACTCCGCGAAGGGCGGCTACCGGCAGCACGCGTCGGACTTCAACGCAGACGAGCTGGCCGACGGCGAAAAGACCCTCGCGTACTACACCTTCGACGACGCGAAGTTCGGCGGGAAGCTGCGACTCAAGATCGCTTCAGCCAGCGGCTACAGCACCGCGAACCTGGAGCTGGCGATCAAGTAGCTGGTCTAGTCTCTGACCCTCAAAGACACCGACTGCTGGTGGTACCGACTGCCCGCCAGGCAGTCTGGCGTTCTCGGCCGGGTCTGGCGGCGCTGGCGACTACGAGTCGGGGTCGCGATTTGGGTACTCGTGGTGGTCGGGAGGCAGCATGTACTCGATCATCCCGACGAACGCGTTCACGATCGTGTCGCCGCCCCCGTTGCCGACGACCTCGTCGTCGCGACGAACCTCCGCGTACCAGTACTGGAAGTCGTCGCTCGGTGGCGTGATCCGCAGCTCACAGCTGTGCGTGGCCTCGCCGGTGATCGTCATCTTCTTTCTGCTGTCGATCTTCGGCGCGACCTCCGCCGTTCCGGTGATGCCAAGATCAGACTTGACTGGTCCCAGCGTCACTCTTCGCTCCAGAGACCCGCACTCCGGGCAGGCTTGCGGGTTACCGAGGTCTGGAGGGTCGCCCTGCTCGATGAGAGCGTCGCATCTGAGGCAGTGGACGGTTCGTTCAGACAAGAGCCCGCGCTGCGAGTAGTTCGCTCGTACGACGGAGTGGACGCTATGCGGCGTGACCACGACGGGTCGCGGCGGCAGCGGAGGCGGGACGTCTGGAGCGCCACGACGGCATTTATCCCCGACAGATCGTCGATCTTGTTCTAGCTTTGGATCTACACTCGCGGCAGTCGATGGAAATGGGGTTCAGATGGCCAGCCGATGGGCTTTCCAGCGATCCAGCCTGAAGGATGGGGATCCGGAACTTCTCTTCCGATTGAATGGCGACGTCGTATTCACGAAAGACTACGTCAAGCACACCCTATTTTCTAAGAAACCATACCCGCATGGGACCCAGGGCACCATTACGAAAATCCATTATGACCCCTTCGGTCGAACCTCGCACTTGGATGTACGCTTACCGAAGGGCGAATTCATACGTGAAGTGCCAGTCCAATAATTTTCTGGCCTAGTTCAGCTACGACGGTCCAGGCTGATCGTCAGAGGCTGAGTGTCCTCTGGAAGCGGTTTACCGCAATCGAGCTTCTACTACTTGCACCGTGCGTACGGGCACTGCTCCTCCTTAAGATGAGGCTTGGGAGGAGAGAAGCACTAAGCCGAAGGTGATACTAGCGATACGGTGTTGCCCGAGATCTTGATGTATGCCGAGTTCGTATTGTTCGAGTTGTTCGACTCCAGAAACTTATTGCCGGGATCAGCGATAACCTGGACTCGGTACTTGCCGTCCGCAAGACCGTTGATCTTGATCCACTGGTAAGCAAGGTTTGCTCCGTATGTGTCGCCCCAGCCGACTGAGATGCCCTCAACCACCTTCAGTGAAGACTCACTACCACAAGCTACGCCAGGTAGGTAGTGAGGAGAGGACGGTGCGCCAGGCAATGTCAGGTTCACCTTCGTATTGTCGGTAAAGCAGAATCCAGTCTTTGCGCCTCGACCTTGAATCACAGAGTCAGTAGTGCCATCAGCATTGACCCTACGGATTGTGAACTCCTGAAGCTTGAAAACGTGCCAGTGATCGTGACCATCGCCTGCATAGAATCCGTAGGTGTCAGGCACGTTGACGGTGCGGAAGGTGCCATCTGTTCGGTACACACGCTGTGCGACTGTCATTGTCGGAGTCGAAGTGTCCGGACGCATCATACGTACTCCGAACTTGCCTGCCCCGGCATTCCACATGACCGTCTTGAATCGAAGTCGCTTCTCTCCGTTGGATGCTTGCTGGATATAGAAACCCGAAGGCGCTTTCATCTTCAAGTCTGGCAACTTTTCTGTGGCAGCGGATGCTGGCACAGCTGTCATGGCCAGTAGAGCGGCCAGTATTGCGATGATGAGCGTTTTCATGGTTTCCCCCGATCTAGGATTTGTCTACTGAGACTGGGGTATGTTCACCGGCTTCACCGCATGTGCAGGCGAAATCAGCAACGCCGCCGCCAGAAGTCCCCCAAAGACCGAAAGAATCATCCTTCGCATTGCCACCCCCGGTTGCCTGCAAGACTCACGGAACTGTACTCGATGGTGATGCGGCATGGGCTCATTCGCTGGGTGTTTCTGTCGGCGGCGACGTCCCATCCGAGGAGTCACCAACCCGTTCGCGGGAGCGGGTCGTAAAGGCATGGGCGGAACTAAAACCCACCACCCAGACCGGTCCAGCACCACGCGAAAGGGTGGACCACGGTGTCGAACATTAGCGGCTTTTGGGGACCGCCAAACAACTTCTGGGTCCACCAGCAACTTCTGGGGCCACCTACGACCACCGAAGAAGACGAATATGACCCTCACGCAGACGACGAACTTGAGGATGACCACAACCCGTGGCGACCACCCAAACAGGGCACCCATGGGACCAGGACTGGTTGTTATCGATAGTCTAAAGGTCTAATTGAGGGTTGGACATCTGCAACGATAATCCCCCGATGAGCTCATGCGGACTGAACCGTCGTTCAGCGGGACTTGATCACCATTCCGATAATGCGCTTGCCGTCCTTGCGCACGCCGGTACCGATCATATAAAGGCGGCTGCTCGGCACGTCGGACTCCTCGAGGGCGTCTGTTCAACGTCGGCGAGAGTCATCGCCGAGCAGGTGTAGCCAGCCAGGCCGTTCTTACAGGTCGAATCTCGATCTGTGGTGAAACTGAAGTAGGGCACGCCCCAAGCACCGGCGTACTGGGTGAGAATTGCAAGCGCAACGAGCACCGACCCCAGCATCAGCATGGTGCCCCCGAGGATTCGTAGGGCTTTGTGTCGGTGACCCTGTCTAGGCCGAGAACCTCTCCAGGCCATAGCCGAGGTTTACCCGGTCGCCGAGGTATATAACATCTCAGATCCTCGCTACAGGGACGTATCATGCCCGCTGATTTCCAGATCGCCTGGAGTGTGCTGATGAACGGCAGGATCAACCGACTGGATGCCGCGGCAACAGATGCCTACGCGGACCTCATCCCGATGAACACTTCTCCGACCTTGAACATGCTCCAGCCGGCATGTCGTCGGGCTTGTCGACAAGCACCGGAATCTGCCCCACTGCGGAGTGGGCGGCCCGTGCCATGGAGGCCTTCAGATGATTCTGTTGGCGGTACTGCTGTTGGTGTGGTCGTGGACTCGGCCAACCAGCACGATGAGCGCTTGTCTCCATATCAAGTGTGCTATTTATCTGCCCTAGTCACCGGCACATTCCACGGGCTGTGTGTGCAATGTGGTAGCAGGATGACGGTGCTAGACCAGGTATTCGGAACCTTCAGGTTCGGGACCGGGGCCCCAGCTAGGGCCGTCGATATCCGCCAGATGGGTCATATCCCCGGGCTCGGATTAATCCTGCCGGCCGCTATCAGCTCACCATCAACGACGACCACCCATTGCATAGCCACCGCATATGCCAGAAACTCCTCGACCACTCCCGGGTTGATCCCCCGCAAAGAGTCGGGCACGAGGGCGGGAACCATAGGACCAAATCTGCGCCGCTAATGCCATGGCTGCTCGTTCCACATCAGGTGCAACAGGTGCTGGGACGGTCGGGGTGCGCCCCCCGAAGAGGCGGCGCTGCTTACGCTCTGGGACAGCCGGAGCCACCTCTGGGACAGGCTCGGGCTCGACCTCCAACGCCAATGTGCCACGCATTGCAGCCGCAACCGAGGCCACAAACGGAGACGGTTCAGCTACCGGCTCGAGCGCAGGTTCAGGGTCAGGCTCCGGCACAGATTCTGCCTGAACGTCAGGCTCAGGTTCTTCCTCGTCGAATGCAGACCAGTCGAACATGTCTAGGTCCTCAGGCTCAGGTATCCCTCTCGCGAGCCGCTGAACCCGCTCATTAAACTCCGGCCCAAGATCCACATCCCCCAGGCCCAAAGTGGGGCGCCGCCAAGGCGCAAACTCACGCCGCATGGACGGGACCTCCGAGTCAGACTCGCCGTCCAGATCAGACGGCTTCGTCGGGGAACGGTCATCGATATGCCTCAGCTGGATACGGCTATAGCCCAACGACTTCCACGACAGTCGCCCCGGCAGCTCACCAGACAACTCAACCGCAGCCCGGGCTGCACGTTCCATGACGCCGTAGTAAAGCTTGAACTGCTGCGCCTCAGCCGCACTTTGCGGACGGGCCTCACCGGTTACCGGGTTATAGCTACGGGCATCAATCTCAAGCAACTTCCGCATTGCCATAAGCCAAGCCTCATTGAAACCCGCCATCCGGGCGAGCGGTTTCATGATCTGAAGATCGGAAAACTTCTCGGCATGCACGACATCCAACTGCCGAGGCCTCGACTCCCTGATCTCGTCGATCCGGGCCTTGTTCCGGCTCCGCTTGTTCCAGATGGATTGGACGTTCTTATACCCGTATTTCTTCGCCAGATCGGCATCCGACTCCGCGCCGAGAGCCAAGTCATACAGCAACTCATCATCACGCCGCGGATCTGGAAGTGCTAAAACCCCGTCCGATTCAGACATGTAACCAACCCTTGCCTATACCGACGGTTGAACTTTATTCGCTAACCACGCCTAACTAGCCGGTAAGCGTGAAAGTAGGTTTTCAACGCGACGCCGGGGGCGGAATCGGTAGGGTCCCAGTAGCGACGCCACCTTTGGCCCCAAGGCCAAAGACAACGAAGACATCCGGGGCATGATGAATGCCGGCCACCGTCGCGGAGCTGTCGCAGGGTGGTGCGTCACCAAAGGCAAAATCATCGTTACCGAGGAGCTGCCTGCATACTGCGCCGTAGCCCTCGCAGGCTTGGACGACCTACCCGACACGCTGCATAGCCGTTCGGTCATCATCCGGATGCGACGCCGAGCTCCCGACGAGAAGGTCGAACCCTGGCGACATCGCTCAACGCCCCAGAGGCGAGAAGTTGCGACTTCGCCTGGAGGACTGGGCGGCAGCCACAGCGACGAAATCAAATGGCCCCACATGCCGGACGGAATCGAGGATCGCGACGCGGATATCTGGGAAGCACTGTTTCGCAGTCGCCGACCTGGCTGGTGGAAAGTGGCCGGAACGGGCCAGATGAAACGCTGTAACCCTTGTAACGGATTCTAAGGCAGCCACACCCAGCCTCGGGATTAGGTTACTAGACGACCTCCGCACCATCTTTGGTGGCATGGACGCGATGTTGACGGAGCTCATTCTGCATCAGCTTCACAGGATCGATGACGCCCCTCGTCTGAAATCAAAGGGGTAAGGAGATGGACGCCCGAGGGTTGGCGATGCGACTCAAAAAGTACGACATCCATGGCACGATCGTGCGCATCGGCCAGATAGTCGGTAAGGGTAAGAAGCGAGAGGACCTCTGGGACGCCTGGACTCGCTATCGGTAACTGATGTGACGGCCACGACTACCAAAGTTCCCTAGAAGATGTAATAAAGAAGGTAGGGTGAATGGGTGACCGGCTGCGTATAAATCGGTTACATCGGTTACACCGTTGCAGACCCCGTCGACGAACGGCCACAACTCCGGTCTCCCGTGCGGCAAGTGCAGCCAGCCACTGACCGGAAGCCTGGTGGCGACCAGTGCTCAGAGATCCACGCCCGCTGGGCTAAGCCGTGATCGATAAGCGAACCCGCTTATCGCTCGACGCTTTGAGCTACTCTGCGCCACCTCGGTGGCCCCCTTGCATGGGCAATTGCGGCGCTGGACAGTATCAGGTAAGGCCTCAGCGCCGTCTTACGATGGCGATGCGAATGTCGATGTCCCGCGGGTAAAGATGCCGAAACAGCAGCAGTCATCCACACAAGAGACCGTCGATTCAGGAGCTGCCGCTCCCGGAGCTGTCGACGCCCAGAAGGTCGACGGGGAGAAGGAGCTCCCCGGCCGGCTCAAGCGGCGCGGTATCGGCTCCCCTGCGGTCCTTGCGGCAATTAGCGAACCGCTTCAGGAGTCACGGGAAATTGAAGCGACACTGCGGAAGTTGATTGAGCCCTCGGCCGCCGCCATCGAGGGGGCCGACACCGCGGAGGTGGAGCCGGCGGCGGCCGCCATCGAGGAGAGCAATACCGCGGAGGTTGGCCCGGATGTCGGCACTCGCCGGCTCCAGCGGCGCGGTATCGGCTCCCCTGCGGTCCTTGCGGCAATTAGCGAACCGCGCCAGCCACGTCCTAAAGTCCCGAACGAGCAGGTCGTTGGACCTGTGCCGGTGGAGTCTCCTGCGGAGAAAAGGCGCTTCGGATCTGTGGCGCTGGCCGCCGCCTTGGTGGCACTACTTATCGGAGCGTTGTTCTTCGTCGCGAGTAGAGATGGCAGCGTGACAGCACCATCGGTCCCTACCGTTACGGCGGCTGCAACCCTGACAGTGAGCAAGCCGACGAGTGAGCCGTCAACGGACACAGGGGAAGAAGAGCCGACCATTCAGTTGGGGAGTTTAAGGGATTCGGCCAGGCCCTTCGAAACCGTTCGAATCCAGGGATCATATCGCGGTGGAGCAAATACCTTTTTGCGGATACAGCGCGAGGAGGAAGACAGGTGGGTGGATTTCCCACTCCCGACCAAGACCGACGAGGCGGGCCATTTCACGTCCCATGTCGAGTTCGGGCGGCCGGGTCGTTACCGGCTTCGGGTGCTGGACCCTGACGCGGGCGTGACGTCGAAAAGTTTTGTGCTCCTGATTAAGGGCTGATCGGGTCTCCTGTGGGCTACGAGGCGGTGATCGCCGAAGGACGACACAAAACAGGCTTACTAACCTCTCATTGCAATGGCTCTACATGTAGGTATGCTAATCGAACACCACTAGATGTCCACCATCTCGGTAATACTGCACGCCTCTACCGTATTGGTGGAGGTTTCCGGTCCCAACTACCTTGTCCTCCATAATTAACGACGGGTGGGGACCCGGGGAAGGACCGACTGACGATGGATATGCAGGAAGCGGTGACGCATTCGGGGCGGTACATGTCACCGGAGACATTGCAGAACCTGCTAACCGAGATCGCTCTTGGACGCCTATCATTGAGTCAGCTGGCCGACAAATACTCCCGGTCTTATGACCGCATCCGGCATCTTGCTGTCGACCATAAGAGGCCATCGAGGAGATCCGGGCCCAGTTCCGGGAAGAGCTATCCATCCTCTGGGTTACCGATACGTTCAACCGTCTGACTAACCCGTCCGCCGCTCAAGTCGGCGGCCGGCGCGTATAGGCGAGCGACTCGACCTAGCCGGGCTTAGTGGGGTACTCCTGGCAGGGGAGTGAGATCGTCGTCGCGTGTTGTCGAGCCGGCGGTTCGATGATCAGCGGCATGTCGCCGGTAGTGGGCCTCATCCTCCTCGCCGGCTCTCACATGTGTCGGGTCAAGCACCCGCTGCAGAAAGGCAATTGTTCGCTTCTCCTGTGGGCGACCGATGACATCGTCCGGGTGGCCTTCCTCAACGATGACGCCGCCATCCATGAAGATCACCCGGTCAGCGACCTCCCGGGCGAACGCCATCTCATGGGTGACCACGATCATGGTCATCCCTTCGGAGGCAAGCTCCCGCATCACCGAAAGTACGTCGCCGACAAGTTCAGGATCCAGCGCCGATGTCGGCTCGTCGAAGAGCATCAGGCCTGGGTCCATTGACAAGGCGCGGGCTATTGCGACCCGCTGCTGCTGCCCTCCGGAAAGTTGAGCGGGATAGGCGCTCTCCCGACCGGCCAGACCCACCTTGGCTAGGTTTTCTTGAGCCTTTGTTGAAGCCTCTTCCTTGGGACGCTTCAGCACATTGATCTGACCGATAGTGCAGTTCTGCAGCGCGTTGATGTGCGGGAACAGATTGAACTGCTGGAATACCATCCCAAGGTTGCTCCGGACCCGGTCGATGTCGCAGTCGGGATCAGTGACCTCCTCGCCCATCACCACCACCCGCCCGGAGCTGGGTTCCTCCAACATGTTCACACAGCGCAACAACGTTGACTTCCCAGAACCGGAGGGGCCGATCACACAAACGACCTCACCACGATGGATGATCGTTGAGATGCCTTTGAGGACCTCGATAGAGGCGAACGACTTGTGTAGGTCGATGATTTCGACCACCACCTCTCGTGGCCCTGCCGTCGAAGTGTTGGTGGTGGTGTCAGTGTCGGCTTCCGACATCGCTTTCACCGACCTCTCCTAGCGCGGGCTTCCAGCCGCTGCACGAGGAAAGTGAGCGGCAACGTGATCACCAGATAGCAGAGACCGGCGATCACTAGTGGGGTGAGATTGGCGTTGGTGCTGGACAGATCGCGCCCGTACTTGGTCAGCTCATAGCCGGCCGCCGACAAGCCCAGGATGTAGGCAAGCGACGAGTCCTTTACCAGCAAGATCAGCTCATTGGTCAGTGGAGGAATGACGATCCGAAACGCTTGCGGAAGCACGATCTTCCGACTCGCCACCCCGGCCGGCATACCGAGTGAGCGAGCCGCCTCGACCTGGCCCTTCGGAACTGCCTGGATGCCGGCTCGGATCGTCTCGGCCATGTAGGCGGCAGCTACTATGCCGAGCGCAAGCCACACCGTGCCGTACGGGTCGAAGGGAATAATCAAGCCGGAAAAGGCCAGCGGCAGCAGACCGAACGCGAGTAGCACGATGAGGGCCGGCAGGCCCCGGAACAACTCGATATAGATACCAGCGATCCAGCGGTACGGAGCCACCGAGGAGAGCCGCATCAACGCGAGGATGGTGCCGCCGACCAGGCCAAAAATGAAGGCTCCAGCGCTATAGATGATGGTGTTGAGCAGCGCCGTGCCTAGACCCTGGGTCAGGGTGGCATAGATCATGTCGGACCGGAAGAAGACTTGCCCGATCTGCTGCCAGTCGGCCACCAAGAGTAACCCGACGATCGCGACAACCAGGACCACGTACTGGACCAGCCGACGTCGCTTGGCGCGTTGGCGCGGAGACGGCCCCCGGCGTGCCGGCGGAGCGAGGGTCGTAACGCTCATCGCAAACCTCCTGAAATAGGCTGCGTCGGACCTCAGTCCCGCGGCTTCTCGGTTGCCGGAGGCCGCAGTTTGAGTCGCGGGAGGTGTGGGGTGGTCGGGCTTCGCGGTTACGCGGGCTGGACGCCAAACCACTTCTTGTAGATGGTGTCATAGCTGCCGTCGGTCTTCGAGGTCTTGATCACATCGTTGATGACGGCCAGCAACGCCGCAGCATTGGCGTTGTCCTTCTGCACCATGAAGCCGTACTGTTCGCCGGTGTTGAACTCCTTGGACACCGTTGTTGTCGGATTATCCTTCGCGAAGTCGTACACCGTCCCGTTGTCGTTGATCGCAGCGGCGACGCGCCCGGAAAGCACTCCAGTTAGGGTGGTCGGCCCGTCGTCGAAGACCACGATTTCGTAGCCGTTGGCGGCCTTGTTGTCCTCGGCGTAGATCTGACCGGTGGTATCAGTCTGGACTCCAAGCTTCTTGCCGCGGAGCTGTGACAAGTCGGTAATCCCGGAATCCTTCTT
>Ga0307416_100001930_pt1 | contig 11580 bp, 9 predicted proteins | sample DK1Cmetagenome_2_FD_203821 | JGI IMG/M metagenome (GOLD analysis project Ga0307416, IMG submission 203821) | Maize rhizosphere microbial communities from greenhouse at UC Davis, California, United States - DK15-C-3 | ecosystem: Host-associated > Plants > Roots > Rhizosphere > Soil | place: USA...
GTGAGCAGGTAGCCCATCCTCCAGCCACCTGCTGTTTTCGGTGTCAGGAACACGGCGTGCGCGCCGGAGATGTTGCTTCGATCTTCGTGGTGCTCGTCACGCTCAGGCACTTGCGTGGGAGTGCACGGCGGGCATGGCGCGATCGCCACGCATGGAGGGCAGTTCCCCCAACGCCACTGCATGGGAAAGTGCACGTCATGGGTCATCTTGTACCGATTGTGCACGCCGACCAGCTCGAGGGTCGAACCGGCAGCGAAGTCCTTCGTCACCCCCACTCGCAGATCGAGCGAGCCACCAGACTGCCTGACGCGATCATTGCCGTCGTATAGCGCGGAAACGCCATCCACGCCGCGCAGGTCAGCACTCGAGATGCCGACGCCGACCGAGAGTCCGTCAGTGAATCTTCGCGCGAGGAGGCCGGTGAAGTACTGGTTGGATGCGCGACGATCACTGAGCGGTGCGTTCCAGACAGCGTTTCTGAATTCGACTTCCTGCATCGAGAACAGCGCACCGCCGGCGTAGCTGCCGCCGGTCTGAAGAATGCTCACCGGTAAAGTTCGGCCGCCGCCAGCCGTCGCATGATGCGTAAACGGCATGACTTGCATGGAACCACTCGTGAGACGCGTGGCCTTGGCAGGATTGCTCCAAGGGTCGCCGAGGGTGTCGACGAGCGCGATGGAAACTCCACCCATCGAAGGCCATAGCGATGGGTAAATCCCGAACTGCTCACCCTGATGAATGGGAACGGTCTTGGGAGTGATCAGCTGAGCTTGCAACGACGTCCTGATGCCGGCGAGCAACCAGGAAACGACAACAATCCCGCGAAAGAAGGTGAGCGTAGACATTCGGGCTCCATCGAACGGGGGGAGGGACGGATCAGTAGACGCGCATCATGAGAGACGCTGGTCCGGGCACCACGCCCTGACGCCCGTCGGTCGGTCCCGCGATTCCCAAGCCCCTCTCCCAGGGGACTCCGGATTCACCCAACCAAGTCACTGTTGGTTGACAGCCATCTGAATTCAGAGTTCAGATTGCAGAGTTCCGAATTCAGAATGACCACGTGCTGACCCACGATTCACGAATCGGCTCATGAAACGGACAATCCTCGCCTTAGCGCTACTTGCTGTTGGGGCCATTCCAGCTGCAGCCCAACCGTCCAAATGGGACTCCGTTGCGCGCAGCCTCTTCAAGGAGCTCGTCGAGATCAACACGACGGAGAGCAAGGGAAGCACGCTCGCCGCGGCTCAGGCGATGGCCGCTCGACTCAAGGCGGTCGGCTTTCCCGATTCAGATGTCGTCGTGCTGCAGAACGCCGAGAAGAAGGGCAATCTCGTCGCGCGATTGCGAGGCCGGAACACCGGCAAGAAGCCGGTCCTGTTGCTCTCGCACATCGACGTGGTCGAGGCAAACGCGGAGGACTGGACGCTGCCGCCATTCCAGTTCATCGAAAAGGACGGAACGTTCTTCGGCCGCGGCGTCGCCGATGACAAGGACGAGGGGGCGATTCACCTGACGGTGATCATGCGGATGCGCGAGGAGAAGTACGTTCCTGACCGCGACATCATCGTCGCGCTGACCGCGGACGAGGAAGGTGGCGGAGCGAACGGCGTGAGCTGGTTGCTGCAGAACCATCGCCAGCTCATTGACGCCGAGTACGCATTCAATGAAGGAGGAGGCGGCCGCGTCCGCGGTTCGAACATCACCGACACGGTGAAAATTTCGCACGACGTGCAGGCGAGCGAAAAGAAATTCCTCAACTTCCGGTTCGAGGTCACGAATCCCGGCGGCCACAGCTCGGTGCCGCGCGTCGACAACGCGATCACGCAGCTTGCGGCGGCGCTCACCAAGGTCAATCCGACGATCATGCCCGTTCACCTCAACGAGGTGACGCGGGCGTACTTCACGCGGCTCGCGGGCGTGGTCGAGGGCGAAACTCCGAGGCTGGCGGCCGCGATGCGGGCGATCGTCGCCAACCCTAACGACGCAGCGGCCGCGGCGACCCTGTCCGCCGACCCGCGCTACAACTCGCAGCTCCGCACGTCGTGCGTGCCGACGATGCTGGAGGGTGGACACGCCACGAACGCCCTGCCGCAGCGGGCCCGGGCCAACATCAACTGCCGGATCCTGCCTGACGAGACGCCGGAGCAGGTCCGTTCCGTGCTCGAACGCGTGGTCGGCGACACGGGGGTCAAGGTCACGTTCCAGGGCAACGCGACGAACTCGCCGCCGTCACCCCTCACCCCCGCCCTCATGGGCGAGATCGAGCGGGTGACGAAGGAGATGTGGCCGAACGTTCCGGTCATTCCGACGATGAGCACTGGCGCGACGGATGGACTTCGGCTGCGGAACGCCGGAATCCCGACGTATGGCGTCTCCGGTCTTTTCTATTCGGAGACGTTCTCGCACGGGATGAATGAACGGATACCGGTACGCGCGTTCTATCAGGGGCTCGAGTTCATGTACCGGCTCGTCAAGGGAGTTACGGGAGCGCCCAAACCCATCAGCTGAATGCTGAGTGCTGATGGCTGATTGCTGCCGCAGACTGCTGCGTGCTTGAGTTGGAGCTGCGTGAGGATGCCAGAGCGACTCCAGCACCAGCGCGCTGCCTTTCAGCCGCAGCAATCAGCCATCAGCACTCAGCACTGAGCACGCAGCCTGTCAGTGGATGTCATATGAACGTGCAGTCGCTGCCACTCATCGGCATTCCTGAATCCACTGCAGCGCCGACGGCGGCGCCGGCCGATCTGCGTGCGGCGTTGGAACGGCACCACGCCGACTCTCTGGGCTGGGCCATGGCCTGCTGTGGGTTCGACAGAAGCGAGGCTGGTGACGTGCTCCAGGATTCGTACCTGAAGGTGCTCGACGGACGAGCCGTGTATCGCGGCGACTCGACCTTTCGCACGTGGCTGTTCGGCGTGATCCGGCGTACGGCCGGCGAACATCGGCGCAACGTCGTCCGGCGGATCGCTCGGCTCTGGCGCGTGCAGCACGAAGTCGACGTGAATCGTGAGGCGCCCGACCCCGATGCGACGATCGATGGACGTGCCGTCGCGCTGAGGCTTCGTGAGGCTCTGCGGCAGCTACCGGCGCGGCAGCGCCAGGTCCTGCATCTCGTCTTCCAGGAAGGTCTTGCCGTAGAGGCAGCGGCGGGGGTCATGGGCTGCTCAGTGGGAAGTGCGCGGACGCATTACGCGCGAGGGAAGACGCGATTGCGCGAGCTCCTCACCGAGCGAGGCTCACGTGCCTGATCTGCGCGACGACGAACTGCGTGACGCGTTTGGCGTGCTGCACCGCAGCATGCAAGAGTCTGCGCCGACGTTCGCAGCGGTTGCTTCTCCCGCGGGGTTGCAGGGAGCACGCCTTCGATATCGAACACGACGTGCGTCCCTGCTCGTGGCTGTCGTGGTGATTCCGGCGGTTGTCATCGCGCGCGCCCGTGCCACCGCGACGTTCGATTTCGAGCGCTTCTCGACGTTGACTGGACTCGATCCCGGCGCCGTTTCCTGGACGGCGCCCAGCGATTTCCTGCTTTCCCTGCCCAGTGCGGAACTGCTTCAGGGCGTGCCCACCATCGATGTCCGGGTGCCCGTTGGTGGAGACGTCAAGCGATCCGCGCCCGCATCCACTTCGACTTCCCGCAGGAGCCCCGACTCATGAAAGTGGTTCTCATCGCCGCCATTACGCTGGCAAGCGCCTTGCCTTCGTTAGGCACGTCCCAGGATACGGTCCGTGCCTCGGGGAGGGTCGGGGCCGCCGGTCGCGACACGACCCGGAGGGTTCGCCGTGACTCGGTACGTTTTCTGATCCCGAGAGACTCGGTGCGATGGCCGGCCGACACGGCGCACTGGATCGTATCCGACTTCCGTTTTTCGCGAAGCGGTTTCGATACCGTGAGGTATCTCGAGGGTCGCCGGGGAGCGATGCCCATATCGTACCAGAATGGAAACGCGTCGTTCGCCCAGCACCTGTTTGCGCCTGAACTCGTTATGCAGCACCAGACGCGCCTGAAGCTGACCGAGCAGCAGCGGACGGCCATCGTGCAGGAGATCAACCGCCTTCAGACGAACGCGGTGAACGTGCAATGGCGCGTCGCCGAGGAGTCGGAGAAGTTATCCGAACTGCTTTCGCAGGATGCTGTGTCGGAAACGGCCGCGCTCGAGCAGGTGAACAAGGTGATCGAGTTCGAGACCGCGGTAAAGCGCGCCCAGCTCTCGATGCTCATCCGCATCCGTAACGTCCTGACGGCCGAGCAACGCGCGATCCTGCGGAACCTGCAGAAGCCAGCCCGGTAGCGAGACCGGAAATGATCGCTGTCGAGACTTTGACCGCGAAGGTGAGAAGACACGCGAAGGACCGCCCTCACCAGGTTCTGCCGGAATCTGTTTTCCTCAACGAATCGATTCACCTACGGGAACCGCGACTGAAAAACCAACACACGGAGCTAACGGACCAAAAACGGAATTGACGGAGAAAATCAGAGCTCCGTGAAGTCCGTAGAATCCGTCCACTCCGAGTATCTGGTTTGAGGGAATCTGGTGAAAACCCGAACGCCTGTTTCAGGGCTCCGAGGCACCGACCACGCTTCTCTCTTGTTTAGAGCCCACCGCGGCTCCGCGTGAAGCCACTCGGCGCCTATTTCCCGAAATTCCGTGAAGGACTTTTTAAGCGACGATCACGGCACACGAGTACCGCGAACGCGGCCGCGGAGCACGGAGTCCCCGCCGGCCAGGGCGTACTGCGACTCGAACTTCCCGACGAGCATCCCACCCTCGAGGCGGCTCACGGCGTGCGTAGTGACGTCGACGTTCGGCGGCGAGGCGGCCTTGTACGGACCCGCGTCGAGCTCGAGACTGTCGCCGGCCACCGCCGCACGTATCGGAATGGGCTCGCGTCCGGTTGGCGTCAGCGTCCAGCTCGAACCGTCGGCGGTCGCATTCAATTCGTACGCCGCCAGGACGCTATCGCTCATGTCGCTGAGCAATTGGATCGACCAGCGGCCGGCAAAGTCCGCGAACGTCAGCGCCGGCGCCGCCGCGGCCGGGCTGTCCGCAACGACGCCTTCGTCCCCGCGACCGCACGCCACCAGCGTCATCGCGCCAAGGATCAGGTAAGTCCTGCGCATGGTGCCTCCACTTCCGAGAACAGCGATCTGAGAGGCTAACCTACGAGCACGGGTCGCTCGATGCTAATGAGATCGCCGGCTGGCTCGACCGTTAGGCGGTTCCACACGGCGGACCCGTGCGTGCGCGAGTGACTGACGTCACATTACTTCCGCCGGATGTGCGCAGCGCCCATCAGCGCGCACCAGAGTGGCAGTGGATAGAACGCGACCCGCTCCATGCCGCCCAGGCCGATTCCCAGGTCGACGTCATTAAGGAAAAGGAGGGTACCGACGATCCCTCCTGTTCCCAGGATCAACGAACCGATCGCCAAACCACGCATTGCGCTCCACATCGCAAGCCCGGCAACCACAATGCCGGGATTCCCAAGGACGAGAATCACGCCCGCGCCAAGCATGTGCATCGCAGGACCGGTATCCGATGGAAAGAGTCCCACCGCGACGTGACCCGGTGCGGTCAGCGCGATCATGAGCAGGGCAACGTGCATCAGCCGTTTCGCGGGCCACGCCCTTCGCGTTAGGTAGGCACCGGCAGGAATCAGGAACCCATTCAGGATGATCGACGCGTTCATGATCGCGTGCCACGGTGAACAGGCGACGTCGATGCCGGGCGCGCGGAGCAGGGGCCCACACGTCACGCGCGCCAGGTCGCTGATCATGTTGTGCGCGAGACTGAACGGTGTCGTCCAGGAATACTGTACGACTCCCTGGGCGACGAAGAACTGCAACGTCAGGATCCAGGCGAACGCGCCTATCGATTCCCTTCGGTTCATCGCGAGATCGTACGTTCCCGATCTTCGCCGAGCCAGACGTCATCTGCCATAATCAGCGCGTCGCGGTCAGATGGCTGCCGCGAGGATGCACCCGGTGGTGACAAGCGCCGAACCGACGACGCGCGGCGCCGTGAGTTGCTCCTGCAACAACTGCCAGCCAAGAAGAACGCCGATCGGAATGCTCAGCTGTCTCACGGCAAGCACCTGGGTGGCCATTTCGGTGCGCAAGGCCATCAGGACCAGCATGTACGAGCCCGCATTGAGCAGTCCAATCATCGCGATGGCTACGGGATGCTTCCGCACCTGTTCACGTATTTCGGACCGTGGTGTTCGCGCGAGTACGCCACTGAACCAGATCGCCAGCAACAGCGTATAGCCGTAGAAGTAGAGGATCAGGTCGAGGCGGCCGACGGCGTACTTGTCCCACACGGTATAGCCCGCGGTCGCGGCCGCGGCCATCAGCGCGAACACCATGAATCGCTCGCGCAGGTGCCCCATGGCGCCTAACGAAGAGCGGTCGAAGGCCGGCAGTGGCAGAAGCAGGATACCGCCGACGATCAGCGCCAGCGCCGACCAGCCGAGTGCGTCGAGCCGTTCATCGAAGACGATGAACCCCAGCAGCGGCAGGAAGAGGAACACGCCGCCCCGCGCCACCGGATAGACCAGCGACAGGTCGGCCCGGCGGTACGCCGCCGTCAAGGCCGCATAGTTCGCCAGCGCGAGCATCGCGGCGACGACGATCGCCGGGCCGAATTGCGACCACGGCAACGCGCCTGACGAGCGAAATGCAACCAGAGCCAGTGGAAGGAGGAGCACGGCTTCCGTCACCTTGCTCAGCGCGACGACGGCGTTGCTGCCGCCGGCGCGACGAAGCAGGTAATTCCAGATCGCATGCAGCGCCGCCGACAGGATGACGGCGGCCATCGTCAGGCTCGAGGCTCATCGCTCGCGGCCCGAGCGGTCATCGTGGTGAAGCCTTACCCGCGCAAATACGGAGACTCCTCGCGATATGGCGATTCGTCGTCGGGGGACTGCCCGTACTTCTTACGCGGCGCCTTCGGCGGAGCGGTTTCCGGTGGAAGCGGCGGAAGATCGCCGACCATGTGGCGCAGGATGTCCTTGATGCCTTCGCTCAAGTGATCCCCGTACCGAAGCAATCGTTCGGCGCGCGTTCGCTGGGCGAGCAGGAATACCAGGAATGGCTTGTCCGCCTTGGCGGTATTACACCGTTTGCAGGCCAGAACGAGATTGTCCCGGCGGTCGTAGGCTGACTGACCCTTGCGTGGCGTGACATGATCGAGCGTCAGCGAGCGCGGTGAGTACGTCACTCCGCAGTACGCGCAAATCGGGCCGTGACTCTTCAGCAACCACTCGCGCGTTTCACTGTAGGCGACGCGACTGGTAGGCTGCGACGAATGCTGGGGCGCCTGGCGCTTGACTTTGCCGCGCCGGTTTCGGCCGCCGCGCCGTCGTGCTGGAGACATGCGTCAAACTAACAGGAATCAGGAAACAGGAACCAGAAACCAGGGAAGGACGGCGCCTGCGGCGCCAACTGGACATGAAATCTCGAGGGGCCGAAGGCGTAGCCTCCGGACCCCTCAGTCAATCAATCCCTGTTTCCTGCTTCCTGTTTTCTGATTCCTATTTTCCCGGCGGTTTCGGCCTTGCCTTGTACTGCTCGTAGAACCGCGTGTGCCGGTCATCGAACTTCTGGCGCTGGCCTTTCACGAAGACTTCCTTCACCAGCGAACGGATATCGATCGGATCCCCCGTCGTCACGATGACGTTGGCGACCTTGCCCACCTCGATCGAACCGTAATCCTTGTCGACGCCGAACATGCGCGCCGGGTTGATCGTGATCGACTTGAGCGCTTCCTCGGGATCGAGGCCGTACGCCTCAGCAAGCCCGACTTCATAGGGGAGGTCGCGAGCGCTACTGGCGCCGCCAGTCGCCCACGCCAGCTGCACACCCGCCTTCTGCAGCACGCCGGGGTTCGCGTAGACGAGATCATAGGGATCGGCGTTGCCCGGCACACCGGTGACGCCATCGAGGATGACCGGGATCCGGCGCGCGGCGAGCGTATCGGCGAACTGCCACCCTTCGCTCGCGCCGTGGATGATGACCTTGACCTTCAGGCTGTCCATGAACTTGATGACGTCGCGCATCTGGGTGACGGTGCTCGCGTCGACCATGATCGGCATCTCACCGCGCACGGCCGGGATCATCGCGTCGTAGCGGAGGTTCTGGTGCCACCCAACCGGTGGCTTGGCGCCGTTCGCGGTGAGCCTGTCCCTTACCTCACCGTACGCCTTCGCCTCGGCGAACCAGCGGTAGATCTGCCTAACGCCGTTCTGGTAGGCGACCATCGGATCGACACCGGTGCCTCCGCCACCACCGAAGCGACCGCCACCGCCTCCGCCGCGACGGCCCCCACCACCGCCGCCGGCGCTCGGCCAGCTGAGCTGCAGCGCAACCTTTTCCTTGGCGATCATCTCCTCATTGGTGTATCCGGCGAGGTTGATCAGTCCAGCAAGACCGGACAGCGCCGAGCCGCCACCGACGGTGATGACCTGGGTGATGCCGTTCGCGCGCGTGACGCCGATATGCTCGGAGCCGACGTTCACGGCTGACGTGTGAATGTTCTGTGGGTTGAAATCGCCGATTTCACGCGTGTCGACGGGACCGGGAACGCCGCCCATCTCGACCAGACCCATGTTGGTGCCGGCGTTGATGAGGCCCGGATAAACGAACATGCCCGTCGCGTTGATTTCGGTGGCACCAGCCGGGGCCTGCGCGTTCGCGCCGACCGCGGTGATCCGGCCGTTCTGGATGACGACGGTCCCGTTAGGAATTCGCGGGCCGGTGACTGGAACGACGGTGCCGCCTCTGATGACGAACGCTCCTTGTGCACCTGCGATCGCGGGCGCCGCGGCCAGGATCAGCGCAGCGACGGCGTATCGAAATCCGGCGCTCTGCATTCTGCACTCTCCGTTCTGCCTTCTCATCGCGAACCTCCATCGTCCGACGTCACCTTCGGGCGGTTCCTCATCAACTGCATCAGCCATTCGAGCGTGGGTGCCGTGGAACGATCGAAGAAGACGCGACCATCGATCAGCGTCATCTCGACGCGCGACGCCGGAGCGAACGGGTGGCCGTTGAAGATCGCGATGTCGGCGTCCTTCCCGATGTCGATCGACCCGGTGTACTTCTCGATGCCGAGCTGGATCGCGGCATTGAGCGTGATCATGCGCAACGCCGTTTCCTCGGACGCGCCCCCGAAGCGCATCGCCTTGGCCGCGTCCTGGTACAGGCGGCGGGCACGCTCATCGGAGTCGGAGTTGATGGTGACGTTCACGCCACGCTCGGCCATCAGCGCCGCGTTATGCGGGATCGCGTCCCACGCCTCGAGCTTGTAGCCCCAGCTATCGGCGAACGTCGATGCCGTCGCGCCGGCCGCGGCCAGCTCGTCGGCCAGCTTGTACCCCTCGAGAATGTGCGTGAAGTTCGGCTTGAAACCGAACTCCTTCGAGATGCGGAGCGCCATCAGGATTTCGTCGGCCCGATACGAGTGCCAGTAGACCAGCCGCTTCCCCTGCATCACCTCGACCAGTGCGTCCTTCTCGAGGTCCTTGCGGGGCGGGATCGGCGCCGCGCCGCGCGTCCGGGCATTGGCCTTGTCCCACGCCGCCTTCGTGCTGTTGTAGGCGTCCCATTCCCGCTGGTATTCCTGGGCGCCGATGAACGACTCGCGGAGCAGGTCCTCGACGCCCTGGCGCGACCGCGGATACCGGGTCGACTGCGCGTTCGACGTCCGGCGGACATTCTCGCCTAACGCGAACTTGATGCCGGGGACGGAGTGCTCGTAGCGGAGGCTGTCGACCGGAAGCCCGAAGCGCAGCTTGATGACCGCGTTCTGGCCGCCGATCGTGTTCGCCGAACCATGCAGGATGTTGAGGGTCGTCGTGCCGCCGGCCAGCTGCCGGTAGAGCGAGATCCCATCCTGGCGTAGCACGTCTTCCATCCGGACTTCGGCTGTGACGGACTGCGACCCTTCGTTGATGCCTTCGTTGGCCGAGTGTGAGTGCGCGTCGATGATGCCCGGCGTCACCCACTTCCCGCGGCCATCGATGACTTTCGCGCCGGCCGGCACGGTCACGTTCGCGCCGATCTCGGCGATCTTGCCGTTCCGGATCAGGATCGTGCCGCCCATGATGTTGCCGTGGCTGGCCGTCATGATGTTGGCGTTGGTGATCGCCACCAGCGTCCCGGCCGGCGGCGCGGGCAGCGCCAGCGGATCGAGCGCGCCTGACGACTGGGCGGCCGGGGCCGCCGGCGCCTGTGCCTGCAGCGTGAATGTGGTCAGCGCGAGGGCGGACGCATAACGAGCGCCCGCGAAGTACCACCGGGAATTCATCCGTCTCATTTACTCCTCCCGCATCGGCGGTGGGTTATTCGCGCGTCCGCCACGGCCACCAGCGCGGCCGGCCGCAGGGATGACATCGTACTGGAGTCCATCGACGTACATGCTCTCGAGCCGCGCCGACGGCGTCAGTGGCTCGCCCTGCACGATCTGCAGGTTGGCGATCTTGCCGGCCTCGATGCTGCCGAGCTGCGCGTCGACGCCCGCCGCTTCGGCGGCGCGGATCGTCAGGGCCTCGAGGGCGACGTTCCGCGGCAGTCCGGCGGCGATTGCCTTTCGCACGTTGTCCATGAACGCGTTCGGGGCCAGCCCGCCCGAGGCGAGGGCAAACTTGATGCCCGCGTTATGCATGGCGGCGGCGTTTCCCTCGATCATCTTCGTCACCGCCGAACTGACCGAGGCGCTGTCCGCCGGATCGCGGCGCTGCGAGTACTGGTATTGCCACCCCGTGGTCTGCGACGGCTGCGGGAAGTCGACCGTGACGACCGGCGGCCGCGCGGTCTTGAGCGTGCTGATCGCCCGGAACCCTTCCACGGCGCCGACGATCGTGACCTTCACGTTGAATTCCTTTCCCAGCGCCAATGCGCGCAACATCTCGTTTTCATTGTTGGCGGCGATGAACACCGGGATGTTCCCCTTCACGACCGGGATCAGCGCATCGAGCTCCGCGTTATGCGCGGTGCGAGCCATCCCCTTCGGATTGGCCTTGTAGCGATCCTCCATCATGGCATGGCGCTGCGCGTCGTAGAGCGCCTGTCGCTGATACGCGATGACGCCGAGGAGGTTGCTCGGATAATCGCCCGGAACGGTCTGGTAGCCGACGTGCAGCGCGACGGGCGATTTCACGATCCATCGCGAGGCGGTATCGTCGCGCAGCGGCAGCAGCGCCGAAAGACCGCGAAACAGTCCGCGCGACGGCGCGACCAGCACCGTTGCGATGCCCTGGTCGCGTGGCGTCCGTGCCGCGTCAGGACTGAGGTTCAATTCCTCGGCGATGACGCGATCGGGCTCGAGCCCCACGACGCGCGCCTCGGTCTGGATGTCGGGTTCGACCCCAGGGAAGCCGGGGATCGGAGCCGCCTCCCCGCCGCGCCCACCGCGTCCCTGTTGCACGGGCTGCGGCAGGCCTAACGACGAAGTGAGGTCGATGAAGGCCGGGGCGACCGTCTTGCCGGAGAGGTCGACGATACGCGCGTCGGCCGGCGGTGTGATGTTGGCGCCGACGGCTGCGATGACGCCGTCACGGATGACGATGGTACCACGGTCG
>Ga0307416_100001932_pt1 | contig 11578 bp, 11 predicted proteins | sample DK1Cmetagenome_2_FD_203821 | JGI IMG/M metagenome (GOLD analysis project Ga0307416, IMG submission 203821) | Maize rhizosphere microbial communities from greenhouse at UC Davis, California, United States - DK15-C-3 | ecosystem: Host-associated > Plants > Roots > Rhizosphere > Soil | place...
ACAACCTGTAGAAACATTTGTAAAAACGATTCAGGAAGTTCTGAAATAAATTATAAATCTTATCTAACCTAAAAGCGTGCTGTTTATATTTAAACAGCACGCTTTTATTATTTAGTCTTTCAATAAAACTAAAAATTAATGTCCACCTCTACCTTTAGAATCGTTAGATTTTGTGGTGCTTTTTCCTCTAGAACCAGAAGTTGATTTTTGAGCTTTTCCAGAATCTTTCATTCCAGATTTCGAATCTTTTCTTGAAGTTTCCATGATAAATAATTTTTTAAATAATTAATATACACAAATTTGCAAAATGTGTAAGTCCTTATTTTACAGAATTATATTTGATTTTTACAAAATGAGAAGCACACAGAAATCCTTTTAAAATAAATCATATAAAAATTAAATCGAATCTTATAAATTTTTCAAGTTTCTAATTTTCAAATTTGTATATATGATTTTATGATAACCATTTACTAATTTAAAATAGCAGCCATGAGAACAGATAAAGACAACAGAAAAACTGCAAGATTAAATGATTATAAATGCAGTAAACCAGATCATGTTGATACAGCGCATGAAAATGAAGCAATGGATGATGAATTTACTTCAGGAGAAAATCCTGATACAAATTACAGAAAATATTGCAGTCATTTTGAAGACTCCTATGAAATCATAGAAAGCGGGCTTAATCTAGCTGAAGACAATACTCCTTATCCTACTTATGATGATGCTAATCCTTATAACAGTTATAATTTAGATAACGAAGATGATAAATATAACTGTCCTCCTTACAGAAATTTTGAATATTAAAAATTCTACAAGAAACTATGTCGCCAAAAAATGATCAAGAAGTTATGAATGAATACTTGTCTAATGAGAGAACCTTATTAGCATGGATTCGTACAGGAATTGGGATAATGGTTTTCGGGTTTGTCGCGGTAAAATTTTCATTATTTTTAAAACAGCTTCCAGCAAAATATATAGCCGAAACTGTTCCGCCAAATAGCAATTTCACTATTTATTTAGGCATCGGTTTGTTGATTGCCGGCGCAATGACTATTCTGCTCTCCTATTTGCGTTATGTTCGCACCATCAAATTATTAAAAAAAGGAAAGTATCAATATTCAACCGCAATGCTTACCTTTATAACAATGATGCTTTTTGTACTGAGTATATCACTTATAGCTTATCTAATTATTGCAGCAAGCACATAAAAAAAATATCTAATTGCTAAATTTTCTAATTATCTAATTAAAAAATGAATCCGCCACTATTGCAATTTAACGACAAAGGAATCTACTGCCAGCAGGCCGACGTATATCTTGATCCGTGGCGACCAGTAAAAAATGCTATCATTACCCATGGACATTCTGATCATGCCAGATGGGGACATCAAAACTATATTACCCATTACTCAAATATTCCAATTATTAAACATCGTTTGGGGGAAATTAATGTTTCAGGAAAGAATTGGAATGAAACTTTTACGATAAATGGAGTGAAATTTTCTTTTCATCCTGCAGGCCATATTATTGGTTCTGCCCAAATAAGGGTTGAATACAAAGGTGAAATTTGGGTTTTTACTGGAGATTACAAAACAGAAGATGACGGAATTTCTGTCCCGTACGAAGTGGTAAAATGCCATTCTTTTATTACTGAATGCACGTTCGGACTTCCCGCTTTTAAATGGAGTCCGCAAGCTGATGTCATGACAGAAATTAATAATTGGTGGGCTGAGAATCGCGCAGAAGGAAAAACTTCTGTACTATTTGGATATTCTTTAGGAAAGGCGCAGCGATTACTAAAAAATCTAGACACAAGCATTGGACCAATATACACACATGGCGCTATCGAAAATATGACCAATATTGTGCGTCCGCAAATCGATTTGCCTCCTACAATTAGAGTCACTACTGAAACCAAGAAAGAAGATTTACTCGGCAGCATTGTAATTGCTCCGCCAAGCGCACATGGAAGCACTTGGATTAGAAAAATGACTCCTTTTGTAACTGGAACAGCAAGCGGCTGGATGGCTTTTCGCGGAGCCAGACGCAGACGTGCCGTGGATCGCGGTTTTGTCCTAAGCGACCATTGCGATTGGACAGGTTTATTGGAAAGTATAAAAGCAACAGGAGCTGAAAAAGTAATTTGCACTCATGGATATTCAGATATATTTTCGAGATACCTAAGAGAATTAGGTTACGATGCCAGAACAGCACATACACAATACGAAGGAGAAACCAATGATACTGATGAAAGTTAAATTCCAAAATAAGCAAATTCCAAATTCCAAAACCATCAACAAACAACTTTCAACCCTCAACTAAATTTAAAATGAAAAACTTTGCCGAGCTTATAAAAACCTTAGATACTTCTAATAAAACATCGGTAAAAGTTGATGCGTTGACTAATTATTTTTTAAAGGCAAGTGACGAAGACAAAGTCTGGACAATTGCTATTCTTTCGCATCGTCGTCCGCCACGGCCTGTCAATACTACCTTATTGCGTTTATGGGCAAATGAATTGGCAAATATTCCGCTTTGGCTATTTGAAGAAAGTTATCATATTGTGGGCGATTTGGCTGAAACTATTGCGTTGGTTATTCCAACTACAAAAGAGCATTCCGATAAAAGTCTGACCGAATTTCTACAGGAAATAATCGCCTTAAAAAAGAAAACCGATTTCGAGAAAAAAGAATATCTGCAAACCAATTGGCTTAATTTAAATTATTACGAAAGATTCGTTTTCACGAAGTTAATAACGGGAAGTTTCAGAATTGGCTTAAGTCAGAAACTGATGACGCGAGCACTTTCTAAAGCTGAAAATATTGATGAAGATACACTAGCTTACAAATTAATGGGCGATTGGAATCCGAATACGATTACGTTTCAGGAATTGATTTTGGATGAAAGAAACAGCGATTATCTATCGAAACCTTATCCGTTTTATTTGGCTTATCCAATTGAAGGCGAACTGGAAAGTTTAGGAAACCCCGAAGATTGGAGCGCCGAACATAAATGGGACGGGATACGATCACAGACTATTATCCGCGACAACGAGATTTACGTTTGGAGCCGTGGAGAAGAATTGGTAACCGATAAATATCCAGAATTTCAATCTTTCGTCGGAAATATTCCAGACGGAACCGTTATTGATGGCGAGATTCTTCCATTTATAAACAATCAAATTGGGACATTTAATGATTTGCAAACCCGAATTGGCCGTAAAAATGTATCAGCTTCGGTTTTAAAAAATACTCCTGTTATTATTAAAGCTTATGATTTATTGGAATGGCAGGGAAATGATATTCGGAACCTGCCTTACGAAGAACGTCGTACATTGTTAGAAGGACTATTTACGACTTTAATTGGAAAAGAAATTCCGCTACAACTATCTGAAAGATTTAATTTTTCTATTTGGGAAGACGTCACAGAAGAAAGATTAAAGTCACGCGAAATGAGAAGCGAAGGTTTGATGCTGAAACGAAAAGATTCTCCATATTTAGTCGGAAGAAAAAAAGGCGATTGGTGGAAATGGAAAATTGAACCTTTAACTATAGACGCCGTCCTCACCTACGCCATGCGCGGACACGGAAGACGATCTAATTTATTTACCGATTATACTTTTGCCCTTTGGCAGGAAAATGAAAATAAAGAACGTGAACTCGTCACTTTCGCAAAAGCGTATTCCGGTTTAACCGATGCCGAATTTAGAATGGTAGACGATTTCATAAAAAAGAATACTTTAGAACGATTTGGTCCAGTAAGAAGCGTTACGCCACAATTGGTTTTTGAAATTGGTTTCGAAGGAATTGCGCTTTCCATAAGACATAAAAGCGGAGTTGCAACCCGTTTTCCGCGAATTTTAAGATGGAGGCATGATAAAAAAATTGAAGACGCCAATTCGATAGAAGATTTAAAAAACATGATTTCATAATGAACAGAGAGCAGTTATTTACCATAGCCAACAATTGGTTTGAAAGTCAGGGATGGAAACCTTTTCCGTTTCAGACACAGACTTGGACTGCTTTTTTGCAGGGAAAAAATGGTTTGTTAAATGCTCCAACCGGAAGTGGAAAAACCTATGCGCTCTGGCTTCCTATCATTTTAAATTACATCAAAGAAAATCCGAATTATAAAACCAAACATAACTCAGGATTAAAAGCGATTTGGATCACACCTTTACGCTCTTTATCTGTCGAAATAAAACAAGCAGCAGAAAGAGTACTTACAGATTTAGATATTCCAATGACTGTCGGAATTCGTTCAGGAGACACATCTTCTGCCGAACGTGCCAAACAAAAAAACAAAATGCCTGATTTGCTGATTACAACTCCCGAAAGTCTACAATTACTTTTAGCAACGAAAGGTTATGCTAATATTTTTAAAAACTGCAGTTCAATTGTAATTGACGAATGGCACGAATTATTAGGAACAAAAAGGGGCGTCCAAGTGGAATTGGCATTATCGCGGCTAAAAGCAATTTCTAAAAACATTCGCATTTGGGGAATTTCAGCCACAATTGGAAATTTACAGCAAGCGCAAGAAGTTTTACTTGGAGTTGATTCTGAAGCCTACCATAATTCTGTTTTAATTAAAGCCGTCATTAATAAAAAAATAAAAGTTGTTTCCATTATTCCTGAAAAAATGGATACGTATCCGTGGCGCGGACACATGGGATTACATCTGATTGATGAAGCGGCAAAAATTATAAAAGCAAGCAAAACGACACTTATTTTTACCAATGTTCGTTCAGCTTGCGAAATTTGGTATCAAAGATTATTAGAAAAATATCCCGAATTTGCAGGCGAAATGGCGATGCATCACGGAAGCATTGACAGAGAAACCAGACTTTGGGTAGAAAACGCCATTCGAAATGAAGAATTAAAAGTTGTGGTCTGCACTTCGAGTTTAGATTTGGGAGTTGACTTTGCGCCTGTCGAATCAATTATTCAGGTCGGCGGTCCAAAAGGTGTTGCTCGTTTTATGCAACGTGCGGGGCGAAGCGGACATCAGCCTGGAAAAGAAAGCGTTATTTATTTCCTTGCTACTCATGCTATTGAATTAATTGAAGCTTCTGCTTTGAAAAAAGCGGTTGAAAACAGCGTCATAGAAGATCGTGTTCCCTATTTGAATAGTTGGGATGTTTTGGTGCAATATTTAAACACGCTCGCAGTTTCTGACGGATTTTATCCCAATCAAATTTTAAAAGAAATTCAAGGAACTTTCAGTTATCAAACTATAAGCAACGAAAATTGGAACTGGATTTTAAATTTTATTACTCAAGGAAGCCAAAGCCTTCACGCCTATGACGAATTTAAAAAAGTTGAAATTGACGAAAATGGCTGTTATAAAATAAATAGCAGAATGATTGCCATGCATCACAGAATGCAAATTGGAACTATTGTTGGCGATGCTGTGATGAATGTCAAATATGTCAGTGGTGGTTATATAGGTACAATTGAAGAATGGTTTATATCGAAACTAAAACCTGGAGACACTTTTATTTTTGCTGGAAAAAAACTGGAATTGTTCAAAATCAGAAATATGCAGGTTCTGGTAAAAAAAGCGAGTCCGAAAAAAGAATCAAAAATTGCGAGCTGGATGGGTGGACGTTTGGCTTTATCTTCCCAAATGAGCGAATTGCTTCGAAAAGAATTGTATCGTGCCAATACAGATAATCTTTCGCCAGAATTAAAAGCTTTACAGCCTTTATTCAAAAGACAGCGAAAAGAGTCTATTGTGCCAAGTTCAGATGAATTTTTAATCGAAACGTTTAAAACCCGCGAAGGATTTCATGCTATTTTTTATCCGTTTGAAGGACGTTTTGTGCACGAGGCTTTAGCTAGTTTATTGGCATTTAGAATTAGTTTATTGCAATCAATCACTTTTTCTTTGGCGTATAATGACTACGGATTTGAATTGCTTTCCGATCAGGAAATTGATATCGAAGCAGTTTTAGACAATAATCTATTTTCAACCGAATATGTTCATCATGATTTACAGAAAAGTCTAAATTCAACCGAAATGGCTCGAAGAAAGTTTAGAGATATAGCGGTAATTTCAGGATTAGTTTTTACGGGTTTTCCAGGAAAAATGGTTAAGACCAAACATTTGCAAAGCGGGTCGCAATTGCTTTTTGAAGTCTTCAGAGATTTTGAACCAGATAATTTATTATTGCATCAAGCTTATCGCGAAACTTTTGAACATCAATTAGAAGAAGGACGTTTGATTTTAGCATTAGAAAGAATTGCCAATCAGAAAATCATCTGGAAACAATGCTTAAAGCCAACTCCTTTTAGTTTTCCTATCATTACCGATCGATTAAGAGAAAAACTTTCGAGTGAAACTCTTGCAGAAAGAATTCAAAAAATGACCGCTTCCTATATGAAATAACAGCTTATGAAAATTCAGATCAAAGACGAAAATTTTACACTTCATCCAAGCGGAGCTATTTATTGGGAATCGAAAAAAATGATTATCATTTCTGATGTGCATTTAGGAAAAGTAACGCATTTTAGAAAACACGGAATCGCCATTCCGCAAAGTGCCGTTTCAGAAAATTTTAGAAAAATCACAGAAGTTTTAGATTATTTTGAACCCGAAAAAGTTATTTTTTTAGGAGATTTATTCCATAGTTCGAAAAATGCAGAATGGGATTTATTTGAAGAATGGATTTCCAAACATAATCAAGAGGCATATTTAATAGCAGGAAATCACGATATAATTGACCAGAAGCATTATTATGAAATTGGAATTCTTGTTGTTGATTCTTTAGAAATGGATCATTTTCTTTTAACCCATCATCCGACAGAAAAAGAAGATTTCTTTAACTTTTCGGGGCATATTCATCCAGGAATAATTTTACGCGGATTAGGGCTTCAAAGTTTAAAACTGAGATGTTTTTTTCAAAAAAGCAATCAAATGATATTGCCTGCTTTTGGAGAATTTACGGGAAAATTTATTATGAAACCTGAAGAAGATCATAATGTTTATGCTATAGCTGGCAATGAAGTTATTTTAATAAATAAAAACAATTGAAAACCATCCCATGCTTTTATTTACAAACATTTAAAACAATCTGTTTAAAGATGTAATTAAAGTATAATCAAAAAACCCAACAGGTTTAAAAACCCGTCGGATTAGCAACACAATTAAATTTGAATTGCCTCCAGCTTTAGCTGGAGTTTAGATGATTTGCAATACAGAAGACTTTAGCCAAATCGCAATTTTTGCTAAAGCCTTTTTAAGAATTTAATTTACAATTCCCTAGCTAAAATTAGGGAACAATTTTTAATAAAACCTCACCTCCTAGAAGCGCGAACAATCTTACTTTTCAGTTTTTCTCTAAACATCACAAAAGAAGCATTATTCATTTTTTTTTAACATAAATCTCCTCAAAAACATGTAATTATACATTTTTCAATCAAAAAGGTTAAATTTTATGTTTGTTTTCATTTTAGTATTTCTTTTCTCAACATCCAATTTAAATTTATATATTTGAAAGAGAAAATTCCAAATTTATAGCAAATGCAAAACAACTTACTAGGTGTCTTAAAAGAGCACGAAAACAAATTATTAACTATCTGGTCTCAAATTCTTTTAGATGGAGGGTCTGAGGATGGAGCGATGGAAGAAGAAGAGTCAAAAGAATTTGCTTCTCTCTTTTTAAGTGTATTGGCTAAGTCTGATGAAAAATACGAAAACTCACAAGAGTTTGAAAAAGTTCAGGATTTAATTGTCGGGATTTCATCTTCAAGAGGAAAACGCGGTTTTTCACCTAGAGAAAATGCTCAATATTTAATTTCATTTAAAGAAGCGTGCTCACAAGTTTTGTCTGAATTGATTCAAGAACCTGAGAAACTTTATGATGCAAATCTAAAGCTTAATGCTATTTTAGACAACATGATGATTATGACTTTTGAAGCTTTCATGAAAGGAAGAGAAGACGTAATCTCAAGACAAATTGATGAAATCAGCGAAATTTCAACTCCAGTAATTACAGTATGGGACGGAATTGTTGCCTTGCCAATTATTGGAACGCTAGACAGTTCAAGAACTCAGACAGTGATGGAAAGCCTTTTGCAACAGATTGTTGACACAGGAAGTTCTATCGCTATTTTGGATATTTCTGGTGTGCCAGCAGTAGATTCTCTAGTAGCACAGCACCTTATTAAAACGGTAAGTGCAACCCGTTTAATGGGAGCAGAATGTATTATCAGCGGAATTCGTCCTGAAATTGCGCAAACTGTGGTGCATTTAGGAATCGATTTAAGCGGTATAACCACCAAAGCTTCACTTGCAAGCGCCTTACAAACAGCTTTCGAAATGCTTCAGTTAGCTGTTGTAAAAAGAAAGAAAATTGTAGAATAAAAAGATTTAAGATTTTTTATGGAAAGAATTCCTATCCTAAAAATGGGAGATTTTCTGCTTGTTACCATACAGGTAGATTTATATGATCAGCTGGCAGAAAATCTTGAATCAGACTTAATTAATACTATAAGTAAACATAGTTCTAAAGGTGTTTTAATAGACATCTCTGCTGTTTCGATTATAGATTCGTTTATGGGACGAATTCTCGGAAACATTGCAGTAATGTCAAGAATATTAGACGCACAAACTGTTGTAGTGGGAATGCAGCCTGCTGTTGCCATTACACTGGTAGAACTTGGATTATCTTTAAATGGAGTTATAAGTGCCTTAAATGTAGAAAAAGGCATGGATTTACTTCGCTCAAAAATGCGAACTAGCGATAACGAAGAGCCGGAGTATGACGACGATAACGAATAACAAAGAAGAAGCACTGATCGTAAAAGAACAGGATGTTGTACCGCTCCGCAATCGTGTTAAAGAGTATGGCGTAAAAATTGGCATGAGTATTTTGAATCAGACCAAACTTATTACGGCCACAAGCGAACTTGTGCGTAACCTTCTCAAATATGGCGGTGGCGGTAAAGTCATTATTGAATCTGTCAGCAACGGACGCGAAAATGGCGTACGGGTTACTTTTATTGATAATGGCCCTGGAATAGCCGATATCGAACTGGCAATGAAAGATGGATACAGCACAGGAAAAAGCCTCGGATTAGGATTGCCCGGAACAAAAAGACTTGTCAATGAATTTGACATTAAATCAGAACTAGGAAACGGTACCACCGTTACTATAACAAAATGGAAAAATGGATAATACGTTTTCCACTTATAAAATTGATGACAGAAGTCTCATTGCTTTTATAAAAAGAGAAATACACAATCTTGCCCTTCAATTGGGTTTTACACCTCACAGAGCCGCTGAAACAGATATTATTGTTGCAGAATTAACTTCAAACTTAATGAAATTTGCCAACGGTGGCGAATTGCTCTATCGCGCGAATATAGACGGAGAATACAAAGAAATTGAAATTTACTGCCTCGATAAAGGAGTTGGATTTGATAATGTGGTCAAAATAATGAACGACGGCTATTCGTCTTCTAATACTCTTGGACATGGCTTAGGTTCTATTAAAAGGCTAAGCAACGATTTTCAGATTTATTCTATGAAAAATTGGGGATGTGTGCAATATGTCAAAATCTGCGAGAAACCCGATCTAGAAATACCTTCTGCCAAAAGCGGACTAAATCATGCTACAATTGCTGTAAATTATCCAGGTGAAAAACTTTGCGGAGATGGGTATTATATAAAACAAACCAGCAAAGGTTTTCAGATATTTGTAGGCGATGGATTAGGACATGGAGAAAGTGCCAATGAAGCAGTCGAAGCAGCGATAAAAGCGTTTAGGCAAACCATAGAAACAGAACCTGCCGCTATCCTGAGAGATATTCATATAAAAGTAAAAAAAACCAGAGGATTGGTTGCAACCATAGCATCTGTTGATTATAAATCTGAAGTTTGGAACATTTGTGGTATCGGAAATATTAACACCCGTATTTACAACGGATTAGATAATAAGACGTATACACCTTATAACGGAATCATAGGGCACAACGTACCGCGTACATTAAACAATACGATCGTGCCCTACAGAAGACATCAGATCATCATTATGCATAGTGACGGATTGCGTACAAGATGGAGTTTAAATGATTTAACTTCTATCTTTAAACAAAGTCCAAACATAATTGCATCTGCTCTTTATAAAGAAAACATCAGAGGCAATGATGATGCAACTATTCTAGTAGGAAAAATAAATTAAGACTATGAAAGAGATTGTACAAATAAATCTTGACAACGAAATGGACTTGATACTAGCCCATAAACGCTGCATGAAAATTGCTGAAATGTGCGGTATGGCATCGTCCCTTCAGACAAGATTTGCAACTGCCGTCTCTGAAGTCGCCCGATGTGCCATTGCAAAAGGAAAAGATTCTTTGCTGGTGCTTAATATAAATATCATAAAGGCAACGCAAAAAGAAATTACAGCTATCATCACCGATAATGTTGATTTAAAAAGTTGCAGTCCAGATGCTTTTATTTATGCATCAAAAATTTCGCATCATATAGAATATCAGTATTCGAATAATCAATCTGTAACTAAAATAAGTCTGCCTATTCCATCTCCTGGGCTTCTTTCTGAAACTAAGATTAAAACGTTAATTGATTATTTTAAGTTTGAAACTCCCCTTTCTCCTTACGACGAAATTCGAAAGAAGAATATTGAACTTATAGCACTTTCAGAAAAACTGGCAGAAAGTGAAAATAAATACAAACAGTTGGCAAACACGATTCCGATTTTAATTTGCGTAATTAATGAACGAAATAATGTCTTGCTGGTAAATGAATCCCTAGAAAATTATTTAGACAAACCCTTACTTTCTTTTGATCGTAAAACTTTGATGAACTTCATTCATACTGAAGATATCGATGGAATTTTGGAAGGCTGGAATAAAGCCAAACAAAATCGATCAAATTTCTTAGGAGAAACTAGAATTAAAAAAGATTCTAACTATATCTGGCATTTAATTTCTATAGTTCCGAACAAAACTGAAGATGGAAGTTTTAACAGCTGGCTGGTCTATTTTGTAGATATTAATGCACAGAAAATGATGGTTGAAACACTGAAAGATAACACTCAGTTAAAATTAATTCAGCATGAACTGGAAAGCGCCAACTCAAAGCTTCGTTTTAAAAATAAAGAATTAGAACAATTTGCTTATATTGCCAGCCACGATCTTCAAGAGCCGCTGAGAAAAATTATGATAATGCTTTCTCGCGCTGGCGAACATTTGAGCGAAGATCAAAAGAAAAAATATTACTTTGACCGAATAACATCTGCTGCGGGAAGATTATCAAACTTAATTACAGATGTCCTTAATTATTCAAGAATTGAAAATAAAGAACAATATTTTGAAAAAGTCGATTTAAACAAAATTATTATTGACGTTTTAGGAGATTTAAGTTTGGTTATTGAAGAAAAACATGCAGTTATAAATGTAAATCCTCTACCAACAGTTTTTGGGCTCGACACTCAGCTTCGTCAGCTATTATATAATCTCATCAATAATGCTCTTAAATTTAATGCCAAACAGCCTTCTGTAAAAGTTTTGCATGAAAATGTTCCTAAAGATGAACACCTGCCTATAGG